>ERZ795054.3752-NODE-3752-length-11663-cov-3.955031_pt1 | contig 11663 bp, 17 predicted proteins | sample MGYA00375138_ERZ795054 | MGnify/ENA primary metagenome ERZ795054 (study PRJEB30183, sample SAMN05720215) | anaerobic digester metagenome | isolation source: active sludge of municipal wastewater-treating anaerobic digesters | place: USA | collected 2014-12-23 ...
CTACACGGTGATGAACACTCTTTCCCTACACGACGCTCTTCCGATCTCGCCCTGGGCAACCTGGTTTCCGCCCAGTTGTGGGAGAAAATGCAGTCAGATATCCCCAACCTGGACGGACAGATCAGCCAGGGCAAATTCGATGAGCTGCTGGGCTGGCTGCGCATCAACATCCACCAGCACGGGGCGAAGTTCGAACCCCAGGTGCTGATCAAACGCGTTACTGGTACAACCATCCGCCCGGAACCGTTCATGAAATACCTGCGCGACAAGTATTCCGAGATCTACAACCTGTAAAACAGGTAAGGTTCATGAATAAAAGGGACAGTCAAACAGGCTGTCCCTTTTTTGATTCTGGATTGTACCGCGGTCAGGCCACCGGTTCAGCAGGGGCTGCCTGTATCTGGATGGAAGGTTTGCGGCTTTCCAGGTAAAGAACCTCTGGAACCAGGCAAAGACCGACACCGATCAATATGACCAGCGCGCCGCCAGCCCAATACCAGACGCGCAATCCGGCAAGTTCGGCCACCGGCGCGGCGATGAGCAGGGAAATGGGCATCATCATCATACACACGCTGTTGGTCAAGCCCATCACGCGTCCCTGCATCTCCGGCTCGATCTTGCTCTGCATGATCGCCTGCAGGGGTCCATTGGCGATGGGGCTCATGAACCCGGTGAAGGCCATGCCCACGACCGCCAACCAGAAAAGGTTAGCCGGCGCGAGCCCGAAGATCAAGACTCCCAGTCCAATCCCGATCACTCCAATTAGAGAGGTGGCTACGCGGTTCTTAAATCCACCCCACACACCGAGAAGAAGCCCGCCGATCACAATGCCGATGCCCATCATGGATTCGAGCAGGCTGAGTTTCCAGACGTCACCATGGAAGACCTGTGTCACCATCAATGGCATAAGGGTGCTGGAGGGCGCGAGGAGGAAGTTTAGAACTGCGGCAGTGAGGATGAGCATAAACACACCGCGCCAGCGTTTTACGTAATTAAACCCTTCGGCCACGTCACGCAGGACCGAGGAAGGGGTGACGCGGGTTTGAGCGTCCATTTGGCGCGGCTGGGGAATGCTGATGAAAAACAAAGGCGTTATCGCGATTAGCGCTGTGATCACATCTATGGCAATGACCTGGTAGAACTGAAGCAGAGACATGAGCAGCGCTCCCAGGGGAGGAGCGATGATATTTAAACCGCCGCGCACAGCCTGGTTGAGCCCCGCAAAGCGCGAGAGGTGTTGTTCCGGCACCATAAGAGAGGTAGAAGCCTGCATGGCCGGCCAGTGGAAGGTGCCGCCCAGCGAGCGCAGGAAGAGCACGACAAAAATGTGCCAGATCTCGATGCGGTCGAAGGCGAAAAGCAGCACTAGACCTAATGTGGCCAGAGCGATAGCGCCATCCGCGATGATCATCACCACGCGCCGGTTCAGGCGATCCACCAATGCGCCGGTGAAAGGCGCAAACAGCACATCGGGCAGCAGCGCAACGAAGGTGGAGGTGGCCAGCAGAGCGGCAGAACCGGTCTGCTGGGTGATGTACCATACCAGGGCGAACTGCACCAGACCGCTGCCAAGCAGCGAAAAGATTTGGGCTCCCCAAACAGGGATGAATTTCTGTTTCCAATCAGCTTCGATCACATAGGTATTGTTTTCCATGATCCACTTCCGGCAATATTTAAGCTGCCCTGGGCGTTAAGCGCCCGGGAGAAGAGAAACCTTAAATTAATTGAAATTACAGGCTATTCGATAAAGACCTCGACGTGTTCACCGTCTTCGTCGTCGTAAACATCCATGATCTGACCGGTCTCGCCGGAAGCGAGGGCTTCGGCCATGCGGGTGGCATCCAGCCCTTCCACTTCGGGTGAAAAGCGCATTCCCATGCGCATACCGGCGGTCACCATTCCCACCGGCAGGCGGATGTTCACGCGGGTGCGACCGGTATCTGTGTCGGTCACGCGCACGCGGAAGAAGCGGCCGCCGCCTTTGCCTGGAAAACCGATGGAAGAGCGATCCTGCGCTTCGGGTTTACGACCGGGAGAATCGAGCGCTTTTAACAGCTCACTCGCCACGTCGGCGGTTATTTTTCCTTCCTGCACCATTTTCAGCACTTTTAAACGTTCTTCACTGGTGGCCATTATTTCCCCTCCTGAACCTCAGAGGCGCGAGGTTCTATGTATTTTTCACCGCGCAGCCTGGCCTGGGCTTCCTCCCATGAGATCTCGCCGCGGTCCAGCCGGTCAAGGATCTCGCGCCGGTCTTCCGCGGTGAGGGTCAGCGGACCCTCGTCTTTACCCGGCTCGTAGCCCAGCGCGCGCACGATCTCGTTCAATCGGCTGCGCAGGGTGGGATAAGACAGGTTCATCTCATCCTCCATGCGATTGAGACGCCCTTCACATTTCACAAAAGTGAGTAAAAACTGCATTTGTTCCGGGGTGAGATGCCCGAATGGGGTGTGTTCGGTGGTAAAGTGACCCTCAATGGTCGTATCGCAATTGACGCAATACAGGCGTGTCACCACCAGGTCCGCATTACATACCGGGCATTTGTTGAGTGTATTATTGATCATATTCGCACCGCCTTGCTTTCTCTTGCTATCTAAAAGTGTGTGATAAAAATCAAACAAGTTTTGGAATATTTTTTATAATATTAGCATAATACTCAATAATGTCAATACCTGAATTAATAAAATTAATATTCAATTTAAAATTACTTCAAATTGAGATCATTGCTCCAGGGGAGTGCTGATGGAACGCTCCCCCTTGAGGAACCAGCCGCCCATACGGTTGTCTGCGTCTTTAGGAGCGCGGTCGTAGTAGATCTCAAAGATCTGACCGGAGTCCACGGTGACCCTGAAGGAGAAGCGACCCACACCCCATGAGCCCGAGCGCGCAGCGGAAGCCAGGTGGGCGGGTGCCATGTTTTTGGCGGCCCGACCGCGCCGCGCGAAATCCACCCATTCCTCCAGCACAGATGTGATCGTGTAACACTCTCCTCGCCAGGTAAAACGCTGCGGGCAGACAGGGGTCTTCTCGCGCACGGGAGGGATATCAAACTCCACCGTGATGGGTTCATCAATAAAGCTGGCCGGGAGGGTTTTCATAACACTCCTGTAGGAAGTTATATCGGGTCAAGACGCTTTAACGCGGGCGATCCGGCGGGTTAATCCTTCCAGCCATCCGGTTCAACGTGCACGTAAGCACGGTCCACATTCGGGAACGATTCCAGTACCTGGATGACTGTATCGGAGATATTGTGTGATTCATTAAGGGTTTTACTGCCATCCACGTTGATGTGCAGATCCACCATCAGACGCGGCCCTACGTAATCGGTCATGATGTGATGCACCCTGATCACGCCGGGGACGCTCTCAGCCGCGGCGATGAACGCTTCGACTTCCTCCCGCCCGGCGCCGCGTCCGGTGAGAAAGCCGAGGTTCTCACGACCGGCGATAAAAGCGTTGCGAAAGATCCACAAAGCCACGAGCAAACCCGCGACAGGATCGGCCAGGGGATGGATCAGATTTGAACCCAGGATGCCCACGAACGCCGCCAGCGAAGTGAGGACATCGCTCAGGTTATCGCGGGCAGTGGTGGCCAGCGTGGGGCTGAGGATGCGCCGGCTGATGCGGTGGATGGAGTAATACATCCCCACCTTGACCAGCGCGCTGGCCAGTAAAATGATGACGGGCAGGTCAAGCGTAATGGCTTCGAGTGAACCGGAGGTGTAGCGGCTGATGGCGTTGCGCGCGGCTTCGAACCCGGCGAGCGCCATAGAAGCGGTCACTGCCAGACCGACCAGCGGTTCGTAGCGCGAGTGCCCCTGCGGATGCGACAGATCCGGCGGACGCAACGCCGCCCATAAACCCAGCACCATAAACACGGAGTACACCACATCGGAGGCCGAGTTGGCCGCGTCAGCGTAGAGGGCGGCTGAGCCGGAAATGAACGCCACAACGCCCTTGGCGACCGCCAGGGCAAGGTTGCCGCCCATGGTGATGAACAGGGCTGTGCGATAATTGCTTTCCTGTTCAGGGTTGGGTTTATGATTCCTGACCCATTGCATCGTTAACCATCCTATTAACAAAAAACCCCAAAGCGACGCCTTCCATCATGGAGGAATCACACCTTTGAGGCTTGCATCCTGCTCGCCAGACTGGTGAACCTGTCCGGCAGGTAGATTATATCATCAGCACGCAGGGTAAGCGAGGCGTTTAATTGCAGCCGCCGTGCCCCTCACCGCAATGCGTTTCTTCAAATTGCAGCGTGGTGTGCCCGATGCCGAACCGCGTAGATAATACGGATTTTACAGTTTCCATCACCAGCGCCTGCTGCGTGAGACCGCCGGGCTGCAGGATAATGTGCGCGCTCAACGCCACCTGTTCCGCGCCCAGGTTCCACACATGCAGGTCGTGCACCGCTTCTATTTCAGGCAGGGAGGTGATCGAACGATGGATCTCGCGCATCGACAACCCGTCGGGCACGCCTTCGGTGAGTATGTGCAAAGAGCGGCGCAGCACGCGGTAGGCGCTGACCAGGATGATCACACCGATGAGGATTGATATGAACGGGTCGATCCAACGCGCGCCGGTGAAGCGGATGAGCAGGGCGGCGGCAATGACACCCACCGATGAGATCAGGTCGCCCAGCACATGCAGATATGCGCTATGCACGTTCAGATTGCGCGCCGGCTTTTTCTGATCTGAATGTTCGTGCTGGTGATCATGGTCATGATCATGACCGCCAAGAACCAGCGCTACAACGATGTTCACCGCCAGTCCGATCACGGCGATGATCATCATTTCCGTGCTCTTGATCTCCACCGGCGAACGCCAGCGGTCAACCGCTTCGATCCAGATGCCGACCGCGATCACCAAAAGGGACGCGCCATTTATTAACGCGGCGATGACCTCGGCGCGATGCCAGCCGTAGCTGTGGCGGTCATCAGGCGGGCGCGCGGCCAGGCGCAGCGCGAAGAAACTCAAACCGAGCGCAAAAATATCAGAGAACACATGAGCGGCGTCTGAAAGCAGCGCCAGCGAGCCTGACCAGATACCGCCAATGACCTCAGCGACCAGGATGAGGCTGGTGAGGGCGATGGAAAAGATGAAGCGTTTTTGTGTGTTGCGGGTATCCCTGGTAAGCAAAGCTCACTCCGGCGAAGCGCTTACGCGCATTCTATCTCGATCTCCGCGACGGATTTCAGAATGGTTGTGGGGCGGTATGGGAAGAGCTCCACATCAGCCAGGGTGGAGACCCCGCTGAGCACCAGGATGGTATCGAGGCCGCTCATCACGCCGGCGACAATGTCGGTATCCATGCGGTCGCCGATCATGATGGTATCCTCGGAGTGGACGCCAAGGTAACGCAGCGCGCTGCGCATCATCAGGGGGTTGGGTTTGCCGACGAAGAAGGGGGCTTTGCCGGTGGCTTTTTCGATCAACGCGGCCAGGGCGCCGGTCGCCGGCACGATGCCGGATTCCAGTGGGCCGGTCGAATCGGGATTGGTGGCAATGAACATCGCCCCGTCCTTGATCAGGCGCACGGCTTTGGTGATCTGTTCAAAATTATAGTTGTTCACCTCGCCCAGAACGACATAATCAGGGTTCATGTCGGTTTGCACGTATCCCACTTCGTGCAGCGCCTGGGTGAGCCCGCTCTCGCCGATGACAAAGGCTTTGCCGTTGGGGCGCTGACTTTGCAAAAAGCGCGCCGTGGCGATGGCCGAAGTGAAAATGTGATCCGCCGGCACGCGCAGACCGCTCATATTCAAGCGGTGTTCCAGGTCGCGCTGGGTGTAGAGCGGGTTGTTGGTAAGGATTAGAAATTTTACGTCGCATTCCAACAGCCGTTCAATAAATTCGGCCGCGCCCGGAAGAGGTGTTTTCCCTTTTACCAGCACACCATCCATGTCGATGAGATAATTCTTTTTCTTAGCCATACAGCGCCTCCAATTCAAGGTAATTCTAACATGGATGGCGTGACCGCGTTCAGCCCCGCCGGGTGCAAAGTGTTATCGGGTATAATCATGCGTGGTGAATTCAATATGAAGAGGGCAACCAGTGCCACGCCGTAAGTCGATCGAGGATTACTCCGCGCACGAGCTGCAGCAGCTGCTGATGGATAAACGCCGCGCGGAACACGAGGCGCGGCTGGAAGCCTTCCGCAAGAGCGGCAGGGTGCTTGATGGCGTAAAGCCGGCACAGACCGTCTACGAACCCGCGCGGGATCAGGACGATCGACCGGCGGTATCCCCGCTGCGCGAACGGGCGGGTAACCGTCGCCGCAAGGGGCTGGATACCTTCCTGTACGCGGTTGAGATCATCGCGGTGATCGGTCTGCTCTTTATCTTCATCAATGGTGCCAACCTGCTGCGCAACCTGAACACGCAGGTGGCAGGAGCGCTGGAACAACCCACCCCTTCACCCACCCCGCTTTTCATGGCGGTGGTGCTGCCGGGCGGGCACGTGGCACCGGTAGCCGGGCAGGAGAACCGCTTCAATGAAGCGGAGATCCCGGAGCACCTGCGCCCGCTGATGCAGAGTTACGCCAACCTGCCCATCCCGACGCAAAGCCCGCAGCAGGCGCACCAGATCCAGATCTCAGCGATCGGGGTGAACGCGCCGGTGGTGATGGGTGACGGCTGGGAGCAGCTGAAAAAAGGCGTGGGTCAGCACCTTGGCAGCGCCAACCCCGGCGAGCCCGGCAACCTGGTGCTTTCGGCGCACAATGATATTTTCAGCGAGATCTTCCGCGATCTTGACCAGCTCAAGGAAGGCGATGAGATCGTGATCATCACGCAGGACCGCACCTTCACGTATGTGGTCACCGGCAGCCAGGTGGTGGAGCCGACCCGGGTGGACCTGCTGGCGCAGACCAGCGAAAGCACCATCACGTTGATCTCGTGTTACCCGTATTTGATAGATAATAAGCGCATTGTTGTGCAAGGTGTATTACAATAGGGCATATTCTGTTAAGCAGTTCAGGAGTGTGGTATGGCAAAGAAGACCAAAAAACGTTCAGTAAGTTCATCAGCAGAGGCGACCCCGAAGGCCGCCGTGGTTACAGAAGCCGCCGCGGCTAAAGCAAGCGCATTCCGCGCGGCGGAATTCAACCCGGATTACAGCTACGTCAAAAAGGATCTGAAGCGTATCGGCATGCTGGCCGGTTCTTTCTTCGTCATCCTGCTGGTCCTTTCGTTCTTCCTGCGCTAAATGCGCGGGCAGCAGCACCCTGAGTAGACCATCCCACCGGATCGCCCAGGCGGTCCGGTTTCTTTATTGACGGGGGTATAAGGGCGTGATAAAATTCTGACCGTCCGAAAGCGGGCGCGTAGCTCAATGGCAGAGCAGCGGCCTTTTAAGCCGTTTGTTGAGGGTTCGATCCCCTCCGCGCTCACTTTTTGTTTAAGGCAACAAAATTGGGGGATTGAATTTCCTCCGGCGCGTGCTATAGTCATCATACCGTTGTAATTTCACAATACTTTCCCTGATCTCTGTAGATAACCCATTTGAGAGAAAGCCCGCCCTGGCAGGGGTTGATGTTTTGTCGTCGACCTGCCTGTTCATCGGTCTCCCCGGAGATCGGAAGGAGGGTGTTGCATGACTCACAAGACAGTGTTTGTGCTTTCGGGTGTTGTGTTGCTGATCTTTGGCCTGGTCTGGTTCGTCATTCCCAACGTGGGGCTGGGCGTGTTTGGTCATGATGTGCAGGTGAATGACCTGGCAGCCATCCTCACGCGTTATTGGGGTTCGGCGTTCATCGCCTTCGCGGTGATCCTGTGGCTGGCGCGCAATGGGCAGTCAGATTCGATCGCGGTCAAAGCGATAACTTATGGCGGGTTTGTGCTGGCGGTCACCGGCCTGGTCGCCGCGGTGATCGATTACCTCTACGGCGATCCGAACGCGGTGATCTGGTTGAGCATCGGGTTGTACGCCCTCTTCGCCATCCTCTACGGGATCCTGTTGTTCAAGAAAGCCTGAGAGGATCTGATCCACCTGAACGGCAGTACCAAACCTGTTAAAGGCAGGGTAAATATATTGTGCCTGATGATCGCGCGCGATCCTGGCCTATTCAATCGAATCCAGGCGCAGGTCAATTGATGAGTGTGGCTGGTGACCGATCCAAAAAGCCGATTCTCACGGAATCGGCTTTGCTTTGTTGGTAACGCACCTACTTCTTTTTCGCCTGGCGGTATTGTGTAAACCCCTGAAAGACCTGGAAAAAGCCGAGCAGGATGAGGGCGAGGGTGATGAAGCTGAAATCTCCGCGGCCGCCCTCGGCCCCTGAGGGCACCAGGAAGTACAGGATGAGCCCAATGGCGGCGAAGATGCCGCCGGTGATCATCATCTTGCGCGCGCCGGCTTCGCTCACCTCGGGGCGCACACGCAGCTTGACGCCGGCTTTCACGAAGCCTTCAACGCCTTCGCTATCCGTCACGCGGTACCACACGTCTTCTTCATACTTATCCGAACCACGCACGGTGAACACGGTCTTTTTAGGGATCACGCTGAGGATGGGCGATGAGGGATCGGGGGATTCGTGCATCTCGAGGTCATTGCCGATGGATTCGACCTGCTGGATTGAAAATATGCGCGTGTCGCCGGCGATGTAACCGGTAAATCCGTTATCCATCGTGATCGTCACCCAGGTTTCTCCTTTTTTACGGATCACCTTGCCGATCTCGATCTCATCACCCTTGCGCAGGGATGTAACGGAAATGGCACCGGCAACCGGTTCCTGGTAGACCGGCGTGCTTTCATCACCTATTGAGGCTTTCATCTACTCATCTCCTTGTGATTCATATACTATAGACAAATTATACCGGGCGGCGCATTCAACAGCCCAATCCGTGTCACTGAAGGTGATCTCGAGCGGAACGGCCTGCGGGTCGAGGTCGTTCTCCAGTACCGGGGTGGCTACACTGGCGCGCGGATGCAGTGCGGGATCGTAGCCGGTGGCCGCCAGGGTTTCGAGGATGCGGCGGGAACGCACACGGTGGTGGAACCACGCACCGAAAACCAGCAGCATGCCCGGACCGGTGATGTATGGCCAGTAGGGCTTGAGCGCGCCGAGGCTGGAGGCAGCCGGGACCAGGTTTGTCATTAATACCAGCCCAACCGCGGCGATGATGGCGCCAATGGTGTAAAGTCTGTTGTAGAGGCGCGCGAGGCGACCAAGGCTGGAGTTGTCCTTCTCAAACTCCTCGGGGTTGGCGGCAAAATCTGCCTGGTAGCACGACGGACAAACCCGGACGCGCAGGTGATACACCCGGCTGTACTGGTAGGTCTGGCGGTACAGCCCGGGCTTTTTCGCGCCGATGCGCAGCCTGAGCTTGTGGGTCTCGTATTCAGCGGCGGGTTGAGCCCCGCAGCGTGAACAGCGCGGGGGGTGGTCAAGCACCAGAAAGCCTCCCACGGCGGCCTGAACCTGCTCGAGGGGCACGCGGAGCTTAGCTGGCATGGTGAACCGGTTTGAAATTGGGATTGTTTTTCACATTCCTATTGTAATCGAAAAGGCCGCGCTGCCGGTATTTGACGGCAAACGCGGCCTGGATGTTATCCGGCTTCGAGAGCGTCGAGCCGGTCTAAGATACGCTGGATGATACCCATCAAGTCAGCGTAGCTGAGTGTGGTCTCGGCTTTGCGCCGGTCTGCTTTGGCCATGGCGCGGGCAACTTCCGCGCTGGTTGGGACGATCTGGAACTTGCCTTTAGCCTTTATGACTTTACTTTCCATTGGGCACAACCTCCACGCTTAGGATGCCATTGCCGGCCGCGCAAAACATGGTCCGGTCTGCGGGTGTAATGATGAAGATACCAGGATTGGCGGTTGATAAAACGATCTCACCCATGCCGGCCACGAGTGGGACCCGCTCGATTGTGCCATTGATGTTGAGGTCTACGGCGTCCATGCCGAGCGACGTTGACACACCAACGATTACATCATCACCCCCAACGAAAGCGTGTACAGTCTGTCCGAACACGCCGGCCGCTTGAAGCATAAAGCGGCGGGAATATTCAACGAACGAGGAGTCAACGATCTCTTTGGTCTCACCCAATACAAGGTTGTAATCATCGAGCGTGGATTCTGAAAAGGTTTTGATGTTGTTCTTTGAATCTCGAATGACGGTAATCATAATGTCCTCCATACCATGATGCGATAATAACCTGCTGCTGAGTTTGAGGGGCGTCCGAGAAGTGTGCCGTTGGCTGCATCATTACCGGTGTTGACTGATACGGTGAGTTCACTGTAATACAACGGGTTTCTGCACGTGGCTTGAGGTCCGACGAGGGAAACGACTGACGAAACCGCTGCGCCGGTGGATGAGGTGTTGTGAAGTAATACCACGTTGCCTGGTAATGAATTCAGATTGTGGTTGAATGAGTACAACGTGTTGATGGTCACGGCAAACCAACCGCTGTCATAGTCCGGGGGTGGTAGGTAATTCTGGAAGTAACAAACGATGCTGCCGTCCAGAATGTTCGTTCCGTCCCAGTAACATTGTCCGATCAACTTTGTCCCCGGGAGTGTTGCGGAGGACGTTGACACGCTGAGGGTAAAGGTTGGATTTGTGGCGCGCACGGAAAAGATATACCAGGTGGCAGCCGCTCCGCTGAATGAGCCGGCCGACAACTGCACTTCTGCGGATGCTGATACTAAATAACCGTCGATCATCATGCGGGCGGGAGAGGCTGCCACGTAGGGGACTTTGACCCTGTTGGTGGCCAAAGGCTGTAACTTCAATCCGCTCACGTAGTTGGTGAGGAACGAGGACAAGGTGTTGCTATCTGCTGATGTGTTGCCCAGGTAAACCGAATCCGCTCTTAGAGTGTTGTAATGCGCTGCAAGAGTGGGCTGACCAGCTGCGACATTCGAACTTGTTGGATATGCCATGTTATAACTCCATTGGAAATTTCAACGCCAAAAGGATGTTTCCCATGTTAACCCGCCATCCCAAACGCTGTTGAGGATCAGGCTCGGGTCTACTGGTGGGAAGTAGTAACCGACGTTGTTAAGCTCACACTTGATGATTGAGTGTTTTGGCTGGTGGCGTTCGTCGGCTGAGAAGCCGAGGGCGCCGAGGTTGGTGTAGGCGCCGATGGGGGTTTCGAGGGTGATGCCGGAGGTCTGGAGCAGGAACTCCATCAGTTTTGCATAATCTTGCGCTCTGGTCCGTGGGTGTAACGCTCCATTGGGGGCGCGTATATAGTCTGAACAGATCACGTCAAACCTGATCCATAATTGGGTATGCCAGTTTGGATCGGTAAAGTCTTTGGACTCTGAAATGACCTGGCGGTTGACTTGAACGCCCTCTTCACGCGGACTGCCGTCTTCGGGGCTGAGAAATCCATAGCGCGTGCCGGCATCCACGTTGGGGTGAGATAGAACGATATGACAATCTACGCCGAGAGTGGGTGGGCTCATCGGCGCACCCCGTCCCAGCGGTCAAAGGCAAAACCGGGCGGAAAGCCGAAATCCTGCAGCGTTTTCAACGCGTTGAGCGAGCGTTCGAAGGCGTTGAGCAATTCCCGGCCGGTTTCCATCCAGCGCGAGGATTCGCTGCCGCGTCCGCCGTAGGATTCGATCAGGCTGCCGGCGCGCAGGAAGCAGGCCCGACCGGCGCTGCCATTGACGAGCGCGGTCTCCATTTCCACCGGCAGGGTGGTG
>ERZ795054.3754-NODE-3754-length-11661-cov-3.858177_pt1 | contig 11661 bp, 10 predicted proteins | sample MGYA00375138_ERZ795054 | MGnify/ENA primary metagenome ERZ795054 (study PRJEB30183, sample SAMN05720215) | anaerobic digester metagenome | isolation source: active sludge of municipal wastewater-treating anaerobic digesters | place: USA | collected 2014-12-23 ...
ACCGTCTGGTTCTGCACACAGGAGATATCAGAGAATCCGCTGTTCCTGAGCGCGAGGATCGTCCCCTCGAGCTGCCAGGGTGTGGTGTTGGCGCTTGGCATGGGGTAATGCCAGGAGATATTGTCTTTGAGGATGGTGGTCGCCCCGGGGTCCAGCGCGGTCTTCCCGCCCCCTAGCTCGAACAAGCGTTGATAATCCTCCAGCACTGTTTCGGGGGTTGTACGTACTACTGCCACTTTTGATTTCGTCATTTAATCCTCGGTTCTCCTTGAACACTGATCACATCAAATTATACCAATCAAAAGCCGCTGTTTTCCTGCGTTGGAAGCGATACTTTCGTCTATAATTTCCGGCAGATCATGAAACGCAATAGACCTGCCAAACTGGGGAAAAAAAGACTGTACATACCCGTGCTGTTGGTCCTGCTCGTGCTGATCCTGGCCGCGTGCAACTTTCCCATCAGGGACCTTTCCTTCATCATCCATTCTTATCCAACACTCGATCCGGCCATTTTTGAGGGACATAGAACTCCTTCCGCATCCACCCCGGGGGCACCCGGGCAGGCAACCCCGCCGGCTGCCGCCGCCCTGCCCGTCATTGATGATCAACTGTACCAGATTTACAGCACCCAATCCGGAGACACCCTGCCGATCGTGGCCATTCACTTCGGCGTTGCTCCTGAGCTGATCACCTCGCCCGCTGAGATCCCGGCTGGCGGGTTCATCCCGCCGGGTCAATACCTGGTCATCCTCAAAACCCCCGCCAACCAGAACTTGGCCAAACTGATCATGCCAGATAGCGCCGTGATCGACTCGGCTTGCGCGGACGATTTCGATATCAGCGCTTACGTGCAGGAGGCAGGCGGTTACCTGAGCCGCTTCAGCCAGACGGTGGCAGGTGAGCGCGTCAGCGGGGCGGAAGTGGTGAGGCTCGTGGCGGAGAACCAGTCCATCAACCCGCGCCTGCTGCTGGCGATCATTGAATACCGCGCCGGAATTGTGCTGGGTTCCGTAGAACCCGCGAATATGGATCATCCATTGGGGCTCAATGACGAGCTATATAAAGGTCTTTACCAGGAGTTGTCACTGGTCGCGCGCATGATCAATACCGGTTACTACGGCTGGCGCTACGGCGCTTTGACCGAACTGACCTATACAGACCAGGTATCCACCCGCATCGCACCCAACCTTAACCCCGGGTCCGTCGGCATCCAGAACCTGTTTGCCAATTTGTACGCTTCAGGGGAATGGGAGCAGCGCCTGGCAGGCGAGGGCGGTTTCCTTGAGCTTTACCTGAACATGTTCGGCGACTTCATGCCTTGCGCGATGCAGATCGAACCCCTGTTAACCGACCGCGTGGTTCAACCGCACCTAGAACTCCCCTTTGCTGCGGGAGAAGTGTGGGCGTTCACCGCCGGACCGCATTACAGCTGGATCGAAGGCACCCCGCACGGGGCGCTGGATTTCGCCCCCAATATCAGGGGCGCCGGCTGCAACATCTCGCCGCTTTATGCCCGGGCTCCCGCTGCAGGCGTGGTCACTCGCGCAGACAACGGCGTGGTCATGCTGAACCTTGTGGATAACGATCAGCAGCCCACCGGGTGGGAGATCCTGTTCATGCACATCGCCGCCCAGGACCGCGCTCCCCTGGGTGCCCGGCTGAACGTTAACGATCCGGTCGGTCATCCATCCTGCGAAGGAGGTGCCGCCACCGGTACGCACGTGCACATCGCACGCAAATACAGGGGGGAGTGGATCAGCACCAGCGGACCACTTCCGTTCGTAATGAGCGGCTGGACCGCCCTGCCGGGTACAAGGATCTATAACGGCACCCTGGTAAAAGAGAACCTGGTGGTTACCGCGCGGCAGGGCGGCGCGGCTGAATCCCTGATCAGTAAATAAAAAACGGACAGCCTGGTGACAAGCTGTCCGTAATTTTGCTAATTGTTACTTGAATTACTCTCCGCCGCGTTTGCCAAGCTGGTGATCCAGCTGGTACAACCCGCCCACGCTCGAGCCTACTTTTTCAACCATGGCCAGGATGGTGGAAGCGTTCTTTTCTTCTTCCACCTGTTCGGTCAGGTACCATTGCAGCAATGCCTGGCTGGGAACATCTTTCGCTTCCAGCGCTTTTTCATAGATGGCGTTAAGCAGCGCGGTTACTTTCTTCTCATGCTCGTAGACCTTGGCAAAAACATCCTTGAGTGAAGTGAAGTCCACCGGGGGTTTGTCGATCGCCAGCAGGCTCACCTTTTCACCGCGGTCAAGCAGGTAATCGTAGAACTTCATCGCGTGCTCCTGCTCTTCCTTCGCCTGGGCGCGCAGCCATCTGGCCGCGCCGGGAAGATTCTCGGTTTCAGCCCAGACTGACATTGACAGATAGAAATACGCGGAATACAACTCGTGTTTGATCTGTTCGTTCATTGCTTCAAATACTTTTTTATCCATTACTCACCTCTCCTGGTATTATTTTATTATTTATCATACTTATTAAGCATATCATACCAATATATGAAAAGCATTAATTTTTCCAAAACCGAAACGTTAAATCAGAAATTCCGGGATAATTAAGACATGGAATTGATCAATGATCGGCTGAGAGGGATCGCGGTTGGCGCTGTGGTGGGCGACGCGCTGGGTATGCCGATGGAGTTCCAGCCAGCGCGGGCGATCTACGACCTGCAGACAGAAATGGTCGCCGGGCCGCTCCCCGCCGGCACCTTCACCGATGACACCGAAATGGCGCTCGCCCTGGCCGAGTCATTGCTGGCGCACGATCCGCTCAACGCGGAGGACCTGGTGGCGCGCTTTACGGCCTGGTACAGGGGTCACCCTTCGGATATCGGCATCCACACCAGCCGCGTGTTGAGCCTGATCGACAGCGGCACCCTCTGGCAGGAGGCGGCGCAGCTCGCGCAGGAGATGGACCCGGAAAACGCCAGCAACGGGTCGCTGATGCGCGCCTGGCCGCTGGCCATCGCCCGCTGGCAGCAGCCCGAGCGATTGGCTGTGGAATCCCGCGAACAATGCATGTTAACCCACACACACCCTGACTGCGTGAGTGCCTGCGTGCTGATCAATCGCATCCTTTATGAACTGATCCATCGCCCGGCAGATATCCCTGCCGATAGAGCCATGCGCGAGGCGGTCAGCACTGCGCTGGAAACGGTGGAAATGGATGAGGATTTCAGAAGGATCGTGGAACTGGCAGCGATACGCAGCCGTGAAACCCTCGCCAACACCGGCTGGGTGCGCCACACCGTGGAATCGGCTCTTTGGTCCGTGCTGACCACGCGATCGTTCGAAGAAGCACTGGTGCAGGCGGTCAACCTGGGGGATGACGCGGACACCACCGGCAGCGTGGCGGGAGCCATCGCCGGCGCGCTTTACGGGTTGGAGGCAATTCCGCGCCGCTGGAAGGACGTCTTGCGCGGCGAGTACCCGCTTGGATCGGGACATATCTGGTTAATTAGTGATCTTATCCATCTGGCTGATCAATTATCCGTTAACCTTTCCATCTGACCTTATTAGAGTTTTCTTTGACGCGGCAAAAGACCTTTGCTATACTTAACCTTGCCCAGCGCGCTGCGCACCGGCATTATTCTCTTCCAACCAGGAGGCAATTTCCAATGGCTTCAGATCAGTCGTTTAAACTGACTTACGCGACGATGTTCAACCCGCCGGAGGCGCTGCATCAACAATATGACGCCGCGCTCGCGAAAGTAAAATCCGAATTGGGAAAAGACATCCCCATGTTGATCGATGGCAGGGATGTCTTCGCCGATGATAAATTTGAAAATCGTTTTCCCGCCGATACCGATGTGCTCCTGGGAACCTTCCAAAAAGGCAACGCCGGGCACGCCAACGCCGCCCTCGCCGCTGCCCGCAAGGCAGCCCGCGGTTGGGCGCACACACCCTGGCAGGAACGCGTTGCCCTGCTGCGCAAGGCCGCGGAGATCATGGACCGCCGCACCTTCGAGATGGGTGTTGTCCTCTCACTAGAGGTCGGCAAGAACCGCATGGAAGGCCTGGGCGACGTGGCAGAAACCGCGGACCTCATTCGTTATTCCTGCGATCGCATGGAAGCTAATAACGGTTTCGTCAATGCGATGGGCAGCGACCCGCTCTCCGGTTATGTTAGCAAAAACACCTCCATCCTCAAACCCTACGGTGTGTGGCTGGTGATCAGCCCCTTCAACTTCCCGGCCGCCCTTTCCGGCGGGCCTTCAGGCGCTGCGCTCGTCGCCGGCAACACACTGGTGATGAAACCCGCCACCGATACCCCGTGGACCTCACGCCTGATCGCCGAGTGTTTCCAGGAAGCCGGCATTCCGGATGGCGTGTTCAATTACGTCACCGGCCCCGGTTCCACGCTCGGTCAGGCGCTCATCGAGAGCCCCGAGGTGGATGGCATTACCTTCACCGGATCCTATGATGTGGGCATGAAGATCTTCCGCGATTTCGCGCAGGGTCGCTATGTGCGCCCCACCATCCTCGAACTCGGCGGCAAGAACCCCTCCATTGTCACCAAAAACGCTGACCTCGAAGCCGCCGCGGTGGGTATCGTCCGCTCCGCCTTCGGCCTGCAAGGGCAGAAGTGCTCTGCCAACTCCCGCGTCCTCATTGAGGCGCCGGTTTACGATCAACTCGTGGCGCGCCTGGTGGAACTGACAGAAAAACTCGCCATCGGCGACCCGACTGACCGCACCAATTACCTGGGTCCTGTGGTGAACAAGAGCAGCTACCGAGATTACCAGGAATTCGTCGCGGATCTCAAAACTGCCGGAAAGATCCTCACCGGTGGAAAAGTCCTGACCGATGGGGCATATGCCCGGGGCTACTTCTGCGCACCCACCATTGCCGAAGCGCCGTTCGATCACCGCCTGTGGAAACAGGAAATGTTCGTTCCCATCACCACGGTTGGCAAGTTTAACGATCTGGATGAAGCCATGAAGATCGCCAATGATGTTGATTACGGCCTTACCGCGGGGTTCTACGGTACTGAAGAGGAAGCTGCCCGATTCTTTGATCAAATTGAGGTCGGAGTTTCTTACGCCAACCGTCCGATGGGTTCCACCACCGGCGCCTGGCCCGGTTTCCAACCCTTTGGCGGCTGGAAAGCTTCCGGTTCCAGCGGCAAGAACGCGGGCGGTCTGTACTACCTGCCGCTCTACATGCACGAGCAGATCCAGAACCTTGTGCGCAAAGCATAATGCCAACCGGGGAAACTGGAATGACAAAGGTTTGCGCATTATCTGAAGCGATTGCCAACTATGTACACGACGGTGATACGGTATTCTGTGCCGGGTTCACGCACCTGATCCCGTTCGCCGCCGGACACGAGATCATCCGCCAGGGCAGGAAAGATCTTACCCTGGCGCGTGCCACTCCCGACCTGATCTACGACCAGATGGTTGCGGCAGGCTGCGCTAAAAAGCTCATCTTTTCTTACATCGGCAACCCGGGTGTCGGTTCCCTGCGTATTGTGCGCGAGGAAATGGAAGCCGGCCGACTGGAATTTGAGGAATACTCGCACTTCGGCATGATCTCCCGCCTGCAGGCTGGTGCCGCCGGGCTGCCCTTTATGCCCATGAACCAGACCGCCGCGCCCGACCTGGAAAAGAACAACCCCAACATCCGCCGCGTCAAAGACCCCTACTCTGGGCGTGAAGTGGTCACCGTCCCCGCGCTGAACCCGGATGTTGGCATCATTCACGTGCAGTATGCTGATAAGAATGGCAACGCCCAGGTATGGGGCATCCTAGGAGAACAGAAGGAAGCCGCTTTCGCCTCACGCAATGTGATCATCACGGCTGAAGAGATCGTTGATGAAGAGGTCATCCGTTCAGATCCAAACCGTACCCTCATCCCCGGTCTGATCGTCAAAGCCGTCTGCCACGTCCCGCATTGCGCCCACCCCTCTTACACCCAGGGGTATTATGACCGCGACAATGTGTTCTATTTGAATTGGGATAAGATCAGTGAGGACCGCGCCACAGTCAACGCGTGGCTGGATGAATGGGTCTTCGGCGTCAGCGGAGCGGATGAATACTGGCAGAAACTGGGCGCTGAAACGCACGCCAGGCTGGCGGTCAAACCTCGCTTTGCCGCGCCGGTCAATTACGGAGATTATTGAGTCATTGTCCACGAATTGCACAAATTTTCACGAATTTTTTTAAGAGGATAGGTGACAATTTCTCAAAACATTAAAGTGCCAATCCAAGAACATTCTCTGATATACAAAGAGGAGGTTTTTCAGGTAATTGGAGCTTGCATGGAAGTGCACAGGAAATTGGGACATGGATTCCTGGAACCCGTTTATCAGGAAGCCCTTGAATATGAGTTTACTCTGCAGGGACTTCCTTTTTCGGCACAATGTCCAATCACGATTACTTACAAAGACAAAGTCCTTGAAAAACAATACGTGGCAGATTTTGTGGTATTCGATCGTATCATTCTGGAAATAAAGGCTGTAACAACCCTCGATTCAACGTATATGGCTCAGGTCTTAAATTATCTCAATGCAACGGGGTTCCCGTTGGGTTTACTGGTAAATTTTGGCTCCAAAAGCCTGGAGTGGAAACGGATAGTACATTGATGCTATGTCAATCTCTTCAGATAAAAATTAATTCGTGATAATTAGTGTAATTCGTGGACTACATGTTGGACACAAAAAGGATCATACATGCCGGATTTTACATACACATCTTCTGAATTAATGTGCATCAACGCCGCCCGCCTGCTGCGCGATGGCGACACGGTCTTCGTGGGAGTGGGTCTGCCCAACCTGGCCTGCAACCTCGCCAGGCGAACGCATGCCCCCAACCTCCAGCTCATTTATGAAGCCGGGGTCATCGGAGCGCGCCCTGCGCGCCTGCCGCTCTCGATTGGCGATCCCACCCTGGTCAGCGGCGCTGCGTCAGTCTGCGGGATGTTCGATATTTTCTCGCAGTACCTGCAGCGCGGCAATATCGATGTGGGATTCCTGGGCGGCGCGCAGATCGACCGCTTCGGCAATATCAACGCCACCGTGATCGGTGACTATCAGCATCCCAAGGTGCGCCTGCCAGGTTCCGGTGGTTCTCAGGAGATCGCCGGTTGGGCCAACCGCTGCTACATCATGACCCCACATCAGAAGCGCCGCTTCCCCGAGAAAGTGGATTTCATTACCTCAGCCGGATTCTTAAGCGGCCGCGCTGAACGCGAAGCCACCGGCGTCCGCGGCGGCGGTCCGCTGGTGATAGTCACCAATCTGGGGTTGCTCGAACCGGACGAGAGCGGAGAATTGGTCCTCACCGCCCTGCATCCCGGCTGCACTGTGGACCAAGTGAAAGAAAACACAGGATGGGCAATTCGCACTGCATCAGCCATCCGCCTGACCGAACCGCCGCTTGAATCAGAGATCAGGCTGTTGCGCGAGGAACTTGACCCGGAAGGGATCTACCTGAAAGGATCGTAACAGGCAAAAGTATGGCATCCCAACAAAACATCGAAGTACTCACCACCGTGCCCTTCCCGGATGCGGTGATGCAGCAGTTGCGCGGGCTTTCACCGCGCATCAGAATTACCTTTAATCCCGCCACCCGGACGGAGGAAATCCCCTCTGAAGTCTGGCAGCGCACCGAGGTGCTCTACACTGACATCCTGCTGCCTGACCTCGCGCTGGTGCCCAAGCTCAAATGGGTGCAATTCCACTACGCCGGTATCGATTTCGTCCAGGGTTCCGAACTGCTCAACCGCAAGGAACTGAAACTCACCTCCATGAGCGGCGCCTCCGCGATCCAGGAAGGGGAATACATCCTGCTGATGCTGCTCGCCCTGGGTCACCACATTAAACCGCTGATGGTCAACCAGGAAAAAGCTGAATGGCCTGCTGACCGCTGGGAGCGCTTCTCGCCTGTTGAACTGACCGGCTCTACCGTGGGGTTGGTGGGGTATGGCAGCATCGGCCGTGAGGTTGCCCGCCTGTTGCGCGCGTTCAATGTTAAAGTGCTGGCGGCCAAACGCGACGTGATGCACCCGGAAGACCGGGGCTACACTGTAGAAGGGCACGGCGACCTGAACGGTGATTATTTTGACCGTCTTTACCCCATCGAAGCCCTCAATTCTATGCTGAAGGAATGTGATTACGTGGTGGTTACCGTTCCACTTACCCCGCAGACACGCGGGCTGATCGGAGAAGAAGAATTTAAAGCCATGAAACCCGGTGCCTACCTGGTTCACGTTTCACGCGGCGGGGTTATTGATGAAAAAGCACTCCTGCAGGCGTTGACGGAAAAACATATCGCCGGGGCAGCGGTCGATGTCTTCAACCAGGAACCCCTGCCACCGGACAACCCGCTGTGGAAGGCCCCCAATCTCATCCTCACGCCGCATGTTTCCGGCTTCAGTCCCCGCTACAAGGAACGCGCCGGGGTGATGTTTGCCGAAAACCTCAAACGTTACCTGCGCGGTGAATCTTTGTTGAATGAATACCAGATAGAACGTCACTACTAAAGGGTAACCGGGTTTAATCAATTTGATTGCGGATAATAAAACACGTATCACCAAGGGCGGCTAATAAAACATGTCACCAAACGAACCAATCCGGGCGGTATTATTTGACCTCGGCTACACATTGATCAACTTCGAGGGGGATTTCAGCCGCGTCATGCGAGAATCCTACCTGGTTCTTTCAGCATCTTTACAGGAGGCCGGTTATTCCTTTGATACTGAAGGGTTTGTTGATCGTTTCAATATCATCATCAATGAATATTACCGTTCACGCGAGGAGGATCTGATTGAGCGCCCCATTGAACAATACCTCTCCAGGGTGCTGGCTTCTTACGAGATCTACGATCCACTCAGGAGCGTGATCCAGAATTCACTGGAGAGAATGTACCGGTTTACCGAGGAATACTGGCAGCTGGAGGAAGACGCCGTTTCGACCCTGGATCAATTAAAATCAGAGGGTTACCGGCTGGGCATGATCACCAACGCCGCCAACGCGGATAACGCCAACCGTCTCATCGACCGCTTTGAACTGCGCCCTTACTTCGAAGTCATCCTAATTTCCGCGCTGGAAAAGATCCGCAAGCCGGATACGCGCATCTATTCACGCGCCATCACCCGCTTTGACCTGCCCCCGGCCAGTTTTGTGATGGTGGGGGATACGCTGACCGCGGATATTCTCGGCGCTCAAAACGCCGGATTACGCGCGGTCTGGATCAAACGCCGGGCTGAGCGGGCCGAAAATCAAAACGTGGCTGACAGGATCAAACCGGACGCGGTGATCGAAACCCTGGCGCAACTCCCCGCAACGCTCCAATCACTTTAACAAAGATTAGCTCTTCATACCCCCTGCACATGACCGGTCAACCGACCGTTCACTGGTGTAACCTGTGTGCTACAATTCAAGCAGGAGAACCAGTATTATGGAACGAACTGTACCGAAAAGCGCCAGCGACGAAATTGATCTTTACTTGCGCACGATCTATTCACTGCTGCGCTCTTCCACAGAAGTGCAGATCCGCACATTGGAAGAAGTGCACGCCGGCATGAATTCCCTGCTTCACCCTGATGCGCGCAAAAACTCGCCCGATACATCCGCCTTCATTTATTCCAGCCTGCGTCTGCCAGCGTGCATCAGCGACGTGCGCTCCATCGTACTGGGGCAGAGCGGGGCTGTGTTCGCCAGGCAGGGCTACAAAGACGTGGAATCCTGGCAGCAGGTGAGCGCCCGCGCCCGCCGCCGCACAACCTACTATGACGGCAACGGGACGCTGGCGGTGTACATCGCCAGCCGCTCGGATATTGAGGATGTCATCCCCACATTGACCGCCTTTCAGATCGAATGGAACAAAATTCACCAGCTCCTCGACGGCTGGAAGTCACGCTCATGGGATGGGGTCGATGATCCGTCCAGCCATGTTTTTCAAGACCTGTCTCGCCAGCTGGAGATCAGCCTGGAGGATATGCTGCGCCTGAGGGCTGTGTGGGGCGATGAATTTTCTTCGATCCTTCAGAAGATCGCGCAACGTCGCTGCAATTTCGGCATCCGTCTGCTTGGCGGATCGTTAAGCGAATACTGGCGCGCGACGCGAATGTGGTGGCAGAACATCGAACGCCAGGTACCGCAACTGACCGACCGCCCGGTCTACTTCGTTTCAAGCAACACGCATAGCCTGCCCAACCTGCTCACCGGGTACGCCCTGACCCTAAAGGATACGCTGCTGCAATTCCTTGAAGCCAGCGATAACAGGGACCTCTATCTTGAGTGGCAGGAACTTCAGGAATGCGGCCAGTGTGCATCGCACGAGAACTTTTATTACTATGTATTGAAAAAATTTCAGCAGACCCCTGCCGGAGCGTCGGCGACCAGCGGGATGACCGCGGAAGAGATCGCCCACGGCATCACCCGCGTGCCCGCCAGGCATTCTTTTGACATAGAAGCCCAGGTGGTGGAGATTGCCCGGCTTGATCCACGTTGTTTTGATCCGCGCTTACGGCCGGATGACGAGAATGCGGATTATCTAAAAAGATCCGACGCCTACATCGTAAATATCGACTACCCGCTGGGACTGGGCGCTTACAACGTCTTATCCAAGATCGCTGAAAACATCACCGAAATACTGGGTGTTTACAGCATGGGTAAGGCAGCCACCCTGAACAGCGTCATCGGTGACATCATGATCCCCAATGTAGTGCAGGACGAACAATCTCAGAATACCTATCTGTTCCAGAACGCCTTCACGGCTCCTGATGTAACCCCTTGGCTGATGCTGGGTACAGTGCTGGATAACCAGAAAGCGCTCACTGTGCCGGGAACCTTCCTGCAGAACGCCACGCTGATGGATGTGATGTACCGCGAAGGGTACACCGATATTGAAATGGAAGCCGGTCCCTATCTCTCCGCGGTCTATGAGATGTCGCGTCCCAAGCGTCATCCGGTGAACGAGATCGTCAATCTGCAGGGTGCCAATTTTGATATCGGCATTCTGCACTACGCCTCTGATACACCATTGAGCAAAGGCCGCAACCTGGGAGCCGGAGCGCTTTCCTACCGGGGAATGGATTCCACTTACGCCGCTTCGATCACCATTTTGAGGCGCATCTTCTCGCTGGAAAAAAGACGCCTGACGTAATGATATTATCCTCCCTGAAGCTCCATTAACCAGTCGCGCCTGCCTTTGCGGTATAATCGAACCACGGAGGATGCATGGAAATTACCTGGTATGGACATTCCTGTTTTCGATTAACTGAAAGAAACATGGCGACTGTGGTCACCGATCCTTATGACCACAAGCAGGTCGGATACGAACCGCTCAAATTAAAAGCGGATATTGTCACGATCAGCCATAATACCCCCGGTCACAACTTCACCAGCGCGGTGAAGGGTCATTCTTATGTTATCGATGGACCCGGGGAATTCGAAATTGGCGGGGTCTTCATCACCGGTGTCCATACGAACGGACACACAAAAAAGTCTGATGAGGAACCACGCAATACCATGTACCTCATCGATTACAACGGATTGAACATCCTCCACCTGGGCGACGTCAACCGGGTGCCCAGCCAGGGTGAAGTGGAATCGCTCGGTCCTGTTCACATCGCGCTTGTGCCGGTGGGAGCCGGCGGCAGCCTGACCGCCATCAAGGCCACCGAGGTCATCAGCCTGCTCGAA
>ERZ795054.3758-NODE-3758-length-11650-cov-44.374558_pt1 | contig 11650 bp, 11 predicted proteins | sample MGYA00375138_ERZ795054 | MGnify/ENA primary metagenome ERZ795054 (study PRJEB30183, sample SAMN05720215) | anaerobic digester metagenome | isolation source: active sludge of municipal wastewater-treating anaerobic digesters | place: USA | collected 2014-12-23 ...
AAAGATAATGATTTATATTGACAGCTAAAGAAAAATAGTGAAAAGCTGCCATGAGATTTATAAGAAACCGAAAAACTTTTCCTTAGATAATTAAATTCAGCCAGGGAGGAAAAAGATGATGCTACCGAAGTCTAAACTCACTACGTTGGTTTGTTTCATAGCGCTTTCATTAGTCATAATGCAACTTACCGGTTGCACAGCGACGCCATTGATTGCAGCGGCCAAGCACGGTGATGTCGCCTTGACCAATAAGCTTCTCAATGAAGGTGCTAAAGTTGATGAACCCAATGAAGGAAAATGGAGTGCAACACCGTTATATTGGTCATTATCTGAGTGTAAATTTGAGACGGCGGAACTTTTATTGAAAAAAGGGGCTAATGTAAATTCAACTGATTCCTACGGGTATTCACCTTTACATGCGGCAGCTTCTTGTAAGAAAGTAGAGCTTTCATGTATTGAGCATCTCATTCAGAAAGGAGCAGATGTCAATTATAAGAGTAAACCTAATGGTTTTACAAGTTTACACTATGCCAGTTCTTCCGGATCCGTTGATGTGGTGAAATTGTTGCTCGACAGAGGTGCTGATATCAATGCCCTTGATAATAAAGGAACAACTCCCCTTATGCTGGCAGTAAAAAATAATTCCCTGCCGATAGCAGAGCTTCTGCTGGAAAGAGGGGCAGACGTCAATTTACGTGATAAGCACAAAAAAAACGCTATGTCCTATGCGAAAGGCATTTTCACTAAAAAGAAGAAAATGATTCAACTTTTACAAAGTGCTGACAGCATGAGTCCGGTGAACAAAGCTGCGCTTCTATCGACAAATCCCGGTACGATAAAAGAATAAAGGAATCGTCTTGAAAAACTGTGATGTCTTTAAAATGATGTGTTAACGATTTGTGCAAAAGAAGAACAAATTTTATAAAAAGCACGCATCAGCCGTATGAAACGTTATTTACGCGCCGATTTTCTCTTTGCGGCCGCCCGGGTTATGCAAGCGTTTTTCCCTTCTATGCCGCATTGACAAATATCTGGTTCCCGTGTGGGTATGAGCCCCAAATCAGCAATCATTTCTTGATCGAGCTTGCCCGCTCGGCCCGTGGTTGTCAGATAATTTCCCGTCATCAAAGAATTCGCGCCCGCGATGATGCCCAGAGGCAAGAGTTGCCGAAGATTCTTTTCCTTGCCCCCGCAGAGTTTGATGTCCTTATCCGGCAGCATGAAACGGAAAACGGCGATGGTCATGAGAATTTCCATGGGAGGTAACAGATTCAGGTGGTCCAGCGGTGTGCCTTTGATTGGATTGAGAATATTGATCGGAATCGAATCGACATTCAGCTGGCGAAGTGTCGTGGCCAACTCAATGCGGTGCGTAACGCCTTCACCCATGCCGATGAGTGCGCCCGCGCAAACCGACAATCCGGCGGCTTTGGCGGTCCGGATCGTTTCTACGTTTTCTTCATAATCATGCGTTGTGCAAATATTTTTAAAATAGCTGCGGGCTGTCTCCAGATTGTGATGATATCGGAAAAGCCCTGCAGATTTGAGTTCGCGGGCCTTTGTCGCATCGATGATGCCCAAAGACGCGCAGGGGTGAATGCCGATTTTGTGCGTACCGGCAATGGCTTTAAAAATTTCAGTCCATTCCTTTTTTGTTTTCACACGCTTGCCGCTGGTAACGATGCCGAAAAACTCGGCTCCGTCTTTTTTGGCCTGATCGGCCTCTGCAATAATTTGTCTGGCCCCTTTGAGCGGATAGGAAGGAACATCGGTTGTATAATGAGATGACTGCGCGCAGAATTTACAGTCTTCGGAACAACGTCCGGATTTGGCGTTGGTGATGCCGCAGAGAATAATTTCTTTGCCTTTAAAGTGTTCACGGATTTCGGAGGCCATAGAAAAAACGTGGTAAGGGTGGCTGCTGCCCTCGATAAAAAGCTCCAAAGCTTCCGCTTCGCTGATACCTTTTCCTTTGATGGCTTTATTCTTCAGATTGTCGATCAAATCCATGATGTATTCCTGTTTTTTGTACTCGGGCGGTTCATAGATAAAAAAGATCGACCTGTCAATTACAAATGATAATCGCCCGACGCTTCCGGTTGATAGACAATTTCATCAACTCTGAGCTTTTTAATGCCGGAAGGCACAGACCATTCAATGATATCGCCCATGCGGTATCCTAGAAGCGCCATGCCCAGCGGCGCTAAAATGGACAGTTTATTGTCATTGATATTGGCCGCAGAAGGGAATACCAGCGTATAGGTTATCTTTTCACCAGAAGTGATATCTGTAACACTGACTTTGGAATTCATGGTAATAACATCTCGGGGAATATTTTGTGGATCAACCAGCACGCCACGATACAATTCTCTTTCCAGGAGATCAAGATTAACCTGATTGGCTTTGGGAGATAAACGTAAGCCTTCAATCAGTTCGATCAGCCTGTCCATGTCGAATTTTGTGATGTGTATCGTACGCTCTGCCATGATGGTATGTCCTCCCTTTAGATTTGATTGGGGTTTGTTTAATTTGTTTGGATAAAAAACGAACCGCCGGTAACGGTCAAAATAATTTTGATGAACAGAACATTGTTTTTGGCGATGTTCCGAAGAGTGATTTTACCCTATCACAATTTTTAACAAAAAGAAACACACAGAAGTAACCTGTGGCGAAACTTTCTTTCGTTGCCATGCTCATCGTCTTTTGATATGGCATCGATAAATAATTGACGGAGCAGTCGCGTGCGGAGTCGTGTCTCAGAGCTTGGAAGAGAATTAATGACAGGGTCAATCTTCGGTAAGAATTTGAAAATATGAGTTTTATATATATCCTACTTGTTGTGCTCGGGATCACAGCCTTCGCATATCTTGCAAAACTATCGGCGGAAAATGGCATATCATCATTTGATTTTACCTTTGTGATGTTTGCGACTGCCGGCGTTCTGGGGTATCTTTTCGCGAAATTTAATCATGTGGAGATCGCCAGTTATACATTTGAATTATGCTCCATTTCCGCAATGGCCGGAATCGGCGGAGCAACGGCCGTTTTTGTTTTTAACAAATCGGTGCGGATTGGTCATTTCGGTTACTCCAACGCCATTTACAGATCATCGTTTCTCATCCCGGTTATTTTCAGTGTTATATTTTTCAAGGCAACGCTGAATATCATAACCATTACCGGAATATTATTCATATTAACGTCAATCATGCTGATCTCCTGGTCAAACGATGTCTTTTCCGGGGGTAGGAACAATAATAACATGCTATGGTTTTTCATGATCATAGGTGCTTTTGCGTTAAGCGGTCTTCCAAGAATCGGACAGCTTTTAATAAGTCATCACAAGCTCAATTCATTTGCATACCTTTTTATATCATATGCCGTCGGTTTTATTCTTCTGCTGATTGTTTTCCTGACCAGGCGGCAGCGCGTCAAAGCACAGGCTTTGTTGTATGGAATGCTAGCGGCTTTTGCAGGCTATGTCGGCGTATATTGCACCCTTGAAGCGTTGAAACTGATGCCTGCTGCAGTTGTGTTTCCTATTACGCTCAGCGCTCCGATTATGCTGGGCATGATCATTTCATTCGTTTACAGGGAAAAAATTAGATTGTCCGGTTGGATGGGTGTTTTGATAGGCATTTGCGGGATAATAATACTCTCTCTTCAAACTTATACTAAATAGCCAGCTTCAGAATAACAACCTTCAGAATAACAACTTGACAATTTATCGCTTGACACTAAGATAAGACAGGTTGAAAAAAAGGTTTTGTTTTTCAAACCGTCTGCCATAATGATTTGAACAGGTGGAGGAGGATATAAAAATATGAAGAGAGTATTTTTGTTTCTGGTGACTAATATCGCCGTGATTTTGGTTTTAAGTATTGTTGTCAAACTTTTAGGCGTTGACCAAGTCCTCTCTGCCAACGGAATCAACTACATAAGTCTGCTGATCTTTGCCGCCGTGATCGGTTTCGGCGGTTCGTTCATATCACTTGCAATGTCCAAGTGGATGGCCAAGCGGAGCACGGGGGCCCAGGTAATTATGCAGCCACGCTCTGATGCGGAAATCTGGCTTACCAGCACCGTGCAAAAACATGCCGCTCAGGCAGGTATTGGGATGCCGGAAGTCGCCGTATTCGAATCGGATTCGCCCAATGCTTTTGCCACCGGGATGAACAAAAACAAAGCCCTGGTCGCGGTCAGCACCGGTCTTTTGCGGACGATGAAGCGCGATGAGGTTGAGGCGGTGCTGGGTCATGAAATCAGTCATGTCGCCAACGGCGATATGATCACGCTCAGTTTAATTCAAGGCGTCGTCAACACGTTCGTTGTTTTTCTGTCCCGCATGGTTGGGTATTTTGTGGATCGCGTAATCCTGAAAAATGAAGAAGGCCACGGGATAGGTTTTTTCATGACCAATATTATCGCTCAGATTGTTTTCGGTATCCTGGCGAGTATTATCGTGATGTGGTTCAGCCGGAAGCGGGAATACCTCGCGGATGCGGGGGGCGCGAAACTGGCGGGTGTCGGCAGTATGATTGCCGCGCTGGAAAGCCTGCAACGCGGTGCTATCGAGCCGCTGCCGGGTCAGATGAAAGCTTTCGGCATCGCCGGCAAGCCTTCGACAAACGGTTTGAAACTCTTGTTCATGACCCATCCCCCGTTGGAAGACCGCATCGAAGCACTGAAGCGTTCCGCAGGAATGGGAGCATAAGCAAAGAGCCGGGAGTTAGGATTTAAAAAGGGAATGGTTGCAACCATTCCCTTTTTATCTGAACCGTAAGCCTTTTGCCTTTTCTTACACATGATTGCGCAGTTGCAACTCCAGTGGATGCGGATTGAGATAAATTTGTTTGCGAAGATAAGCCTGATCATATTTGCGCACATAATGGCCGATCAGGGTCAGGGGAACGATCAAGGGAAGAAAGCCCTTCTGATAATCATCGAGAATTTCGAGGAGCTCTTTTTTTTCGTCGGCGGATAACTGTTCCTTGAAGTATCCCATCATATGCTGGAGCACGTTGACATTTTTTTTCGGCGTTGTTTTCAGCTTCAACGCTTCCATTATCATCAGTTCATATTGCAAAAAGAGGTTCTGAACACGGAGGCTTTTTTGCCCGGCGACCAGTTTCCCCATCGCCTGATAGAGTTTTGTGCTATGCGATAAAAGCAATAATTTGTGGCGGGTATGAAAGTCCACCAGAGCGCCCCGGCCGGATTTCATATTTCGGATTTCCCGCCACCGTTTGAGGGTGAAGATTCTTTCGATGAAATTTTCGCGCAGGTCTGTGTCGTGCAGCCGGCCTTCCTCTTCAACCGGCAGCAGGGGAAAATGTTCCATGAAAATCCGCGCGAATATCCCTACGCCTGTTTTGGCGGGCATGCCTTTATCGTCATAGACCTTAACCCTTTCCATCCCGCTGGACGGCGAATCGCTTTTGAAAATAAAACCGCAAAGATTTTCGGCCTCAAGCTCCGCTACACGCTTTTTTGCCCAGCGAAGCATCGTTTCTGTTTTATCCTGCCGGGTGCGGTGGGTTACCAGACGGGGAGCATCCGTATTTCCTTCCAATCGCATGGACTCTCTAGGAATGCCCATGCCGCATTCTGTCTCGGGGCAGACCGGCACGTAGTCCACATAATGACCCAATGTGTCGCGAAGAAAACGGTCAAGCTTGTGCCCACCGTCATATCGGACAGCATGACCCAAAAGACATGAACTGATTCCGATTTTTATTTTTTCCATGACGTTTCTCACTTGCCGCCGGTATGTAGCAGGGGATTATTTTTATGTCAATAAATCAAAAATATTGGCTCAAAGAAAGCCTGTCTGCAAGTTACAAAGTCTTTCAGGTCGAGGCAAAAAAACTTCACAAAAATCATCCGATCGTGTAATATCACGACAAATTTCCAAACAAGGGATTGGTAGTTTTTTTCTCCGGATGCCGCTTGATATTTGAAACAGGCCCGAACGAGACCTATCTGAAAAAAACGTATTCCGAGAAGTCCTGTCCTTTGAAGGACGGCGTTTTTCTGAATTATTTTTAACGCTGCAGGATCATGGTGCAAAACATTATATTAGATAAGTCCCTAAGCTTTTTTTATTATATTGTACTTTTCGCCATTTATTGCTTTCTGGGATGGCTGCTGGAAGTTATTTACCGGTCTCTCACACAGCGAAAGTTTGTCAATGCGGGATTCCTGTTTGGTCCCTTCATTCCCATTTACGGCCTGGGCGCTTTCGTGATCATTGTCATGCAGCACATTTTTCAAGGCTGGCATCTTGTGCCGCGGTTTATTATTTTCGGTCTGGCCATCACGTTCATGGAATATATGGTCGGCTTCTTATCCGAAAAAATATTTAAACTGACACTTTGGGACTACTCGGAAAACCGGTTCAATCTTCATGGCTACGTGTGCCTGCCCTTTTCAATATTCTGGACAGTGCTGGCATTGATCTTTGTAACTTTTATTCATCCGGAGGTATTTCGACGGCTTATGCTGCTGAATGACACCTTTACCAAAACGGCGGCCATCATTTTCATGATCTATTTCTGGATCGACTATACTTTTTCTGTAATGTCCCTGGCTGCCTTCCGGCAGGGTGTCGCTTACCTTTATAAAGAATACTTCAACTTAAGCAGCGCCGAAATTGAAAATAATTTAAAATCATTTCAACGTTTGCGCGACGCATTCCCCGACCTGAATAAATACATTAATCAAAACATCAACAAGACAATCAGAGCCCGGCTTGATTCTTTTTTAAAGCCCATCCAGAATAAGATCATTCTGGAACTGGCAGGCAGGACACCGTTTGAAAAAGAATATTATGAAACCGTACAGGATATTCTCCAACATGAAGAGTTTCTAAAGCTCAAAGATTATTTTCATCATAATTCTTCCATTTACGCCCATGTTCATGACGTCGCCTATTTTTCTTATCGAATATGCAAATATTTTAAATTGGATTTCCGCTCCGCGGCTCGCGGCGCGCTGTTGCATGATTTCTTTCTGTATGATTGGCGCAATCATGACGTGCCCGATCTGCCCCGGGAAAAATTTCACGGGTTTGCGCATCCGGCGATAGCCGTGGCCAACGCCAAAAGGCATTTTTCAATCAATGATATTGAAGAGGATATTATAAAAAAACATATGTGGCCGCTGACCATTGTGCCACCGAAATATAAAGAAGCCTATATTGTTTCTTTTGCCGACAAATATCTGTCGTCCAGGGAATTTATCAATGAGTATAAGAAAAAAATAAACCGGAATCAGGAAGGGAAAGTGGGCAAACATAAAGAGAGAAGCCATCATTGATCCACACAAGCGATAGGTGCGACCTCGTCCTGCCGGGAATATCAGCCGCCTTGAAGATGCCGCCTCCAAATGAGACAACTTCTTCAGCGTTGCTTAAAATCTTATCAATTTAGTCTTTACAAAAGACCATCTTCCTGTTTAAAGTCAGTGGCAAAACAACAGGAGATTTCTTACGATGCAAGCAAACTTGCCGAAATATGATTACGATATCGTCATTATCGGCGGCGGGCCGGCAGGCTACACGGCCGGCATTTATGCCGCACGCGCCGGTCTTAAAACGCTGCTCATTGAAGGCGCGGGAACGGTGAGCCAGATCACGATAACCGATATAATCGAAAATTATCCGGGCATTCCCGATGGTATCGGCGGTTTTGAGCTGATGCAGCTTTTTAAAAAGCAGGCGCTGAAATTCGGTCTGGAAAGTCTTCCCCGGGATGTAACAGCCGTTAAAAAGAGTTCTGCCGCCGAGGTAATCTGGGAGGTGACCGCCGGAGACAAAATCTATAAAACCCTCTGTATTATTGCGGCGACGGGCGCAATGTGGCGCAATCTGGGTGTCCCGGGAGAATCGGAATTTGCAGGGAAAGGTGTATCATATTGTGCCACCTGCGACGGGCCTTTTTACCGTAACCGGGATGTTGTTGTGGTGGGCGGTGGCGACACGGCCATTCAGGAAGCGCTTTTTCTGACTCATTTTGCCAAAAGAGTCATCGTTATTCATCGCCGCGACCGACTGCGCGCGGCGGGTATGCTGCAAAAAAGGGCCTTTGCCGAAAAAAAGATCGAATTTATCTGGAATGCGACGGTGGAGGAGATCACCGGCCCTGAATTTGTCACAGGTGTTAAAGTTAAAAATGCCAACACCGGTGTGATCAGCGAAATAGCCGCCGACGGCGCGTTCATTTTTGTCGGCCGCCTACCTTATACGGAAATGTTCAAAGGTCTTGTAGAGATGGATAAAACAGGCTTTCTGGTCACTGATGAACATTTGCGAACCAATGCGGACGGTATTTTTGCCGCGGGTGATTGCCGCGCCAAACTTTTCCGCCAAGTCGTCACCGCTGCAGGAGACGGCGCAAATGCCGTACATAGCGCGGAGCTGTATATCGATGAGATAAAGGGGCAAACGTATTAAACCTTAGGGAACGTCTTGTCGCCCGGATAGTCAAAAGGTCACACGTGGGTGATCGTGACCGTTTCCTGCGTTCATCAACCACAAAATTTAATTAGAGATTTTTAAGCACGGAAAACGGAAATAAATAACTTATGGAATCTTTTCTCAGCGCCTGGCAACAGTTACCCTCACAGATCAGTCCCACGCTTTTCAGCATCGGATCTTTTCAGTTGCGTTACTACAGCCTCATGTATCTGGTCGCTTTTGCCGTGGTCTATCTGCTTTTTGCCTACCGGATTAAACACAAAGAAATCACTTTAACCACGGAGACCTTGCAGGATTATCTGGTCTGGGCCATGATTGGACTGATTGTCGGTGCCCGGTTCGGTTACGCTCTGTTTTACAATTTCAATTACTACAGCTCCCATCTTCTGGAAATTATCATGCCGTTTGATTTCTCCAACGGCTTTCGATTTGTGGGGCTTAGTGGCATGTCCTATCACGGTGGGCTCATCGGCGTGGTTCTTGTCACGCTTTACTTTTGCCATAAACACAACATCAACTGGTGGCAATTCGGTGACTGGATATGCGCGGCAGCGCCGCTAGGTTACATGTTTGGCAGGTTCGGCAACTTTATCAACGGCGAACTCTGGGGCCGTGTAACCACGGTACCGTGGGGAATGTATTTTCCGTTGGATGCGACGCAGAGTCTGCGGCATCCCTCGCAGCTGTACGAAGCCCTGTTCGAGGGTCTGTTTTTGTTTTGCATTCTCTGGTTGATGCGCAAGCACAATCCCTTCGACGGCTTTATGATCGGTCTTTATCTTTTCGGCTACGGTCTGGTGCGCTTCCTCATCGAGTTTTTCCGCGAACCGGACGCGCATCTGGGGTTTGTTCTGGCATTTAACTCCATGGGGCAGATCCTGTGCATATTCATGATGCTGACCGGCATCACCATTATGCTGTGGCGCAAACAGGCGTCAACCCGTCAGAAATAATGCGGAGGTCATGATGCGTAGAAATTTAGTAATCATCGGCGGTGGCGCGGGCGGTGGTTCCACTGCCGCTGAAGCGAAAAGAAACGATCCGTCCCTGAATGTCACAATACTGGAAAAGGGGAATTTTGTCGCCTTTGCCGCCTGACCGATGCCCTATTACATCGGGGATGTAATTCAAGAACAAAGCAAGCTGATTGCCCGAACGCCGGAAAAATTCCGTGAAGGCGGTATTGAGGTGCAACTTCAGGCACATGTGTCTGGCATTAATCCGGCAAAAGGCATCGTCGAACTTCAGGATAACCGTCAAATACCCTATGACATTCTGGTGATGGCCACCGGTACGTCCGCGATTGTGCCGGACATGCCGGGGTTAGATCTCTCCGGTGTTTTTTCGCTGCGCAATCTGGAAGATGCTATCCATATTAAAACCTGGCTTAAGGAAAAACGCGCGAAACACGTCGTGATCATCGGAGGCGGCTTTATCGGTTTGGAAATGAGCGAGGCGCTTTCTGCCTCGGGCATTACAACGACGATCATTCACAAAGACCCGCTGCCGGCCAACCGCTGGGACACGGCTCTGTCGTCCATGATGCTTGAAGAACTTCATGCCCACGGTGTGGAATTTATAGCCAATGCTGCCGCCTTGGCGATTGAAAAGGGAAAAAACGCGCTGCTTTGCGTTAGAACGGATAAAGGCGACTATGAAGGCGATCTGGTCTTACTGGCCATTGGAGTAAGGCCCGACGCGCGTCTGGCGCATTCGCTGGGTTTGAAAATTGGCCCGTCCGGTGCAATTGCCGTCAATTTTTCCCAGCAGACCTCTCTGGAAAATGTGTATGCCGCGGGCGACTGCTGCGAATCATTTCATCGTATCAGTCGCCGCTGGGTAAATATTCCTCTGGGCGATATCGCCAACAAACAGGGACGTGTTGCCGGACGCAACATCGGCGGCCAACCGCTGACCTTTGACGGCATCGTCGGTGCTCAGTCTTTCAGGCTGTTTAATCTGGAATGCGCGGCCACAGGACTTTCAGAAAAAGAAGCCCTTGCCGTGGGCTATACGCCGGCAAGCAACATAACCTGGGGCAGCGCCATGGCGCCTGCTCTGGGCCTGAGAAAAATCGGCCTGAAACTGATTGCCGACCAATCATCGGGCAAGTTGCTGGGGGCGCAGGCCGTCGGTGTGGCCGGCGCGGTGGGAAGGATCAACGCGCTTTCTGTCGCGCTCTGGGCGGGAATGGATCTCGATCAGATCGGCTATCTGGATCTGGCTTATGCCCCGCCGTTCAGTCCGGCCTGGGACATTATTCATAACGCGGCTCAGGCGCTTGGCCGATCACTTTAGAAACAAGGAATAATCATTCATGACTCTGTGGTGGATTTTTTTCGCGATTTTCATTATCGCCATGCTGGCGCTGGACTTGGGCATCATCAATCGCAAAGCCCATGTGATAAAAATGAAAGAAGCCCTGCTGTGGACGTCTTTTTGGGTGACGCTGGCCGTCTTATTCGGCGGAGGCGTTTACTATTTTTACGACCACATCAAAGCCATGGAATTTTTTACGGCCTATCTGATTGAATATTCATTGAGCATCGACAACCTGTTCGTCTTTATGTTGATTTTCCGTTATTTCGGTGTGCCGCATGCTTACGAGCACAAAGCGCTTTTCTGGGGAATTCTGCTCGCGCTGATCACGCGCGCTGTCTTTATTTTTGTAGGTGTCGCGCTGATTAACCTGTTTGGTTGGGTGATGTATATTTTCGGCGCTTTCCTGATTTATACAGGCATTAAAATGGCGCTCAATAAGCAGACGGAGGTTCACCCGGACAAGAATATCGCCCTCAAGCTGCTTCGTAAGATGATGCCCGTTTCACAGGAATTTTCAGGGGCGAAATTTTTTATCGTCAAACGCGGTATTCGATACGCCACGCCGATGCTGGCCGTACTTCTGGCCCTGGAAACCACTGACATTCTTTTCGCAGTTGATTCGATTCCCGCCGTACTCGCCATCTCCAAAGATCCTTTTATCATTTACACGTCTAACGTCTTCGCGATTTTAGGCCTTCGTTCTCTCTTTTTCGCGATTTCCGGTTTGATGAAATTGTTCCACCTTCTGCATTATGGTCTGGCGGCCATTTTAAGCTTTGTCGGCATCAAGATGCTCATTGAAGATTTTTTCCACGTACCGGTTACGGCTTCGCTGCTCGTCATCGCCTCTATTCT
>ERZ795054.3766-NODE-3766-length-11636-cov-4.279078_pt1 | contig 11636 bp, 12 predicted proteins | sample MGYA00375138_ERZ795054 | MGnify/ENA primary metagenome ERZ795054 (study PRJEB30183, sample SAMN05720215) | anaerobic digester metagenome | isolation source: active sludge of municipal wastewater-treating anaerobic digesters | place: USA | collected 2014-12-23 ...
AAGGAAAGTAAGACAAATCAAAGTCGTCGTGATTTTCTGAAAGGTTCGTTGTTGGCCGGTGGTGCTGGCCTCGCTCTGGGGGTAACCGGGTGCGCGCCGAAGGTTGCTGAAACACCGGCGGCTGAACCGCCTGCCACCGGACCTTCTTTCCTCAACAAACCCGCCGCGATCAAGGACGGAGATGTTAAGGAGACGCTTTCCGCTGACGTTGTGGTTGTTGGGGCTGGGGTAAGTGGTCTGATGGCTGCGTACACTGCGGCTAAGGAAGGGGTCAAGACCATCCTGCTCGAGAAATCGGAAAAATTTAATGCCCGTGGTGGTCACAACGCCGCCCTGCGGAGCAAAATCCAGCTTGAAGAGGGATTGGATTATGACCCGGCCAGGGTGGTGGCTGAACTGACCAAATGGGCGAACAATAATGTGGATGTCGGGCAGGAAATGGCCTGGGCGGTAAATCACAGCGCGATCATGGATGAGCTCATAGACATGGCTAAAGCGAACGGTCTTGAGGTCATGCGCTGGGGGAATGATGTCCCGGACCAGTTTTACCCTGAGTACAAATCGGTGCACATGTTCGGTGGAATGGATCAAAGTATTCTTGCCGGAATGCTCGAAGGCGCAGCCAAGGCAGCTGGCGCAGTATTCCATTACAGTACTCCGGCAGAGCAACTGGTAAAGGATGCTTCAGGCCGGGTTACCGGCGTGATCGCGAAAGGCGCTGACGGTGCTTACAAAAAATTCAACGCCGCCAAGGCGGTGATCCTATGCACCGGAGATTATGGGAATAACCCGGAAATGATCCAATATTATTGCCCGCGTGCTGCTGAAGTGGATATGAAGGTGTACGCGCCACCGGTGAACACAGGTGATGGACAAAAGATGGGGTTGTGGATCGGCGCAGCGATGCAGAAGCAGGTTCCTCACACCCCCATGGTGCACAACCTGGGTGCAGCTCCCTTCTCCGGGAATCCATTCTTGCGCGTGAACATTGAGGGCAAGCGCTATGAGAACGAGGATGTTCCCATCCCTCTAATGGCAAACTCGGCTCAACTCCAACCAGGCCATAAAACCTGGACGATCTATGATTCCACTTATGAGGAAGATGTTCCCAAGATGGGGACAAGCTTCGCGCGAACCAATATGGTAAGCGACTACACCAAAAAGGGGATCGATTCAGCCCTGGAAAGTGGATCGTTGATCAAGGCGGATACACTTGATGAATTGGCCACCAAGATGGGCGTTCCAGTGGACGCATTCAAAGCCACTGTCAAAAGATACAACGAGCTGGCAGGGAAAGGCGTGGATGAAGATTTTGGCAAGAATGGTGAAATGATGACCGCCATTGATACGGCGCCATTCTATGCCGCGTACAATTCATTGGCTCTGCTTGTGGTGCTGGGCGGATTGGATGTGAACAGCAAATTCCAGGTGCTCGATCCTGAGCATAAGGTCATTCCCGGGTTATTTGCAGCCGGGAACACCGCTGGTAATTTCTTCGCCAATGACTATCCGGTCATTGTTCCAGGCTTGAGTCACAGCCGCGCGTGGACAACCGGAAGGCTGGCTGCTCTTGAAGCCATCAAGTAAGTAAAAAAACGGTTAAGCGAGAAAAACAGGACTGTGGTTTCCACAGTCCTGTTAAGTTAATTAGGGTGATTTCTTACCGTTTAATTTTCCTTTTCTATTGGTTCGCTTTTTGTTTTACCTTCTTCGGGCGCAGGAGTATCAACCTGAGGGGTCAGCACATCGCTTTTCTGAGGAGGAACGGGCAGTGACACTTCTATCACAGGCTCAGCCTTAAGTTCCTTGTCCACTTCTTTCAAAGGTTCATCCACTTCCTTGATGAAGTCAGACATTGTGCTCGCCACGGAACTGTGTATGTTCCTGGTTTCTTTGTCCAAATCTTTAAGGGTGGCATCCAGGTCGGCTTCTTTTGCCAAAATCTTGGGGATCTCAGTCAGTTCGCGTTTGGTGGCCCAGATCTCCTGCCAGTAGGGAGATTTGGTGACCTTGCGGATAAAAGCGCCGATCTCCCTCGCTGTCTTGACCATGTTGCCCGGGCCGAGGATGATCAACGCCAGAATCACAATGAGGATGATCTCGGAAATACCGAGGTTAAATAGTCTCATTTAATAATTACCTGCGAAATGACGGATTGCACGCATAAATTGCTAAAAGCAGATATTGTTACGCCTGCGGGGTGGTGTCGTCTTTATTTTCGTCTTTATCGTCACCCTTTAATCCCTTGCGGAAGGATCGGATCGCGCCGCCAATTTCGCCGCCGATCTTGCCGATCTTGCCGACCCCAAATAGCAGGACGACGATCACGAGGATGATGATGAGTTCGGGTACACCTAGTTTGAATGGCATAATCTACTCCTTTTACTTGCTAATGTTATTTTACTACGTAACCAGCACGCTTCGCAGCGGTCATCCGCCGGAGGCGTCTTCCGCCTCGTTGGCTTGCTGGGCTTTTTTGCGGCGCTTGCCGGCAATACTCGCGAAAAGGATACTGATCAGGTAAAGCACGGTGAGCGGCAGCATCATTAAGGACATGTTCACCGGGTCTGGTGTGGGGGTGATCATCGCCGAAGCGATCGCGATTATTACCAATGCGATACGCCACTGTTTGACCAGCTGCCTGGCAGTAACGATACCCAGCCTGGCGAGCAGGAAGACAATGAGCGGCAGCTCAAAAGCCACACCCACCCAGAACAACAGGTTCAGGATAAAGCTGAAATAGTTGGCGGGGCGCGGGGCGGTGGTAATTCCCATGAACTCCAGCAGGAACGGCAGTGCGGTGGGAAGAAGGAAGAAATAGGCGAACAATACCCCGCCGATGAAGAACAGGCTGGCCATCGGGATCATGATCCACACCCAAAAACGCTCGTTGGGATTCAATCCCGGCAAAATGAAGGCAAGTATTTCGTAAACGATAACGGGAAGCGCCAGGATGACGCCCGTAAGGAGCGAGATCTTCATAAACGCGGAGACATTCTCTGTCACATCGATCGATTCGAGCACGGAGAGACCACCGATTGGCCTGGCCAGCACCTCGGCGATCTGCTGGCTGAACGCGAAGCTGGCGATAGTGGTAATCAACAGGGCAACCACTGAGATCAGCAGCCGTTTCCGCAGCTCTTTGACGTGTCCGAGGACACTCATTTCTTCAGGGATATTTTCAGTTTTCGCCATTTTGAATACCTGGTTTCGTGAGTTGCAATTGTAACAGCGCTTCAGGCTGGTAACAAGGATAAAGCACAGAACTTCTGCAGATAAAGGTTATGTGATCATTGCAATAATTTCTTATATATGGCGAGATCTGTTATTGAAAAACAACAAAAAATGACCTCGCGCAAGGATGACAGAGTCTTAACAAATTGGCGCACCGTGTTGACGGCTATCTCAGCGGCAGCATCGACGGGGTAACCATAAACACCAGTGCTGATCGCCGGGAAGGCGATGCTGGTCAGATGGTTCGCCGCGGCGATCTCCAGCGAGCGCCGGTAGCATGAAGCCAGTAGAGCCGGCTCTCCGCGGTTGCCGCCGTGCCACACCGGTCCGACCGTGTGGATGACAAACCCGGCGCGGAGGTTGTAAGCGCGGGTTATTTTTGCGTCGCCTGTTGCGCATCCGCCCAGCTTGCGGCATTCTTCCAGCAGACCTGGTCCGGCAGCGCGGTGGATCGCGCCGTCCACTCCGCCGCCGCCCAGCAGAGAAGCATTGGCCGCGTTGACGATCGCGTCTATTTCTAGTTCGGTTATGTCACCTAAGACCGCACGGAGAACTGTCAAATTTTTGCTCCGGGAGAAACACAGTATTTGTCGCCCAATACTACGAGAATGAAGTTCATTCCCATAAAAAGTGAGCTGATTTAATCATGATAGCGCATTTCACCCGCTTCGATACGGACCTTGAGGTGGTTCTCAGTGGGCGGCAACGGGCAGGTGGCAAAAGCCGTATAAGCGCAAGGCCAGTTGCGGGTCAGATTGAAATCCAGCAGGACAACACCCTCACGGGGTTGTTCCGTTAACAGGTAACGTCCGCCCGGGTAGGTGGAGTCTGTACGTGTCAGATCAGTAAAATTGAATAACAGCCCTTCTTCGTCCTCCTCAGAGATCAAGGTGCATTGCACCCCATTGATAGTGAAATGAACCTGCCCTGGGAAAAGACTTTCATGTTCGCCGCCGATGGCGTCCATCACCCTGATGGAGCGCGGCGTTTCGAACGGCTGATAGACAGCTGCAACGCGGTATTCCGGATCAACCGGGAAGTAGCGTAATCCTTTATAACCGGTTAGCGCTGGTGCTTCGCGGTCCCAAACCCGCAGATAGAGCCGGCTATTGCGCCGAATGACACGTATGGCGATAGAGCCGGCTTCCACAAGGTCTGGATCCCCCTCCACATCCTGTCTTAGTGGGACGTCTGTAGGTGAATGGCCATTCACTTTAAAGTTTGTATCAGCGGCGGTAATATATACCCCATCCTCACGTACATCAAATATTGTGTGCGATTTAGCAGAGAGGGAGGGAAGGTCGATGCGGTATTGATGCCCATTACCTATCGAATTTTCACCCTCCTTGAGCGGGAACAAGCCGACAAGAGAGAACCAGTTGAGCGGTGAAGCCAGCAGTTTTTCCTCGCGTGCCTTGCGTTGCCTGATGATCGAGTAGCGATATTTTTCGATTGCCTTCATGCTCATCCCTTAATGTTTTCTTGGAATACTATACCCTATTAAATGAAATCGGCAGAACCCGGGGATGGCTCTGCCGTTTATTTTACAGCCGGTATTCAATCAACTTTTGGGGTTCTCAGAAGTTATACCCCGATCGAATACAGGGTTCCGGGTGGTTGCTGCGAAGACAGTGTCTCAGTTCAACAATCCCGGAGGTTGTCAGGATCAGTCGAGCATATTGGCGGGGATGTTGCCGCCGTTTTCAGCGATCTTGGCCAGCACAGTTTTGTGGAGCCAGACGTTCATTTCAGCTGAATCAGCCATCTTCTCAGCCGGGCAGCCAAGTTCGACCGCAAGTTCCTTGCGGGCTTCGTAGCTGCTGTCGATGCCGAGCAGTTTCAACAGGTCAACGATGGAGGATTTCCAATTGAGTTTCTCAGCGCTTTCAGCGGCAAGAGTCTCAAGCTTGGCAACCACGTCCACAACGGGAACGGCAACCGGTTTGCCCACGACGCTGGGGGTTCCTTTGGGGAACGCGTTCAGATTGAAACCGGGTTTATCAGCGGCATCATATTTTCCTGCCACAGGGCGGGAATCCTTCGCGACAGGGCTGGCAACAGCAGTTGTTTTTGGAATTTCGGTACTGGTTGTCTTTGGAATGGTCACTGTGGGTTTCGCGGCTTCCTTCTTTTCTTCCTTGCCTTTGATGCCTAATTTATCCAGAATATTTGAAAATAGACCCATGTTGTATATTTCCTTTCGTATTTGAAAAATGTGAACCCCAACCTTTTTTGATTATAGACCAAAAAATTGATATCTGTCAATCAATAGTCGAGGTGATTAACATAACGTTTATATTTTTTATGACATTTTCCTTGTTTTGTGATATGTTAATTACGTTCGTGAACTCATGTTCGAAAGGAGAAATGAAAATGGGAGAGACAGGCAAAAAAGATAAGGGTAAAAAGGAACAGAAAAAGAAACCGAAGCTGACGATCAAGGAAAAACGTAAGCAAAAGAACGAGAAGAAGGAAACGGTTTGATTCGATGGTGCTCAAACCGGTGAGAAACCGGTCAAACATCGAAAATTGCATCAGGAATACCGCATCGCCTGACACATAGTGTCGCGGGTCGATAATTTAGCGCGTAGCGCGCACCTGAACGTTTGATCATCACCTCACGTATATCGCGTGAGGTTTTTTTAGCCTGGTGTGATCTCGGATCTCATATTCATCGATAATGCTTCTACCGGGTTTGATAAAACGAACTTATAATTTGGGATTGGTTTATCCAATATTCAGGAAAATCGAGGTTTTATGGCAGCTAACGAGACTGGCAGAAAAAAAGAATCCATTGGCGAATGGTTGTTCCGCCTGGTGAAAGGGGTGCTCATCGGTATCGGTTTCATCGTTCCGGGGCTTTCAGGTGGCGTACTGGCGGTGATCTTTGGCATTTATGAACCGCTGATGCGTTTTTTGGGCAACCTGAAAGAAAAATTTATCCGCAACGTTCTCTTCTTCATTCCTGTCGGCATCGGAGGGGTCATTGGTGTGGTCGCGTTCTCAGCGGTGGTGGATTATGCCTTTACGAATTTTGCCGCTCCGTTCATCTGGCTCTTCATCGGTTTTATCTCCGGCACTTTCCCGTCGTTGATCAAAACTTCAGGCAAGAAAGGTCGCAAGCCTTTTCATTGGGTAATGCTGGTAGTTATCGCTGGGGGTACATTTTTACTCATGCGCTGGATGGAATCCATTCAGAACGTCAGCATCGCCCCCTCTTTTGGCAGCTGGCTGTTAAGCGGTGCGCTCATCGGGTTGGGTGTGGTGGTGCCGGGCATGAGCCCGTCGAATTTCCTCATTTACCTTGGTCTCTACCAACCGATGGCGGCGGGGATCAAAACGCTGAACCTGGGAGTGGTCATTCCATTATTCCTCGGGCTGGTCGTTTGTGTTCTGCTGTTTGCTAAACTGGTATCCTGGCTTTTTGATCGGGCTTACACCACCATGTACCACCTGATCCTAGGAATTGTGATCGGCTCGACGCTGGCGATCATCCCGTCAGGTGTAACAGGCTGGACGATCGCGATTTGCGTGGTGCTATTCATGGTTGGGGCGGCCTGCTCGTATGCGCTGGCCAAAGTGGATGAAAAGCATCCCCACGATTCGATCATTTAATTTAATATTCATAGATACAAATTTGGAAGTAGGTATTCTTGGATCAGACAGATATCAAGTTAACAAAAACAGCCTCCATCAGGGATCTGCCGCGAAATGTGTGGGCGGTCGGATTTACCAGTATGTTCATGGATATTTCGAGCGAGATGGTGTTGAACATCCTCTCGCTTTTCCTCTCAAATGTACTGGGGGTGCAAACCAGTATCATCGGCCTGATCGATGGTGTGGCTGAAGCCACGGCGAGCATCCTAAAACTGTTCTCCGGCTGGCTCTCTGATAGGATTGGAGGGCGTAAATGGCTGGCGGTGATCGGCTACGGCCTCTCCGCGATCTTCAAACCCCTGTTCTACTTCGCCAGCTCCTGGGGGTTGGTGGCCGGGGCGCGCTGGGCTGACCGGGTGGGCAAGGGCATTCGCACCGCCCCGCGCGACGCGCTCGTGGCTGATTCGGTCGAACAAAAAATGCGCGGTTTGGCCTTCGGTTTCCACCGCGCCATGGACACAACCGGGGCGATGGTGGGGCTGATCATCGCCGCGCTGGTGGTCTGGCTGACCCAAAAAAATGACTTGCTGCTCTCCCGTCAGACTTTCCAAACCATTGTCCTGGTCAGCCTGATCCCGGCTTTTCTGGCAGTGATCACACTGGCGTTTGGTGCCAGGGATGTCGCTGTTAAAGATAAAAGGGAAGCTCCGCGAATCTCTCTGAAACGCATGGGGAAACCCTTTTCCATCTTCCTGGTCATTGTCAGCATCTTTACACTGGGCAACTCAGCTGATTCATTTTTGGTGTTACGGGCGCAGAACCTGGGAATATCCGTTTTGGGCATCTTGCTGATGCTGGCGGTCTTCAACCTGATCTACGCGTTAGTCTCCACACCAGCCGGATCGCTTTCCGACCGTATCGGGCGGCGTAAATTGATCATCGGTGGCTGGCTGGTGTACGCGGTAATCTATCTCGGTTTTGCCGCAGCGCGTTCCAGCTGGCATGTATGGGTCTTGTATGCGTTATATGGCTTTTATTATGGCATGGCGTATGGTTCTGCAAACGCGTGGGTAGCAGACCTGGTGCCTGAACATTTGCGCGGTACCGCCTACGGCACTTACAACGCGGTGATCGGGCTGCTGGCTTTCCCGGCATCCTTCATCGCGGGCGTTCTCTGGCAGGGTTTGGGCAATTGGACGGGATTTGGTCCTTCAGCCCCATTCCTGTTTGGTGGGGTGATGGCTTTGATCGCCGCTTTATTGATGGTCGTGTGGATGCCGCGCGAATCCCTGAAATGAATGGATTCTCAAGATCTTTACAAGTATGAACCTTGACCAAGCTTTAACCAAATCATAGTGGGTAAAACTGATAGAATTACTGCACATGGTTGATTCTTAATGATCGGTATCGTAACGGATAGTACATGTGATATTCCTCAGGCGCTGCTGGAACAGCATGGCATCATCGTTGTTCCACAGGTTTTAATCTGGGGAGGGCAGCAATACCGTGACCGTATCGATATGCAGCCGGGAGAATTCTATGAGCGGCTCGCAGCAGATCGCCAACCCCCGCAATCTTCTCAACCTACCCGAATGGACTTTACCAGCGCCTTCACCAGGGCTGTGGAGAATGGGGCTTCATCGATCGTTACACTTGTCCTCAGCAGCACCCTGAGCGGATCGATCGATAACGCCAGGAGCGCGGCGGCTGAATGTGCGGTGCCAGTTGAAGTGATCGATTCGCGAGCGACTTCGATGGGGTTGGGGTGGCAGGTGCTGGCCGCGGCGCGTGCGATCGAGAATGGATTGGACTTGCAAAGTGTGCTGGAGCGTGTCAGCCAGGTGCGCGGAAGGATCGTGCAAATTGCCGGGTTGAATACACTGGAGTATCTGAAGAAGGGTGGACGCATCGGAGATGTGGCCAGGTGGGCAACCACACTGCTCAAGATCAAACCTGTCGTGGCGTTAAACATCCTCACCAACATGGTGGAACCGCTCGGTCTGGTGCGCACTTATAACGCTCTAGTTGACCTGCTCTACCGCAAGTTCTTTGACCAATTAAAGGGGAAAAAGAACATGCGCATCGCGGTGCTGCACGGTAACATGCTGGCAAGCGCTGAAGCTCTGGCGGAGCGCATTAAAAATGAGATCGATCCAATGGAATTACTGATCAATTCAACAGGACCTGTGGTGGGGCTGCACACCGGTCCCGGGGCACTGGGGATCTGCGGGTACGCTGAAGATTAAAACTGATGGATCAAGTTAGTCCTTTATGTCGCGGTGATTTTTTATCGCGGTTTTTTGCTTGTATTTCACATGAGATCTCCGGGTAATCCTCCTGTGCGCACCGAATGGGTATTTTAAAAAGCTGTGCATCCGGTAAAATGAGTGAATGGAGATGATAAAACCTCCCCCGGCAGGTCGGATAAGTCAGGCTGCATATGTGCTGCAGCATTACCTGTTTTCCCGACGAAAGCCATTCCTGGCAAGCTTTAAATTGACGTATCGTTGTAATTTACATTGTCTACAGTGTCCTTTTCTTGCCATGCAGTCAGATGAATTGAGCTTCGCTAAAGCCTGCGAGGTCATTGACCGGTTGTACGCGCGCGGCAGCCGTCTGTTGATGTTTGAAGGAGGGGAGCCTTTGTTGTGGAGCGATGGTGAAAAGCGCGTGCACGGCCTGGTGATCTACGCGCGACAGCGCTTTTTCAGCGTGGGGTTGACCACTAATGGCACCCAACCCCTGGATGTACCCACGGATGTGTTGTGGGTGAGCGTGGACGGGCTGCGAGAGACACACAATCAATTGCGCGGAGCGACCGTGTTCGACCGGGTGATCGAGAATGTTCGCGCCAGCAGCCATCCGCGACTCTACGCGCATGTGACCATCAATTCGGTCAACGCCGCGGAGGTGCCTGACCTGCTTGAATTTCTAAATGGTGTCTTTCGCGGGATCACGATCCAGTTCTACTATCCATACGATCACAAACACGATCTATTCCTCGATCTTTCCCGCAGAGAAAAACTGCTTGACACGATTCTTAAGCTGAAACGGTCCGGGGTGCGGATTCTAAACTCGACCGCCGCGCTGCGCGCACTGAAGCGCAACACCTGGGTATGCCGGGATGAGCTGATTGACAACGCCAACCCGGATGGCAGCCTGCAGCAGGGGTGCTATCTGAAGGGGAGAGCCGATATTGACTGCAGCCGCTGCGGTTTTTCACCCCATACTGAAATTTCGTTAGCCTGCCGCGGGAACCCAGGGGCAATCCTGGCGGGTTTGAAAATATTCTCTATATCCTGTAGTACAAAAAAAGCGGTAATAAGTCCAATTTAGACCGCGTCAGTATAATTGAGTCAGGATCAAAGCTTTAGGATCGATCAGGAGCAGACCTTGCAAGTATTGTTCATCGGTGGAACGGGGTTCATCGCCTGGCCGGCAGCCAGTTGACGACCCTCGAATGGTTTCAAATACGATCATGACCAAATTTACAAGCCACACCAGGTTTGTCATCCTTATGGGAGTTACCGGTAGCGGTAAGACCACCCTGGGCAGGATGCTGGCTGATAGACTCGGCTGGGAGTTCTTTGATGGGGACGACTTCCATTCGCCTGAAAACGTGGACAAGATGAGCCGCGGAATTCCACTGAATGATGCAGACCGCGCCGGATGGCTGGATGCGCTCAATGTTTTGATCCGGTCAAGGTTGGAGCAGGGACAAACCGGCGTACTGGCCTGTTCAGCGCTGAAGCAGAGTTACCGCGACCGCTTGAATGTGGCTCCAGGCAGCATCAGGTTTGTTTATCTTAAAGGGAACCCCGCGCTGATCCGTGCACGAGTGCAACAACGCCCTGGGCATTACATGAAAGCAGGAATGGTGGAAAGCCAGTTTACCGCACTGGAGGAACCAGATGATGCTTTGGTTGTTGATATTGACCGAACACCTGATCTGATCCTCCAGGCGATCATGGCAGGTCTACTCGCAGATGAAGACAGCACCTCGATAGAAGTGAAGTAGAGTCAAATTGCTTATGTTGAACCCGGCAAGCAAAGCGAATTCATTCGGGTCAGCCGGGATTGTAAAAAACACCCAATCCCTGTATCATTGGTAAGCGGTTGTTGGCGGTTTTTTCTTGAAAAAAACCTGGTAGAGTAGAAAACAAAAACCTTAATTACACAAGAGGAATAATGGACATTCAAAGCGAGATCAGGCAGCGGGTAAACGAAAAACGCGAAGACATCATCAAATTCATGCGCGAGATTTGCGCTATTCCATCCATGGAATCGCAGATCGGTCCAGTTGGTGAACGGATCCAGGCGGAAATGCGTAAACTTGGTTACGACGAAGTGCGTTTTGATAAGATGGGCAATACACTGGGGCGCATCGGCAACGGCCCCAAGGTGCTGGTTTATGATTCCCATATTGACACTGTGGGTGTCGGTGACCGTGACGCCTGGGGTTGGGATCCGTTCGAGGGTAAGATCGAGGACGGCAAACTTTACGCCCGCGGCGCGTGCGATGAAAAGGGCAGCACGCCGGGTATGGTGTACGGCCTGGCGATTGCGCGCGACCTTGGGTTGCTCGATGGGTATACCGCTTATTACTTCGGCAACATGGAGGAGTGGTGCGACGGCATCGGCCCCAACGCTTTTGTCGAGGTTGACCCGCTAGTGAAACCTGATTTTGTGGTGATCGGTGAGCCAACCAAAATGAATATTTACCGCGGGCACAAAGGACGCATTGAACTAAAGATCACCACACTGGGGCGGTCCGCCCACGCGGCGGTGCACTATATTGGCGATAA
>ERZ795054.3774-NODE-3774-length-11620-cov-4.919239_pt1 | contig 11620 bp, 7 predicted proteins | sample MGYA00375138_ERZ795054 | MGnify/ENA primary metagenome ERZ795054 (study PRJEB30183, sample SAMN05720215) | anaerobic digester metagenome | isolation source: active sludge of municipal wastewater-treating anaerobic digesters | place: USA | collected 2014-12-23 ...
CCAGGCCCTCGATGGTCACCACGTCCTTGCCCAGGACCTCGGAGACCCGGGTCTTGCAGGACCGGCGCCCCTGGCCGTTCACCACTACCGTGCAGGATCCGCAGGCCCCCACGGCGCAGCCGTTTTTGGTCCCCGTGAGCCCGAGGACCTCCCGCAGGTATTCCAGGAGGGTGAGCTCCGCCTCCTCCTGCCGGACCTGCCGACGGATTCCGTTGACGGTCAGGGCGCCGGCGAGGCCGGCGGCAGAGGTCCCGGCGGCGGGGGGATTTCCGGCCGCCGCGTTCGCGGGTGTCGCTTCGTTCATTTCAGGGCCTCCGGGTCGAGGCGGATGGGGAGGTCCCGGCAGCGGATGCCGGTCGCGTTGTACACCGCGTTGGCTATCGCGGGAGCCAGCAGCTCGATGGCCGGCTCCCCGATGCCCTTGGCGCCGGTGGGCGAGTTCGGGTCGGGGTTCTCCACCAGGGTGCACCGCATTTCCGGAATGTCCCGGGCCCGGGGGATCTTGTAGCGGTCCAGGTTCCGGTTGCCGAGCCGGCCGCCTTCCGGGGCCAGGTCCTCCATCAGGGCCATGCCCGCGGCCTGGACCATGCCTCCGTAGGCCTGCCCCAGGGTCATGGGCGGGTTGATCGCCCGGCCCACGTCGTGGGCGGCCCAGAGGGCCAGGAGCTGGACCCTGCCCGTGGCCGGGTCCACGGAGACCTCCGCGGCCTGGCAGGAATAGACGTAGGTGAAATAGGCGTCCCCCTGGCCCGTGTGCTCGTCCCAGGATACCGGGGGTGCCCGGAAGGTGCCGAAGGCGTAGGGGTAGATCCGGCGGTCGTACATCCGGGATACCGCCTCCTCCCAGGAGAGGGAAGGTCCGCCCGGAGCGCCCACCCGGCCGCCCTCGAAGCGGACCGCCTTCGGATCGCCCAGCTCGTCCGCCAGGGTTTCCGCCATGAGCCGTTTCAGTTCCCGGGCCGCCTGGGCCACCGCGCCGCCTCCCATAATAGTCCCCCGGGTGGCCACCGTGGTGCCCCCGTCGGGGATCCGGGAGGTGGAGGACCACTGGCGCCGGATCCGCTCCACCGGGAGCCCCAGTTCCCGGGCCAGGATGAGCATCTGCACGGACTCCGCGCCCTGGCCGTTCTCGTGGATGGCCGCGTCCAGCAGGACCGACCCGTCCGCCTGGACGTTCACCACCGCGGAACAATAGTCCAGGCCCTCGGCCCCCAGGCTCGAGCCCCGGTAACTGATCGCCAGGCCGATGCCGTAGAGTCGGCCGTCCTCGGCCTTCCCCCGGGAGCACCGGGCCAGCTTGGCCTCGTACCCCGAGTCCCGGACCACCGTGTCCATCACCTGGCCCAGGCTGACCACGTGGGTGTCCAGGCGCTGGCCCGTGATCGTGAGGCCGTCCTGCTTGACCATGTTCTTCCGGCGGATCTCCAGGGGCGACAGCCCCAGGCGCTCCGCCGCGATATCCATCACCTGCTCCACCGCGAAGTTGACCTGGGGGGCACCGAAGCCCCGCATGGCCCCGGTGAAGACGTTGTTCGTGGCCGCCGCCCGGATGTCCATGCGCACCGCGTCCACGTAGTAGGGGCCGCAGCACTGGGCCGTGCTCCGCCAGTTCACCCAGGGGGTCACGCTGGTGTAGGCCCCGGAGTCGCAGAGCATGTCGATCTCGGCCGCCCGGGCCGTGCCGTCCTTGGAGAAGCCCACCCGGTACCGCAGGCGGTACGGGTGGCGCTTGTAGCTCTCCCGGAAGGACCACTCCCGATCGTAGGTCAGCTTGACCGGCCGGCCGAGCTTCCGGGCCGCCAGGGCCGCACGGGCGCACACGATGGCCGCCGTGTCGTCCTTGCCCCCGAAGCCCCCGCCGGCGGTGGTGCCCACCACCTCCACCTCCGCCAGGGATACCCCCAGGAGGGCCGCGACGAAGCGCCGGGTCGAGAAGGGGTGTTGCATGCTCCCCCGGATTTCCAGGATACCGTCGGGCCGGGGGATGGCCACCGCCGACTCCGGCTCCATGTAGGCGTGTTCGACGGCCTGGGTGGAAAAGGTTTCGTCGACCACCAGGTCGCAGGAGGCCAGGGCCGCCGCGGCGTCCCCCCGGCGCACCCGGCCCCGGTTGGCCAGGTTGTCGTCCCCGCCCCAGCGGACCACCGGGGCGCCCGGGGCCAGGGCCTCCTCGGGGTCCGTCACCGGAGGGAGCTCCTCCGCGTGCTCGACCACGAGGGCCGCCGCGGCCAGGGCTTGGCGCCGGGTCTCGGCGACCGCCAGGGCGATCACCTCGCCCTCGCACTGGATCGTCCCCTCCGCCAGCATCGGGTAGTCCCGGACGATCTGGCCGAACCGGACCTGGCCGGGCACGTCCGCGGCGGTGAAGACCCCCAGGACCCCGGGGGCCGCCCGGGCGGCGGAGACGTCCACCCGGAGGTTTCGGGCCCGCACGAAGCGGGTGTAGACCGGCACGGCGTGGGCCATGTCCGGAAGCCGGATATCGTCCGCGTACAGGGCCCGGCCGCGTACCTTGGCCCGGGCGTCGTTGCGGAAGGCTGACTTGGTTTCGTTCGCCATAGGAGGCATCCTTTATGACACGGGCCGTCGGATTTGTAAAGCCGACTCAGAGCGCCAGGATCCGCCGTACCACCTGGTCCGCCCCGTTCTCCTCGAACTCGTAGTCCGAGCAGAGGGCGATCCGCCGCGCCTGGTCCTCGAACCTCCGAGGGAAGGGCACGAAGTACGCCTCCTTGCGGAGGTACCGGGCTTCCCAGAACTGGTTGTACCCGGCCCCGCAGACCACCAGGTCGAAGGCGTTGTACCAGTCCATGGCCGGGAAGAGCCCGCCCTCCCGGTTGTCCGACCGCACGACGGTCCAGCCCTCTTCCTCGAGGTAGGAGAAGCTCTTCCATGCCTCCGCCCCTTCCCCGGTCCGTCCGCTGAAGGCGAAGAGGCAGGCCCGGTCCTCGGGCCCCAGCCCTAGGTCCGCCCGGGCGGCCTCAGCCGGCAGGATCTCGTCCCTATTACGGAGCACCAGGGGCTCCACGGACTCCGAGGGGAAGGGCAGGTCGAAGCCCGGCTCGCTGCGCAGGACAAGGTCCCAGTCCTCGGGCCGGAAGACGAGTTCCCGGTCCGGGGTCCGGAACCGGAAAGTCCTGGGATCGATCTGGCGGGTGAGGAAGACTTTCTTGCAGGGGAGGTCGCGGAGGAAGGAGTCCAGGGCGAACCAGTGGATATCGGCCACCAGGACGTCGGGCTTGGAGGACTCGATGGCTCGGAATAGAGCGGAATCGCGGTACCGATCGGGACCGAGGGCGGTCTCGTCCTCAGGAGGAATCTGCTCTATTGGCACACCGAAGGCTTCCGCGAATCGGCCATACTCGGTGTGTACCGAGAGGATCGAGAAGTCGGCGGCCGCCCCGGAACGACGGAAGGCATTAACGAGAGTAAGGCCCCGGGTAACATGCCCGGAGCCCGAGAGCCCGCCGGTATAGAAAAGAACGCGCAATGTTGGTCAGCAGAAATAGGATTCAAAAAAGGATACTACACCAGTAGTAACCTGCAATTTGGATACGAAACCAGTATCAAGATCGACTTCAACAATACGATCAAGATTGGATCCGTCGAATCCTTCATCTGATACGATCAGCTTACGAGGTGTAATTGCAAGAAATCTTGAAGGGCCATAGAATTGGCTACTAGGAGAACTTGGAGTGCCTGATGACCAGCCAATCTCATCAATCATGCTGAGGTCAGACAAGGATAATTTGAGTATTTTCCCACGTTGATTTGGTGTCAGGTGTTCTGCAGCGGCGATATACAGATGGCCGTCCTTGACCACGGCATCCTTCGGTAGTATTGAACTAGACAGGCCTAGTTCGCCGTAGGTCCGTCCTACCAGGGACTGCGCATCCGACATTGGCGCACCCGCGCCGTATATAGGCCCCAAGGAGTACTTAAACACCCAGTCCTGGTTGTTGTAATTAGCGTTCGAGTATATATAACCTGCCGGATCAACAGCGATAATTCTGGAATCCCCGGGGCTTGAATGCCCTGCGGGCAAATTAATAATAACGCTAGAACCATCAACGAGATCGTAATACGATGTGGAAAGGGAGGCTAAAAAAACTCGGTCATGGACATTGTCGATGGTGATACGACCAGGGGAGGTATAGTTCTCTATCCAAAATGGAGTACTGCTGGGATCATCCAGCCGAAATACTCTTCCGACACCTGACCCATCATTTGCTGAAAAATAGAGCCTTCCAAACTTGTCAAATTCAAAATCGGAATTCTGTAATATGACATTCCCCGCCAGATCTATTGAAACGGGATTTTGATCTCCGATGTCCAAACCGTAAAGCAACGATGAATAAGCACTAGGCAACAGTATCTTCGTCTCCACCACCCCCATGTCCATGGACAAGTTAACCTTCTGCCCCCCCGCCACATCCACCACCGCGGTCCCGCCGTAGGCCTTGGCCAGGGTCGGCAGGGGATCAAATATGATATCTGCCGTCGCCGCCCAGTCCGGCACGGCATACACCTCCACCTTCCGGGCGGGGCCCGCGGGCACCTGGATCGTTAGGCTGCCCGCGTTTCCCGGCACGGTCTGGGACGCCGTGGGCATGCCGGACCCGCTGACGCTGACGGTCACCGAGGAGAAGACCGGGAGGCCCGAGAAAGGCGCGTCCGAGAAGGCCCGGGAGACGGGGCCGCCTCCCAGGTTCAGGATTATCGTCCCCTCGGCCCGGGGCCCCAGGGCCAGCTCGCAGGAGGCCAGGGTCAGTAGAGCGGCGGCCGCCGCCGCAAGGGTCGCATATCTCCTTTTCATCCCATACCTCCTCAGTCAATCGGCGCGCCGACCCAGGGATTGAACCGCAGGTCCACGGTTCCCCAGGAAGCCCCGGAGTTGTCCACCAGGCCCTGCACGAAGGAGAGGATCGATCCGTCCAGGCCCGCGGGCGGGGGCGGGGAGAGGGCCTGGTCCGGCATGTCCTTCGGGGGCACGGCGCCCCCGTCCTCGCCGACGGTGCTGGACTGGCCCGCGCCGACCTGGACGGGCAGTCCGTCGGGGCCGGTGAACTCGACGTTCCCGTCGTCCACGTCCAGGTTCACCGGGTCCTGGTCGAAGCCGGTGCCCCGGACGGAGGCGGTCGCGGTGGGGCTCTTCACGGTGAAGTCCGTCTTGCCGCCCGCCGGGGGCTTCACCTCGGCCCGGACCCGGCCGGAAAGCAGGGCCAGGCGGACGGTTTCGGAACCCTCCAGCCGGGCGATCTCCTCCAGGGAGAGGCGGGTCAGAGGTTTGACCGTGAGGGTGGAGGTTCCGACGCTGATCACCGCCACGCTCTTGAAGGCCGTGGAGATCAGGGTGTCCTTGGTCAGGGCCGCGCCGGCCCTGGCCGGGACCCAGTCCCGGCCGGGGGCCTTGATCTCCACGGTCCCCGCCACCTGCCGGATCACCGCCAGGGGAGCCGCCGCCTGGGCCGCGGCCAGGACGGCGGCGGCCAGGAGGATCGAAATCGCCAGGATTCGTTTCATTCCATTCTCCTCGCTCACAGCGAAAGGACGGCGGCCACGGACAGGAGCCACCGGGCCGGGGTGTCCGGCAGGAAGGCCCCTCCCGAGGCGGGAAGGAAGATCCCCGTACCCGCCAGGACGGAGAGGTCCGACAAGGGGGTCCAGGTCAGGGAGGCGTAGAGCTCCGCCCCCAGCCAAGCCGAATCGGAACCGGGATCCAGCTCGGCGTCCGCGGGGCCTCCCTCGGCGAAGCGGAGAAAGCCGACCGCCTGGACCTCGGCGCCCAGGACGGCGGAGGGCCGGACCTTGTAGCCGAGCCGGGCGCTGGCCAGGCCGGAGGGTCCGGGCGTGAAGACCCGGCCCTGCTCCAGGGAGGTGATGTTCGGGAAGCCTCCGTCCGCGCCGGTGGCCGCCCGCAGGCCCAGGTAGGCCTGATCCTTCAGGGCCCCCGGGGGATCCCACGCGGCTTGCAGGGCGCCGGCCGCGTGGAAGACCGGGTCCGAGCCCGAAGGCTCGGCCAGGGCGGCCGCGGCGCTCGCCTCGAATCCGAAGGCGTCCCCGGCGGGGATGCCCGCGGTCAGGGTGAGGTACTGGGAGTGGAGGGTGTCCGATCCCCCCCGCAGGTCGAACTGGCCGACCGCCTGGGCGGACAGCCGGGACAGGAAGGCAGGGGGATTCCGCAGGCCCCCGGAGAGGACCGCCAGGAGCCGGGGAGGGGCGAAGAAGCGGTCGGCATCCAGGAGGTCCGCCCCGTCCGCGGCGGTCAGGGCGATCTCCGCGGACTTCTTGTTCAGGAGACCCGTATAGAAGAGCCCGGCGGAGGCGCCCAGGGAGCCCAGGGATCCGGTCCACCGCGCCCCGTCCAGGAGCCCCGAGGCCACGAAGCCGGACTCGTCCGCGAAGGGCATGCGGCCGAACTCCCAGGAGATCCCGGGGGAAGGCCGCAGTTTGACCTGGGACCGCCCCAGGTCCAGAAGGAGGGTTGCCGATTGGAAGGTGGTCTCCAGCTTGACGATCCCCGAGAAGTAGAGCTCCCCGTTCTCTCCCAGGAGGGCGGAGTACCAGGGATTGGCCATGACCGTCAGGGAGAAGCCTTCCTGGGAAACCTTGGGTGCCAGGCTCAGGGCCGTGCCGAAGTCCGAGGCTCCTGCGGAGGCGGCCGGGATCAGGAGGACGGCCGCGGCAGCCAGGGGGAGGAGGGTCCGACGCCGTATCATTCCCCGCCTCCCTTCGCGTCCAGGACGCGGCCCAGGATCCGGACCAGCCGTTCGCCCGGAAGGCCCCGGGCGGGATCCCGCCGCCCCTGGATGAACTGTCGATAGACCAGTTCCCGGTAGGCGTAGCGGGGACCCGGGAAGAGGCGGTACATCAGCCCTCCTTCCAGGGAGAAGGCCCGCAGGATCAGGTAGGCGCTTTCGTCCAGGCGGATCGGGGCGGCGGGATCGGCCCCGTCCGGGAGCCAGCCCCGTTCCAGGGCGGCCTTGTAGGCGTCCGCCTCGGAAACGGCGGCGGGCAGGATTCCCGCGGCCGGCAGGATGTAGCGGGCCGCCCGGGCGTAGCTTACTCCCGGATCCGCCAGCAGGAGGTCCATCTCCTTGGCGGACTGGGCGTACAGCGCCGCCGCCGCGGCCAGGAACAGCACCGGAAACGTTTTTCTCATATCCATTCCTTCCTTGAATATTCAGAAAAAGGAACAGCCGCCGAATGTTGTATCCCTCAATATAACCTACTATACTGCGGATGTCCTTGAAATCCCAACGGGATTTCGGGATTTTTTACTAGTTCGCTCAGAAATAGAATCGTTGACCCGCGCCGTTTCCCGAAGGAGGATTTCGTGAAGAACCAGCGCGCTCCCGCCCTCGCGGCGATCGGATCGGCCGTTCTCTTCTCGGCCCTCTACCTGACCAGCTTCTTCCGGAGCGCGGAGTCCGGGGTCTACGATCTCTTCCTGGGCCTCAAGCCCCCCCGTCCCCGCACGGACCGGGTCGCCCTCCTGGACGTGGACGACCGGGCCATAGCCCACGTGGGGGTCTTCCCCTGGCCCCGGTCCGTGGTGGCGGACGGACTGTTGCGGCTCAAGGAGTTCGGGGCCGCCGCCGTGGTCTTCGATATCGAGTACCTGGATTCCAGCCCCCCCGGGATCGACGCCGTCTACCTCCAACGCGGCCTACCCCGGGATTTCCAGCGCAGCTTCGGAGACATCGGCACCAACGTCTCGGACCTCTTCAACGCCCTGACCTCGGGCCAGATCTCGCCCCGGGAGGCCCGGGGCTACGCGGCCCAGCTGGCGGACCTCATCGCCTCGGAGCGGGACGGGCTCCTGGCCCGGGCCAGGGGCCTGGCCCAGGACAACGACCGCTACCTCGGGCAGGCCGCCCGGCTCAACGGACGGGTCTGGGCCACGGTCAACCTCCAGACGGTCAAACTGGAGGGCGAGCAGGCCGAGCGGAGGGCCGGCGCCCGGGAGCGCTTTTCCGTAACGGTGGAAGCCGCCCCGGAGGCCCCCGCGGGGGACTACGTGGACGTCCTGGCCCCCATCCCCTACTTCCTGGAAGCCGCCCGGGGGGCGGGCTTCACGAACGTGGTGATCGACCCGGACGGGGTCCGCAGGCGGATCTCCCTGACCCGTCGGGTGGACGGGGCCTGGTACCTCCAGCTTGTCACGGCCCCCCTCCTGGAAGCCCTGGGGAACCCGAAGCTCGTCCTGGAGCGGCGGCGGCTGCGCCTGCTGGGCGCCTCCCTGCCCGAGGGCGGGACCGGGGACATCGACATCCCCCTGGACCCCGAGGGCCACATGCTGATCGACTGGCCCCGGGAGAACTACTTCGAGAGCTACGACCACGTCTCCTTCTACTCCCTGTCGCGGCTGGAGGAGCTGGAGGCCGCTCTGGGCGAGTCCGTCTCCGCCCTGGCCTCCCTGGAATCCTGGTTCCTCCCGGATCCCGAGGGAGAGCTGGTCCTGGCCTACGCGACCCTGGCGGGCCTGACGGAAACCCTGGACGCCTCGGAGGCCTCTCTCCGGACCGCCCTGGAAAGCGCCTCGGCGGAGGACTTCGACCAGTGGCGCCTGGGCCGGCAGGAGGCCCGCTCGGGACTCAAGGACCTCCTGGCCTCCGGAGCCGTGGACACCCTGCGCCGGACCGCGGAGGCGACGGCCGCCTCGGCCCGGCCCGACGAGGCCGCGGCCCTCAAGGCGGAGGCCGAGACGGCGGGGAAGCTGGCCTCGGGCCTGGCCTCGATCCTGGCGGAGATCGAGGAGATCCGGACCCGCCTGGACGCGGCCTTCGCCGGAAAAATAGTCATCATCGGACGGGTGGACACGGGTACCACGGATATCGGGGTCAACCCCTTCCACGGGGAGTACATCAACGTCGGTACCCACGCGGCCGTGGCGGACACCATCCTGGCCCGCACCTTCATCCGGCCCGTCGGGTCCTGGGCCTCGATCCTCCTGGCCCTGCTGGCGGCCCCCCTCTTCGTCCTGACCATGGGCCGCTTCAAGGCCGGGGTACGGATCGCCGTGGGCCTGGGCGGCGCGGCCCTGGTCTTCTGGGGTTCCTACGCCATCTTCGCGGCGGCCCGGATCTTCGTGGGCCCCCTGGGCGCAACCCTGGCGGTCATCCTGGCCTCCGTGGTCCGGGAGGCCGTGGACTTCGTGAGCACCGAGCGGGAGAAGCGCTTCCTTAGGAAGGCCTTCGATACCTACGTCTCCCCGGAATACGTGAACGAGCTCGTGGCCCAGCCCGGCAGCCTCAAGCTGGGCGGATCCAAGCGCTGGATGACCGCCCTGTTCACGGACGTCCGGGGCTTCTCCACCATCTCGGAACAGCTCGATCCCGAGGCCCTGGTGGGCCTCCTGAACCGCTACCTTTCGACCATGAGCGACATCATCCTGGAGGAGCGGGGAACCATCGACAAGTACGAGGGGGACGCCATCATCGCCTTCTTCGGGGCGCCCCTGACCCTGCAGGACCACGCCCGGAGGTCCCTCCGCTCCGCCATCCTCATGAAGCGGGCGGAAGCCCGGCTGAACGAGGCGGTCCTGGCCGAGGGCCTCACCCCCGCCCCCCTGGCCACCCGCATCGGGATCAACACCGGGGACATGGTGGTGGGCAACATGGGCACCGAGAAGAAGATGAACTACACCATGATGGGGAACGCCGTGAACCTGGCCGCCCGGCTGGAGGGGGTGAACAAACAGTTCAACTCCTGGATCCTGACCACCGAGGCCACGGTCAAGGAAGCGGGGCCCGAGTTCCTGGTGCGCCGCACGGCCCGGGTCCGGGTGGTCGGGATCTTCGAGCCCGTCCGGCTCTACGAGGTCCTGGACTTCGTATCCGAGGCTCCGGAAAAGAGGAAGACCACCGTGGAGCTCTTCCACCGGGCCCTGGAGGTCTTCGAGGCCAAGGACTGGACCGAGGCGGGCAAGCTCTTTCTCAAGGTGCTTTCCCACGACCCCGAGGACGGACCGTCCCAGTCCTACCTGGCGCGCCTGGACGGATTCCGGAAGAAGCCCCCGGCCAAGGACTGGGACGGGGTCTTCAACCTGACGGAAAAGTGACGTGAGCAGGGAAGGCGAAAAGGGACTGTGCCGCCGCATCCTCGAGGCGGCCAACGACGGGGTGATCGTCACGGACCCGGACGGCGCCATTCTCGAGGCCAACCCCGCCTTCCTGGCCATGACGGGCTACGGAATGGACGAGGTGGCCGGGAAGAACGCGCGCATCCTGAACTCCGGCCGGCACGACGCGGAGTTCTACCAGAGCCTTTGGGCCGAGGTCCGGTCCGCGGGAGCCTGGACCGGGGAGATCTGGAACCGCCGCAAGAGCGGGGAGATCTATCCCTGCCGGGTCAAGATCCAGGCCGTCCCGGACGAGGCCGGCGAGGCGTCCGGATTCATCGGAATATTCTCGGACCTGTCGCCCCTCAAGGACTCGGAGGAGCGCCTGCGGAACGCGGTCCTCTTCGACCCCCTCACCGGCCTGCCCAACCGCTCCCTCTTCCGGGACCGCCTGGCCCAGATCCTGGACCGGGCGCGGAAGAAGGCCACCCGGGCGGCCCTGGTCTTCGTGGACCTGGACCGGTTCAAGCACATCAACGAAAGCCTGGGCTACCAGGCGGGGGACGAGCTGCTGCGGGAGGCGGCGCGGAGGCTCACGGAGCGTACGGGCGGGGCGGGCACGGTCTGCCGCCTGGGCGGGGACGAGTTCGCGGTGATCCTGGATACCGTCCAACGGAGCGAGGACGCGGGCGCCGCGGCCGCGGGAATCCTGGCCGCCCTGTCCGCGGGCTTCCCCATGGGCCCCTCGGAGGTCCACACCGGGGCCAGCGCGGGAATCGCCGTCTTCCCCTTCGACGGCACCGACGCGGGGGCCCTGGAGAAAAAGGCCGAGGCCGCCATGTACGAAGCCAAAGAAGCAGGCAGGGGTCGGTACCGCTTCGCCTCCGGCAAGGTCGGGCATACCAGCCGGCGCCAGCTGGAGCTGGAGTCCCGACTGCGCCGCGCCCTGGAGCGGGGCGAGTTCTACCTGACCTACCAGCCCCAGGCCGCCACGGGCGGGGTCGTACCCGGCACGGGGGCGGGCCTCATGGGGGCGGAGGCCCTGATCCGCTGGAAGCCCGAGGGGGCCGATACCGTCAGCCCCGGGGACTTCATGGACATCGCGGAATCCACGGGACTCATCGTGCCCATGGGGGAATGGGCCCTCAAAACCGCCTGCGCGGACGCCAAGCTCTGGAACGACCTCGGCCGGCCCCTGACAGTGTCCGTCAACGTATCCCCCCGGCAGTTCCAGGCGGGGACCCTGGCCCGGGTGACCCGGGAGGCCCTGGACGCCTCGGGCCTCGACCCGGGACGGCTCAAGCTGGAGATCACCGAGACCCTGTTGATGGACCACATGGGCGAGACCGTCACGGTGATGAACGAGATCTACCCGCAGCCGAGCCTGCCGGAGAACGCCGCCGAGGGCATCGTCCGCGGGCTCTACCGCTGCGGCGGGCGCGGCGACCCCGACGCGCCGGTGCGGGTGCGGCTGCTCGGCTCGGGCACGATCCTGCCACAGGTCATCGCCGCCGCCGATCTGCTGGCCGAGCGGTACGGCGTCGCCTCCGACGTCCT
>ERZ795054.3775-NODE-3775-length-11618-cov-3.770994_pt1 | contig 11618 bp, 13 predicted proteins | sample MGYA00375138_ERZ795054 | MGnify/ENA primary metagenome ERZ795054 (study PRJEB30183, sample SAMN05720215) | anaerobic digester metagenome | isolation source: active sludge of municipal wastewater-treating anaerobic digesters | place: USA | collected 2014-12-23 ...
GCCGATGTCGAAACCGGCCTCACGCTGCTGGCGCTGACCGGCATCATGGACCCGCCGCGCGACGAGGCCATCCGCGCCGTGGCGACCTGCCACTCGGCGGGCATCCGCGTGAAGATGATCACCGGCGACCACGCCGTGACGGCCGCCGCCATCGCTCGCTCGATGGGGCTCGCCGTGGCGGGCGGCAAGGCGCTGAACGGCGCCGAGGTAGAGGCCATGGACGAGACTATCTTGCGCCAGGCGGTGCGCGAAGTCGACGTCTTCGCCCGCGCCAGCCCCGAGCACAAGCTGCGCCTCGTCGGAGCCATGCAGGCCAACGGCGAAGTGGTGGCGATGACCGGCGACGGGGTTAACGACGCGCCGGCCCTGAAGCGCGCCGACGTGGGCGTGGCGATGGGGCACAAAGGCACCGAGGCCGCCAAGGAGGCTGCGGAAATGGTACTTGCCGACGACAACTTCGCCTCCATCGCCTCTGCTGTCGAGGAAGGCCGAACGGTATACGACAACCTGCGCAAGGCTGTCGTTTATGTACTGCCGACCAGCGTGGCACAGGCTTCGATGGTGTTGATCGCGGTTCTTTTCAACATGACGCTGCCCATCACCCCGGTGCAGATCCTCTGGGTCAACATGGTCACCGCCGTGACGCTCTCGCTTGCCATCGCCTTCGAGCGGCCCGAACCGGGCCTGATGGCGCGACCGCCGCGCGACCCGAAGGAGCCGCTGGTCAACGGCTTCATGCTTTGGCGCATCGGCTTCGTTACCGTGCTGCTGGCCGCCGCTTCCTTCGGCATGTTCCTCTGGGAGCTCGATCGCGGCATGGGCTTGGAGTTTGCCCGCACCGCGGCCGTTAACACACTGGTAATGGGGCAGATCTTCTACCTCTTCAATTGCCGGCGCCTGACCGGCTCGGTCCTGTCGAAAGAGGGATTCTTCGGCAACCGGATCGCACTGAAAGCGATTGCGGTGCTGATCGCGCTGCAATTGGCGATGACGCACGTGCCGTTCAAACAGGCGCTGTTCGGCACCGATCACCTTGATGCCGAGACATGGCTGCGTGTGGTTTTGGCCGGTCTGCTGGTCTTGCTTGCGGTGGAAGCGGAAAAGTCGATTTGGCGCCGACGCGGCAGGGCATGAACGTTGGCGCTGGCGATACGGCGCGTGCGGCAATGGCAAGCAGACAGAATCGCCTCGACAGGCGCAATGGAGATTGACCGAAAATGCTTAGCGGTTTCAACGAGTTTGCCAACATATTGCCGATGAACTCTGCGGATGATTGCGGTACCGTACGGCAAGCCGCCAAATGATGGAGCATCTCAGCCAAATTTTGTTTCTGCTCGGCATGGCGGTCGTCGTCGTGCTCGGTTTTCAGGCCCTGCGCATTCCCACCAGTCTTGGCTATCTGCTGGTCGGCGTGATTCTCGGGCCGTACACGGCGGGGCCCACGGTCAATGTGCCGGAGTTCAAGCTGCTGGCCGAATTCGGTGTGGTCTTCCTGCTGTTTACGATCGGGCTCAATTTTTCCTTGCCGCAGTTGCATGCGCTGCGTCATCAGGTGCTCGGACTGGGCACCGGTCAGGTGGTACTGACTACATTGATGGTGGCGCTCGTCGTCTGGCTGAGCGGATTCCCTGCCGCCACCGCATTTGTAATCGGGGCGGTGTTTGCCCAATCATCGACCACCATCATCGGCAGCCAGCTGGCCGAGCAAGGCGAGGAAAACTCGCCGCATGGCCGACTCGGGCTGGCGATGTCGGTTTTTCAGGACGTCACGGCGGTTCCCTTCCTAGTCGTCATTCCCGTATTGGGTCTAGCGGTCGGCGCCGATGCGCTGGCGGGCGAACTGGGGTGGGCGATAGCAAAAGCCTTGCTTGCAATTGCTACCGTGGTCTATGTCGGTCGCTGGTTGCTACGCCCGCTTTTCCAGCTTGTCACCAAGCGTCGATCCGCCGAGGTGTTCACCCTGGCTGTGCTGCTGGTGGCATTGCTGGCCGCGTGGTCCACGCACAGTCTCGGCCTGTCGCTGGCATTCGGTGCGTTCCTGGCCGGCATGATGCTGGGCGAAACCGAGTTTCGCCACCAGGTGGAATCCAGCATTCGGCCCTTCCGCGATGTCTTGCTCGGCCTGTTCTTCGTTGGCATCGGCATGCTCATCGATCCTGTAGCCATCACGCGCATTTGGCATTTGGCCTTGCTCGGTACGCTGCTCATCCTGCTTAGCAAGACCCTGATTGTCGCCGCTATCGTGCGCAGGAGCGGGATTGATACGGTTAGCGCCTGGCGCATCGCACTGCTGTTGGCGGTTGGAGGGGAGTTCGGTTTCGCCTTGTTAGCCATTGCGCTCGATGCCAAAGTGATCGATGGGGAGGTGGGACAGGCAGTATTGACATCCGTCCTGTTCTCGATGATCGTCGGTGCCTTCCTGATCCGCTTCAACCATGCCATTTCCTCGCGGCTGGCTGGCATCCGTAGCGGTGCCGGCTCTGATCGGTTCGCCCCGCTGCCGGAAGAAGCGGAGTCACGGGTCATCATCGGCGGTTATGGACGCGTCGGACATACCATTGCGGTGCTGCTTCAGACCAGCGGCGTTCCATTCATTGCCTTCGATACCGACCCGAAACGCGTGGCGCACGGAAGGGCGGATGGCCATCAGGTTCTGTTTGGCGACATCTCCGATTCGGAACTGCTGACGGCAATTCATGTGGAGCGGGCCGCGTTGATCGTACTTACGGTCGATGATCCTGCCAATGCGTTACGGACGGTGTCAGTCCTGCGCAACAGTTGCCCACAGGTGCCGATCATCGCGCGGGCAAGAGATCTCGAAGCGAGTTCACGGCTTGTCGACGCCGGGGCCACCCACGCCTATCCGGAGGCAATTGAAGCGAGCTTGCGCCTTGGGGCGACGGCGTTGCGGATGTTGCGCATCCCGACCGACGATATCGACATGATGATCCAGGACGTAAGGGACTGGGGCTACAAGCCTGTGCTCGAAGATGAAATGAGCAATGCAGACGATGTGCGCAGCGATACCATCAAGCCAGAGTAGAAAACCCCATGAAACCGTTCTCACGCATTCTCGCCGCCACCGATCTTTCGGCGCCCGCCCGCCATGCGGTGGCGCGCGCCTTCCGTATCGCCGCCAACGGTGGTAGCGAACTACACATCTTGTGCGCACTGGAACTCGATGCTCTCGATGTGAGCTTGCGAGAGATGTTTGTAGGTGACCTTGCCGCAGTCAAGGCGGCGTTGGTGGATGATACCCACGAGCGCCTGAATCAGCTGGCCAGCGATCCGGCAATCCATCAAGGCGTGGCCGTGCTGCCGCGCGTCATTATCGGCAATCCGCTGTCCGTGATTGCTGCAGAGGCCGATGCGCTGGATGCGGGTCTGGTCGTCCTCGGCGCGCGCGGTGAGTCCTTCCTGCGCCACGCCATGCTGGGTTCGACTGCGGCACGCCTGCTGCGGAAATCGGCGCAACGCCCGGTGCTGGTGGTGAAGCAGGCCCCGCATGAGGCCTATCACAGTGTGCTGGTTGCGGTGGATTTTTCGCCCGTGTCGCTCCAGGCAATTCGCACGGCGAGACAACTAGCGCCCGATGCCGACCTCGTCCTGCTGCATGCCTTCGAACTGCCCTATGAGGGCAAATTGGCATACGCGGGCGTCGAGGAACAGGTGATCCGACAATACATCACGACCGGCGGCGAGACCCGCCGCAAGCGGCTGCACGACCTGGCGGCGGCCGCCGGACTGACGCCGGCGGATTATTCAGGGCGGGTCACCCACGGCGATCCTGCGCAGCAGATCATTGCCATGGAGCAGGAAGTCGATGCGGATCTGATTGTCGTTGGCAAACACGGATCACATATCGCCGAAGAATTACTGCTGGGTAGCGTGACCAAGCATGTGCTGGCTGAAGCACAAGGGGATGTGCTGGTCATTGCTGACGCCCGCCAAAGTTCTAGTGAGTTCATGTGAACAGCGGATACCGTACGCTATCAGGTCTCCGACGCGCAATTTGCGGCGCTGGCAGAACGGCGCCATGATTCACGCCATAGCCATGCGTGGTTTTTCGTTCGCCCTGCTTTGGTGGATTCTCGCCGAAGGGCGCCACGACGGCTGGCTGCTCGGTGCGGTGGCGGTCGTAACCGCCACTTGGACTAGCATCAAACTCCTGCCGCCTGGTGATCGCCGCATCTGCATCGCAGGGCTGTTCGGCTTTCTCCGTTTTTTCCTCTGGAATTCGATCCGTGGCAGCATCCAGGTGGCCGCGATGGCCTTGCGCGGTCGCTCCGCCTTACAGCCCGGGTTGCGCGAACTCACGGTGACGCTGCCGCCGGGCGGACCGCGCATCCTGCTGGTCAATGTCCTCGGTTTGATGCCGGGCACGGTCGGTGTCGAGATGCGCGATGCGACCTTGCGCTTGCATGTGCTTGATGAACGCCTGCCGATGGTGGCCGAAGCACGGGCGCTGGAAGTCGTTATCGCCCGCCTTTTTGGGATTTCGGCATGAGCACGTTGGCACTGGCCGTCGCGCTTTTCCTGCTCGCCAATCTGGTGGTCGCCCTGATCGCCGCTGAGCGAGGGCCGACGCCGGCGGACCGCATGCTGATGGCGATGCTGTTCGGCACCACCGGCACCGCTGTACTGGTCCTGTTGGCGGCGGCCGGAGGCGGCGCAACGTTGGTCGCACTGGTCGACGTGGCACTGGTGCTGGCCCTGCTGGCCGCCATCGGCGGCATCGCCTTCGCCAAGCGCGCGTGGCATGCGGAGGAGAATGACCGTGATTGAGTGGTTGAGCATGGCCCTGCTGGTGGCCGGTGCCTTCTTTTTTTTCGCGGGCACGGTCGGTCTGCTGCGCTTTCCCGATGTCTACAGCCGCCTGCATGCGCTCGCCAAGGCAGACAACCTGGGCCTGGGCTGCGTGCTCGTAGGGCTTGCCCTGCAGGCAGAAAACCTGGCGGCGGCCCTGAAGCTGTTGCTGATCTGGCCGCTGGTGCTGGCGGCGAGCGCCGGCGTGAGCTTCGCCATCGCCCGCCGCGCCCATGCGCTCGGCATTCGTCCCTGGCGGAAGGATGCGCCATGACCCTTGCCTTCGATCTGCTGCTTGCCCTGTCGCTGTTGTGGAGCGCCTGGCGGACGCTGACGACTCCCCGGCTCGACCGCGCCATCGTGCTGTTCATCGCCTTCGGCCTCTTGATGACGCTGGCCTGGGCGCGACTATCGGCCCCCGATATCGGGCTGGCAGAAGCCGCCATCGGGGCGGGACTAACTGGTGCGCTGCTGCTCGATGCCTATGGGGTGCTGCGTCGGCGGCGGGCAGAGTCATGAGACGGCTTTCCGTGATCGCCCTAGCATTGGCTTTTGTCGCCTTGCTGATCGGCGCAATGCTGGAACTGGGGCCTGCCGCCGTCGACTTGCGCGGCCCGGTGGCGGCGCATCTGGTGCAAAGCGGTGTGAGTCATACGGTCACCGCCGTGCTGCTCAACTATCGCGGCTACGACACCCTGCTCGAAATTGCCGTGCTGCTGCTGGCGCTGCTGGCAATCCTCGCTGCGCTCGGCGACATGCCAGATTCCCCAACACGGGCGGCACATCCGGTGTTACAAACCCTGGCGCGCCTGGCGGCACCGTTGATGATCGTTGTCGCCGTTTATCTGCTCTGGGCCGGCGCCTTCCGCCCCGGGGGAGCCTTCCAGGCAGGCGCCGTCCTCGCCGCAGCCGGCGTGCTGCTGCATCTGGTCGGATTGATTCCGGGTTGGAGCTTGCCCCGCCTGCGCTTGCGCATCGGACTGGCCGCTGGCTTCGTGGTATTTCTGACGGTGGCGGCTTTACTGCTCATGCAAGGTGCATTGCTGAAGTATCCGCCCGACATGGCTGGCGGGCTGATCCTGCTAATCGAGAGCGGTCTGACGATTTCGCTAGCGCTGATCCTCGCCGGGCTATTCCTCTTCCTCTCGCAGGAGGAAGGGGGGTCATGACGACCGGCTTGCTGTTCGCGCTCACCGGTGCCGCCCTGTTCGCCTTGGGCGTGGCTGGCGTAGTGCTGATCGACAATCTGCTGCGCCGTATCCTCGCCTTCAACCTGATGGGCAGCGGCGCCTTCCTGGTGATGGTCGGGCTGGCCCAGCGCAACGACGTGGCCGATCCGGTGCCGCAGGCGATGGTGCTGACTGGCATTGTCGTCGCCGTCGCTGCAACAGCGCTGGCGCTAGCGCTGGTGCGCAGGCTCCACGCACTCACCGGAAAACTCGAATTGCCGGAGGAGAGCGATCGTGATTGATCCTCTGATCTGGCTGATCCTGCTGCCGCTGGCCTGGGCGACACTAGCTTTCGTGCTCGGGCCAGGGCGGGGTGCTTGGATGGCGATAGGTGGTCTGGGGGGCCAACTGTGGCTAGCGATCGAACTGGCGCAAAAAGTCGGCGCTGGCGGGACGGCACTTCACGCCGTCGGCGGTTGGGGTGCCCCGCTGGGTATCGACCTGGCCGCTGATGGCCTTTCCGCCGCGATGCTGTTGCTGACCCAAACCATCGCCCTGCCGCTGGCGCTCTATGCACGAGCCTACTTCAAGACGGATGATCCGGCCATCCGCTACTTTTGGCCGCTGGCGGGCTTCCTGATTGCCGGTCTGAATGCCTTGTTTCTTTCCGCTGACCTTTTCAATATCTACGTCACGCTTGAACTCGTCGGCCTGGCAGCCGTCGGCCTCGTGGCGGCGGGTGGCGGTACCCAACAACTGGCTGCCGCCTTGCGCTACCTGTTTGCCACGCTGGTTGGCTCCGGCGCCTATCTGCTCGGCGTCGCGCTGATCTATGGCGCCTACGGCACGGTGTCGATCAGCGCGCTATCGCCGCTGATCACAGCTGAAGCGCCGCGCCTGGTGTGGATCGCGGGCGGCCTGATGGTGCTCGGCCTGATGCTCAAGACGGCGCTGTTCCCCTTCCACTTCTGGTTGCCGCCGGCCCATGGCAGTGCGCCGGCACCAGTGTCGGCGCTGCTCTCGGCGCTGGTGGTCAAGGCCTCGTTCTACCTGATCCTGCGCTTGTGGTTGGGACCGCTGCAACCGCTGTTGCCGGCCTTCGCCTGGCTGTTGGCGCTGCTCGGTACGGCGGCGATTTTCTGGGGTTCCTGGCGGGCGATTCGTGCCGACAAGCTGAAGCAGTTGATTGCTTATTCCACCGTAGCGCAACTCGGTTACCTATTTCTGATCTTTCCCTTACTCACCGCCCCCGGGGCGCTGAAGGCCGGCGTGATGCAGGTGTTTGCCCACGGCCTGGCCAAGGCCGGCATGTTCGCCGCTGCGGGCGTGATGATCAAGGCCACCGGGCAAGATACGGTGGCCGGGCTGGCCGGTGCGGTGGATCGCCTGCCCGTCACGCTGTTCGCCTTCGGTCTGGCGGGCATGACGTTGATGGGCCTGCCGCCCTCGTCGGGCTTTCTCGCCAAGTGGCAGATCATCGAAGCGGCGCTGGCACAAGGCTACTGGATCATTGCCGTGGTGGTGCTGGCCGGCGGCTTGCTGGCGGCGGTGTATGTGTTCCGCGTGCTGCGCCAGGCCTTCCTGCCCGCGCCGGCGGGCGGTGCCGCAGTTACGCCGGTACCGCGCACACTGGAGTGGGCGGCCTTCGCATTAGCCGCCGCCAGTGTCGTTCTCGGCCTGCGCGGCGTCGAATTGATGCAGTTGGCTGGAGTAAGTCCATGACAGCCAACGAGTGGCTACCACTGGCGGTGCTGGTCTCTTCATTATTGCCAGGCCTGGTGATTTTCACCCTGCCCGAAGGCTGGTTTCGTATCCGTACGACCCTGAACCTGTCCGGGGCCATTGCCAAGCTGGGGCTGGTATTTGTCTTGCTGGCCGGCGTTCACGCCGGGGAAACCTATGGCGTGCGCTTCGAAGTGCTGCCCGGCCTCGATCTGGCCTTCAAGGCCGACGCGCTCGGGCTGCTGTTTATCACGTTGTCGGCCATCCTCTGGCTGGTTACCACACTCTATGCCATCGGTTACCTCGAAGGCGCGCCACACCGCAGCCGTTTCTTCGGCTTCTTCAGTCTGTGCGTGACCGCCACGATGGGCATCGCCATGGCGGCCAACCTGTTCACCTTCTTCGTCTTCTACGAACTGCTGACTCTTTCCACCTTTCCCCTTGTCGTCCATCGCGGCACCGGCAAGGCGATGAAGGGCGGCACGGTCTACCTTGCCTATACGCTCATTGGCGGTACATCCTTGCTCACCGGCATCGTCTGGTTGCATCACCTGCTCGGGCATACCGAATTCATGCATACCGGCATCGCGTCGACCCTCGGTGCGGAGCATGCCGGATCGCTGAAGAACATCTTCCTATTGCTGATCGCCGGCGTTGGCGTCAAGGCCGCCATCGTGCCGCTGCACGGCTGGCTGCCGCAAGCAATGGTCGCACCGGCGCCGGTCTCCGCATTGCTGCACGCCGTCGCCGTGGTCAAGGCGGGTGCCTTCGGCGTCGTGCGCATCGTCTATGAGGTGTATGGCGTCGAGTTCGCGCAATCGATGGGCCTGCTGCTGCCCTTGGCAATCTTTGCCGCCATGACGATCCTCTGGGGCAGTTTCCGCGCACTGTTCCAGGACAACCTGAAGAAGCGGCTGGCGTATTCCACGGTGAGTCAAGTCTCCTACATTGCGCTCGGCGTTGCGCTGTTCGGCCCCATCGGCACCATCGGCGGTCTCGTGCATCTGGTGCATCAGGGCATCATGAAGATCACGCTATTCTTCTGCGCGGGAAATTATGCGGAAACACTGGGCATCCACAAGGTGAGCGAGATGGATGGCGCTGGGCGGCGCATGCCGCTCACCACGCTGGCATTTTCCATCGGCGCGCTCGGCATGATGGGGGCGCCGCTGACCGCCGGCGCCGTCAGCAAAGCCTGGCTGATGGATGGCGCGACGGCAGCCGGCATGGACTGGGCGATCTGGGTGCTGTGGTCTTCGAGCCTGCTGAATGCCGCCTACTTCCTGCCCATCCTCTGGCGCGCCTGGTTCCGGTCCCTGCCCGCCGCCTGGCCGGAAGAACACATTGCCCGCCGTGGCTGGCGCGAAACGGCGCTGCTGCTATTGCTACCGCCCCTGGTGACGGCAGCGGCGACGCTGGCCGCCGGTATTTTTGCCGACGCCGAAGTCACACCGCTGGCCTGGGCTCGCCTCATTGCCGAACGTGAATATGTGGGCGCGGTGGCGCCATGAAACTCAAAGAAGCTTTCCTGTGGCAACCCGCTTGGCTCTCTCGTGTTGGGATTCTGGTTGGTGGTGCGCTGCTGGTCACGGCGATTGGCTACCTGCATGCGCTGACCGGGCTGGCCTACGAGTTTCATGCCCTCTTCATCGTCCCGGTGCTGGCCGTGAGCTGGTTTCTCGGGCCGCGCTTCGGCTATGCGCTGGCCGTGCTGGCCGCCGTCGAATGGTTCCTGGCCGATCATGTGCTGGCGGGCGACCAATCGTCCCTGCTACCGTTGCTGTTCAACACCGTCGTGCGACTGGCGATCTTTATCGGCGGCGCCTGGCTGGTTGGCGCGATGCGCAGCGTTTTTTTGCGTGAATCGCGTCTGGCCCGTGAGGATGCGCTGACGCAGTTGCCCAACCGGCGTGAGTTTTACGAACGTGGTCGGCAAGTTTTCGCCCAGGCGCAACGCCAGGGCGCTCCCTTCACGGCGGTATTTATCGATCTCGACCGCTTCAAGGAGGTCAACGATACCTTGGGCCACGACGTTGGCGACCTACTCCTCAAATCGGTCGCTACCGTTATGCTCAACCATGTCCGCGTCAGCGACATTCCCGGTCGTCTGGGTGGCGACGAGTTCGCCTTGCTGCTGCCGAATATGAGTGCCGATGCCGTCTCTGGTTATTTGGAAAAACTGCGCTGCCGCCTGCTCGATGCGATGCAGGTGAACGGATGGCCGGTGACATTCAGTATCGGTGTTGCCAGCTATCGCGTAACGCCTCAGGACTTCGACGCTCTTCTCAAGCAGGCCGACTCCTTGATGTACGAAGTCAAGCGCGGCAGTCGCGATCAGGTTTTGCTTCGCGAGTATTGAGCAGACATCATGGCTTCGCGTAAACATTTGCAATCCTGGATTCCTACCCGGGAAAAACTCGAATCCAGCCGCTGGCCGCGTTGGCTCGCCCCCTGGCTTGGGCATCCCAAACTTTGGCATTGGTCGAGACGCGGTGTTGCCTTGGGCGTGGCGCTCGGCGTGTTCTTCGGCCTGCTGAACCCGCTGGCCCAGATTCCCGTGACGGCCACCGCAGCCATCGTGCTACGGGCCAACCTGCCGGCTGCCGCTGCCAGTACGCTGATCACCAATCCGGTGACATTCGGCCCGCTTTACTATGTCGCCTACCGACTGGGAAGCTGGGTGACGGGCGAAATAAGCCCGCCGCAGGAGGATGCTGAAACGGCCCGGATGACAGAGCCCGACAAAACACTCTTGCAACGAATTATCTCGCTGGGGAAACCTCTCTTGGTCGGATTGCTGATCATGGCCAGTCTGTGCGGGTTGGCGACCTATGCAGTCATCGACATCATATGGCGCTGGCGCACCGGTCGGAGTTGGCGTGGTAGGAAGGGGTAAAGCTGTTCCCGGGCCGGATCGGCAGGTCGCCTCACGTGCGACGCGCCAATATGCGCGAATTGTCCATCACTGGGTTATTGCGACAGGCCTGGATACATCCGCCTACGGGACGTATTCGATGCGAGGAACCAAGGCAACGCTGATCTACAAACGCACGAAGTACCTCAGGGCCGTTCAGTTGCTGCTCGGCCATACCAAGCTGGAAAGCATTGTTCGGTACCTCGGCATCGAGGTCGATGGCGCACTGAAGATTTCAGAGCCGACTGAATTCTGACAGGCAAACAGCGGCTGCACATTGTGTGGCCGCTTTCCCTACGATTCCGGCCTGATCTCGGACGATGTGCCACCAGCCACAGTGGCTGATGAGCCGCAATTGCCCTTACGGAAGATTCCAAAGTGAAGCAGTCCTTCAGGCGTCCGGTCTGGAGAGTGAGTGACCGGCAGGTAATGGACGGATGCAGGAGTTGATCATTGTAGGATCGAACTTCCGCTGCAGGTTGAAAACGGACTATCCCCAGACTTTGCATGCGAGCCGGATCGTCGTGGCATGGATGCGTACCGTGTCCATGATGTCACGCGCGTAGCCGCCGGCCATGGCGACGGAGAGCGGGATGCCGGCGGCACGGGCGGTGGCGTAGACCAGGCGGTCGCGGGCTTCCAGCCCTGCGAAGGTCAGGGCCAGGCGGCCGAAGCGGTCGTCGGCATAGGGATCCGCACCAGCCAGGTAAATGACGAGGTCGGGGCGGGCAAGGTCATAGGCGGTGGCGAGTCCTTCGTCGAGCCGGGTCAGATAAGCATCGTCGCCGCAGCCATCGGGCAGTTCGATGTCGAGGTCGCTTTCCTCCTTGGCGAAGGGGAAATTGCGCGCGCCGTGGATCGAGAAGGTGAACGTGCTGTCGTCGCCGCGCAGGATGCTGGCGGTGCCGTTGCCCTGATGGACGTCGCAGTCGACGACGAGGACGCGCCGGGCCCGCCCTTCGGCCTGCATGGCGCGGGCGGCGACGGCGGCGTCGTTGAAGACGCAG
>ERZ795054.3779-NODE-3779-length-11610-cov-22.210818_pt1 | contig 11610 bp, 8 predicted proteins | sample MGYA00375138_ERZ795054 | MGnify/ENA primary metagenome ERZ795054 (study PRJEB30183, sample SAMN05720215) | anaerobic digester metagenome | isolation source: active sludge of municipal wastewater-treating anaerobic digesters | place: USA | collected 2014-12-23 ...
GCCGCGCACGACGCTGCTTGCGCCCATCATCGCGCCGCGTAGGATGGGATGGCCAGACACCTGGGGATGCACCGTGCCGAATGCGAAGAACAAGGTCAAGGTTTCGCCCAACAACCCGTGCCCCTTCCTGCGGGCGCTGGTGCAGCAAGGGCTGCTGAACAACGACGTGGCTGCCTTAGGCGACGTGGCTTCCGCCATCGTGAAGGTCGCGAAGGCCGGTGAAGGCAGTCCCAAGGTGCCCGGGCCGGCGATCCAGGCCATCGCCTTGATCGCCAACGGCCTGGGGCCGACGGCCATCGCCCGCAACGCCGTGCGCGGCGTGAAGCTCAACGCCTTGAGAAACGGCCCGCTGGACAAGAAGGGCGTCGGCTCGAGGATCCTCAACGCCCGTGGGGCCGTCAGCCCAGCGCAGCTCGAGCGCCTGACCGAGTTCGCGAGCGACAAGGTGGCCACCGACGGGACGGTCGAGCCGGGACTGGATGCGGCGGATCTGAAGCGCATGATGGATGCGAACTTCGCGCGGGCCGAGGGTCATCGACGCGCGATCGATCGGGCGCTGATGGATGGCGAGTGGCCCATCCTGCTCAAGGTGATGGGCAAGCGCGGCAAGGCCGGCCGCTACCTCAGCCTGGCGGACGTGCGCACCCTGTTCGTGGATCGCGCCTTCCCCGCGCGCATGATGAGCAAGCTCGCGCCTCGTTAGCGCGCCGCTGCCGCCGCCCGCGTCGGGGGCGACCACGGCCGATCGCGATCGAGTGCGGTGCCTCGCGGCCGCCCGATCGGGCGTGGCCGGCCGCGGTCAACTCAGCCAACGCTCCAACAGTTTCTTCGCCTTGCCGGTGGGCTTGTCCGCCGCAGCGAGCTCGACCTGGGGCGGCGCGCTGTCGATCAGGGTGAGCTCGAAAGGCAGCAACTGGTCGCGACGGAAGGCGAGCACCTCGACGCGCTGGCCGGGGCGACGGCGGTGGAGCATTGCGTCGAGACTGGCCGACGTGATGCGCAGGCCGTCGAGAGCCACCAGCAGGTCGCCCGCCGACAGGCCGGCGGCCTGCGCGGCGCCACCGTCAAATACCTGCGCGATGCGCGGCTCGGCGCCCGGCGCGAGCTTGAGTCCGAGCAGCGCGCGCGCGGCGGACTCGCGCAACGGCTTGGTCGTGAAAAGCAGGCCGAAGGGCGCGAGCAGCGCACCGAAGTCGGGGTCGGCCGTGCCCTCGGTCCAGGCGGCGAGTTCATCGTCGAGCACGACGCCCGTGGCCTCGGTGATCAGCTCGCCGATTTCTTCCTCGTGCACCCCGGCGTAGTCCTCGCCGGCTTCGGTGTATCGGGCCCACAGCAGGCGCATCAGGTCGTCGAGCGAGCGCTTGCCGCCGCTGCGGACGCGGATGGCGAGGTCCAGCGCGAGTGCGACGAGCGCGCCCTTCTGGTAGTAGCTGACGATGGCATTGGGGCTGTTCTCGTCCTGCCGGTAGTACTTGATCCAGGCGTCGAAGCTGCTCTCGGTCAGGCTCTGCTTGCGCCGGCCGCTGGCGGCCAGGACCTCGTTGAAGTTCCTGGCCAGCAGGCCGAAGTACTGCGGCCGGGTGATCAGGCCCGCGCGAGCGAGCAGCAGGTCGTCGTAGTAGCTCGTGAAGCCCTCGAACAGCCATAACAGGCGCGTGTAGTTCTCGCGCTCGAGCGCGTAGGGCACGAAGGCAGCGGGCCGGATGCGCTTGACGTTCCACGCGTGGAAGTACTCGTGGCTCGCCAGCCCCAGGAAGCGGCGGTAGCCCTCGGTGGTGTCGGCCATGCCGCGGTAGGGCAGGTCGTCGCGCTTGCAGATCAGCGCGGTGCTGTTGCGATGCTCCAGGCCGCCGTAGCCTTCACCCACCGCCAGCGTCAGAAAGGTGTAGCGCGCGAACGGGGCGCGCCTGGTCGCGGGCTCGAACAGTTCGATCTGCTGGGCGCACACGCGCGCGAGGTCGGCGCTCAGGCGCTCCAGGTCGAGGTCGGGTACCCGGCCGGCGATGACTATCTCGTGCGGGGTGCCCAGCACATCGAAGCGGGCGAGAGCGAGCTCGCCCATCAGCACCGGGCAGTCGATCAGTTCGTCGTAGTCCCGCGCCGTGTAGGTGCCGAAGGCGTGGCGCTTGGTGCCGCGCGCCGGGGCGAGCCCGGTGGCCACGCGCCAGCCGGCGGCGTAGTCGCCCTCGGGAGGCAGGATGTCCACCTCGACGCGTGCGTCCTCCCAGCCCAGAGGCAAGAGAAAGACGCTGGTGGCGTTGAAGAAGCCCAGGGTGGTGTCGAGCAGCGCCGCACGTACCGAGGCGTCCCAGGCGTAGACCTCGTAGACCAGGGTCAGCGGGCCTTCGAAGTCGCCGAGCGCGGGCACGCGCCAGGTGTGCTTGTCGAGCTTCTCGACGGGCACCCGCTCGTCGCCCGCCAGTGCCGCCACCTGCACGATGTTGCGCGCGAACTCGCGGATCATGTAGCTGCCCGGGATCCAGGCCGGCAACATGAAGAGCTGACCCTCGGCCGAGGGACGCCCGACGGTGACGGTGACGTGGAAGAGGTGCGCGCCAGCGTTCGCCGGGCGGATGGCGTAGTGCAGTTTCATGGCGTGCGGCCCGCGCGCGGGCCCCATAGGCGGGGAGGGCCGCGAGTCTAGCGAGCCCGCTCGCGGGTAGCCGGGCGGGACGAGCGCATGGCGCGAAGCCGCGGCACTGGCGCGCTGCGTGGTGCGGCGCCCGCGCGGGCGAGGCCGGAGGGACTCAGCGCGCGCCGGCGAGGCGCTTGGCGTTGGCCGAGACCCGCTGGCGCACCGGCTTGAGCGCGGCCTGAGTGGCGCGCGCGGCGCGCAGGCTGGGGTTGGCGAGCCCGGGCGCCATCCAGGCGCGGCCCATCGCGGCCCAGGCCTGCAGTGCCGCGTCGTGCTTCTCGCTCACCATGCGGCGCGCCTCGCGCTGGCCACGCGCGGTGCCCGCGCGGCGCGGGTCCGAGAGCAGGCTGGTGCGGCTCCAGATCACCCAGGGCGCCTGCATGGCGATCTGCTGCCACTGCAGCGCTGCGCTCCACCAGTGCGACCAGGCCGCGCCCGAGCCGAGTGGGGTCCATGCCGCCAGTGGGCTCGCTGGGCGGCGGGCGTTGCGCGAGAGGCTGCGCGAGACGTTGCGCGTGAAGGCTTGGGTGACGGCCTGGGCGGGTGTGCGGGAGGCGGAGCGCTTCACTTGAGATCCTCGGGGCGGTCGATGTGACGCAGTGTGCCCGGATTCGTCGCGCGCACCGCCCGGGGTGGGCAGCGTTGCCGTAACGCGCGCGCGCCCTGATGGCCGCGCGGCGGGCAGAGCCAGACGCTGAGTGGCGGTGGCACCACCCGCCAAGCGTGCGCGAGGGCGCAATAGGCGAGTGGCTGGGCCGGCGGCAAGAGAGCCGGCCCAGCGGCCGGCACTCAGGGACCCTATTCGGCGCGGCCGAGCAAGCGCATCAGGATCCACGCCACCGCGCCCGCGGCCATCACGCCCAGGGCCACGTGCACCGCCTGCTGCGACTGCGCGTAGGTCACGCTCGAGTAGAAGAGATAGCCGCAGGTGAGCACGAATACGATGGGCAGGATGGGGTAGCCCGGCACCTTGAAGGGGCGCGCCACGTGCGGCTCCCGGAATCGCAGCACGAACAGCGCCACCCCGGTGAGCATGAAGAAGAACCAGAACACCGGCGCGGTGAACTCGACCATCGCGGAGAAACCGTCCTTCTGAAACGCGCCGAAGGCCACCAGCCCGAGCGACAGCACGGCCTGCACCAGGAAGGCGCGCACCGGCACGCCGCGCGCCGCGTTCCAGCCGCTCATGAAGGCCAGTGCGGGCCAGTCGCGCCCCAGGGCGTAGTTGGTGCGCGCGCCCACCAGCATGGTGGCGTTGATCGAGGTGAGCGTGGCCAGTGCCACGATCAGGCTCAGCACCACCTCGCCGCGCTCGCCGAAGGCTCGCTGCATGACCTCGGCGCCCACCGCCTTGCTGGTCTTCATGCCCTCCAGCCCGAGGGCGTTGAAGGCGCCCAGCACGAACACCAGGTACACCAGCGCGATCAGGGCCAGCGCGGCCACCAGCGCCCAGACGATGGCGCGGCGGCTGCCGCGGATCTCGGCCGAGACGTAGGCCGCCTCGTTCCACCCGCCGTAAGTGAGCAGCACGAAGACCATGGCCAGGCCGAACATGGCCGGCAGGCCGCTGCCCGCCGCCGGCACGATGGAGGCCGCCGCCACCTGGGGCTGCGCGAAGCCCACCGCGCCCACCGTCACTACCCCGCAGACCAGCAACACGGTCATGAGGTTCTGCAGCCCCGCCGACTCCTTGAGGCCGGCGAGGTTGAGCGCGGTGAGCAGCACGATCAGGCCGGCGGCCCACACCGCCGATGAGTGCGGCCCCAACGGCAGCACGCGGCTCATGTAGTCGCCGAACACGAAGCCCAGCAGGGCGATCGAGCCGGCGGTGATCACCGTGACCCGCGCCCAGGCGAAGAAGAAGCTGAGGTTGCGGCCGTAGGCACGGGTCAGGAAGTGGTAGTCGCCGCCCGCGCTGGGGAAGGTGGTGGCGAGTTCGGCGTAACACAGGGCGCCGACCAGCGACAGCACGCCACCCAGCACCCAAGCGATCAACATCCACTCGACCGAGCCGGTCACTCCCGCGACCATGGAGGGCGTCTTGAAGATGCCGGCCCCGATCACGATGCCGGTGGTGATCATCACCGCGTCGAATACCGACAGCGCGGGTCGCGGTGCCGCCGTTTCCTTGGCCGAGCTCATGGGTGCGCCTGAAAAAAGCCCCGCCGACGGCGGGGCGTGGAGGAATGCGGTGCGCGCCCTAGGGCTTGCGCGTGCCGGCCACGCGCGTCTCGGTGCCGTCGGGCGCGCGCAGGTTGCCGGTGAACTCGTTGCCCTTGACCGTGCCTTGCAGGGTGCGGGTCACGCCCTTTTCGTCGTTGAACGCAAAGCGCATCTCCTCGCCGCGCAGGCTGGCGCCCACCAGCGGCTGCTTGGCGCTGCCCTGGGTGACGTCGCCGGAGATCTTCTGGTACTTCTGCGCGAGGTTCGCGGTGAACAGGCCCTTGCCGCCGGCGTCGCGGAAGCTCCAGGTACCGGCCACTTGCGCGGGCACGATCCACAGGTAGGCGGTGCGGTAGTCGGCCTCGGCGGTCTGGTCGGGTTCCCAGTCGCCCATGGTGAACTGGTGCGAGGTCACGCGCGTGCCCGGCTTCATGGCCAGGATGGTCGGGCGCAGGCGCAGGTTGAGCTCGGGCAGGAGGTACATGGTCACCACCGTGGCCTTGGAAAAGTCCTCCTTGAAGATGTCGCCCTGGATGATCTTGACCTTGTCGCCCACCTTGTCGGCCTTGACCAGGCACTGCGCGAGCTTGGCCATGTCGGCGTTGTATTCGATGCCCAGCGCGGTGGCGCCCAGCTTGCCGGCGGCGATCGCGATCTTGCCGTCACCCGCGCCGAGGTCCACCACGTAGTCCTGCGGCGTGACCTTGGCCATGCCGAGCATGCGCGCCACGATCTCGTCGGGCGTGGGAACCCACACCACATCCTTGCCGGCCTGGCCCACCTGCGGGCGATAGTCCTTCTCGCACTCGGCGCGGGTCTGCGCCAGCACGCTGCCGGCCATCGCGGTCAGCAGCAGAGTGGCAAGGGCGGACTTGAACGTGAACTTCATGGGCGGCTTCCTTTCGAGGCAGGGGCGAACGTTGCGCGGCGAGTCTGCCAGAGCATCGGCGCGGCGTCAGCCCGGGGCATGGCGCTTCTCAGCCCGCCAGAGTGCCAGGACACTTGGGGCGGCGAGCGAGCGGCGGCGCCCGCCCCTCGCCAAGTGCGCGGGTTCAACGCTTGACGTCGACCACCAGCCGTCCCCGGACCTGGCCCGCCAGGATTCGCGGCGCGGCGTCGATGGCCTCGGTGAGGCCGATCTCCTGAGTGAGGCTTGCCAGGCGGGCGCGATCGAGGTCGGCCGCGAGCAGCGCCCAGGCGCGCTGGCGCCGCGGCATGGGGCACATCACGGAGTCGATGCCCGCGAGCGTCACGCCACGCAGGATGAAGGGCGCGACGGTGGACGGGAAGTCCAGGCCGCCGGCCAGGCCGCACGCCGCCACCACGCCGCCGTAGCGCGTCTGCGCGCAGGCGTTGGCAAGCGTGACCGAGCCCACGCTGTCGATCGCGCCGGCCCAGCGCTCCTTCTGCAGCGGCTTGCCGGGAGCAGACAGAGTGGCGCGATCGATCACTTCTGCCGCACCCAGCGCCTTGAGGTACTCGGCCTCGCCGGGCCGGCCTGTGCTGGCGGCCACCTTGTAGCCGCGCGCGGCGAGCAGGGCCACGGCGACCGAGCCCACGCCGCCGGCGGCGCCGGTGACGAGGATCTCGCCCTGATCCGGCGTGACGCCGTGATCGGCGAGCGCCAGCACGCACAGTGCGGCGGTGTAGCCGGCGGTGCCGATCGCCATGGCCTGCCGGGTGCTGAGGGTGGGAGGCAGCGGCACCAGCCAGTCGGCCTTGTAGCGGGCCTCGCCGGCCAGGCCGCCCCAGGCGGTCTCGCCCGTGCCCCAGCCGTTGAGCACCACGCGATCGCCCGGCTTCCAGCGGGGATCGCTGCTCTTGATCACCGTGCCCGCGGCGTCGATGCCGGGAACCATGGGCCAGGTGCGCACCACCGGCGAGCGGTTGGTGAGCGCCAGAGCGTCCTTGTAGTTGAGCGTGGACCACTCGACGGCGACGTGCACCTCGGCGCCGGGTGTCGCGGCCTCGAGGGCCGCGGTATCGAGGCTCACGATGCTGGCGCGGAACTGGTCGTCGGTCTTGCTGAGTTGAATGGCCTGGAACATGCGCGGACCTTCATGAAGTGGAAGCGAGAGGCACGCCAGGCTGCCCCGGCGCGCGCAGGCCGCAGACTAGCGCGCAGCCGCGACCGCAGCCGCGCCGAGCGCGAGGGTGGCGATCACCGTCAGCCGCGTGCGCAGCCCGAGGTACCAGTGCGCTGGCGCGGCGTACATGGGCATGAGGCTGCCGTCGACCAGACGCGCGAGCCAGAGGTCGCCAACCAGGAAACCCAGCACCACCCACGCGGGCACGCCGAGCATGAGCATGAGCAGGGCCAGCCAGCCGAGCAGCGCAGGCATGACGCCCCACAGCAGCGCGTTCCACGCCTGGGTGCGCTCGAGGTTCGGCGTGGCCATTACCAGGCCCCAGTGCACCGCGCCGAGGAAAGACAGGATGACGGCTGCATAGGCGACCAGCGCTGCCTGCAGCTTGGCGAGTTGCCAGGACTCCCACGGCATCCACACCGCGGTGGCGAGCGCGACGAAGGGCAACAGTCCCAAGTTGCCAAGCAGCGTTGCTATGCGCTGTTCGATGATCGACGACATGCTGAGGCGGCGTGGCCGGGGCGTGCGCGGTTGGCGAAGTCCGAGGCGCGCAGCGTACAGCGGGTGCGCACGGCGTGGCGGAGTGCGTGCGCAAACTTGGCCTGAGTTGCATTCTGATGCGCTGCGTCAATGGCCCCCGGGCTGCCCGAGCACTGTCAAGCCAGCCGACATGGCGGGCGGCTGCGGGACCCCGAACACCGCTTAGGGGTGAGGCGCAGCGGCAACAGGCGTCCGCTTTGGCACGCGAAGTGCCGCTCCCGACGGACTACAGTGCGGGCAAGTGCGTGACAGAATGCCGCACACTCGAGCTTTCGCGAGGAAGCTAGCGAGATCGTCGTCGTCCAGGAGCCCCGTGGCCTCCACCGTCATTCCGCTTCGTCAGTCGGCCGTTGAGCGCACCCTGCGCATGGGGGCGTTCGAGTACCTCGCGCAGCCTGCCTTCTGCGTGAACGCGAGCGGGCTGGTGCTGGCGGCCAACGTGGCGGCGGCGGGGATGTTCTCGGTGCCGGCCGAGGCTCTGATCGGGCGCAGCCTGTCGGAGTTTCTGGGCTACGAGGGGCTGCGCGCCTTCGGGCGCCGCTGGGGGGCGCTGTGGGCTGCCGCAGGACGGCCAGGTGGCATCCGCCTCGAGACGCGCGTGCCCTTGCGCAGCGGGGCGCGCCGCAGTCTGCTGGTGTCCGCCGGACGCTTCGAGGTGGATCAGGACGGCACCGCGGTGGTCACCGTGGCCGAAGCCGGCGGCCTGCGCGAGGAAGCGCGGCGACTGCGGCGGCGCGATGCCTTCCTTGCACGACTGGCCTTGCTGGGCGGCGAGATCGTGGTGGTGCTCAACCCGGAGCGGCGCGTGGTTCACGCCACGCCGGCGCTTGAGCGCCTGTGCGGCGAGTCGCTGGCCGATCTGGCAGGCGCGCCTTTCGATTTCGTGCTCGACGAGAACGAGCGCGCACAGTTTCGGGCGGTCTGCGAAGAGGTGACGGCCCAGCCGGGCGCGGAGCGGCCGGTCAAGTGGCGGCTGCGCGCCAGTGCGGGCGGCTCCAAGCTGGTGGAGGGCCGGCTGAGCAATTGTCTGGAGGACCCGCAACTGCGCGGGCTCGTGCTCACGCTGCTCGACGTCACGCCGGTGCAGAACCGGCGCCAACGGGAGCAGCAGAGCGAGTCGCGGCGCCTGCACTTTCGCGAGCAACTGCTCGAACTGGCGATCCAGCCCAAGGCGGACTTCTCGCAGGCTTTGTCGCGCGTGCTGCGCAGCCTGACCGCCATGCTGGGCGCGGCCTCGGCGAGTTTCTGGCGTCTGACGCCCGACCAGCGCGCGCTGGCCTGCGAGGCGATGTACGAGCAGCGCGGCGAGCGTTTTCTGGGCGAATGGGTGGGCGTGGAGATCGGCATCGAGACTTTCCCGGCCTACGTGGGGCGCCTGCTGGGGCGTGGATCGGTGATCGTCGAGGACGCGCGCGTCGATGCCATGGCCGAGCCATTCCAGATCGACCCGACCTGGTCGCGCGTGCAAGCCATGCTCGACGTGCCCGTGCTGGTCGAGGGCACGGTGCGCGGCGTGGTGAGCGTGCACCACGATGCGCCCCGCCAGTGGGATGAGGACGAGATCAGCGCGGTGAACACGGCCGCGCTGCTGGTGGCTCTGGCGATCGAGGCGGCGCAGCGCCGCGAGGCCGAGGGCCGGATCGAGCGCCTGGCCTGGTACGACTCGCTCACCGGCCTGCCCAACCGCAACCTGCTGCGCGAGACCCTGCGCGAGCGCATCTCGGCGGCCGAGTCGGGTCACCGCCGGCTGGCGGTGCTGCTGATCGACCTCGACCGCTTCAAGGACGTGAACGACACGCTGGGCCACCTGGTGGGCGACGCCCTGATCCGCTCGGCCGCGCAGGTGCTGCGCGAGACGGTGGGCAGCACAGGCGTGGTGGCACGGTTGGGCGGCGACGAGTTCGTGGTGATGACCGGAGAGTTCCGGCACCGCCAGGAGCTGGCGCATCTGGCGGGCCGGATCGCGGCAGCGCTCAACCGCACCGATCTTGTGCCGAACATCGATACACAGGTCTCCGCTTCGATCGGGGTCGCGCTCTTTCCGGAGCACGGTCGCGACATGAGCACCCTGCTCAAGAACGCGGATGCAGCGATGTACCAGGCCAAGCGTGATGGCCGTAACCAGTTCAGCTTCTTCAACCCGGTGCGTTTCGAGCGCGCGGCGCGCGAGGTGCGGCTGGGCATCGAACTGTCGAAGGCCATCCAGGAGGACACGCCGCAGTTCTTCTGCGAGTACCAGCCTCACGTCGAGATCGCGTCGGGCCGCGTGGTCGGCCTGGAGGCGCTGATCCGCTGGCGGCACCCGGTGCACGGGCTTCTGACGCCCGACCGCTTCATCGGAGTGGCGGAACTCAGCGGCCTGTCGGAGCGCATCACGCGCTGGGTGGTCAACGAGGCGTGCGGGCAGATTGCACGCTGGCGCGAGTCCTTCCCCGGCTTCGACATTCCGGTGTCGGTGAACGTGGCCGGTCGGGAGCTGGGATCGACCAGCCTGCCTCTGCTGGTGCGCAGCGCACTCGCGCGCCACGGGGTCGAGCCTCACCTGCTGGTGCTGGAGATCACCGAGCGCACGCTGGTGAGCGAAGGCGAAATCAACAACGATGTGATCGCCGAACTGTCGGGCGCAGGGGTGGGGCTGGTGCTGGACGACTTCGGCACCGGCTACTCGATGCTGGGCTACCTGCGCCGCATGCCGGTGCAGGCGATCAAGATCGACCAGTCCTTCGTTCGCGGCCTGCCGAGCGACCCGGACAGCCAGGCGATCGTGCGCTCCATCGTCGCCGTTGCGCAGCACTTCAAGTTGCGCATCGTGGCCGAGGGAGTGGAACGCGCCGAGCAAGCCGAGTTCCTTCTCGAGGCCGGCTGCGAACTGGCCCAGGGCTACTACTACGCGCGCCCCCTGGCGGCGAACACCATCCTGTCGTACCTGCAGCGCGACGGTTCCGACGCCTGAGTTGTCGCTGCGCGGCTGGATACACTGCAGGCTTCCTTCAGCATGGGAGGCAGCGGTGACCTACGAGAACATTGTTGTCGAGACGCATGGCCGCGTCGGCCTCGTGCGGCTGAACCGACCCAAGGCCCTCAACGCGCTCAACGATCAGTTGATGGATGAACTCGGCGCGGCGCTTCTTGCGTTCGATGCCGACGAGGCGATCGGCGCCATGGTGGTCACGGGCAGCGAACGCGCGTTCGCGGCCGGTGCGGACATCGGCGCGATGAAGGACTGGTCCTACATGGACGTCTACAAGTCCGAGTACATCACTCGCAACTGGGAAGCTCTGCGGCGCGTACGCAAGCCGGTGATCGCCGCGGTCAGCGGCTACGCGCTGGGCGGCGGCTGCGAACTGGCGATGATGTGCGACATGATCATCGCGGCGGATTCGGCGAAGTTCGGCCAGCCCGAGATCAAGCTCGGCATCATTCCTGGCGCTGGGGGCACGCAGCGCTTGACTCGTGCGGTCGGCAAGGCCAAGGCGATGGACCTGATCCTCACGGGCCGCCCGATGGACGCGGTCGAGGCGGAGGCCGCCGGACTGGTGGCGCGCGTGGTGCCGGCCGAATCGCTCGTAACCGCGTCGCTCGAGGTCGCGGGCGCGATTGCCGGCTTCTCGTCGCCGGCGGTGATGATGGCCAAGGAGGCGGTGAATCGCTCGTACGAGAGCACGCTGGCCGAAGGGCTGCTCTTCGAGCGTCGACTCTTCCATTCCCTGTTCGCGACCGAGGACCAGAAGGAAGGCATGGCTGCGTTCGTCGAGAAGCGGGCACCGCGCTTCACACACCGCTAGGCATCGCCTGGGGCACCCCGCGCCTGTAGTGCTAGGGAGCAAGACGCACTGCGCGCTCTGAAAGGCTGCTCCCTGCAGACACATAGAGCGGCGTCCGGCGCGCGGGCGTCGGTCCGCGCGGGCGGCAAACCGCCGACGGCCAGGGCTCCCGGGGCCTAGATCGAGCCGGCCTCTCTGGGCTAGGGTTTTCGATCGAGGCTGCCGAAACTCTAGCTGCGTCAAGCACTTAGCGCAGCGGGCGGCAGGGCTCTAGCTTCCCGGCAGTCGCCTGACTTGACGGTCCCCGGTAGAGGACTCATAATTCCGCTTCTTCGCTGCTCGCGGCGTTTTGCGGTGCGGCAGCGCGTTCTTTAAAAACATGGTCAACAGAGAGCCGATAGGTGTGGGCATCTGGTGCGGG
>ERZ795054.3783-NODE-3783-length-11602-cov-5.440721_pt1 | contig 11602 bp, 8 predicted proteins | sample MGYA00375138_ERZ795054 | MGnify/ENA primary metagenome ERZ795054 (study PRJEB30183, sample SAMN05720215) | anaerobic digester metagenome | isolation source: active sludge of municipal wastewater-treating anaerobic digesters | place: USA | collected 2014-12-23 ...
CGGCGCGGCTCTCCCGCGCGACGCCGGACGACCTCCTGACGCTCCTCTACACCTCCGGGACGACCGGCGAGCCGAAGGGGGTCATGCTCCCGCATTCGGCGTTCACCGTGACGTGCGCCTACCACGACCTCCGGCTCCCGCCGATCGGTGCTGACGACGTCTCCCTCTGTTTCCTTCCGCTCAGCCACATCTTCGAGCGGGCGTGGACGTTCTACATCCTCTACCGCGGGGCCGTGACGGCCTACTGCGAGGACCCGAAGAAGGTCTCCGAAGTCCTCCCGCAGGTGAGGCCGACGCTCATGTGCGCCGTCCCCCGCCTCTACGAAAAGGCCTACACGAAGATCCAGGAGAGGGTCCGGAGCTCGTCGGCGGCGAAGCGGGCGCTCTTCCGCTGGGCGATCGGGACCGGACACGCGGTGAGCCTCCGGAGGAGGGCCGGCGAGACCGTGCCGCAGCTCCTCGCCCTCCGTCACGCTCTCGCGGACCGGCTCGTCCTCGCGAAGATCCGGGCCGCGTTCGGCGGTCGCCCGCGCCTCTTCCCGTGCGCCGGGGCGCCGCTCGCCCCCGAGATCGAGGAGTTCTTCCACTCCGTCGGCGTCTTCGTCTGCCAGGGCTACGGCCTCACGGAGACGACGGCCACCGTCACCTGCCACGACCCGTCGCGGTTCCACGTCGGGACCGTCGGCTCGCCGCTCCCGGGGGTCGAGGTGCGCATCTCGGAGGAGGGAGAAGTCCTCGTGAAGGGGCGGACCGTCATGAAGGGCTACTGGAACCGGCCGGAGGAGACGGCGGCCGTCTTCCGGGACGGCTGGCTTCGGACGGGCGACGCCGGCGAGATCTGCGAGGACGGGACTCTGAAGATCACGGACCGGATCAAGGACCTGATCAAGACGGCGGGCGGAAGGTACGTCGCCCCGCAGCACGTCGAGACGACGATCGGCGCCGACCCGCTCGTCGAGCAGGTGGCCGTGATCGGGGAAGGGCGCAGCTACGTCACCGCCCTCGTCGTGCCGGCGTTCGAGGCGCTCGAGAAGTGGGCCCGGGCCGCCGGGATCTCCTTCTCGGGGCGAGACGACCTCGTGCGGAACGAGCGGGTCCTCGATCTCCTCAAACGGACGATCGAGGAACGGACGAAGGACCTCGCCCCGTGGGAGAAGGTGCGGAAGTTCTCGCTCCTGACGAAGGAATTCTCCGTGGAAGGGGGCTCGATGACGCCGACGCAGAAGGTGCGCCGCCGGGCCGCCGCCGAGCTCTACAGGGACCGGATCGAGGAGATGTACACGAAGGACTGACGTCGGGCGGGGAGCGCGCCGCCTCTATACTCGAGATCCCGTGCGTCGAATCGCCGTCGCCTCCGCTCTCGCCTTCGGCCTCCTCCTCCCCGTCCTTTCCGCTCGCCCCGCCCGCGCGGCCTCTCCCGCGCCCGTGTCGCCGGCCGAGCTCGGCGCCCACATCCGGTTCCTCGCCGACGACCTCCTCGAGGGGCGCGCCCCCGGGACGCGCGGCGACGGCCTGGCGCAGGCGTACATCGAGTCGGTCTTCCGGGCGAACGGCCTCGCGCCCGCCTTCGGCTCGAGCTACCGCCAGCCGGTCCCGATCCGGATCGTCGTGCCCGATCCGAAGACGACGCTGACGTGGACGGGCGCGGCGGCCACGGCCCCGGCCGGCCGGTTCGGCGACGACTTCGTCCTCGCGTTCCCGCGCCCGGAGTCGGCCGGGAGCGTTTCGGCCGACGTCGTCTTCGGCGGCTACGGAATCGAAGCGAAGGAATGGGGCTGGAACGATTACGAGGGGTCCGACGTCCGGGGGAAGCTGCTCCTCCTGCTGTCGGGCGAGCCGGGCGGCGACGACCCGGCCCTCTTCGCCGGCCCGACCCTGACGCATCACGGCCGGTGGCGGACGAAGCTCGAGGTCGCCGCGAAGCGCGGCGCCGCGGGGGTCGTCTTCGTCCACACGCGCGAGGGGGCCGGCTACGGCTGGGAGGTCGTCCGGAACGGCTGGACGAGGACCGTCGCGTATGCCCCCGACGCGGCGGCCCTCTCGCTCGAGGGCTGGCTGACGGAGGCGGAAGCCACGCGCGCCGTGCGGGCGGGGGGCGTGACGCTCGAGTCGCTCCGCGAGGCCGCCGGGAAGCGGGGCTTCCGGCCGATCCCGCTCGCCCTGAAGCTCGAGGCGCACGCCGCGCCCCGCTACGAGTCGGTCGTCTCGGGGAACGTCGCCGGGATCGTCCCCGGGAAGGGGCCGGCGGGCTCGGCTCCGGTCGTCGTCGTGAGCGCCCACCACGACCACCTCGGCGTCGGGACGCCCGAGAAGGGCGACGGCATCTACAACGGCGCGATGGACAACGGCTCGGCGCTCGCGGTGCTCCTCGCGCTCTCGCGGCGGATCGCGGCCCGGGCGGGGGAGCTTCCGGTCGACGTCCTCTTCCTCGCGCCGGCGGCCGAGGAGGCGGGCCTCCTCGGCTCGGACCTCTTTGCCCGGACGCCGCCGGTGCCGCTCGCGCGGATCGCGGCGAACCTGAACCTCGAGATGTCGGCCGTCTGGGGCCCGGCGCGCGACGTCGTCGCCATCGGCGGCTCCGAGAGCGCCCTCGGCGCGGTCGTCGAGGCGGTGGCGAAGAGGGAGGGCCTCCGGATCGCGCCCGAGCCGGCGCCCGACCAGGGCTTCTTCTACCGCTCGGACCAGTTCTCCTTCGCGAAGGCGGGAGTGCCCGGGATCTGGATCGACCTGGGCGACGACCTCGTCGGGACGCCGCCCGGCACGGGTCTCGCGCGGCGCGAGGAGTACCGCGCGAAGCGCTACCACCGCCCGAGCGACGAGCTCGATCCGTCGTGGGAGCTGACCGGGACGGCGCAGCTGGCGCGGCTCGTCGAGCTCGCCATCGAGGAGATCGGCGCCCGCAACGGGAAGGTCCCCTGGAGGACCGGCTCTCCGTACGCCCGCTGACCGAGGGGGTAGCATGAGGGCGTGAGCGACACGCCCGAACGACCCGCCGAAGGCGGGGAAGCCGAACAGCCCGGCTTCGTCTCCCTCGGCCTCGACCCCCGCCTCCTCGCCGCGCTCTCCGCCCTCGGCTACGAGGAGCCCACGCCCGTCCAGAGGCAGGCGATCCCGATCCTCCTCGAGGGGCGCGACCTCCTCGCGCAGGCTGCGACGGGCACGGGCAAGACGGCCGCGTTCGCGCTTCCGATGCTCGACCGGCTCGTGCGGGAGGGGGGAGAGCGCCGGGGCGTCTTCGGCCTCGTCCTCGTCCCGACGCGCGAGCTCGCGATGCAGGTGGCCGAGGCGGTCCACCGCTACGGGAAGCAGGCCGGGGTGAGGGTCCTCGCCGTCTACGGCGGCTCCTCGATGGGCCTGCAGCTCCGGGCGCTCGAGCGCGGCGTGGACGTCGTCGTGGCGACGCCGGGCCGGGCGCTCGACCACGTCCGGCGCGGGACTCTCGCGCTCGCCGACGTGAAGCTCGTCGTCCTCGACGAGGCGGACGAGATGCTCGACATGGGCTTCGCGGAGGACCTCGAGGCGATCCTCGACGCGACGCCCGACGGGCGTCCGATGGCTCTCTTCTCGGCCACCTTCCCGCCGCGCATCGCGGTGCTGGCCGCGCGCCGGCTCTCCTCGCCGACGGAGCTGAAGCTCGGAGCGTCCCGCGCGATGGGAACGGCCCCGGAGGGCCAGGGGCGGGTGAAGCAGACGGCCTACGTCGTGCCGCGGGCCCACAAGCTCGCCGCGCTTTCGAGGGTCCTCGACCTCGAGGACCCGACCTCCGCGATCGTCTTCTGCCGGACCCGGACCGAGGTCGACGAGATCTCGGAGAAGCTGAACGCGCGGGGCCGGCGCGCCGAGGCGCTCCACGGCGGCTTCTCCCAGGAGCAGCGCGACCGCGTGATGAAGCGGTTCCGCTCGGGCTCCGCGGACCTGCTCGTGGCGACCGACGTGGCGGCGCGCGGCCTCGACGTGGAGCAGGTCTCGCACGTCTTCAACTTCGACGTCCCGAGCGAGGCGGAGGCCTACGTCCACCGGATCGGGCGGACGGGGCGGGCGGGTCGCGCCGGGACCGCGATCACGTTCTACGAGCCGCGCGAGCAGTGGCTCCTCGCGAACGTCGAGCGGCTCACGAAGAAGAAGATCGAGAGGGCGACGGTGCCGACCGTCGCCGACCTGAAGGCGCGGCGCCTCGAGCTGACGCGCGCCTCGCTCCGGGAGACGATCCTGGGGGGCGGCCTCGACACGTTCCGCGTCGCGGTGGAGTCGCTTGCCGACGAGTTCGACCTCCTCGACGTCGCGGCGGCGGGCGTCAAGCTGGCGCACGAGGCTGCGGGGTCGCCGGGGGAGGAAGAGGAGATCCCGGCGATCCCCGTTCCGCCGGAACGGCCCCGTTTCGCGCCGCGCGGCGACGGTCCCGCTCCGGGTCCCTTCCCGGCCCGGCGCGGGCCGCGGCTCGCGGGAGCGGTGCGCCTCTTCGTCGGGGCCGGCCGCGACGCGGGGATCCGTCCCGCCGACCTCTTCGGCGCCATCACGAACGAAGCGAAGCTCCCGTCGCGCGCGATCGGGGCGATCGAGATCGCCGACCGATTCTCGCTCGTGGAGGTGCCCGGGGAGTCGGCGGACGCCGTCATCGAGGCGCTCCGGCGGACGACGCTGCGGGGACGGAAGGTCCTCGTCCGGCGGGAGCGCCCGATGCCGCCGCGACGGCCCTTCCCGCCGCGCGGCGAGGGCTGAGGCCCGCGCGACGACCGGGGGCCTCGCCGCGGCGCGGCGGAGGGTGGGAGGATTCTGCTATCTTCGCGGCACGTTTCGGAGACATGCGAGCGGAAGTCGTGCGAAATACACGATTTCACGCCTGACCCCGTCGGGGGGGGCCGTCGGGGCTGCGGGAGGGGACGATGGCGACGAAGAAGGAGAAGCCTCTGGCGGAGCGGTTCGCGGAGGCGAAGGGGCGCGTCGAGCAGCTGACGAAGCGGCCGACGAACGACCAGCTCCTCGAGCTCTACGCGTTCTACAAGCAGGCCACCGAAGGAGACGTCGCGGGGAGCCGCCCCGGCCTCCTCGACCTGAAGGGGCGGGCGAAGTACGACGCCTGGGGGAAGGTCAAGGGGACCGGGAAGGACGAGGCGATGAAGAAGTACGTCGCGCTCGTCGACGCGCTCCGGGCCGAGCTCGGCTGACGTGATCTTCCTCGACGAGCTGCGGGCCGAGCACGTCCTGATCGACCGCGTCGCGGCGTCGCTCCGGAGCTTCGCGGCGGCGCGCGCCCGGGGCGAGGGCGACGCCTCGGACGGGGCCGCATTCCGGCGGTTCCTCCGGCTCTGGGCCGGAGCGTGGCATCACGCGCGCGAGGAGGAGACGCTCTTCCCGGCGCTCGCGGAGAAGGCGGAGCTCGCCCTCGAGCGCGGGCCGCTGGCCGCGTTCGTCGAGCAGCACCAGGACATGGCGGCGCAGATCGACGCGTTCGACCCGCTCCTCGACCGCCCGGTAATGACGGAGGAGGAGGGGCGGCGGCTCATCGCCCTCGTCGCACGGTACACGGCCGAGCTCGGCCGTCACATCGACGCGGAGAACTCGGTCCTGATCCCGGAGAGCGCGGTCCGGCTCGCGCAGGTCAACGTCCTCGAGCTGCACGGACGGACGCCGTCGGCCGAGGAGCTCGCGGCGCGTGCGGAAGGAGAGCGGCTCGCGGCCGCCTGGCCGGCCGCGCCCGACCCGGGCGTGCGCGGCGAGGGCTGCGTCGTCTGCCCGTCGTTCGGCACGACGTGTCGCGGCGTGGAGGCCGAGTGGTGGAACGAGAGCGAGTGGGAGGAGTTCTCCGACCACCTCGGGTGAGGGTCCGGGGAGGGACGACTCCGACGCTTCGGTGACAGGGCGCACGGAACCCGCGTCGCCGTTTCCGCGTATTCGTCTCAGATCGAGCGAGCATCGGCCCGAAGACGCGTCCCGCGGGACGCGGGGGGGCGTGTGGCTCGTCGGCGGATCGACAGGAGCTCGGGACGCTCTGCGGGAAGCGTCGCCGAAAGGAGCGGACATGGCCTCGGACACCACGAACTACCTCGCCGTCTCGAAGGAGGCCGTCGCCTGGGTGAAGGCGATGGTGCCCTTCGGAGCCTCGAACCGGCCCTCGGACTACCTCGAGAGCTGGAAGAAGAACCGAAAGAAGATCGAGGGCCCGGACCCCGGGGTCCTCGACACGGTGCTCGGCGGGATGACGGCGTTCCTTCCGCTCCTGACGGGAGCGAACCGCGCGATGCAGATCAAGGAGGAGGTGACGGGGGAGGCCGCGTCCGACTACCTCTCGCGCTTCCGCCAGATCTACGAGATCACGCTGAGGACGAAGGCGGGCAACTGCAACGAGCAGAGCATCACGGCCTTCGTCTGGCTCCTCGACCGTGGCGTGAGGCCGCTCGCGTGGATGCACCTGACGAACGGCAAGCACGCGTTCGTCGTCGTCGGGCGGAAGCCCGGGAGCGGCGACGACCCGACGAAGTGGGGTGACGCTTGCGTCGTCTGCGATCCGTGGGCGGGCGAGGCCTACTCGCTGCCGGCCGTCCAGGCGGGCGCGATCCTCCAGACCAGGTGGGGTTGCGGCACGGCGAAGGCCGTTTTCGGCGTCGCGTAGCGGCTACGCGGGCTGACCCCGGTCGACGGCGAGCCGGACGAAGTCGTCGACGAGCGCGGCGAGGCGCTCCTCTCCCCGGACGATCGCGGACGGGATCGGCTCGCCGGCGCGCGGCGCCTCCACGAGCTCGAAGTAGTACTTGATCTTCGGCTCGGTCCCCGACGGGCGGAGGGTGACGCGCGAGCCCCCGTCGAGGAGGTACGCGACGACGTTCGACTTCGGAAGGCCCGGGACCCCCGCGCGGTAGTCGCGCGTCTCGGCGACGGCGAGGCCGCCGACCGCGGCGGGCGGCCGGGCGCGGAAGCCGTCCATGATCGCGGCGATCGTCGCGGCTCCCTCGGCGCCGGGGATCGTCACGCTCCTCTGAGCGGAGAGGAAGAGCCCGTGCTCCCGCTGGATCTCCTCGAGGTAGTCCCACGCCGTGACGCCGCGCGCGCGGCACCAGCCGGCGAGGTCCGCGAAGACGAGCGCCGCCGAGATGCCGTCCTTGTCGCGGACGACGTCTCCGACGGAGTAGCCGAGCGCCTCCTCGTAGCCGAAAACGGTCGTCCGCCCCTCGGTCCGCTCCAGCTCCAGGGCGCGGTTCTCGATCCACTTGAAGCCGGTGAGCGTCTCGGCGGAGGCGGCGCCGAGGTCCCGCGCGATCTTCCCGAGCTGGCTCGACGAGACGATCGTCGTCACGACGAGGGGCCTCTCCGGCTTCGGACGCCGTTCCTTCAGGCAGTAGGCGCCGAGGAGGACGCCGATCTCGTTGCCGGAGAAGACCCTCATCCGTCCCTGCCGGTCGCGGGCGCCGGCGGCGAGGCGGTCGGCGTCGGGGTCGTTCGCGAGGAGGAGGTCGGCCCGCGTCTCCTCGCAGAGCGCGAGGGAGAGGTCGAGCGCCCCCTTCTCTTCGGGGTTCGGGAACGCGACGGTGGGGAAGGCGCCGTCGGGCTCGTTCTGGGCGGCGACCGGATGAACGGAGGTGAAGCCGGCGCGGGCGAGCGCGGCGAGGGTGAAGCGGGCGCCGACGCCGTGCATCGCCGTGTAGACGATGCCGAGGTCCCGTCCCTCTCCCGGGTGGAGGGCGAGGCCGGCGATCGCCGCGTGGTAACGCTCCTCCATCTCCTCGCCGAGCGGGACGAAGAGCCCCCGCGCTTCGGCCTCCGCGCGCGGGAGGAAGGGGAGGGCGTTCGCCGCTCCGGCCTTCGCGATCTCTCCGGCGATCCCGGCGTCGAAGGGCGGGATGATCTGGGCGCCGTTCTCCCAGTAGACCTTGTAGCCGTTGTATTCGGGCGGGTTGTGGCTGGCCGTGACGACGACCCCGGCCGCCGCCCCGAGCTCCTTCACGGCGAAAGCGCCGAGCGGCGTCGGAGCGCGGTCGACGAAGGAGAAGACGCGAATGCCGTGACCGGCGAGGACGCCGGCCGTCTCGAGCGCAAACGAGTCGCTCCCGCGCCGCGCGTCGCGGGCGAGGACGACGCCGCGCCGGCCGGCGTCGGGGACGGTCGCGAGGAGGTGGCGGGCGACCCCGGCCGTCGCGCGCCTCACGACGGCGCGGTTCATGCGGTTCGGCCCGGCGCCGAGGAGCCCGCGGAGGCCGGCCGTGCCGAACTCCAGCTCCGCCCGGAAGCGGTCTTCGAGGGCCGCTTCGTCGCGCGCTTCCAGGAGGCGGTCGATCTCGTTCGCTGTTTCGGGGTCGGGGTCGGCGTCCCGCCAGGCGCGGGCGATCGCGGTCAGGTCGGCATTCATCCGGGAGATGGTAGCGCCCCGCGGCTCAGGAGCGCGGCGGCGTGACGACGGCGAAGCCGGCCTCGTTCGACTTCTCGTCCCAGATGCCGATCGCGACCCGGGCGCCAGGGCCCGTCGTCACGACGTCGAGCTCGTAGGTGTAGTGCCCGGCCTGGGCCGTCTCGAGGTCCTTCGCCGGGATCTCGAACGGCTGGTTCAGGCGCGTCACCGTCGAGAAGTCCCCTTCCGCGGCCACCGACGCCACGAAGACCGAGAAGACCCCCTGGACGCCCTTCGCGGTCGGCAGGAGCGCGAGGGACTCGATCGGGATCCGCACCTCGAGCCGGAGGACGTGCTTCCCCTTCCCCGGCGTCGAGCCGACGAGGCTCGCCGAGATCGGGATGCGCGAGCGCTCGTCGGGCTGGAAGAGGTGCGCGAGGACCCGGTCCGACATCTGCTCCTCGACGCTCTTCTCGACGATTGCGCGGCGGGCCCGGACCGTCAGGTCCCGCCCCTTGACGCGGACGGACACCGACGCGGTGCGCCCCGTGCCGGGCCTGGACGGGTAGCCGAGCGAGTACCACGACTGCAGGTCGCTCGAGACCCGCTCCACGAGGCGGCCGACGTTCCCGGAGCCGACGAGGGCGACGCCCCCCGTCGCCGAGGCGACGACGTCGAGCGCCTCGACCTCGTTCTGAAGGAGGGCGTCCCGCCGGACGCCGAGGGCGGGGCCGCTCGCCGGGGGAAGCGTCCGCGCCGGTGCGGCGGGGGCGCCCCGGCCGCCGCCGACGTTGCTGTAGTCGAAGTTCGGGTGCTCCCAGGCCGGGGAGGACGTCGGGGAATCGGCCGCGGACGGGAGGAGCGACCCCTCGAAGGCGTCGGGAAAGAGGCCGTAGAGCGTGACGCCGTTTGCGTTCGCGGCCTGGGTGACCTCCTCCAGGAGCTTCCGGCCGTCCTGCACGCGCCGCTTCGCGCTCTCGATCTCTCCTGCGTCGGGGCGGGACCCGATGAGGAACTCGAGGCCGGGGAAGCGGGAGAAGCGGTTCGTGACGAGGACCAGCGCCTTCCGGCCCTCCACGCCCCCGAGCGTCGCCGCGAGGCCCCTCAGAGCGGCCGTCTTCCCCTTCATCTCGAAGAACGCCTGCCGCGCCATGATCTCCTGCGTCGTCTCGCTTCCGCCTCCGGCGCCGGCCCCGACCCGCGGGTCGGCCGCCTGGGACTTGAACCAGGAGGTCTCCCACTCGAGGAGCGCCGAGTCGCCGACCTCCGAGCTCGGCCGGGCGCAGCGGCGCTCGATCCGCTCCAGGGCGGGCTCCAGGGCGTCGAGGTCGTCGGTGAACGGCAGGACGGTTCGGACCGAGCGCTCCCAGGTGACGATCATGACGTCGTCCCCCTCTTCGAGCGTGTCGGCGACGAGGGACCGGAGCGAATCGAAGAGGGCCTTCCGGACGCCAGGCTCCGGAAGGTAGAGCCGGTCGAAGAAGATGACGACGCGGCGGCGGGGGCGCGCCGCAGGCGCCGTGGCCGGCGGGACGGGGGTCGTCGTGACCGCCGGTGCGGCGGAGGTCGCAGGCGTCTGAACAGCGGCGCCCTCCAGCCGGATCTCGCTGAAGTTCGTCACCTCGACCGGGCGACCGTCGTGGAGGACCTCGAAGTCGGTTGCGAGGAGCCCGTGGACGGGGTTCCCCTTCGCGTCGGTCACGACGACGTCGAGGTTCGTGAGGCTCAGCTCGACGGAGGCGGTCGTTCGGGGAGGGGTCTGTGGGGCAGCGGCCGGAGGAGCGGCCTGGGCCACCGCGGGCGAGCCGTGAACCGCGAACGCGGAGAGGAAGAGGCACGGGAGGAGAATTCGCGGACCCGTCATGGTGTTCCTCCGGCACGCAGGATGCGTGCCGCGAGCGAGTGTACCCTTCAGGGGTCGACGGGAAGGGATCATGGTCTCGTTCGTTTCGCTCTTCGTCGGGTTCGTCGTCGGGATCGTCAACGTCCAGCTCATGGCGACCGCCGAGGTCCACCGGGTCGAGCTCTTCCTCGACGGCCAGGTCGTCGCGGAGCTGCGCGAGCCGTACTCGCGGCCCGTCGACCTGGGCTGCGAGCCGGCGCCGCACGAGCTCGTCGCCGTGGCCTACGACGAGCGCGGACGGGTGCTCTCCTCCGCCCGGCAGTGGGTGAACAGGCCGCGGGCGACGGCCGACCTGAGCCTGCTCGTCGACGGCGGCGGGGAGTCCCCGCCGCGGACCGCGCGGCTCGTCTGGCGCGCCCTCGCGGGGGAGGTCCCCCGTTCCATCGCGGTCTCGTTCGACGGGGTGATGCTGCCGGTGACGAACCCGCAACGGATCGAGCTTCCGGAGCACGACCCGACGCACGTCCACCTCCTTCGCGCCGACATCGACTTCGGGCGAGGCGTGGTCGCATCGGCCGAGATGATCGTCGGCGGGCCGTCGCGGGTCGAAGCGCGCTCGGAGCTCTCCGCCATCCCGCTGTCGGTCGACGAAGGCGCCGCCCTTCCCGCGGCGGAGGACCTCGCCGGTTGGCTCGAAGCCGGCGGGCGTCCGCTCGAGGTCGCGGCCGTCGAGGACGGCCCCGTCGACGTCGTCGTCGTGGGGGAGCGAAGCGTGCCGGAGGCCTTGAAGCGATTCGGCCGCCGCAGCCGGCGCTCGCGGCGAAGTCGCGCCGAATCGACGGCGACGGCCCCGGCGATGCCGTCGGAAGCTCCGGCGCCCGTCGCCCTGGACGTCCGGCTCCGGTTCCTCTGGCCCGTCGCCACCATCTGGACGCAGTCCGCCATGGTGGCGAACAACTTCCTCGCGAGCTCGTCCTCGGACGAGGCGCGGCTCGACATCGACTGGCTGAAGGCGCGGCACGGCGACTGGCCGAACTGGAGCGGGACGTCGGAGCGGCTGGCGGACGCCGTCGCGGTGGCGGCCCTGACGGCCGCGGAGGGGAACCGCCGCCGCGCGGTGGTCCTCGTCCTCGGGCCCTCCGCGAAGGACGACAGCCTCGTGACGGCGGAGGAGACGGCGCGCTTCCTCGGACGGATCGGCGTTCCGCTCTACGTCTGGTCGCTCGGCGAGACCCCGTCCCCCGAGTCGTCCCGGTGGCCCGCGCCGCGGACGATCGCGAGCGCGGCCGATCTCGACACCGCCGTTCGGGACCTCACCACCGCGGCGGCCCGCCAGCGGATCGTCTGGGTGGAGGGATCTCACCTGCCGCAGGACGTGGAGCTCGGGCCGCTCGCGAAGGGGATCCGGCTCGCGCGCTGAGGCCCCGATGCCGGTGCGA
>ERZ795054.3784-NODE-3784-length-11596-cov-5.625942_pt1 | contig 11596 bp, 8 predicted proteins | sample MGYA00375138_ERZ795054 | MGnify/ENA primary metagenome ERZ795054 (study PRJEB30183, sample SAMN05720215) | anaerobic digester metagenome | isolation source: active sludge of municipal wastewater-treating anaerobic digesters | place: USA | collected 2014-12-23 ...
TTCCTGGGGCCGGGAGAGATCGTGTTGCTTTCGTCTGAGGGAATCAAGCAGCTAAAGCCTGAAGGAAACGAGAAAAAAATCTGCTCCTTCTTGTGGATCTATACGGGATCACCTTCATCCACATACGATGGTATCAGCGTGGAGCGAACCCGGGAACGATGCGGAATCTATTTGGCAAAGCGGGACAATGTTGATGTGGATTTTGTTGCCGGGGTTCCCGATTCCGGTGTCGGTCACGCCATTGGTTACGCAATGGAATCCGGCATCCCATACCGGCGACCCCTGGTAAAGTATACCCCTGGTTACGGCCGAAGTTATACACCGCCAACCCAGGAAATTCGTGATCTGGTTGCCACCATGAAGCTCAGTGCCGTCCGGGAAGTTATCAATGGCAGCCGGATGATTATTTGCGACGATTCTATTGTGCGAGGTACGCAGTTAAAAAACCTGACGGTGAAAAAATTATGGGACAATGGCGCAAAGGAGATTCACATCCGTCCTGCCTGCCCGCCGCTGATGTTTCCCTGCATCTATGCATCATCAACCCGTTCAACGGCTGAACTTGCCTGCCGTAAAGCGATGCGTGCGCTTGAAGGAAAAGATCTCGAAGATCCCTCGGAATACCTTGATCCCGGATCATCGAAACATGCAGACATGATTGACTGGATTCGTCGTGATTTGAATGTGACATCACTGAAATACATGACTATAGAAGATATGATTGCGGCCATAGGCCTGCCTGAAGACCAGTTGTGTCTGCATTGCTGGCTGGGAAAATGATACCAAGCCGCATGTAGTTGCCGATTTCAGAGCGGCAACTACCGGTAGGGAAGAAATTGTTTTTTTTCGCTTCCCTGCGGAATGCGCATCCGGTCTTTGGCTAACTTTGTTGGCATCGTCGTCGGCTTCCTCAACGTATCAATAATACGCCTGCGGAGCCTCCTCCTTGCCGCCGCGTTATCCTTTGAATGCAACTTAGTATAAAAAGGAAAACCGGGTTTCGTTTCAAACATAAAAACGGCGGTTAACAGTGACGTTTATCATGGACTATCTGTGACTGCCGTTTTCTTGTCTTCTGCAGAGCTGTCATTCCAGCAATATAAATTTGCCATTGCTCGGGACGTTTACAAATGTTATAAATTTAAAAATGATGAAGAGAGACAGACTATGCCTGGTGAACAGGTTTTAAAAAAACGACGAAAAGCAAGAGTCATCCAAGTCGGATCAGTCAAAATCGGAGGGAATGAGCCCATTGTCGTTCAATCCATGGCCAATACGGATACCCGCGACATTGAGGCAACCGTCAGGCAGATTCATGAATTGCAGGAAGCAGGCTGTGAAATCGTCAGGGTGGCCGTTTTGGATGAAGAAGCTGTTGAGGCGATACCGGCGATAAAAAAGCGCATACAGATCCCTTTGATTGCCGATATTCATTTTCACTACCAGCTGGCCTTGAAGGCCATCCAAAACGGTGCAGACGGTATCCGGATTAACCCCGGAAATATCGCCCCGGATAAAATCGCTGAAATTGTAAGACTGTCCAAAGAGCGTCAGACGGTCATTCGCATCGGCGTCAATGCGGGTTCCATGCAAAAAGATCTGATTGATGAATATAGCGGAGTGACCGCGGAAGCGATGTGCGCAAGTGCTTTGCGGAATATTGAAATATTTGAGGACCTGGGATTTGAACTCATCAAGCTGTCCCTTAAGTCGTCAGATGTTCCGATGATGATCGAGGCCTACCGGTTGATCGCCGCCAAAACGGATTATCCCCTGCACCTGGGGGTTACGGAAGCGGGCACACTGGTTGCTGCGGCCATTAAATCGGCCCTGGGCATCGGCACGCTCCTTTATGAAGGCATCGGAGACACCATTCGTGTTTCGGTAACCGGGAATCCTGTGCTCGAGATTCCCGTTGCATACAGTATTCTGCGGGCACTGAAAATTCGCAAAATCGGTCCGGAAATCATTTCCTGTCCCACCTGCGGAAGATGCCAGATCAATCTTCCGGATCTGGTGGAAACCATTGAAAAAGCTCTGGCCGGAAGAAAAGAATACATTAAGGTGGCACTGATGGGATGTGTGGTAAATGGTCCCGGTGAAGCTGCAGATGCGGATATTGGTATCGCCGGAGGCCGCGGCTTCGGCATGATGTTTAAAAAAGGTGTTGCCTACAAAAAAGTCGAAGAAAAGGATTTTGTCCCGATGCTGCTCGAAGAGATAAAATCCTGGGATAATGAAAAATAAGGAGGCAAAATGCGTTACTCGGAAATGCACCTGCCCACAGGAAGGGAAGTTCCTTCCGATGCAGAGGTTGTCAGTAATCAGCTCATGATTCGGGCGGGAATGATTCGAAAACTCACCAGCGGTATCTATTCTTATTTACCGCTGGGATACCGCGTGATTCGAAAGGTGGAACAGATTATCCGTGAGGAAATGAACAAGGCCGGGGCCCAGGAGGTTCACCTTCCGATGGTTCAACCCGCCGAACTCTGGCAGGAGTCAGGACGCTGGACTTTCTATGGCAAGGAGCTTTTGCGTTTTCGCGACCGCAATAACCGCGACTATTGCCTGGGACCGACTCACGAAGAGGTCATTACGGACCTGGTTCGTCATGATATTAAAACCTACCGGCAACTCCCCTGTAATTTGTATCAGATCCAGACGAAATTTCGGGACGAAGTGCGTCCGCGTTTCGGAGTGATGCGCTGCCGGGAATTCGGCATGAAGGACGCCTACAGTTTTGACGCGGATGAAGCGGGAGCGGAAAAGAGTTATGAAAAAATGTTTGCCGCCTATAATAATATTTTTCGGCGCTGCGGTTTGAAGTTCCGTTCCGTCGAGGCGGATTCCGGCAGCATTGGGGGGAGCTTTTCGCACGAGTTCATGGTCATGGCCGACTCAGGCGAAGATGCCATTGTTTTTTGTGAAAAATGCAACTACGCGGCCAATCTGGAAAAGGCGGAAATCGTGAAGCCCGCGGCGGAAGATCTTCAACAGAAAGAACAACCTGCAATGGAAAGTGTTGAAACACCGGATGTGCGTACGATAGAAGAAGTCAGTACCTTTCTGAATGTATCGCCCGAACAGATTGTCAAAACCCTGATTTTCAATGCAGACGGCAAGCCCTGTGCGGTCCTGATCCGCGGGGATCATGAGGTAAACGAAATCAAGGTCAAAAATTATCTGGGTGCCGCCGCGCTTGAGCTGGCCGATGATGAAATGATTATGAAGGCAACCGGGGCCCCAAGAGGTTTTGCGGGTGCTGTTGGCATCAAGGCCAGAGTGATTGCCGATTATTCAATTATGAACCTGGTGAATATGGTTACCGGCGCCAATAAAGAGAATTATCATCTGAAAAACGTAAATATCGGACGTGATTTTCAGGTGGAATCTTTTGCCGATCTGCGTGTTTCTCAGCCCGGTGACGCCTGCCCGCGCTGCGGCGGAGTCATTAAGTTTGTCCGGGGAATTGAAGTCGGTCATGTGTTCAAACTGGGAACCAAATACAGCAAGGCCATGAAGGCCGTCTATCTGGACCGCGACGGAAAGGAAAAAACCATGATTATGGGCTGCTATGGCATCGGGATCGGAAGGACCGTGGCCGCCTGCATAGAGCAGAACTTTGATTCCAACGGCATTATCTGGCCGATACCGCTTGCTCCTTTCACCGTGATTGTGACCCCCGTGAATATCAAAGAGTCCGACGTCATGAAAGCCTCGGAAGATATTTACAGGGAGTTGCTGGCCTGCGGAGTGGAATCCATTATGGATGACCGGGATGAACGCGCGGGAGTGAAGTTCAAAGATGCTGATCTGATCGGCATTCCTCTGCGTATTGTTGTGGGATCAAAGAACCTGGCGCAGGGCAGGGTTGAATTGAAAATCCGCCGATCCGGCGAGAACAGGCTTTATGAGACCGGGAAGATTGTTGATGAAGTCCGGAAAATCATTGACGCGGAAATGAATGCAGCCAATGAGGCGCTGTGAGGATAACCGGTAAATTTCATGCTGAGAATCAATGACATTCTTGACAAAGCGCAAACTTATCTGACGGCTGAAGAGCTGGAAATGATTCAGAAGGCTTATATTTATTCCGCCACGGTGCACCAGGGACAGGTCCGTTTGTCCGGTGAGCCTTATCTCACGCACCCCATGGAAGTGGCTGGTATCCTGGTCGACATGAAGCTGGATTCTGCGACGATCATCAGCGGACTCCTGCATGACACCATTGAAGATACCCTGACCACCAAGGAACAAATTGAGCGGGAATTTGGCAAGGATGTATCTTTCCTGGTGAGCGGACTTACCAAGCTGAGCCGTATTTCATTCGGTTCCCAGGAAGAAAGACAGGCGGAAAATTTCCGTAAAATGATACTGGCCATGTCATCGGATATTCGTATCCTGATGGTCAGGCTGGCTGACCGTATTCATAACATGAGGACCCTTCAGTATCAGAAGCCGGACAGGCGGGTTTATATTGCAAGGGAGACCATGGATGTCTATGCTCCGCTGGCCAACCGGTTAGGCATCAACTGGATGAAGATGGAACTGGAAGACCTTGCATTTCAGTATCTTTCTCCGGAAGCCTTCGACGAAATTAAAACCAGGGTGGCCAAATCCAATGAATCCAGATATCTCTACACGGAAGAAGTAAAAAACATCATTTTTCAGGAGCTGGTCAAAGTTTCGATTCAGGGTGAAGTCGAAGGAAGAGCGAAACACCTGTATGGCATTTACAGAAAGATGCATGAACAGCATATCGATTTCGATGAGGTTTATGACGTCATCGCTTTCCGCATTATCCTTGATTCGGACAAGGAAAAAACATGCTATGAAGCACTCAGTATTGTTCATGCCTTATGGAAACCGATTCCCGGCCGGTTTAAAGATTACATTGCCATGCCCAAGCCCAATAACTATCAATCCCTGCACACGGCTGTGATCGGTCCGCACGGGGAAAGAGTTGAAATCCAGATCAGGACAAGGGCCATGCATGAATGGGCGGAAAAAGGAATTGCTGCTCACTGGCGATACAAGGAAGGGCGGGCATTTCAGGATGATGAAGATACTCAGATCAAGAAGCTGCGCGAGGCGCTGGAAATCCAGCAGGATATCAAGAATCCTAAAGAGTTCATGTCCAATCTGAAAATGGCGCTTTTCCCCGAAGATGTGTATGTATTTACGCCCCATGGCGATGTGAAAACATTTCCCAAAGGTGCAACGCCCATCGATTTTGCCTACAGCATCCATACCGATGTCGGGAATCAGTGTATCGGTGCAAAAGTAAACCGCAACATCGTGCCGCTGCGTTATCAGCTGCAAAACGGTGATCAGATCGAAATTATCACACAGGCCGGGCATCATCCCAGTAAAGACTGGCTGAAATTTGTAGTGACCTCCCGTGCGATTTCCAAGATCCGCAACTGGATCAACCTGGAAGAAAAGAACAGTTCCCAGGCGCTCGGCAGAGATTTGCTGGACAAAGAATTTAAGAGAAACAACCTGAAATATTCATCCTGTGTCAAATCGGACGAAATGAAGAAAATTCTGGCAGAGCATTCACTTGCAACGCTGGATGATTTGATCTCACAGGTGGGTTACGGCCGGATTTCCCCCAGGCAAGTTGTTAATTCCTTTCTGGTGCCCGCGGAAGTGCCAAAAGGAAGTGAGAAACTGCCGGAAAAAACCAGAAAGAAGTCTGTTGCTCCTTCGCTGGGTATCAGTCTTACCGGCATTGATGACGTGATGGTCAAGTTTGCCAAATGCTGTAATCCGATCCCCGGTGATGAAATCTCCGGCTATATTTCACGAGGGCGGGGAATTACGGTACACACACAGAATTGTCCACACTTAAAAAAACTGGATATTGAGAGGATTGTTGACGTCAACTGGGATCTTCGTCAGAAACACGCTTATCCCGTGCATATCAAAGTTGTATGCAATGATCGTAAAGGGGTTTTGACAGAAGTCAGCTCCGTGATCTCCTCGTTTGACGTTAATATCAGCTATGCCCAGGTGGAAACAACAGACATGATTGCGACCTGTAGTTTTATCATTGACGTTTATGATCTTCATCAGCTCAATTCTATTTTTTCCGCTATCCGACAGCTAAAAGTTGTCAGATCCATTGAAAGGATCCGCAAAGCCTGAAGACCGTTAAAACAATTTGGATGTTGACAAACCAATCCACTCTGCTATAAGCAGGCGCAATTTGAGCAGGGTCAGATAACAGGAGAATTTGATAAGATGATATTGGGCACATGTAAAAAATATTCAGTGATCTTATTTTCAGTCCTCATAATGTGTTTCCCGATGGCATTGCTTCATGCACAAACGGTAAAGCATGTTGTGGTCATTGATCCCGCCCACGGCGGGGAGGATGCCGGGGTTATCAGTGTTGACAAGACTCCTGAGAAGGATTTAACCCTTGCCATTGCCCGGGAGCTGAAAAAGGAACTGGCCGGGAACGCAGATATGGAAGTAATTTTAACCCGTGATTCGGACAAAACCATGACGGTGGCTGAGCGCCAAAAATATATTAAAAAAATACGGCCTGCTCTAGTGTTAACATTGCACATCAACGCAGGTTTTGGCAAGACCTCATCGGGATTTGAAATGTATTATCCGGGCTTTCAGGAGAAAAACGAAGCCTTAAAAAAGAAAACAAAAAAAGGTGACGCTGGCAATGAAAATAAATATTTAAATGATACTGTGCGGTTGTCACGTCTGGTGCAAAAAAATCTTGATGTTTTATTTCCAAGGAAAGGCAGAGGGCTCAGGGAAGCTCATGTGCCGCTGGCCGATAACCTCGAACTGCCCGTGCTGGCGGTTGAACTGGGCTTCGCCACAAATCCTGAAGAAAACAAGAAACTGGCATCCGGCAAGACTCAAAAAGACATCGCCAGGGCGCTGGCCAAAAGTATAAAATCCTTCTTTTAGGAGAGATGTGTTTAAGAGAAATCAGGGTCGAAAATTTGATGAACTGCGACCGGTGAGCATGGTCAACCATTATTTGCACAATGTTCCGGGTTCCGTAATGGTTGAGTTCGGCAATACGAAAGTGCTTTGCGCCGCGTCACTGGATGAGAAAACAGCAGCTTTTCTAAAAAATACAGGGAAGGGCTGGCTCACCGCCGAGTATTCCATGCTGCCCATGTCCACGCAGACCCGTTCAACACGGGAATCCGTACGGGGCAAGCAGGGGGGCAGAACCCATGAAATACAGAGACTCATCGGCAGATCGCTTCGGGCCGTAACGGATTTAACCGCATTCGGTGAAAGAACAATCTATATCGACTGTGATGTTATTCAGGCGGATGGTGGGACCCGAACCGCTTCCATTACCGGTGCTTTTGTGGCACTGGTCGATCTTTTTAAACACATGGTTGGGCAGGGATTGATCAGCCAAATTCCCGTAAGGGATTTTGTTTCAGCAGTCAGCGTCGGAATAGTTCAAGATCAAGTATTACTGGATCTGGAGTATGAGGAAGATTCTCAAGCTGACGTGGATATGAACTTTGTCATGACAGGTGCCGGTTTATTCATCGAAGTTCAGGGAACGGCTGAACATATGCCGTTTAGCCTTGGGCAGATGAACCGGATGACTGCCCTTGCGACAGAAGGCATCGCGCGGATCATTGCCTTGCAAAAGCAGATCGTGGGTGAAATCCGTTCATGAAAATGGTTTTTGCAACGAAAAATGAGGGAAAAGTCAAAGAAATCAGTGAAATGCTCTCCTCCATGGAAGTGGAATTGATGTCTTTGAACCATTTTGAATCATTGCCGGAAATTATAGAGGATGGTAAAACTTATCTGGAAAATGCTTTTAAAAAAGCTAAAATTATATCAGAATTTACGGGCGAAACTGTTCTGGCGGATGATTCCGGTCTGGAGGTGGATGCTCTGGGGGGAGAGCCCGGAATTTATTCAGCACGTTATGCAGGCGAAAGCGCGACAGACGATGAGAATAACGCCAGACTGCTGGACCGGTTAAAAGAAGTGCCCCTTGAGAAAAGAGGAGCATCTTTTTGTTGTGCGTTGGTGCTGTTCGAAACTAATGGAAATTATCATTCGTTTGAAGCACGCTGGCAAGGTATAATCATAGATGAAAGCAGGGGAGACAACGGGTTCGGATACGATCCGATTTTTTTCTGTCCTGAATTGAATAAAACAGCAGCCGAGTTGTCTCCGGATATAAAAAACAAGGTCAGCCACCGGGGTCAGGCGTTTGCAAAGCTGAAAGATTATCTGGGGTCTATAACAAAATAAAATAATCGGGGCGTAGCGCAGCTTGGTAGCGCGCTTGCTTTGGGAGCAAGATGTCGCAGGTTCAAATCCTGCCGCCCCGACCAGTAATATCAAAAAGGAAAATGAGCAGAAGAAATCAATCAAAGAAACGGAAAAAAGGATTAATGTAATATATTATAAAAATGAGGCTATGTATATGAATTGTAAGATAAAAATATTTCATATATTCTGTTTTTTCATGATCCTGTCTTTTTCGCTCTTCTCTTTTACAGGCATCTCCGTTGCAGAGGAAGAAGAACTGAATGAAAGAGTGAAGAATTGCATCAATTGTTGCAATGCAAAAACTCAAGCCTGTTTTAACATCAATCCGGACAGGCGATTATGCGCTGTTGAATTGGAAGCCTGTGTCGCCACCTGCAAGTCGGAAGGAGAGTCTTCTTCTGAATGGAGTGATTGCTGGTCACAGTCTGAACCCTAATGTTCAAAACCGGAGATAACCTTTGAAGCGCGATATCGCGATTGACTATTTACGAAGCAGTGTTACCGTATTGGTTGTTGCTCATCATGCCGCTCTTGCCTACACAAGCTTCAGTCATTATGATCCTGAACATTACATGCAATCCACTGCGCCGGTCGTTGATTCGGTCCGCTGGATGCCTCTTGACCTGATTATATCCTGGAACGACATGTTTTTCATGGCCCTGATGTTCCTGATATCCGGGCTGTTCGTAGCGCCGTCGATTGTGCGGAAAGGCGCCGGCCTGTTTCTGTCTGATCGCGTAAAGCGCCTGGGAATTCCTTATGTAATTGCTGTTACGCTGCTGGCTCCATTGGCTTATTACCCTTCCTGGCTATCGAGTAATGCAGTCGGTCAGGGTGGTTTTTTACGTGGTTTTTTCGCTCCATACGTCTGGACCGGAGGACCGGCCTGGTACCTCTGGCTTTTGCTTGCTTTCTGTCTGCTTGTGGCCTTCACCTACCAGATGATTCCCAATCTGATGAAGAAATTATCCTGGACTGCCTCATCCGCCAGAAATCTGGTTGTGGTTTTCCTGGCAATCAGCCTGCTGACAACAATTCCCGTTCGCCTGATTGTTCCGCCTGAACAATGGATCGTTCTGGCAGGGCCGCTGAACGTGCAGGCGTGGAGACTCCTGTTTTATTTTTCCTGGTTTCTGATGGGCGTTTTTCTCGGAGCAGGAGACCTGGGGAAATCTTTGTCACGTGATCATCTCAAATATTGGCCGATTTGGATTATTGCGGGAAGTTTGGCCTTTGCGGGGCATGGAGTAGTACTGGTAAAAGGGACTTTCTTGCCAGGTATGCCTTCATGGATCAAGAGTACCATTCTGGCGGCCCTGTATTCAATCAGCTGTACATTCATCAGTCTTGCCGCACTGGGGTTTGCCCGATCTTTTTTCAAAAAGGCCCACTACCTGGCCGATAGTCTGACCGGCAACGCATACGGCATTTACATTTTTCACTATATTTTTGTGACGTGGATACAGTTTTACCTGCTCACTCAGCCATTACCTGCAGCCCTCAAATTTCTGATCGCTTTTCTAGGCGCCCTGACGGCAAGCTGGCTGCTTACGGCCCTGCTTCGCAGAACCATAGCCGGGAAGATCCTTTAAACAGTGTTTTTGGAGATCCATAATGTCTATGATAAAAAAATGCTTAATATTAGTTATGTGTTTTCTGCTGATTCCGGCCGTGATCTTTGCCGATGAACGACCAATGCCTCCTCTAGCCGTAAAATCGGCAATGCTGGTGGACATGAATACAGGAAGAATTCTATTTCAGCAAAATTCAGAACGGGTCATTCAGCCCGCATCTTTGTCGAAAATCATGTCGCTTTATTTGATTGCTGAAGACATCGAAAACGGAAAAGCTGATTATACCGATCTGGTTACCGTCAGTGAACAGGCGGTTCATACAAACGGATCTAAAATCCTGTTTGAACCGGGGGAGCAATGCGAAGTGTTGGACCTGATCAAGGGGATGGCCATTTACTCTTCCAATGATGCCGCAGTGGCTCTGGCCGAGCATTTTGGCGGAAGTGTTGAGAAGTTTGTCCGGCGCATGAATGCCAAAGCCAGGGAAATGGGGATGAAACACACTCACTTTATAAATCCTCACGGACTGCCTGATACTCAACAGACGACAACGGTCAGGGACATCTACATCCTTTCACGGAATTATCTGAAGCGTTTTCCCAGCCTGCGGCAGATTCATTCCATCGAGATCTTTGTCTTCCACGATGCGGTGCTGCGCAATCGCAACGATCTTTTGCTGAGTTATCCCGGTGTGGACGGGCTGAAGACGGGATATGTGAAAGCCGCCGGATGTCATCTGGTTGCAACGGCCACGCGCGGCGATATGAGATTAATGGCCATTGTCCTGGGGGCAAAAAACGCCCGCATCCGTGCGCAGGAGATCACAAAGATGCTGGATTACGGCTTTGACCTGGTAGCAGAGAAAAGCAGGGGGCATCAATCCGGGGGCTGACTCTCCCTTGTTTTCAGGGCAAATCGTTCGTCAGAAACTTTTCGTATCGTTCATAAAAACCGTCAGCCGATCCGCGTGGTATGCAAATCCGGTGAAATCCGGAGGGCAGGTGATATTGCTTGATTTCAGGGTTTAAATCTTTAATGACTTTAAAATGAGTATCGGCGGCCCGGGCGATAATGTAAAGGGGTACATTCCGGGAAGTCGATAGTTCCACGGTATCAAAAGGTTTTTCCAGATAGTAATCTTCTTTGGACAGAACATAACCAAATTTATCCGGATTGGACATGATGATTTTTGCGGCCAGAATCCTAAAAACGTATCTACTGGTTTCACTGTTCAGATATAGTTTGTAATAATCATCCACACGCTGCATCGTCATTTCCGATCTCAGACCGTTTTCGCCCATATTATAAGCGGCTGCCGCGAGGGTCCAGGAAGCAAACATCGAATAAAGGTTTCGGAGGTATCTTGCAGCCGCAGGTGTTGATTTGTAAATATTTCTTCTTTCATCGATGTCGTTGCCGACAATCAGCCCGTATCTTGTGCCGGTGCCAGGGATAAACTGCCAGGGTCCCGAAGCCCCCTTGTGGGAAAACGCCAGCGGCTTCAACGAACTCTCCGCGATGGTGATATATTTCAGATCATCCGGCAAGCCGTTTTCTTTCAATACCCGTTCGATCACAGGGAAGTATCGTTTGGCTCTTTTGAGCCAGAGAATGAGATCATCGCTGTTATCCAGTGAAATCAGCATTTCTCTTTCCAGACGCTCTCTGACATCCGGATCGTCAAGCGGAACCGGTTCACCGCAGAAGTCAAGTGGTCCGGAGATCCTGAT
>ERZ795054.3790-NODE-3790-length-11572-cov-4.487280_pt1 | contig 11572 bp, 7 predicted proteins | sample MGYA00375138_ERZ795054 | MGnify/ENA primary metagenome ERZ795054 (study PRJEB30183, sample SAMN05720215) | anaerobic digester metagenome | isolation source: active sludge of municipal wastewater-treating anaerobic digesters | place: USA | collected 2014-12-23 ...
GGGCGGCGAGCCGCGACTCGATCGCGGAAAGGAGGGAGGGAAGCCCCTCGCCCGTAGCGGCGGACACGCCGACGAAGCCCGCGGGGACGGGGCGCGCGCCCGGCGCGTCGATCTTGTTCCAGGCGCGGACCGCGTCGGGCCTGCGGGCCAGGAAGGCTTCGTCCTCCGCCGAGGGCGAGACCCCGAGCGTCCCGTCCACGACGTAGAGGACGAGCTCCGCCTCGGAGAGGAGGCGGAGGCTCCGCGCCACGCCCTCGGCCTCGACCGCGCCCCCCGCCTCGCGGAGACCGGCCGTGTCGAGCAGAGTCAGGGGGAAGCCCGCGAGCTCGACCCCGGCCTCCACGTAGTCGCGGGTCGTCCCCGCCTCGGGGCTCACGATGGACCGCTCCTCGCGGAGCAGGAGGTTGAAGAGGCTCGACTTGCCGGCGTTGGCCCCGCCTGCGAGGACGAGGCGGGCGCCGTCGCGGTACAGGCGGCCGGCACGGTAGCTCGCGGCGAGGGCGGACAGCGTCTCCCGCAGGGCCTCGAGGGCGGGGCGCGCCGGGCCGCCCGCAGGGGCGCCGTCCTCCTCCGCGTAGTCCAGGCGGAGCTCGACCTCGGCCAGGAGGCCGAGGAGCTCGGCCCTCGCGGCCTCGAGGCGGCGGGAGAGCCCGCCCTCCAGGCGGAGAAGGGCGCCCTCGCGCGCGCCCTCCGAGCGGGCGCGGACGAGCTCCAGGAGGGCCTCCGAGCGGACCAGGTCGGACTTGCCGTTCGCGAAGGCGCGGAAGGAGAATTCGCCGGGAAGGGCCGGAGCGAAGCCCGCCGCCTCCAGGGCCTCGAGGACGGCGCGGACGGCGGCGGGAGAGCCGTGGCAGGAGAACTCCACCGCGTCCTCGCCCGTGAAGCTCCTGGGCGCGCGGAAGACCGAGGCGAGGACCTCGTCGGCGGCTTCGCCGGTCCGGGGATGGACGAGGCGCCCGAAGACCAGGCTGTGGCCGGGGGCGGAGAGCAGGGCCTCGGGACGGGAGAAGCAGGCGGCCGCGAGCTCGATGGAGCCGGCCCCCGAGGCGCGCACCATGGCCAGGGCCGCCTCGCCGGGGGCGGTCGCGAGGGCGGCGATCGGGACGGGGGCGGAGAGATAGCTTCGCGGCATGGTCGGTGGCCCATGCTAGCCCGCGCGGGGCCCTCGCGGCAAGGCCGCGGCGCGGCGAGCTAGGCTCGGCCTTGCCGCGGCGCGGGCGCGGCGTGGCGGCGCGTAGGGCCACGGCGCGGAGCGCCTCCGGACGCGGCCCGGGAAAGCCCCGCTGGGGGCGACGCAAATCACGGCGCAGGGAGGGCCGCGCAGGGCGGCTTCTATTGACAGGGGCCGCCGCAGGGCGGAAAATGAGGAGTCGGGGTTTCTCGCGGGCCTATGGCCGCGAGGCGACGGGCCGTCGCCCTTCCCCGCAAGACCTAAGGAGGAACCATGAAACGCACGGCGACTCTCGCCGCCCTCGTCCTAGCCCTCGCCATGGCCGCCTCGCCCCTCTTCGCGCAGGCGCCCGTCGTCAGCGAGAAGAAGGACGTGGCCGTCTTCGCCCTCGGCTACTACGGCTGGGCCATCCCCTTCGAGACCCTCGGCAACATCGACATGGAGATCCAGAAGGTCTTCGTCGACCTCGGCCGCTTCAACATCATCGGCGTCACCCAGCGCCTCTCCTCCGGCGGGCTCGAGCAGTTCATCGCGACGCTCAAGAAGGCCAAGGAGGCGAGCTTCGTGATGCCGGAGAAGTACCAGTTCGGCGAGGCCATCCTCACCGAGGGCGAGTTCAACAAGCTCGTCGGCGCCTTCATCGTCGCGGCGCCCGTCGTCTCCAACTTCTCCTCTGGCTACAACCAGAAGACCGGGTACTGGGAGACCTCGATCAAGACCAACGTCACCTTCATCGACGTGGCCGCGGGCGGCACGGTGATGGCGATCTCCGAGATCCAGACCTCCGGCTCCGACAAGCAGAGCCAGAACAAGTCCATCCAGGGCGCCATCGACTCGATCCCGATGCAGCTCCAGTACGAGATCCGCAAGGTGCCCGCCTTCCAGATCAACACCCGCGTCCTCGCGGCTTCCGGCGGCGAGATCAAGATGCAGCTCGGCGCGAACATGGGCATCAAGAAGGGCGACGAGTACGCCATCATCGTCGGCGGCATGGTCGAGGGCTTCAAGGACGAGCGCGAGGCGGGCCTTGTGCTCGTGAAGGACGTCGGCCCCGAGGTCTCCACGGGCAAGGTGCTCTACGGCAACGGCTCCGTCGCCAAGGACGCGCAGCTCCGCGAGATCCCGAGGATGGGCGCCGACTTCGCGCCCTACCTCCATATCGTCACGGGACGTAAGCTTAAAGTCTTCAGCGACGCCGACCAGGTAGAAGAGGACGGCGCGAACACCATGATCGGCTTCCGGATGCCCCTCTCGCGCGGATTCTACGACTGGCGCCCCTTCGCGACCGTGCAGGTGCCGGTCAACGGCGTGCGGACCTTCCTTTCCGCCTTCATCGTGCCCGTCAACGCGATCGTCGGCGCGGAGTACAACCTCTACCTCGGCCGCCTCGCACTCACGCCCTACGGCGGCGTAGGCGCGAGCTATATCTACGTGAGCGAGGCATTCACCGGAGTCTCGCGGGACACCTCCGACACCTACATCCCACACATCGGATTCCAGGGATATCTCTCCGCCTCCTATCTCATCAACCGCGACATGAAGGTCTACGGCGAGGTTGGCTACGAGTACTGGCTGAGCCTCGCGAGCTGGCTCTATTCGAGCTACGGCGGACTCTCCGTCGGCGGCGGCGTCTCCTTCAAGCTCTAGCACTTCCGGGCCGCGAAGCGGGGGGATCATGCGGAGACGTATGATCCCCCCTTTCATAGGCGGCCTTCCACGATCCGCAAAGGAGCCTTCCCATGGACGACAAGGAGTTCCTCGGCCTCGACCTCGAGGGCGCCAAGGAATACATGCTCGCCTACGCGACGAGCGTGAAGCAGTACGAGAAGGACATCGCCCTCGCCCGCTCGGAGGCCGAGCTCTGGCGTGGCCGGGTGGGCCTGGCCGAGTCGAAGGGCGCCGCCGAGCTCGCCGCGGGCGCCCGGGCCAAGGCCGCGGAGGCGGAAGGGCGGATCGCCGCCCTCGAGGCGGAGCGCGCGGGCCTCGCGGCCGACCTCGCCCGCCTCCGCGAGCGCCTGCCCTACCTCAAGGCCCGCGAGCGGAGCGTCGATCCCGACAGGCTCCTCGCCGAGCTCCAGCTCATGACGGGCGAGCTCCTGGACGGCGACGCTCCCGCCGCCGCCGCGGCGCCCGGGGCGGACGCGCCAGGCGCGGAAGGCACGGCCGCCGCCCAAGCCGGCGCGGCGGGCGCGGGCGCCCCTGGCGCGCAACGCTCCGAGGCGTCCCTCGACCGCGACCTCGGAAAGCTCGAGAAGGCGGCCCGGGCGGAGTCGGCCCTGGAGGAGCTCAAGCGCAGGATGGGCGGCTCGGCATGAGGCCCCGCATCATCCCGGACGAGCCCCGGCCCCTCCTCTTCGCCCACCGCGGCGTCTCAAGCGAGGCGCCGGAGAACACGATGGCCGCCTTCCGCCTGGCCCGGGACAAGGGCCTGGGCGGCGTCGAGCTCGACGTGCACCTGACGGCCGACGGCAGGCTCGCGGTCATCCACGACCACTTCACGGGAAGGACGGCCGGGGCCGAGGGGCTCGAGCCGGGCCCCGGAGCCAAGGGCAGGGGCCTCGAGCTCGAGCGCGCTTCCTGGCCAGAGCTCAAGCGCCTGGACGTCGGCGCCTGGAAGGGCCGCGGCTACTCGGGCGAGGGAATCCCCCTCCTGGAGGAGCTCTTCGAGGAGCTGGGCGAGGCGCTCTATTTCGACATCGAGCTCAAGAACGGCGCCAGGTCCGACTACGGCCTGGAGGCGGCCGTCGCGAAGGCGATCCGCGGCGCGCGGGGCGGCCGCGGCCTCTTCGGCCGCTGCGTCGTCTGCTCTTTCAACCCGGTCTCCCTCGCGCGCTTCAAGAGCCTCATGCCCGAGGTTCCGACGGGGATGCTCTGGTCGGGCGACGCCGAGCTGCCCGCCTACCTCCGCCACGGCGAGGGCCGCTTCATCGGCAGGACCGACTTCCTCAAGCCGGCCAAGGAGAAGGTGAAGGCGGCCTCCGCCTTCCACTGGCGCAGGCTGGGCGGCTACGAGGTCCTGCCCTGGACCGTCGACGAGCCTGAGGCGGCCAAGCGCCTCCTCGCGCTGGGCTGCGTCGGTCTCGTCTCCAACCGGCCCCACGAGCTCGGCGTCGAAGTCCGCCGCTAAGGGCGCAGGCGCGCAGGCCGCCGGCGGGCCGGCGCCGCCGCCGGGAGGGCCTTAGTCAAGGGCGCCGCTTCCGCCGGCCCGCGAGCTCGATCGCCGCGGCCGCCAAGGCGCCCAGGGCCAGGCCCAGGCAGGCTCGCGCGAACAGGTCCCCGACGGCGAGATAGGCCGTCCTCGCGCCGGGCGCGCAGTCAACGGCGGCGCGCAACGCGCCCCGCTCGAAGGGCGGAAGCTCGTCCAGGATCCTGCCGCGGCCGTCGACCAGGGCCGTGAGGCCCGAGTTCGCCGCGCGCGCGACCGGCTTCCCCGTCTCTATGGCCCTGAAGACCGAACAGGCCAGGTGCTGGCGCTCGGCCGCCTCCGAGCGCGACCACTCGTCGTTCACCAGGGCCAGGACGAGGCCGACGCCATCGCCGGCCATGGCCCGCACTCCCTCGCCGAAGCAGTCCTCGAAGCAGATGGGCGCCGCGACCCTCGTCCCCGCGAGAGGGAGGGAGGCCGGCCCGGGCCCCGGCTCCCAGAAGCCCCCCGCCTTCCTCTCGAAGAAGGCGTGGAGGCGGGGCAAGGCGCCCTCGAAGGGGAACCACTCGGCGAAGGGCACGAGGCGGCTCTTCGCGTAGACCTCGGGCCCGCCGCCGCCCTTCGGGAAGGCGAGAGCCGCGTTGTAGTCCACTCGGTCGCCCGCCCCTCCCGGCCCCCTCGCGCCGTGGTCGTTCCCGACCAGGAAGTCGGCGCCCGAGCCCGCGATGAAGTCACGGCACTCGCGGACAAGGTCGTAGAGCCCGCGGTCGGGGCGGTAGCGGAGGTGGTAGTCGATCGAGGGCACGAAGGCGGTCTCCGGCCAGGCGACGAGCTCCGCCCCCGAGGCCAGGGCGGCTCGGCTCTCGCCGATGAGGACGTCCAGGGCGGCGCGATAGGCGGCAAGGCCCTCGGCCCCGCTCGGCAGGTCGGGCTGGACCAGGGCCAGCTCTATCCTCGGCCCCTCGGCCTTCAGGGGAAGGGCCAGCCTCGCGAGGCCCGCGGCTTCGCAGAGGGCCAGGACGCCCAGGACGAGGGCGCCGCGCGCCCTCGCCGCGCCGGCCGCGCGGGCTGTCCCGCATGGACCGCGCGCTCCCGCCGCGCCGGGCGATCCAGCCTCGTCCTGCGCGGCAAGCTCACGCGCGGCGAGTTCCTGCGCGAGGAGGGCCTGGGGCCACAGCGCCAGAGCCGAGAGGCCGAAGACGCCCGCGGCCGAGGCCGCCTGGGCCAGGGGCAGGTGCTCGTAGAGCGCGTAGCCGAGGATGCCGTAGGGATAGCCCAGGAAGCCGAGCGTCTTCGCGAACTCGAGGCCCACCCAGGCGAAGGGCCAGGTCGCCCAGATCCAGCGCGGAAAGGCACGGCCCAGGGCGGCCAGCGCGGCGAACAGGCCCGCGTAGTAGCAGGCAGTCAGCGGCAGGACGACGAGGGGCGCGATGGGGTCGTAGGCCGCGAGCCAGGAGTCCATGAGGCCGTAGCCGACAAGGGCGAAGAGGGCGCCTTGCAGGGCCGCCCTTCCGGGCCGCGCCCCGCGCAGGGCGGCTGCGGCGGGCAGGAAGAAGAAGAAGGCCAGGGCGCCGAGGCCGCGCGGGAAGAGGGGATTCGGATGGGCGAGCGCGAAGGCCGCCGCCGACAGGCAGACGAGGCCGAGGCTCTCAGGAAGCTTGCGCGGCATGGGACCACCTCGAGGCAGGAGTATAGCACGCCGTCCTGCCGCCCGCGACGGAAGCGGCTCCGCGGGCGGCGCGCCGCCCGCGATGCGCGCGCCCATGAAAAAGCCGCCCGGACCTGCCGGGCGGCGCGCCCCGCGGCCGGCCGGCCGCGGCGGGGAAAGGGCGAGGGCTTAGGGCAGGCTCGAAAGGAGGTCCTTCCCGATGGCCCCCGCTCCGAGCTCGCGGTAGGCGGCGCGGCGGGCGGCGGCCTCGTCGGCGCCCAGGCCCGTCGCGGTCTTCTCCGCCGAGTAGAGGATGCGCCCGGAGGAGAGCTCGACGACCTTCACGGCCGCCTTGGCCGTCGCCAGGAACATGGCGCCGTCCTTCCTCACGGACTCGAGCCTCGCGACGCCGTAGGCCAGGCGCTCCGCCTTGCCGGCGAGCAGGGACTTGGCCGCGGCCAGGATCGCGTCGTCGTCCATGCCGCCCACGAGGCCCGAGTCCAGGCCGCCGGAGCGCACGGAGAATTTCTCCTTCGTGAGCGCGTCGATGAGGCCGGCCTGGGCCTGGGCTCCGGCGACTGCCTTCCCGGCCTCGTCGTAGTCGACGATGGCGACGGCGATCGGCACGGCTCGCGCGTTGGAGGAGACCTCGTAGCCGATCTCCACGTACTTCGCCCTGAGCTCCTCGGCCAGGGCCTGGCGAAGGGCCTCGTACTTCGCCGGCAGCTTGTCCAGGAGGTCGACGGAGGACTGGAAGTCGACCCGCACGACGAGCTTCGCCTTGCCCACGAAGTCGGGAGGCGGCGGCGCGTAGGAGAGGAGGCCGGTCGCGTCGGTGACGGCGCTCTCCGTCTTCGACACCGTCCGCGAGCCCTGCTTCCGCTGGTAGCTCACGAGGAGGTTCGCCCCGGCGACGCCGGGCGCGCCCGCGCCTTCCCCGGAGACCAGCCTGAGCTTGAAGGGCTCGGGGAAGGGCTGGCCCAGGAGGCCCTTGTAGCCCTCGCCCTGCTTGTCGAAGCGGATCCGCGAGAGGGCCGTCCTAGCGTTGTTGACGTTGCGCTCCAGCTTGATGTCCGCGTTGTCGATGTCGGAGCCGGAGGCGGCGACGGCGGCCTCCACGAACTTGCGCACGGCCTCGTAGCCGCGGCCCGCCTCCAGGAGGGCCTTGCCCTCCGCCTCGGGCTTCGCGACGGCGTCCTCCTTCTCCTGGAAGACGGCGGCGATGCGGCGCTTCTCCTTCTCCAGGTCGGCGGTCGCGTAGGCGGCCAGGACGTAGACGGTCACCTTGCCGGCCTTCTTGTCCTCGAGGAGGAACTTCTCCTTGATCTGGAAGCCGGCCAGGCGGTTCGTCGCCTGCGTCGTCACGGACTGCTTGATCTCCGCGGCGTAGCTGTCCAGGGTCGCGCGGGCGGTGGCCGTCGAGTCCACGGAGACCTTTACGCCGATGTACTGCATGATGGAGGCGATGAGGTTGGCCGCGGCCCCGTCGGTGGCGCCGGCAGGGTCCGCGATCGGGCCGGAGGCCTGTCCCACGAAGTAGGTGTTGGAGGCGTCGGGCTTCGGGGTGTCGAGGACCCAGGAAGGGGCCTTCTTCTGCTGCGCCGGCGCCGTCGTGGCGCAGGAGGCTAGGAGGACGAGGGCGGCTGCCGCCGCGACGAGTTGTCTGCGCATGGTCGATCGGCTCCTTGGTAAAGAAGGGCCCGCCCCTTCCGGCCCCCGGAAGGGGCCCCTCGGGGCGGGCCAAGGGCGCCGCGCGGGCGCGCCGCCACGGGCGCGGGCCTCAAGGGCCCGCGGGGCGGACGCGGGGCGCGGCGATAAGCTTAGAAGCCCTCGTAGAAGGACTGCTGCACCATGTCCATGGCGCGCTGCTTCTGCTCGGTCTTGGGCTCGGCGGCGGCCTCGTTCTTCAGGATGGCGTCGATCTGCTTCTTGAGGCTGTCCTTGTCGATGCCCCAGATCTGGATGACGCGGTAGACCTGCTTGTCGGGCTTGCCGTCGGGGGTGAAGGTCTGGAGCTTGGCCCACCACTCGCTCTCCATGCCGAATCCGGTGAACTGGGCCTCGGAGGCGCTCTTCACGCAGCGCTCCATGTAGGTCTCGATCTTGTCCTTGTCGCCGACCTGGGCGCCGGCGAAGGTGTCCTTGACGCGGGTGGAGACGAGCTGGGCGATCGTGGTCTGGGCGTTCAGGCGGCTGGCGGCGAGCTGGACGCCGGTGAGGTCGCCGCCGTCCTCCTGGACGACGACGATGAACTTGTTCGCGTAGTCGCCGAGCTTCTCCACGGCCTTGGGGCCGTCCAGGGCGGCGTCCATCCACTTGGGATAGTCGCGGCCGAAGGCGGTGCCCTTGTGCTCGAGGATCTGGGGCGGATAGGTCTTGACCGTCACGGCGGGCGGCTGGACGCCGCCCGCGGGGGCGGCGGGCTTGCTCGCGCAGCCGACGACGGCGAAAAGCGCGACGAGGATGACAAGGATCGCGGCGATCTTCTTCACGTTAACCTCCTGGAAAACTGTTTTCTACGGGCCCCTTGGGCCCTATGTTCGCGCGGGCGCCCGTCCCTCGCGGCGGCTCTCGCCGCCGGGCCGGACCGCCCGCGGCGGTTCACAATCCGGAATTGAAGGTGAAGGACTTCCCCCTCATGTAGACCAGGTTCAGGTCGTTGAGGCCGGCGGCGGCGGCCGCGTCGTAGACCGCGTCCTCCACCTTGTCCCTGCCCTGGAAGGTGTAGAGGTAGAGCTTGGTCTCGTTCGGGGAGTAGGAGACCTGCTCGACCTCGCGGACCTTCTTCGCGAGGGCCCTGCGGAGATTGCTCACCTGGCGGGAGTCGGGCGTGTTCTGGACGACGACCTCGTAGCGGACGCCGCGGCCCAGGGAGTTCTTGATGAGCTCCTTGGCCTGGCCCGTCATCTTGGGCATGGCGGTCCAGACGGAGGCGGCTATCGCGTTCGCGACGGCGGCGTCCATGGAGCTCGGACTGAAGGCGGGCTGGCTCATGAAGGCCACCGAGCCGAGGAGGGAGGCGGTGGAGGTGTCGAAGAGCTTCATGGAGCCCTGGGCGGAGGCGTAGTACTTGCCGTCGCGGGTCTCCGTGGAGACGGCGAAGTCGAGCTCGACGTAGACGTCGGCGTTGAACTTCTGGGCCAGATACTGGATGAGGTCGATGGAGCCGCCGGTCTCCGACTGGTAGGCGGCCTGCTGATCCTTCTTGTTCTTCTCGATCTGGTCGAAGTCGATCACGGAGAGGCCCGACTGCTCGATGAGGTAGCGGTTGGCCTGGGAGACGGCGATCTTCGCGAGGCGCGGCTCCACCTTCGCGTCCTCGTTGTAGTAGACCATGTAGTTGAGGCGGGCCAGGTAGTTCTGGAGGTAGGCCTGCTCCTCGGGGGTGAGGGGGGCGCCGGGGGCCGGCGGTTGGTCGGCGGAGGCGGAAGCCGGCTGGGCGGCGGCGGTTCCGGCGGCAGCGCCCGCGGCCGGCTGGGCGGGCGCGGGGATGGCGGCGCCGGCGTCGTAGCCGCCCTGGACCAGGGCCTTGGCCCTGTCCTTGGCCGCGGAGTCGCCGGCGGCGGGCGCGGAGGCCTGCGGAGCGGCCGGACCCGCGGCGGGAGCCGAGGCGGGAGCCGTCGTCGCGCAGGCTGAGAGGAGGGAGGCCATCGCGAGGGCGATGAACGGCAGCTTCGTTTTCGGCATGGGTCGCTCCTTCGTTACCGGGTGTTAAATCTAGCGCGCCGCGGCGAAAAAAACAAAGCGGCCGCCTTGTCTCGGACCGACGGCCGCCTCGCGGGACGCGCGAGGCGAAGGGGCCGCTGGCCGCGCATGATCAGTCTATAGCCGGGAAGGGGAAGACGCAAGCGCTCGGGCCGTTTCCAGGGCTGCCCGACGCAGCCAAGCCGTCCTCAAAGCCCGCCGTAGCCAAGCCGCCCTCACGGCCCGTCGCAGCCAGGCCTCCTTCACGGCCCGCCGCAGCCGGCCGCCCTCAGGGAAGCCTGGCTGTCTTCAGGGTAGCCTGGCCAGCGAAGGCCTCGGGCCCTGGGCCAGGAGCTCGGGCGCGGCCCGGAGGAGGATGCGCCTGAGGACGACGGGCCTTTCCCCGGCGTTCCTCAGGGAGAGGGAGACCGAGGCGAGGCTGCCCGGCAGGGCGGCGCGCGCGACGGGAAGGCCGCGGGGAGGCGAAAGTTCCAGGAAGCCGCCCTGGGCGCGGAGCGCGAAGGCGAGCCGCCCCGCCTCCCTTCCGAGCCGGCCCAGGATCGCGCCGTCGGGCCCCAGGACCTCGCCCGAGCCTGCCATCGAGAGGAGGACGGCGCCTTCCCCGTCCGAGAGCTCGACGACCAGCCCCTCGGCCCGGCCCTCGAAGCGGAGCTCGGCGGCCAGGGCACGCTCCAGGGGGAGGGGCTCCTGGACCTGGAGGCTGGCGTCCTGGCCCAGGGAGAGGGAGCGCGGCCCAAGCCCGGCCAGGCCCGCGACGGACAGGCCCGAGGGCAGGGCGAAGGCCTCGAAGCCCTCGGCCAGGATGAGGCTCTCGCCGTAGGCCCGCCTAGCGGCCGCCCGGTAGAGGGCGGGCGGCCCCGAGGCCGAGTCGTCGCGCAGGCCGAACTCGTCGTAGACGGCCTCGAGCGAGCCGGGGCCGCCCAGGCTGAGCTCCGCGGGGGGCGTGAAGGAGCGGAGGGGCAGGCTCGGCGAGGGCGAAGCCTCGCCAGCCAGGGTCCAGACCGGGAGGAGGGCGTCCCCCTCGGCCTCGAGGGAGAGGGCAAGGTCGACCGTGCCGGGGGAGAGGAGGAAGCCGGCCCTGCTTCGCGCCGCGCCGGGCTCCCGGCCCAGGGAGAGGAAGGGCCGCCCCTCTTCGACGCCGACCACGAGGACCTCGCGGCCCTCGACGTCGAGGAAACGGGCGAGGGTGGAGGAGCCCTCCAGGGCGGCGGCGCCAAGGCCGAGGCGCCAGAGGAGGCTGAAGGCCCGGGGCCTCCCCTCCTCCGAGGGCGGGACGGCGCCGGGAGCCGAAAGGCCGGCGGCGGGGCCGAGCCTGTAGCCGAAGCCGCCAGAGTAGACCTCGAGGCGGGGGGAGCCGAAGGCGAGGGGGCGCTCCTCGATGAGGCGGGAACCCGACTCCTCAAAGGAGCCGTCGAAGGCGAAGCGCGAGAGGAAGCTCGTCGGGTCGGAGTACTCGTCGGCGAGGGGCGGCCCCGAGACGATGGCCTTCATGTCCTGGCGCCAGGGCGAACCGACCTCGTAGCCCCTGCCTTCGGGAGGGGCGGGATAGACGTCGACGCGGATCGCGTAGGCGGAGGCGAGGCCGGGGGCCCTCCAGACCGTCTTGTCGAGGCCCTTGGAGCGGGGGCCCTCGGCGAGGAGGCGGCCCTCCGCGCTCCAGCGGAGCCAGGGATCGCCCTCGACCCCGGAGAGGGAGGCGGAGAGGAGGACGGCCGAGCCAGGCCGGGGCTTGGGCGGATAGAGGGAGAGGGCCGGCGCGGCCTGGCCGGGAAGGCCGACAAAGACGAGGATCGCGCTCCGGTCCAGAAGGGCTCCCTCGCGGCCCAGGATGCGGGTCTCCAGGCGGTAGGCGCCCGGCGGAAGGCTTTCCGGAAGGCGGAGCGACGGCAGGCTGCCGGAGAGG
>ERZ795054.3791-NODE-3791-length-11571-cov-4.243835_pt1 | contig 11571 bp, 11 predicted proteins | sample MGYA00375138_ERZ795054 | MGnify/ENA primary metagenome ERZ795054 (study PRJEB30183, sample SAMN05720215) | anaerobic digester metagenome | isolation source: active sludge of municipal wastewater-treating anaerobic digesters | place: USA | collected 2014-12-23 ...
GCCATATGTTGCTAGTTTAATCCTTAAGGTGGTTCCAAGCTATTGAACCATTACGAATAATTGACAAACTATTATAATTATGACAGAAATATAGGGAGAATTTTGTTGTTTGAAAAATTAAAAAACAAAGCTCTAATTAAGAGCAGAAAGGAAGAAAAAACTATGCTTAAGTATTTACTTCTAGTAATTTTACTACTAGCATTTTTAGGAAACCCCTTCGCCGTTGTTTTTGTGGCCTTCGCTATTATTTTCATCATTATCCCTATCTCTATGCTTAGCATTGTTGGGGGTATGATTCTTGTGACAATCTGTATTCTTGAAGACCTTTCAGACACATGGTTTTTTATTTCTAGAAACGTTAATAGAAACATCACAAAAGTATTCTGCAAAAAAGGATAGGCTGGTAAAGCAATTAGACTATCCAATGCGGGCGTATCCAAACGCCCGCATTTTTTTATACACCATATCAAGGGGAGTCCTTGATATTAAGAAATAGTAAAATAACAAAGCGAGACCTCGTCCAGTAAAACAACCCTGCCTGCGCAGGCAGGCTCGTGAAGCTGTTGCCGGCAGGGTTTTCGCCTTTTGGCCATAGGCCGGCAATATCAAGGACTCCCCTTGATATTGCGAAGGCGAAACGGCAACGCGAAACGCGAGCAAAAATCTTCGCCGGAGATTTTTGTGTGGTTTTCAGAATTACTAAGCCAAGCGCCTAGAAGGGATTCGAAGCACCGCGGATTTCGAAGTGGACGTGAGCACCAGTCGAGCGACCAGTTGAGCCAACTTGGCCAATAACCTCGCCTTTCTCGACATAAGCTCCAACCCAAGTATTAACTTTATTCATGTGAGCATAGAGAGTCTGAGTACCGTTAGGATGGGCAATAACAACATAATTACCATAACCACCGTTCCAGCCACTACTCTTAGCGATAAGAACCTTACCCGAAGCAGCCGCATAGAGAGAAGTACCCACCGGGGCCGCTAAGTCTACGGCATTGTGCCCGTGGAGACCTTGCGAACGCTTCCCGCCAGAGATCGGACGGAGGAAATAGCCAGCCGAACTTGGGCCAGAATATTTGGCCGGAGCTTTTTTCGCACTGGAGACAACTGTGCCGTCTTCACCATCCGGAATAATTATAATATTACCAACAATAAGATCCTTACTGACATCAATATTGTTATAGTTAGCAATTTCTTCGGTATCACTCTTATACTTCTTCGCCAAACCGGCCAAAGTCTCACCTTTTGCAATAGTATGTTTTATTCCAGTAATTGGCAGGATAACAAGTCTATCACCAGCTTTGATCACTTCGCCCTTCTTAATATCGTTAGCCCAACGAATAGTATTGGGCGAGACGTTAAACATCTGAGCAATCATCTCGATATTATCACCTTTGTGTACAACATAGACACTAATAAGATCCGAAGGCGCTTGGTTGTCCTTAAGATCCGCCGCCGTACCAAGAGGGCCAGATTCAGGCAGAATAGCACTACCCCCGACAATAGTTTGGTCGAGCTCAGCCTTAGGGGAACTTGTCGCCCAATTTATATCAGGTCTGGGTAGATCTAAATTCTGAGAATTAGTCTCCGTTTTTATCTCTTCTTCTTGCTTTACTAAGGCATCAACTTGGCCGACTGAGCTAGTCAAAAAACCCACAACAGCACTAAGAACGCCACCTTCAGCCACCTGTCCTACTAGTAAAAACAACACCAAAACGGGCAATATCCAAATCTTTTTCACCAAAGCATTCTAGCAAAAATAGGTCACTTTTCAACAAAGTTATCCCCCTGCTTCACTCTTTCAGAGCTTCGCAGGGCAAGCCCCATTAATTCTTAAGGCGGGACTGAATATCAGCCTCAATTTGGGCAAGATCTTGCCCATAACGCAGGCGGGAGAGTTCTTTAATCCCATCTCTAACCGCATCGGAACCACCCGTGGCCCAGATAAATTTAATATTGAAAGGATCAGACGGCACGCCGTTAATCAAAATTTTTACACAAGCATTAAGGTTCTCGATGCTAATCAAATCCTTCTGGCTAAAGACTGAACCAAAGTGCTTCATTAGAAGCTCGGTATCAGGCACACCGACTCTAAAGGCCACCAGATTACCCACGTTACCAAAGACAGCTTCACGAATATTATCTGTCAACTGAGCAATAAACTGGTGAGCAATGATAAGATTAAGTCGATACTTACGCGCCTCGGAGAGGATAGTAGCAATTGATTCGGTGGTGTAGTTCTGGAACTCATCAATATAAAGATAGAAATCTTTTCGCTCTTTCTCTCCCACATCGGCTCGAGATAAGGCAGCCTTAAGTAGCTTCCCGACAATCACCATACCAAGGAGAGAAGAGCTGATATCGCCAATCTTGCCCTTAGACAAGTTGACCAAGATAATTTTGCCTTCGTCCATGGCTTTGCGAAAATCAAAAGAAGATTTTTGTTGACCTATAATTGGCCGAATATAATCGTTGGAAATAAAACCATCAAACTTAGATGAAATATAGGGGGCGAAATTACCTAGACCCTGATCACCAGAAGTTTTAGGAACTTCTTTCGTCCAGAAGTCTATCACCTGTTGATTCTTCGATCGAGCAAGCTTACGTTTACGAAATTCTTCATCAGTAAAGACACGGGGGATATCGACAATCGTCGCCGGCTCGTTCACCATATCATCCATCAATAGATTAAGGGCTCCGCGCATATAACGCTCAAACATGGGACCAAGAGCAGTCTTGTCGAAGAGTTGATTGAAAATAGCCAAGAACTCATTAATGATGAAGGTCTTTTCTTCTGGTTTATTTAAATCATATTCGAGCATATTGAGACCAACCGGACGCTCACGATCACTAGGGTCGAAGACGATAATATCATCAAGTCTCTCCCGAGGAACAAAGGCTAAAATTTTATCAACTAATTCACCGTGAGGATCAATGACGCAAAAACCTTTACCATTTAGCATATCCTGCATTGCCAAGTTTTGTAACATGACAGATTTACCAGTACCAGTCTGTCCAATAATGTACAGGTGACGGCGACGATCTTCATCAGTAATACGAATTTCTTTAGTCGAACCACGGAAGACACTCTGACCTAAGAGTAAGCCCTCACTTGGGATTGCCTCTGGAGGAGTAGCCTCTTTAGACCGAGACCAGCTAACATTCGGGACATCAGAAGTCGCCGTTGGTAAATGGAAGATACTCGCCATTTCCTCAGTGTTAAGGACCAACATCTGTCGATCATCAAATTCTCTAAAAACATAGTTGAAGATGAGCGAACGAATTTTCTTCGGTTTAACAATTTTGAAACTATTACGGATAGGGGAAGAGAATTTGGTTAGAGCGCTAGATATCGAGAGAAAGAGATCTTCGGCTCGATTCTGCTCAAGCGAAGAGGTAATGACACGAGCATTAACAAGAAAAAGAGGCTTAGCCAATTTCAAACCAACCGCCTTAACCATCTCTTCGTCAACCCGAACCTCCTTTTTTTCATCTTCTTTTTTATTTGAGCCTTTTAAAACTTCGTAGACATCCTTAACTTTGATATCTTCCGCAGTCGCAACCTTAGAAAACTCCTTACCCTTTTTAAGTTCCTCAAGAGCACTACCTATTCTCTTCTTGGTTGTTGGCCCAGCTGGGGTAAAGACAAGTTGCAAGGCCACCCCCTCATTGGTATCACGCACCCGGGAGAGGGTGCTCAAGATTGGACCAAAAGCATCAGTCTGAGTCTCGGTATAAGTACTAATCGGCAGAAGGTAGCTCTTATCTGTAATCAGGTAACCAGCCACCGCCAAGCCATGAGGTTGGAAAATAGTGTAATCAGGAGACTCCTCAACTGAAGCCTCAAGAAAAATACCTTGGATCACCCTCTTAGCAAAGTCAACATGAGCCCGGGGGACCGCCAAGAAGAAGTTGATGCTCTCACCAACATTCTTAACGGCAACTTCGAAAACAAAGGGTTCGTTAATAGAAGACAGAGCCGAGAATAACTGTTCGGACAAATTAATCTCTTTGAGAGGATCGGTCTTATTGTCTTCGTTGCCACGGGGAATACGAATTTGGAGAATTTTTAGATTTAGACTCTTCCAGTGTCGGCGACGCTTAAGAAACCAGCGCCAAGACCAAATCGCAACGATCCCGACAAAAGCAAGGAAAAGGAAGGATAGGAGATAATAACCAAAATCAAACATTTATTTTTATTTTATTAGACCCCTCTGTGTTAATTCTTCATACATTTTGTCGACAAGAACATCATGAAGGACATCAACAAGATAAGCCCCGCCAAGTTCGGCTTCCTTAACAATTCCAGCAATACCCAGAGTTGGCAATTTTTGGATTAAAGCGTTGACGTCTCTCACTGTCTCCTCGTCAACATTACTAAGATAGCTAACATCAGGGTCACTTGTCTTACCAGCTTGAGTTTGAGCCTGACTACGAGAAGTCTGACTAGCAACAACACCGCCCGAACCAGTAAACATCTCATTGAGAGCATTACTGACTAACTCTTTTTCTTCGATTATCCCGCCCTGCTGTTCTAACAAATTTTTTCTCGTCTCAATTTCTTGTTGTAACTGAGCAATTTCTATTTCAAGATTATTCATATTTTCTTTCCCCGCAAAAAGCGGGGTAAATTATTATTTATATCTCCAATTATAGTATGATATAGTTTAATCGTCTAATAAAAGAAAAATGAATTATCTTAATCAATTAAATCCACCCCAAAAAGAGGCCGTCTTACACCAAGAAGGACCTCTTTTGGTTATCGCGGGAGCGGGAGCGGGGAAAACAAGAACTATTGCTTATCGTATCCTCCATCTTATTGAGTCGGGGGTTAAGCCAGAGAGTATTCTGGCTATAACCTTCACCAATAAAGCCGCTCGCGAAATGCGCGAAAGGGTAGTAAAACTATTAAAACTTGGAGGCGAGACCTCGAGGAGCCCAGAGGTCTCGCCTCCAAGTTCGGCGATCCCGATGCTCACCACCTTCCACTCTTTTGGCGTCTATGTTCTCCGTCACAATGGCCAGAGATTGGGACTTTCTTCTCATTTCTCAATTTTTGACCGCGATGAATCTATTGCCAAGATTAAAGAAGCCATAAGGGCCATGGGGCTAGATGAGAAACGCTTCGAACCTCGTAAGGTACTCAGTGCCATCTCACGACAAAAAGGGGATAATATTAGCCAAAGAGAATTCCAAAGCAAACAAAACAATAATCCCTATGGTAAAATAATCGGCCAAGTTTGGGAACGCTACGACAATCTTCTTAAGGCCAACAAGGCCCTCGACTTCGACGATCTCTTGCTCAAGACAGTAGAACTATTTAAGACTCATCATGATATCCTGGCTATCTATCAAGACCGTTTTCGTTATATCCATGTTGACGAATACCAGGACACCAACGTTGTCCAGTATGAGTTAACCAACCTTCTGGCCGAGAAACATAAGAACATTTGCGTTGTTGGTGATATGGATCAATCTATCTACGGCTGGCGCGGAGCCGACTTTACCAATCTCCTCCACTTTGAGAAAGACTATGCCGAAGCCAAAATTATCTTGCTTGAAGAAAATTACCGCTCAACCCAGACAATTCTTACGGCGGCCAATCAAGTTATAGAAAAAAATAAACAACGTCACGAGAAAAAACTTTTTACCAAAAATAAAGAAGGGGCTCGCATTGGTCTCTATACTGGCATAGAAGAAGGAGATGAAGCTCGTTTTGTTGCCCAAAAAGCTAAAGAATTAATTGGCGAAGGGGCAAATCCTAACGAAATTGCCGTTCTTTATCGAGCCAATTTCCAATCCCGTGTCCTCGAAGAGGCCTGCTTACAAGAGAATATACCGTATCAGGTGCTCGGGACTCGCTTCTTCGACCGCAAAGAAATTAAAGATGTTGTCGCCTTTATTAGGGCATCACTTAACCCTGAGGATTGGGAGAGTCTGAAGCGTATCATCAATGTTCCCGCTCGGGGGATCGGCAAAACAACCCTAATGAAGTTAGCCAATGGCCAATTCGAGGAACTACCAGCAACGATGAAACAGAAAATTTCTAAATTTAAAGAAATTCTAAGCGCTATCGGGGAATTTGCTATCCAAAATAAACCCTCCGAGTTAATAAAATTTATTATTGATAAAACCGGCTTAGAGAAAAGTCTAGAGGAAGATGGCGAGGACGGCCAAGAACGTTTAGAAAATATTAAAGAGTTGGTCAACGTCGCGACCAAATATGACAACCTACCCCCCGAAGAAGCGATAGAGGCCATGATGACCGAGATTGCCCTCGCGACCGATCAAGATGAACTCGATCAACCAAAATCGGGCATAAAATTAATGACCGTTCACGCCGCTAAGGGTCTAGAGTTCGACAATGTCTTTATTACCGGCCTCGAGCAAGACCTCTTCCCGCACGCCGGCATGGGTAACGAAAAAAGAGATGACGAAGAAGAGCGACGCTTGTTTTATGTTGCGGTAACTCGCGCCCGCCATAAACTCTACCTATCTTATGCTCAGACCCGTCAAGTTTTCGGCCAACGTCGCGTCAATATGCCATCCGAATTCATCTTCGACATCGACGAGGACCTTATTGAGAACGAATCTGGCCTCTGGACAATAGTTTAAAAATACCAAAAAATCCTTATTTGTGCGATATCCAATCTCGCACAGTATGGTAAATCGAGGATAAGTGATGTTTTTTTGTTGTTAGGAAAAATAAAAGGGCAGGACTCGCTTGTCCCACCCTACCACAAAAATGTCTTTACCCCTTAGCGCCCGAGACACCTAAAGCCCTTACCAGAAAGACGGAAACGCCCATGGCTACACTCTTCTATATAACCAGCATCAAGAAGGTGCTGAAGAGAAGCCAGATGAACGTCATCCATTTGATTAACCTCAGCCCGAAATTCTTGTCGGCTGAAGTCTTCAGTCTCAAAGGTCTCCCAGACAAAGGTGAGAGTAGCCCTCATAACATCTAGGGTGGGGCAAGAAAGCCGTCCGTGAGCTTGAGTACGAAAGGCCTCGGCTAATTTTACATTTTCCAACATAGAAAAACCTCCCTTCTTTAGTTTTTTATTCAATTTTTTCTAAAAAACAATTCCTCTCTTCAGTATGGCACCTTAAAAAAGAAATGTCAAACACAAACAAAGACCTACAAAAATAATTATATTTAAGGCATAATTGGAGGGATGATAAAAGCAAAAAAATCATTGGGGCAAAACTGGCTTAAGTCCGAAAGTGCAATTAGAGAAATCATGAAGGCGGGCGAGCTAAAAGCCGGCGACTGCGTGCTAGAGATTGGCCCCGGTCGGGGAGCACTAACCAAGGAACTCCTTGGAGCGGGGGCCAAGGTTTTAGCAATAGAGAAAGATGACAATTTAATTAACCCTCTACAAGAAAAATTTGCTTCAGAAATTAAGAGTGAAAAATTAATTATTCTTCATGCCGATGTTCTCGACCTAAATCTAACTAAAACATTAAAAAAACAAAAAATAAATAGTTACAAACTCATCGCTAACATCCCATACTACATTACCGGTCAGATAATTCGGAAGTTTCTGTCTGAGGAAAAAATCCAACCAACTCTAATGGTCTTAATGTTACAAAAGGAGGTGGCTAAGAGAATTATTGGTAACTCTTCGAGCTCAGCCAGAGAAACCGACAAAGAAAGTATTCTTTCCTTGTCGGTTAAGGTTTACGGCGAACCAAAATATATTAAGACCGTGCCGGCCGGTGCTTTCGAGCCAAAACCAAATGTGGATTCGGCTATTTTGCAAATAAAAAATATTTCTAAAAAATTCTTTACCAAAACAGAGGATGAGAAAAAGTTCTTCGGGATTATAAAAAAAGGTTTCGCCCAAAAACGTAAGCTACTTAAGGGTAATCTAGGAGTAGGGGAAGATATTCTAGGCCTCTGCAAAATCCCACTCCAAGCTCGGGCCGAAGATCTAAAATTAGAAAATTGGAAATGCCTAACCCAAAAAATAAAAGATTAATTGTCTTCCTCCTTGTACTGTTGGCGTTAATAACTATCAACAGTGATAGAATTTTCGCTTGGCTAAGTCACGAAAAAAATGAGATGATCACAATCGCGGGAAAGGAATTCAAACTAGAAATTGCCGACACTAATGAAGAACGGCAACAGGGTCTCTCGGGTCGAGCGAGCTTACCAAGAGACACTGGCCTCCTCTTTGTCTTCGAGCAACCAGGACGTTATGGCTTCTGGATGAAAGAGATGAATTTCCCCATTGATATTGTCTGGCTCGACAAAAACAAAAAAGTTCTCGGTACCACCAAGAACTTACAACCATCATCTTACCCCAAAATTTTCTACTCACCAGAGAATACTTCTTACGCTTTAGAAATAAATACAGGAATCATCCAATAATATTTAATCGAATCTCTTACGCCGTTGTTGGTGGCATATGGTCAGCGTTAATTCGTACATGCCAATGAGCACCAGTCCCCCCAGTGACCCCATAATTCTCATCAAGGTATTCATCACCATTAGGCATTACATAATGTGTCCCTGCACGGTCAGCATAATTGCTTGAGGCATTGTTAACAATGTATTCGTCTAAACCACCTGGACCGGGGTCCTTATTAAGATCGAAGACCGGTTTGCCAGTACCATGTTCACCGGGAGCAGTTGGATTACCAGGCTGGCGAGCGCCACTAGTAATCATCACATCACAATTTGGACCGCAATCTTCTTTCAGATCCTCGACCCCAGCAATGGCGTTATTGGGTAGCTTGCTAACAGGTGAAAGTGTCGGAGAGAGACCTGGGGCAACCTCTACACCATTAGCCTCAAGTTCAGCTCTAACTTCAGCCTCTGATCGGCCATTCTCGGCTGGCGTCTCGCTACCCGGACCAGTTGGGCGAGTATTGTCACTCGATTCATTGCTAGTTGTTTCTTCATCATCAGGGCGAGGTTCTGGTCCATCTTCATCACCGCTATCATCGGCGCCTGTTTGACCAGATCGGGCAACTTTTGAAGGATCAGATGTTCCAACAATAGTGATAACTGGGAAATCACCCAGATGGACGGGGTCACCCCCAATCTCCTTCCAACAAGGAACTTTGACAGAGACATTGCCTAGAAGCCAATTCCCAGCTTTTTTTATATTACCATATTCATAGAGTTGGCTAATCCCATCTTGATAGATAATATTGGTTGGGCCAGCCACTGGAGTCTGAATAATCCAATGATTACGACTTATATCACAATTAATAACAAGTATAGAAAAACCACCAAAAGGAGTTTGCCCAGCGGTAGCTTCAACTTGCTGTAAGAAAAAAACAGAAAAAACAACAGTCATTAAAGAAAAGACAGATATTTTGGTAAAAAATCTCATTATTTTATCTTAATTGATAAGAAAAAGTAAGCTCGTTGCTCTGGCCATTATGGTTTTCCACATAAAATGGAATTGGTACGGCAAAAGAATCAACGGCCCCCAAAGGAAGGGAGTTAATAGTACTTAGATCCTTATCATCAATAGGTATAGAAAAATTAAAGACCAGAGTCTTCCCGTCCGGAGAAGGAATATTATTAATAGTCTTAAATTTAGTGATAACATTGTTACCGGTCTTAGTAAAACCCTCACCCCAAATAGTCACTGTTTGCCCACTATAGACAGAAAGAGGGGACAAAGAGGACAATTTTGGTTTAACAGATTTTGCCACAAAAGTTGTCGTCTGTTGCTTAACAGGCAAAGAGGAATAACTCTTCACTGTCGGGCGAATAGTTGTTGTAGCTTCAGCTTCTGGCCAATCAGTAGGGATAACCGGTTTTTTATTTCTTTGGGCGTCGATCATTTTAGGACCTAAAAAGGCTATCATTTTAAGCGTTTGGGGTCCAATTCGACCATCTTCCCCCATAATACTGTATTTTCTTTGGAATTTGAGAAGAGCAGAAGACGTTTTTTGCCCCAAATATTCGGTTTCCTTACCCAAAGACCCATCACCAGTTAGAGATACCTTAGTGGCCAAGTCAAGGTTAAGAATACGTTGAACTAGTCGAATAGCTGGCCCCTTATACCCAATCCCCAGAAAGTAATTATTCTCTACCGCCTCTACAGTAGGGAGTGTTACGCAAAAAATTAAGGTAAAAAAGAGAGAAGATAAAAAAAATTTTCCTAATAACTTTTGCATGATTCTTATGCATTTATAATAAACCAAAAACAATTAATTATCCACCAATTTAACGTGTATAAAATCGTATCGATATAGTATAATTAGAGGACAATTGAGTAAGCTACCAAGCAAAAGGATTATATGGCTAGTAATTGTCCTAGTGGTAATTGCCATTAGCGTTTTGTGGTGCGTTGGCCACCAAGATAGGAAAGAAAAAGAGGCTCTTCTAGAAAAGTACACTCAAGAATTTCTTGATAAACAAAATAACATCGAGGCCGTGGCCATAAAGGGCCTCCAGAATGATGAGCGTGTCGCAACCCCAATAGAGAAGGTACCAGCCCTAACAATATCAACTTCGACCGCAAGTTCGACAGAACAACTCCGTAATTATGCCATCGCCGTGGCCAAGGCTCTTAAGCCTTTAAATCTTGAGAGAGAGAGCGAGCCCAAAGCTGTAATAGATACTATCGACAATAATAACTCCGCCCTCCTTAAACCAATACTGGAATCAAAAGTATACCATCAGACAGCCTCGAATAATCTCGCTCAAATAGTTGTCCCGGAAGAAATGTTGACCCAACACAAAAAAATGATTAGTGACCTCAATTTCTTTGTTAGTTTATTGACAAACATGAGCAAAGCCTTAGAACAACCGCAATCAGCCCTAAACAATAGCAAATCCTTTATGACCAACTACTCTGATTTTCTTTATACAATTGCTAGCCTTGACCAATATTTTACTGACAAAAATATCCAGTTAGACCCCCAAGATAGGATACAAATTTTTGTCAGTTTCACCCAATAAAAAAATGAGAGATCTATCAACAAAGAAAGATTACTACAAAATTGCTTTACTCCTCGCTTTTTTTGCTGTTTTAATTTTTAATTTTTCTGACCATCAGGCTCGAGCTCAATTAATTGATCCGCCGGCAGACCCAGCAAATATAGATCTCGAAGATATCTTAGATTTAGACCCCCTTGGTGATGATATTACCAATGGAGACATTAATCCTCCTCTCTTGCCAGGGGAAGAGACAAATACCGGGGCACAAGATGACACCATAACAAATCGCCAAGAAAAAGATAAGGAAGAAACCAAAAAAGAAGCGGAGGAATTACAGAGATTGCAAGAAGAAGAAGATATTAAGGTCTGCAAAGAAAAAGAGAAAACAGTTAACTCCGAAGTCGGCCAAAGTAATAGGGGCAAACCAGGCGGAGGAGGAGGGCCAAGACAAGATGATGCCTACGGTGATGATGACGGCGATGGTATCCCAAACTATCAAGACCCCGATCAAGGTGGGGACCCTAACAATACTCCAGCAAACATCCCTCCGGCCTGTCAAGATAGCAACACGGCTGGCTACATTGCCGCCAATGAAGGAGTTAATAATGAAGCTTATAGTGATTCTCGAGGTTTCAGAACAATTGGTGTTGGGCACCGAATAA
>ERZ795054.3795-NODE-3795-length-11557-cov-4.098852_pt1 | contig 11557 bp, 12 predicted proteins | sample MGYA00375138_ERZ795054 | MGnify/ENA primary metagenome ERZ795054 (study PRJEB30183, sample SAMN05720215) | anaerobic digester metagenome | isolation source: active sludge of municipal wastewater-treating anaerobic digesters | place: USA | collected 2014-12-23 ...
ACTACGCCGGGGTGGTGGGGGGCATGATGTACGGGCCCGAGGCGCACGCGGGAAGTCTCGACGACGAACCGTTTGTCGCGAAGGGGATCGAAAAAGACGAGTACCGCAAACACGCTGACGAGGTGGTCGAATACATCCGCAAACAGGTTTTCCCCATACACGGGATACGGTGAGGGAATGATATACGACGCTTGCCGGGCAGGAGGCCGATGAAGAGCGCATTCACCAAGTCGCGGCAGCTCCTCCTCGTGGCCGTTATCCTCCTCGTGCTGGTCCTCTCCAACGGTGCGTTCCTCTGGCGTGAGGTAAGCAGGCTGCAGAACGACGCGCGCATAATCAACTATGCCGGTATCATGCGCGGCTCGATCCAGCGGGCGTGCAACCACGAGCTTGCGGGCCGCAGGGTGGACGGCATCGGGGGGCAGGTGGACGCGCTCATCGCCAGCTTCGAGAACCGCGAACCCGGCTTCGAGATTAAAATGTACGATGAGCGCTTCTTCAAGGAGCTCCAGGAGCTGAAGTCGGCATGGAGCCTGCTGAAATACCAGATTTCGACGTTCCGCTCTTCCCCCGATGACGCGAGCCGGGAACGCGTGCTCACCCTGGCCGAGCGGTGCTGGGCCGCGTCCAACCGCCTGGTCTACACGACCCAGTACGCGTCCGAGGCAAAGCTCAATGTGCTCGAATATGTTTTCATCCTGATCATCCTCAACGCGATCGCCGTGCTCATCATCATAGACCTCGTCCGCAGTTATGTACGGCAGCAGCTCGAATTCGCCGCGCACCACGACCAGCTTACGGGCGCGCTCAACCGTTACTCGTATATCATAGCCCTCGAACGGGAGGTCAAGCGGAGCCGGCGCTACGGTTCGCCGCTCTCCCTGTTGTTGTTCGACATCGACAACTTCAAGGCGGTCAACGACACCCACGGGCACAAGGCGGGAGATGCAGTTTTAAAGGAGGTGGCGCGGATCGTCTCGGAGCAGATCCGGGACAGCGATTTTCTGTGCCGGGTGGGCGGTGAGGAGTTCGTGGTGATTGCGGTCGAGAGCGACTGTAAAAGCGGTGGCGTGATGGCGGAAAAGCTCCGCGGAACGATCCAGGAGCATAATTTCAAGACCACGGGCCGGATCACCGTCAGTTTCGGCGTCGCCGAACTGGGCGCCGATGAGAATTCGGATTCATTCTTCAAGCGGGCCGACGCCGCGCTCTATCGCGCCAAGCAGGCGGGTCGCAACAGGGTTTCGTGCGCGGGGACGAAGGCCTCATAGGGGTCGAGCGGAACCGGGATTGATGTAAGGTTTGAAATTGAGATTAACAGCGGGTATGCGACCGGTAAAATCCGGTTTACGGGAGTGGAGCCATGATCATCGACACCGTTTCAAACATCGCGCTTTACGCGACGCTGCATTCGAAGCTCGGCCGGGCGCTCGAGTATTTGGCGAAAACCGACCTCGGCACGCTCCCGGTCGGGCGCACCGACATCGACGGCGCGGATATCTATTGTATCGTGAGCGAATACGATACCAGGCCGGCCGGGGAGTTGAAGTGGGAGGCCCACCGCGTCTATACCGACATACAGGTCGTTCTTTCCGGCGCCGAGGCGATCGGCTATGCGCCGGTGTCCGCGCTGAATGTCACGGCCGAATATGATGTCGGGAGGGACGTGATGTTTCTCGAGGGCCAGGGGACGCTCATGCCGGCGCTTCTTGGCCGTTTCGTCGTGCTGACGCCGCATGACGCCCATATGCCTGGCGTTTCGCTTGACGGAAGTTCCCGGGTCAAAAAACTGGTCGTCAAGGTGAGGTACGCGGAGCCGCTGTGATATTCCGGATGCGCGATGGCCGTCGAATAATGCTCGTCGTCGCGCCTGTGATTACCGGATGGTCCGCATCCGGTAATCGTTCAACTCCCGACCTTCTCCATCCCGCACGATATTCCGCCGTCGCGCGCTATCTCAATATTCACGTAGCTTCCTTTCTTGAAAGCACCCGTATTGACGATGATGGAGTCGCCGAAGCGCTCGACACCGCCCGCCTCGTGGATGTGGCCGCAGACACACAGGTCGACCCGGTTCTGTCCTATAAATCCCCTCACGCTTTTACTGCCGCCGCGAAGATAGAGAAATGTCCTGTCCCTCAGGCCGCGTGGCGGGGCATGGGATACGAGCACCTTGACAGGTGCGTTCGCCACCGCCGCGACGCCTTTGCGCAACATTTCGAGTATTTCCGGTTCGCGGTAAATCGTCCGTGTGGGAATCGGCGTGGGTGATGAGCCGCCCAGCCCGAAAAACCCGATTCCGTTAACAATCCGTCCGTCGGCGTGAATACCGATGCCTTTCTCCCGTAAAAAATCCCCGACGGCCGGCTCGTCCCAGTTGCCGTGGACCGCGATAATGTTGCGGTTGAATGACTCGATCAGCGCGATCACCTCGCGGGCCTCGGCCACGCGCCCGGTGTGTGTAATGTCACCGGCGACGATCACGAAGTCGGGGTGTCGAATGTCGTCGCCGGCACGCTCGATCATGCTCATGTTTCCGTGAATGTCGGCCATCGCCAGAATGCGAATCGGTCCGGGAGCGGATTTTTTCCCTTTCGAGGGCTTCATCTCATGCCTCCTTCAGCAATCGCGCCGCTTCATCCATCGATTCCTCGCTTTTCAACCGGGCCAGTTCCTCCGGTGACTCCTGGAATTTCTCGAGAGCGTTGAAGAATCGGTCCAGTACGTCGCCGGCGAAGGTGGGGACCAGGAAGATGTGAGTGTGCGGGATGCGTCGACCGCGCGCGTACATGCATACGAATTCGGGCTTCAGGGCCTTCATCATTTTCGCGCCCACCTCGCGCGCCAGCTCGAAGAGGCTCTGCGTCTCGGCCGCGGTGAGCTCGTGCCACCACGGCACATGCCGCTTCGGGATCACCAGACAATGCCCTCTCGTGTAGGGATGTATGTCGAGTATCGCCATGGAGAGTTCGTTCTCGTGAACGATACGGGCCGGCGAACGTCTGGCGATGATTTCGCAGAATACGCATTTTGTCTCGGGCATCGGATGTCCTCGGGCGGCGATTTCACACGGTACGATAGTTCATACACTACCGTCGTTGCGATGGTCAAGCACAAACGGCCTCGCGGCGTCCGTCCGGGCGCGGAAATGCCGGGAAGTCTGTTGACAAAAAATCCCCGTGGCGCCTATTCTGAGCGCGATGCATCCAGGGAGACGGCCATGAACTATGTCGATTCGCACGCGCATTTCGATCTCTGCGCCGAAGAAGGGGCCGACACCGCTTCGCTTGTCCATGACATGGCGAGGAGCGGCGTCCACCGCGCGGTGCAGGTGGCGATAGAGCCTTCCGGTTTCGCGTGGGCGCGCGATTTCGCGAGGGACAACCGTTCCTCGGGTGTGCTCTTCACGCTGGGCATCCATCCGTCATCCCGGGCCGGCAACAACGACCTCATCCACCTCTCGGACTTCGTGCGCTCGGTGATCGATTCGCCGGAAGCGGACCTCCTCTTCGGCATAGGCGAAACGGGCCTCGACTTTTACCGTATGCGCCAGCCGCGCGACGACCAGATCCGTTCGTTCGAATACCAGGCGGGCCTGGCGGGAAGCCTCGGCCTCCCGCTCATCGTGCACTCGCGTGACGCCATGGACGAAACGATCGACGCGCTTGCCGCCCGGGCGCTTCCGTCGGGGGTGATGCACTGTTTCTCCGGTGACAGCCACGCCGCGCGGCGCGTGCTCGATCTGGGCTTTTATATCTCGTTCGCCGGCAACCTCACGTATAAAAACGCCGTCGACCTGCACGACGCCGCGCGCTACGTCCCGCTGGACCGCGTCCTCCTCGAGACCGACGCTCCGTTTCTCACGCCGGTGCCCCACCGGGGGAAACGCAACAGCCCGGCCCTTGTCACGCATACGTATGAGTTTTTCGCTGACCTGCGCGGCGAGCCCCTCGCGGGCCTGGTCGAACGGGTATCACGCAATTTCGAGGCGCTCGCGCGCCGGGGATGATGGAACCATGAATTCAAAAAAATATTATTCCGATTTCCTGGTGATCGGCAGCGGCATCGCCGGGCTCACCTTCGCCATCAAGGCCTCGGCGCTGGGTACCGTGCACATCGTCACCAAAAAGAAGAACTTCGATTCGAACACCAACTACGCGCAGGGCGGGATCGCCTCGGTGATCGCGCCGGGGGACACCTTCGACGAACACGTGGAGGACACCCTCAGGGCGGGGGCCGGGCTCTGCAACCGCAGGGCCGTGGAGATACTCGTGTCGAACGGGCCCGAGCGGGTGCGCGAACTCATGGAATGGGGGACGCGTTTTTCCACCGTTCGCGACAGTTCGGGAAGCGAGGTGCTCGATCTGGGACGGGAGGGCGGACATTCGCGAAACCGGATAGTGCACGCCACGGACCTCACGGGCCGTGAGATCGAGATGGCCCTGCTCGAACGCATCGCCGAGAACCCGCGCATAACGGTATTCGAGGACCACACGGCGGTCGACCTCCTCACCGAGCACCAGCTGCAGCGCGGGCCGGCCGAGGGCGTCAGTTGCTACGGCGCCTATATCATCGAGAACTCGACCGGCGACGTGCATGTCTTCAATGCCGCCATCACCGTACTCGCCTCGGGCGGGGCCGGGCAGGTGTACCAGCACACCACCAATCCCGAAATCGCCACGGGGGACGGGATCGCCATGGCCTACCGGGCCGGTGCGCTCATCGCCGACATGGAGTTCATCCAGTTCCATCCCACCACGCTGTACGTCGAAAACCAGCAGGGCAGGAGCTTCCTTATAAGCGAGGCCGTTCGCGGCGAGGGCGCCATACTGCTGAACGCGCGCGGCGAGCGCTTCATGGAGAACGTCCACCCGCTCAGGGAGCTCGCCCCGCGCGATATCGTCGCGCGCGCCATCGACATGGAGCTCAAGAAAACGGGCGAACGCTGCGTGTTCCTCGACATATCGTTCAAGGAAAGCGATTTCCTCATGCATCGCTTCCCCTATATCTATTCCCACTGCCTGAAGCGCGGCATCGACATGGCCTCGCAGCCCATTCCCGTGGTTCCAGCCGCGCACTATCTCTGCGGCGGCATCGTCTCGGATCTCGAAGGGCGCACCTCCATACGGCGTCTCTACGTCTCGGGTGAATCCTCCTGCACCGGCGTGCACGGGGCGAACCGGCTGGCGAGCAACTCGCTCCTCGAGGGCGTGGTGTTCTCGCACCGCTCGTTTTCACACATTGAGCGAACCTTCGGGGGGCGCATGGAATCTATAGAGCGCCCGGACTTCCCGCAGTGGAACAAGGAGGGGACCTTCGATCTTGAAGAGTGGATCCTCATCCAGCACAATATCGAGGACGTCAAGCGCCTCATGTGGGACTATGTCGGCATCGTGCGTTCGAACCTCCGCCTCCAGCGCGCGTGGCGACGCATACGACTGCTCGACGAGGAGATAAAGGATTATTACCGACGGACAACCATCCATCCCCAGATGGTTGAGCTGCGCAATCTGGCGACCGTGGCCAAGCTCATCATCCGCGGCGCCATGACGCGGCACGAGAGCCGCGGTCTTCATTACAATACCGATTTCCCGGAACCGATCGAGGCAATGCGACGAAACGTGGTCCTGCTTCAGGGTCGCGATCCGGAGATGCGCCAGCTCGGGGACGTGAGCTTCGGTTGAAGGCGGATCATATCTCTCAAAAATCCTTGATGTCGCGCGAAGGGGAATGATACTGTTACCGTATCGTGCGACGCGGCGATATGCCGTACACGACTCCTGCGAACACCTGGAGGTCGCTTCAACGGTGCCCATCGAACTCATACTCAGCGGGAAAGTGCAGGGGGTGGCGTGTCGCCACTATTGCAGCCGCTATGGCCGCCTGATGGGCCTTCGGGGCTCGGCCACCAACCTGGCGAACGGCACCGTGCGCGTGGTTCTCGATACGGAGGACGATGAAACGGCCCGGGCCTACGTGCGGGCGCTTTTACAGAATCCCCGACAGATGGCATTTTACGGCTTTATCGAGCGGATTGACGTGCGCGGGTATGATGGTCCGATCTCGGGGGATTACCTTTTTTAGCGGGGCCTCGCGTCTTCCCGGAACGCGCTTTCAGCCGATGACCACGGGCTTGGGCATCTTCATTCTTCTGGCCCGTATCTTCTCGAACGAGGCACGCAGCGCGCGTGCGTTCATCTCCAGAAACTTCATGTAGGGCGTTTTCTCGATATGCGCGTAGAATTTCCTCAGATCGTCCTCGAAGAAATCGTCGAAGCGCTCGCGTGAGGCGCCGTGCGAGGCCTTGCGCGCGGCGAGCCGCCGTATATCGCCGTTGAAATCGGGACTGATGTGATAGAGCTCGTGGAAGATCACCTTGAGCTTCTCCAACGGTGGAAGGTTGAAGAAGCGTGGGTGGTAGAAATAGACGATGTAGCGCTGGTCAACGCCGCCGTGACGAAGGCGGGGCATGGTGTAGAGCTTGCCCCGGTAGCGCAGGGTTTCGGCGCCGTCCTTGAAGCGCATCGGTACGAGCTTGCCGAAGGTGCCGCCGCTCGCGTTCGAGCGGTTGGTGGCCATGCACACCAGCACCCTGCGGGTGTCGACATGTGAAAACGCCTCGCAGCGGAGAGCGATCTCCCGGATGATGAGCGTAATGACGTCGGTGAGGTTTATCTCCGGGAGCTTCAACCGCCCTTCTCCGCCAGCGCGATCATCTCCTCGGCGTGGCGTACCGAAAGCTCGGTGACCTTCTCGCCCGCCAGCATCCGCGCGACCTCGTTTACCTTCTCCCGGCGGGCGAGCTTCTTCACGAGGGTGGTCACGCGGCCGCCGACGTTCTCCTTCTGCACGGTGAAGTGCACGTCGGACATCGCGGCGATCTGCGGCAGGTGCGTGATCACCAGCACCTGCCGCTCCTTCGCCAGGGACTTGAGTTTCTTCCCGACGACCTCGGAGGTCTTGCCGCCGATGCCCGCGTCCACCTCGTCGAATACCAGGCTGTCGACGATGTCGGCCGAGAGGATGACCTTCTTTATGGCGAGCATGATGCGCGACATCTCGCCGCCGGACGCCGCTTTCCGCAGCTGGCGCAAATCCTCGCCCTCGTTGGCCGACAGCAGAAACTCGATGCGGTCGAGCCCGTGCGGGTAGAGCACGTAGCGCTTGTTCTCGGTCTCGATCTCGCCGTCGGGCGAGATCTCCCGCTTGATCGAGATGCGAAAGACCGTGCCGGGCATGCCGAGGTCGGCGAGCTCCTTCATCACCTTCTCTTCCAGGTCCTTGGCGGCGAGCCTTCGCTTTTCGGAGAGGTCCAGCGCGGTATCTTTGGCGACCTGCACCAGGGCACGGTAGTCGGCCCTGAGCTTTTCGATCTGTTCCTCGGATGATGAGATGGCGTCGAGCTCGCGTTTCGACTTCTCGGCGTAGTCGAGCACCTCGCGCACGGTATTGCCGTATTTTTTCCTGAGCGACGAGATCAGCGAAAGGCGCTCCTCGACCTGGTTGATGCGTTCGGGCGAAAACTGTATGTCCTTCTCGAAGGCCCGGAGGTCGGCGGCCGCGTCCTCGAGCGAATAGAGCGAGGTGCGGACGGTTTCCAGGATTGCCGATATGCGCGCGTCGAAACCCGAAATGGCCGAGAGGCTCTGGTCGGCGCGCTTGAGGCTCTGGACGATTCCGCCGTCGCCCTTGAGCAGCGAGGAGCTGGCGCTGATCTCCGTGAAAAGCTTTTCGGAATTCTGCAGCAGCGCCGACTCGTTGCGCAGCTCCTCCTCCTCGTTCGGCTGGAGGCGGGCGGCCTCGATCTCCCTGATGGCGTAGCCGAGGAATTCGATCTTGCGCGCCTTCTCCTTCTCGTCGATCTCGAACGAGCCGATGCGCTCCTTCAGATCGGAAAGCCCGGCGTGGATGCCGCGCACCTTTTCCACGAGCGGTGCCAGGCGGCCGAAGCTGTCGAGCGTCTCGCGGTGTTTGGCGATGCGCATGATGTTCTGGTGCTCGTTCTGCCCGTGGATGTCGACCAGGTATTCGGAGAGCGCCTGCAGTTTGGCGATGGGGATCTGCGTGGCATTGGCGAAACAGCGTCCCTTGCCGCTGGTGTATATCTCGCGCCTGAGCACGAGCGTGCCGTCGTCGCAGTCGATGCCCGATTCGTCGAGGATGGCGCGCACCTGCGGAACCGTGGAGACATCGAAGACGCCCTCGAGGGCCGCGCGCTCGAAGCCGGAGCGTATCTGGTCGGTGGTCATCTTGTCGCCGAGCACGCCCGAAAGCGCGTCGATCAGGATTGATTTCCCGGCACCGGTCTCGCCGGTGAGAATGTTGAGGCCCGCTCCGAAGGGGATCTTCAAGTCGTCGATGATTACGAAGTTCTTGATTCGCAGCTCAGTCAGCATGTCAGCCGTCACCGTTCACGTTTTTGCCCCAGCCGAGTTTTCTACGGAGGATTTCGTAATAGTCCCGGGCCGGGTGCTGAATCAGGTGGACCTTCTTGTCGGAGCCGCGGACGCGGATCTCGTCTTCGCCCTCGATGGGAATAGCCTCCTGTCCGTCGATTGTCAATAATAAATTTTCAAAGTCCGAGACGATCCGCGCCCGGAGCGTGGTCCGCGCGGGTATGATCATTGGCCGCACGGCGAGCATGTGGGGGCAGATGGGATTCAGCACGTAGGCGCTGTCGATGCTCGGGATCACGATGGGCCCGCCGGCCGAGAGCGAGTAGGCCGTGGAGCCGGTCGGTGTCGCGATTATGAGTCCGTCGCCGGAGTAGCAGTTGAGAAAGGCGTCGTCGAGCTCCAGGCGGACGGCTATGGGACGGGAAAAGGCGCCCTTCGATATGACGGCGTCGTTGATGACGGTCGCGGTGCGCAGTTCCTCTCCGTCCCGGAAGAGCGAGGCCTCGAGTGTGGAGCGTGCGGATGCCGCGCGCCTTCCGGCCACGACCTCGTCCAGGTGGTGGAACGCCTCGCCGGGGGAGAACTCGGTGAGAAAGCCCAGGCGACCCCGGTTGATGCCGAAAAGCGGTGCGGTCCTTCCGGCGAAGAGCCGCGCGGTACGAAGGAAGGTGCCGTCGCCGCCGATGACGATGACGAGCTCCGATTCCGCCACAAGCTCTCCATCGTCCACACGGTGTTTCGAAAGGGGGTCGTCGGCGAACAGTCCGATTTCGGGAAGGAGTGCCCGTATGCCCCGCTCCGCGAGGAACACGACGATGTCGCCCACCAGGGCGAGCGAGCCGGTGTCGTCGGGGCGTATGTGGATGGATGCAGTTTTGATCATGGATATCGTCTTGTGCGCACGTCCGTTTATACGCGCGGGATGCGCCCGGCGTCAATGATATTATGAGGAATACCCCGGGGATAAAAATACCTTGATTTTGCCGGGTCCGCGCGGCAGAAAGAACCATCCGCGCATACCGGCCGATGAAGAACACGATCAACATTCTCGCGCTTGTCGCGATTATCGCGCTGCCGCTGGCCCTGTTTCCCGCCCGTACTTCCGGGCCCACGGTGACCGATGAGGTGCGCAGGGTCGTGTCCCTTTCCCCCGCTATAACGGCCGCGATTGTCGATCTCGGCGCATCGGAGGTCCTTGTCGGCGTGAGCGACCGCTATCCGCCTGTTTTGCGCGGCATCGAGGTCGTGGGCGACCTCGCCCGCGTTGATATGGAGAGGATCGTGGCGCTCGGTCCGGACGTGGTGTTCTTCTCGGCCGAGGACGGAGCGACCCAGATGGCGGACCGCGTGCGCGCTATCGGCGTACCCGCGCACCGTTTCGGGCGCAACCGGAATTTCGACGATATCTGCGCCCACTACATCGAGCTGGGCGACATCCTCGGCAGGGGGGGCCGTGCGCGTGAGCAGGTCGACGGGTATCGGCGCAGACTGGAGCGGATCGTTCACGCCGCCGGCGGGCCCCGTGTGGCGCTTTTCATCTCGCACGCGCCGCTCATCCCCGCGGGCGGCGGTTCGTTCGTGGGAAGGATGATAGAGGCCGCGGGGGGGCGTAACGCGTTCGGCGGCCTCGACCGGCCGTTCCCGGTCGTCTCGGCCGAGCACCTCGTGCTCGTCGATCCGGACGTCATCGTCTCGATTGACGCCGATCCCGGGAAATTTTTTTCGTCGGGGGCGTTTCGGGATATGCGCGCCGTGCGCCGCGGCGCCGTACGCCGGATCGATGCCGACATGGTCGGTACGTACACGCCGCGAAGCTTCGTCGACGCGGCCGGAGAACTGGGGAGGTTGATCGCCGATGCCGGAAAGAGTTAGGCCCCTGTTCGCCCTTGCGCTGCTTGTCGCGATCGGAACGCTCGCGATACTCCTGGCGATATCGGCCGGGTCGACATTCCTCGCGCCGGCCGATATCGCCGGGGCGCTTGCGGGCGACCACGGTACGGCCGAATACCGCATACTCGTGCATCTGCGCCTTCCGCGCATTCTCATGGCGCTCGTGGTGGGAGCCTCGCTTTCGGTGAGCGGCGCGATGTTCCAGTCGCTCTTCCGGAATCCCCTGTCCGATCCTTACACCGTCGGAGTATCCGGCGGCGCGGCCCTCGGCGCGAGCGCCGCCATCGTGCTTGGCGCCTCTTTCGCGCTGGTGGCCGTTTTCTCGTTCGCGGGCAGCCTCGCCGCAATCACGCTTGTCTACGGCCTTTCCCGCCTGCGCGGACTCGGATCGAGCGGGATAATACTCGGAGGCATTTCGCTCAGCTTCATTTTTTCGTCGGGGGTGATGCTCATCTTCGCGCTCGCGCGGCCCGAGGCGGTGCACAAGGCGCTCATGTGGCTGATGGGCGATCTCTCGCTCGCGCGCTATGACGCGCTCTACCGCATGGGGCTGGTCGCGCTGCTCTTGCTCGGTGCGGCCCTGTGCCTGCACCGCCATCTCGACGTCATTTCTTTTGGCGGCGATTTCGCCCGCTCGCTCGGCGTCGCCGGCACGGACACGCGCACGGTGTTCTGGGTCGGCGGTCTCCTGGCCGCGCTGTCGGTGGCGCTGGCCGGGGTGATCGGCTTCGTCGGTCTCATCGTCCCGCATGCCGTGCGTGCGCTCGTGGGACCCGTCCACCGGCGGCTTCTTCCGGCCTCGGCGGCCGCGGGGGCGCTCTTCCTGGTGGTGTGCGACACGATCGGCAGGACCTTCGCCATGCCGTATGAAATTCCGGTCGGCGTCATAACCGGTTTTCTGGGCGGCATATTTTTTCTCGTCCTGCTGCTGAAAAGAGGAAGGAGCATGGGGTGATTGAGATCTTCGATCGGACGATACACGGCGGTATGAACGGGCCAGACGCCGGGCAAGCGCGTCCGTGCGGGGCGTCTTCGCGTGGAGGGAATGCGGCCATGCCGCTGTGAATGATACGGAACGGGGAAATATCGCGATGAATCTCATTGAAATACGGGGCGTGCGCGCCGGGTACGGCGACGGGGACGTGTTGAAGGGCGTCGACCTGTCGTTCGCGGAAGGGGGGATGACGGCGATCATCGGTCCCAACGGCGCCGGCAAGAGCACGCTCCTGAAAACGATCTGCGGTGCGCTCAGCCCGACGTCGGGCGATGTG
>ERZ795054.3796-NODE-3796-length-11550-cov-5.038799_pt1 | contig 11550 bp, 12 predicted proteins | sample MGYA00375138_ERZ795054 | MGnify/ENA primary metagenome ERZ795054 (study PRJEB30183, sample SAMN05720215) | anaerobic digester metagenome | isolation source: active sludge of municipal wastewater-treating anaerobic digesters | place: USA | collected 2014-12-23 ...
AGCAGCGGCAGCAATAGCCCGGGCGGCGTCTTTGACGTAGAGGAACTCCCGGGTCGCCTGCCCGGTTCCCCAAACCGTAATTTCGTTATGCCCTTCCCGGATGGCCCGAACGCACTTCTCAATCAGGGCGGGGATCACATGGGATGAGCGGGGATCGAAATTATCACCCGGGCCGTAGAGGTTTGCCGGCAGCAGGAAAATCGAGTTGAAACCGTACTGCGCCCGGTAGGATTGGGATTGGACCAGCATCATCTTTTTGGCCAATCCATAGGGTGCGTTTGTCTCTTCCGGGTATCCGATCCAGAGGTCCTCTTCCCGGAAGGGTACGGGCGTGAATTTGGGATAGGCGCAGATCGTGCCGATGGCGACAAATTTATCGATCCGCCGGACCCATCCTTCGTGCAGAAGCTGTGTGCCCATCATCAGGTTTTCATAGAACAGGGTCGCCGGGTTTTCCTGATTGAATCCGATCCCGCCGACTTTGGCCGCCAGATGAATGACGATGTCCGGTTTTGTTTCATCATACATCCGGGCGATGTCATCGCCATCGACGAGGTTATACTCCGGTAAATCCGCTATGGCGAGTTGTTCGCAGTTTTGTTGCCGGAGTTGGTCAAGCAGGTGCCGACCGAGAAAACCCTTGCCGCCTGTAACCGTGATTCTTTTACTATGGATTGGCGAAGTCATAGAGCCCTCAATACATCGTTAATAATTTCAAGTGTTTTAGTTATATCTGCAGTCGTATGGGCAAATGAGAGAAAGGATGCTTCGAAGGCTGACGGGGCGAGGTAGATGCCCCGCTTCATCATTGCTTCGAAAAACCGCACAAAAAGGGCGCCGTCGGAACGTTGGGCCGAGGCCAGATCGGTGACCGGCCCGGCGGAAAAAAAGAGGGTAAACATGGAACCGGCCTGATTGATCGTGACAGGAAGACCTTTTTGCTCAAAAAGACGATGGATCGTCCGGCACAGATCCTCCGTTTGGGCATTCAGGGAATCGTATTCCCCTCTCATGTCCTTGAGCATGTTCAGGGTGGCGCATCCCGCCGCCATGGCCAGGGGATTCCCGGACAGGGTACCGGCCTGGTAAACCGGACCGGTGGGGGCCAGGCAGTCCATGATATCTTTTCTGCCCCCGAAGGCGCCGACGGGGAGCCCGCCGCCGATAATTTTGCCCAGACAGGTCAGATCAGGCAGGATACCTTTCAGGGTCTGTCCGCCGCCATAGGTCAGCCGGAAGCCCGAAATGACTTCATCGAATATTAAAACGATGCCGTGTTGCCGGGTCAGATTCCGAACGCATTCCAGAAAATCCGTTTCCGGAAGGATCACACCCATGTTGCCGGGAATGGGTTCGATGATGACGCAGGCGACGTCTTGGCCATATTTTTCAATCGCTTCCGCGAAGGTTTCCGGCTTGTTGAAAGGCAGAGACAGGGTCAATGAGGCAAGGGCCGCCGGTACGCCGGGACTGCCGGGTATGCCCAAAGTGAGGACCCCCGAGCCGGCTTGAACAAGGAGTGAATCGGCATGGCCGTGGTAGCACCCGTCAAACTTGATGACCTTGTCTTTACCCGTAAACCCCCGGGCCAGACGAATGGCGCTCATGGTCGCTTCCGTACCCGAACTGACCATTCTAATCCGTTCGATGGACGGGAAGGCCTCTTTGATCAGTATCCCCATGATCGTTTCCGCTTCCGTTGGGGCACCGTAACTTGTTCCCCGTTCGGCGGCCGCCCGAATGGCTTCAACGACCCGGGGATGGCTGTGACCGAGAATCATGGGCCCCCAGGACAGCACATAGTCGATATATTCATTGCCGTCGACATCGTAGATCTTCGATCCCGATGCGTGGTCAATGAAGCGCGGCAAAGATTGAACGGCATTGAAAGCACGGACGGGACTGTTGACGCCCCCGGCAATAATCTCCCGGGCTTCCTGAACCAGGCGTTCGGATTTATTCGTCATGTTAAAAATACTCCATGCTGGTTTTTTTCAGTTCCGTCACGCTTTCCAGAACAATATAGTCCGAGATGGAAACAGCGGTCGACATCGTTTCCAAAAGTTTGTCGAGGGGACCGTCCTTGAGGTGAATCATGGTGAAAAGATTGTATTTCCCTTCGAACGACGGGCTTCGTTGATAACAATGGGTGACCTCCGGGAAAGCGGCCAGGCGGTTGCCCACATCCGGACAACGTTCGTCCGGTACGGCCCAGATGATCATGGCATTACGTGTGAAACCCGCTTCCCGATGGCGAATCAGGGCGGCCATTTTGCGCATAATCCCCTCCTTTTGCCAGCGCGTAAGCGTTGTCAAAACTTCGCTTTCCGGGATGCAGTCCGTCTTCTCCAGGGCAGCGAAGGGGCGGGACACCAGGGGCAGGTCGTGCTGGAGGAAGCAAATGATCTTCTTTTCGCGGTCGGTCAGTTCCACATCGGATCCTTAAAAACCAAATATCTAAATAATTCCTATTACGGTGACCAAATAAAATCAAGTCGATTGATGGTGTGAATCGACCGGGACAATCACAAAGATTTCCATGGGCAATTGGACTGATGTGGAAAAAACTTTTCCCCCTTGATTTCTGCTTGACATTTACCGTAGCCTTCGGTACGAAATGCTAAAAAGGGAGGGAGCTTCCGAATTGGAATGGCATCCGCCCGCGAAAATCAGCAGAAGGAGGTGAAAAAAATCGTTTTTTTAAGGTATTTAACCTGGTAAAACAAAAAAAATTAAACAGGAGGAAAAGTATGAAAAACGTATTAAGGTACAGTTTCTGGACGGTAGTGGCATTTTTGGCATCAGCAACCATGGCTTTAGCAGCAGAGGCAGCTCCGGGTGCAGCGGTCGATTACACAAAGGCGATCGTACTGGGATGCAGTGTCATTGCGGCAGGTTTGGCGATGGGGTTGGGTGCAATCGGCGCCGGACAGGGCATGGGGCAGGCGACCAGTGGCGGCAGTGTTGCAGTGGGCAGAAACCCAGAAGCTCAGGGCAAGATCATGCTGACCATGATGGTAGGTTTGGCCATGACCGAGTCCATCGCGATTTACGCGCTGGTTATCTCTCTGGTTATTCTTTACGCGAATCCGATCATCAAGCTGCTCGGATAAAAGCGATCCGTTATCATTAAAGGGGGAAGGAAGCGACAAACAGAGTCTTTCTTCCCCCTTTTTTATTCCAAATCACCCACCTGCGGTCTGGCTCTCAGTGTTTTCTTTTCGGATACCTGCCTTTTATCTTCCAGCATCTTTTCTTTGGCCCGTTTTGAGCGTTTCCGTTTTTGGCGGCGAATTTTTTCAATTCTTTCCTTTTCCGTACGGAGGATGCCCTCTTGGAGTCGCTCAATCCGGTCCAGAAGCAGACGCCGGGCGAGAAAGCGGTTGAGCGTCTGGGACCGTTCCTGCTGGCATTTGACGGACAGGCCTGTCGGAAGATGTACCAGTTGAACGCAGGTCGAGGTCTTGTTGACTTTCTGGCCACCGGGTCCGGAAGAGCGGACAAAAGTTTCCCGGAGATCCTCTTCCCGGACTCCGAGTTTTTCCATGCGCGCCGACAGCGCCTGCTCTTTCTCCGCCGATATCGTCATAAAACAAGCCCTTTCCCATACTTGCCTCTTTTCCTGCAAGGTTCGGAGAAAGTCAAGGTCAAGTTACGCCGCCCCTGTTTCCGACAGAGGTAAGTTTGTCGAAAGCCCTATCGCTCATGGCATAAAAAGGGAATGTCTGGTATTTTCATTTTCCAAGGAGGCGTTTTCATGTTTGATGCCCGGCTGATCAACGATCCCTTCGACGATCCGGGGGTGTTCGTGGAGCTGAAATACCGGCGGGAAGCCCTGCTCTTCGATCTGGGTGATCTGCGCACGCTGTCGCCGCGCAATCTGCTCAAGGTTGGGGAGATCTACGTTTCCCACACCCACATGGATCATTTTATCGGTTTTGATCATCTGGTCCGGGTGTGCCTTGGCCGGGACCGGACCGTCCGGCTCTTCGGTCCCCAGGGTTTTCTCCGCAACATCGAATGCCGTCTGGGAAGTTACACCTGGAATCTGGTGGAGAATTACGAGAATGATTTCGACCTGGAAGCCACTGAAGTGCTGGGTGAGGAAAAGCGAACCTGCCGTTTTTGCTGTCGGACTGCTTTCCGTCGAGAAGAAGATGCATGCGGGACAATCGAGGGAGGGGTGCTCGTGGACCACCCGTTTTACCGGGTGCGGACGGAAATCCTGGACCATCGCATTCCCAGCTTGGCCTTTGCTCTGGAAGAAAAGTTCCGCATCAACATCCGCAAGGATGTGCTGCGTGAAATGGCCATTCCTCCCGGACGGTGGTTGATGGAATTGAAAGATGGGATTGCCCGGAATGCGGATCCATCAACGCCCATACAAGCCTCGTGGCGGAATGAAAACAGCGGACAGCTTCTGGAACGGGCTTTCACCTTGGGAGAGCTGCACGAAAAGCTTGTGTTGATCACCAAAGGCATGAAAATCGCTTACATCAGCGATGCCGTATGCAGCCCGGAAAATGAGATGAAAATGATATCAATCGCCGGGGGGGCGGATATCCTCTTTATTGAAACGCCGTTTTTGCACGAAGACAAAGCTCGGGCGGCGGAAAAGTTTCATCTGACGGCTTATCAGGCTGGGATGCTGGCAAGAAAGGCCGGTGTCAAGCGGATGACGCTCTACCATTTTTCGCCCAAATATCACGGAGAGGGTGAGAAGTTAAAGGCAGAAGCCACACGGGCTTTTGCCGGGGAGGCGTGAGCAGTGTCGGATGTCCCCCACCCCCAAATGTACAAAAGATGTTGCCGGTATTTGCCTGGCGTGAGCTTGTTCGCCGTCCCCGACATGGAGACCGTGTCGTAATCAGCTTTTCGTCATTCCGTGCAAGCAAAGCGCGACACGGAATCCAGTATTATCAGTAAGTTCTGGATACCGGCTTTCGTCGGTAGGACGACTTTTTATTGATTTCTGATAATTGTGACGCAGTCTCTTGATCTGGGAACCATGTATAGAACGTCACCAACTGGAAATGGATTCCGGGTCGGCGCCCGGAACGACAAAAATGCTTTTGCAGAAGTCATTTTGGAGAGCTTCTCCGGCGAAGAATCTCTCGGTAAATCAGATCCTTCGCACTCGCCCAGAAAAACGACAGCCGGTCTCAATACCCTGCGGGTTTTTCTTCAAGGGGATGTTGAAAGGAGCATGGACTTGTTCCTGAAAATTAAAAAGCAATGAGAAATTAAGAAAATATGCGCTACCAGATAAAGGGACTTTCCCTTGAATTGAGGGACGGGGAAGATCAGATCAAGGCCGCCACAGCAAAACGGCTGAACCTTGCGCCATCCGCCTGGACGTTATTCCATGTTGTTCGCAAGTCCCTGGACGCCAGGCGAAACCGTCCACCTCGTTTTGTTTATACCGTGGAAATTGAAATGCCCGATACCATGCCGGTTTTATTGGGAACGGTTGATGGTGTCACAGTGACAGCGGCGCCCGATCTGGCGACACCAACGGTTTGGTTTTCTACTCAGAAACCGGAGCAGCGCCCCGTTGTCATCGGGAGCGGTCCCGCCGGACTCTTTGCCGCACTGACCCTGGCCGTCCAGGGAATTCCCGTTCTCTTGCTTGAGCAAGGCGGGGATGTCGCCGGCCGTGTCAAGGCCGTAAACCGTTTCTGGGAAGAGGCGATTTTCAACCGGGAGAACAACGTCCAGTTCGGGGAGGGTGGTGCAGGCACCTTTTCCGACGGGAAACTGACCAGCCGGGCGAAGAACCCCCTGGCGGACCGGGTGAAGGAAATCCTCGTTGAGATGGGCGCACCTCAGGCGATTCTGACTGATGCCAAACCGCATATCGGTACGGACAACCTGCGGAAGGTTGTGGTTAACCTGCGGAAAAAGCTTAACGATCTGGGCTGCGAAATCCGCTTTCACGCCCGGATGAGTGGCCTGATTCTGCACCGAGGAAGAGTGAAGGGCGTCATTGTCAACGATGAAGAAGAGGTTCCGACCCGCCATTTGATCCTCGCCCCGGGACAGAGTGCCGACGATACCTACCGGCTGCTGCAGGAAAATGCCATTGTGCTGGAACCCAAACCTTTTGCCATGGGGTTGCGGGTAGAGCATCCCCAGGAAATGATCAGCCGGATTCAGTACGGTCCCTGGTGGACCGATTCGCTTCTGCCTCCCGCGGAGTATGTGCTGACCGCTCAGGTTCCTGTCATGGATCGAGGTGTCTATACTTTCTGCATGTGTCCCGGGGGGCGGGTAATCGGCTCCAGCGCTGATGAGGGTCGAATCGTCACCAACGGCATGAGCGACGCCCGCCGGGACAGCCCTTTAGCCAACAGTGCCATCGTCGTTACGGTTCGGACGGAGGATTTTGCCGTGGAAACGGGTGATCCTCTTGCTGGGCTGGCTTTCCGTAGGCACTGGGAGGAGGCGGCATTTACTCTGGGCGGCCGAAATTATCATGCCCCGGCGCAGGGGTTGCAGGATTTTCTTTCCGGACGGGAAGGGGTGCTCCCGCAATTGACCAGTTTTTGTCCCGGCGTCCGGCCTGCCGCCCTCCGGGACGTTCTCCCTTTGTTTGTGGCGGATGCGTTGAAAGCAGGACTCCAGCTTTTTGAACGGAAGATGCCCGGTTTCATCTGCCGGGAGGCGGTTCTGATCGGCGTCGAGACACGCACCTCCTCCCCGGTTCGGATTAAACGGGGCGAGGATGGTCAATGTCTTGGAATTAAGGGGATTTATCCCTGCGGGGAAGGCGCGGGCTATGCCGGGGGCATCATCAGCTCCGCCCTGGACGGCATCGCGGCGGCGAAACATCTTTTAGAATCAATCAAATAGAGCCCTTTACCCGAACAACCGGTTCATATCCGGCGGCAAAAAACTTTAAGAAAAACAGGTTGATTCACCTGAGTTCCAGAATTAAAAAAAGCCGCCTCAGATAAGTAAAGCGGCTTTATGGGAAAATATTCGGAAATATCAAGGTTTAATCAACATAACCGCGCATTTGGCACCCTTGAGAACTTTACTGGAAACGCTGCCCATAAGTTGTTTCAAAACGCCCGTCTTTCCGTGAGACGCGATAACGATCAAATCGATCTTCTTGGCTTTCTGTTCACTCAAGATGATTTCCGAGGGATTGCCGGTCTTTACATCAAAAACAACATTGATTTTCTTTGCTTTGACAATGGCATCCGCTTCTTTTTTCAGTTTGTCTTTGGATGCCTTGAGGCTTCCCTTTTCAAGCTGTTTGACAACTTCCATGCTGAGACAGTAATCCGCAGCACACTGCTGTACGTGCTCGGCAATGACATGCAGGAGGTAAATCTTAGAGCCGTGCTGCTCGGCAATTTCAACAGCCCTTTTAAACGCCGCATCCGAATATTTGGAAAAATCTGTTGGAACAAGAATATTCTTTGGTGCAAACATGATAAATCCTCCTCTCTGAATTTTTTACAGATTTTACATGATTCAAAATATATTTGCTAATTAATTCTGAAGGATTATCGTGTGAGCTGTTTCAGGTCAAGAATGTTTCGTCCAGGTGAAAGGCTGTATTTTATATAGATCAGGTGACTGGTGCGAACTTGACATGCTTCAGCACGTCATTCTCCGGGACGTCCTGTTTTTGCGGGGTCCCGAAGCAAAGATGTGAAATCTCCGCAGGAAGTTAGTTTGATCCTCAGCAAAAAGAGCATTCGATCGGCGGCGAATCGCCCGCTGGAATCGATCAGCCGGTTAGGCTTTTATTCCAGCCAGTAAGCCCTGAATAAAGGTAAAGTTCGGGAAACCGGTCAAGAAATCGGTTTTATGAAAATTTTTTCAATAATTACCGGACTGGCAGGCACGTCATCCATGAAACCCTTGGGTTGTGTCCTGACCTCCTCGATTTTATCCACCACATCCATGCCGCTTATGACTTTACCAAAGACGGTATAACCATACCCTCGGGTTGTCGGGGCGGTGTGGTTCAGGGGATAGTTATCCCGGGTATTGATGAAAAACTGGCACGTCGCCGAATGCGGGTTGCCGGTTCTGGCCATGGCGATCGTGCCCCGCTCGTTTTTGAGGCCCTTATTGGCTTCACTGGCGATGGGTTCCCGGGTCGGCTTCTGTTCCATCTCCTTGGTAAAACCGCCGCCCTGAATCATGAAGCCATAAATGACGCGATGAAAAATCGTTCCATCGTAGAAATGGTCATTTACATACTGTAGGAAGTTTTTGACGGTGTTCGGCGCTTTTTCGGCGTTCAGTTCCACTTCGATGTTTCCCATATTTGTCTGGATGACGACCACCGGTGCGATCGGTTGTTCGGCGGCCTGGACCGGCACCGATAATGCCAGCAGAAACAGGAAAATCCACAAAGTTATCCGGCTGGTGGTCGTATAAACAGATTTAAGTTGATGTGTTCTTTTCATTGTCCCGCCCCTTCGTTTAGTCGTAATGCCTTTAACCTGCTATGTTACCCTTCCGTCGAGAATCACATCGGGGCCGCTGCGGGAAATCTTTTTAAAAGACAGCTTTAGGGCCTGATTCATGTCGGTGATTCCCAGATTGCCCACTGTGTTCAATCCATCTCCGACAATCTTGGGGGCGACGATGGCCACAACCCGATCGGCCAATCCTTCTCTGAATACGGAGGTAATCAGACCGGCGCCGCCTTCGACCAGGATGGAGGAGATTTTCCTTTGGGCAAGGGTTGCAAAAAGTGTCTTTAAATCAAAGATATTGCCTTTACCCTGGCTGACGGTAAGAGTCTCCACCCCCATGGCCTGAATGTGCTTTTGTTTGGCTGGGGCGGCTTGCGGGCGGGTGAAGATCAACGTCCGGGCCTGGTCCTGGTCATGGAGTATTTTTGCATCCAGGGGGATCTCCAGGGTCGGATCGATGACGATCCGCAGGGGATTGCGGCCCTTGACATGCCGGACTGTCAGTTCCGGGTCGTCTTTGAAGACCGTTCCCGCTCCGACAAGCACGGCGTCGTGGAGGCTCCGCAACTGGTGAGCATAGCGGCGCGATTTTTCGCCGCTGATCCACTGAGAGTGTCCCGTTGCTGTGGCGATCCGGCCGTCCAGGGTCTGGGCGAACTTGACTGTTACGTAGGGTATGCCCGTTTCCATGTACTTGATGAATGTTTCGTTCAGTTCCCGGCAGTCTTGTTCGAGGACACCTGTTGTGATGTAAATGCCTTGGTTCTTCATGGCCCTGATACTTTTCCCGGCAACAAGAGGATTGGGATCCACCATGCCGATGACGACGCGCTCGAATTGGGCGGCGATAACACTTTCGACACAGGGCGGTGTCTTTCCGTGATGATGGCAGGGTTCCAGCGTGACATAAAGCGTGGCACCTTCCAGGGGAACCTTGGCCGCCCGGATGGCGTTGATTTCAGCGTGGGCCTCTCCGTAGCGCTGATGCCAGCCTTCGGCGATAATCCGGTTATATTTGACGATGACCGCTCCCACCATGGGGTTGGGACTGACCCAGCCAGTGCCCTTCCTGGCAAGCGTAAGGGCTCGCTTCATGTAGAATTCGTCGGACATGGGGTTGACCTCACTGAAATTGATGATTGTAATGGCGGTTGATTTAAGGTAACTTATTACATCGTTTCGGAACGTATAAAAAGTTTTTTTTCAGACAACCTTATTTAATCAACCGTAAATAAACAAATCAGTCTGCAGGGAGGTGCGACATGTTTAATTTGAGAGGCGTGTACAAAGAGAAGCCGTTTGAAGATCCATACAGGGTTAAATGTTGGTGGTCCCGGCTTGTTATGTGTTCTCTGGCGCTTGCGTTCCTTCTGGGGATGATCTTACCCGCAGTGGCCACGGCCCATCCACCCAAAGAAGTTACCTTGAGCTATGACACGAAGGCGAAAGTACTGAAGGTGCAGATTCTGCATGCCTCACCCGCACCAAGTTGGCATTACATCAAGACCGTTGCTGTTGAAAAAAACAAACAGCCTGTGGCAACTTACCCCTATCAAAGCCAGCCGGCTAAGGAGTTTACTTATGAATACGAAGTTGCCGCTCTACCGGGTGACACACTTGTGGTGACCGTTACCTGCAATATGTATGGGTCCCGCACGGAGAGCCTGACCATTCCCGCCGTGGCCAATCCGTAACGACGCAGAGTTGGGCTGGACCGGATGCCTGGAAGGTGAATTCAATGGAAATATTTTACTATGTACATCTTTTTTTGATGCCTTTGGGTTTTCTCCTTTTGGCTGCCGGGGTCATTGCAGTACGGTATTTCCGGAAAATGTTGTGGTGGTTTCGCCTGCATAAAACGCTGGGCGTCCTGGCAACAATTTTTTTCGGGGCAGGAGGGATTGCGGCGGTCTTGATGGTCTATTCCGCAGGGGGAGCCCATTTTGCTGTTCCCCACACCTGGATGGGAGGGGCCGCGATCATCCTCATGATGGGAACCCTGACGGCAGGTTTTGCCCAGACCCGGGTCGTGAACAAAAAACGCATGCGGCTCGCTCACCGCAGTTTGGGGCGAACCGTTGCGGTTCTGGCGCTGATTGCTGTGATTACGGGGGCGATGGCCGCCGGGATTATACCGGGTCCCTAAGAGAATATTAACCGGGCATCTTACAAACACCGAAAACACTCGAAAACAGAGGAGGTTTAAGGAAATGAAGATTCTGGTCGTTTTTTATTCCGCCTATGGTCATATCTATCAGATGGCCGAGGCCGTTGCCGCCGGAGTAAAAGAGATTCCCGGCGCCGAGGTTTCCCTAAGGCGTGTTCCGGAAACGCTTTCTGATGATTTGCTCAAGAAAATCGGTGCTTTCGAAGCACAAAAAGCATTCGCGCATGTACCGGTCTGTGCGCTGGAGGAACTGGCGGAAGCGGATGCGATCATTTTTGGAGCCCCGACCCGGTTCGGCAACATGTGCGGCCAGATGCGGCAGTTTCTGGACGGGACCGGGGGGCTCTGGGCAAAAGGGGCTCTGGTCGGCAAGGTGGGGAGCGTTTTCACAAGCTCCGGCACGCAGCACGGCGGCCAGGAATCGACCATCCTCAGTTTTCACACGACGCTCCTGCACCATGGCATGGTCATTGTCGGCCTGCCTTATACGTTTTCCGAGCAGACCCAGACGGATCTCGTGGCAGGCTGTTCTCCCTACGGCGCCTCAACGATTGCAGGCAGTACGGGCGGGCGGACGCCGAATGAGCCCGAACTGGCGGGTGCGCGCTACCAGGGACGCCATGTGGCCGCCATCACGGCTAAACTGGTAAGGTAGTAGGTTTCACGCGTCTCATCAGGAGAGGCGGCGACCCTGAAAAGCAGAAAGACGGAGAAAGGCCGGTTCGTCCATGTTTCTTCCCACAACGCTGAAAGAGATGAAAGAGCGGGGCTGGGAAGAAGTGGATATCATCCTGGTGACAGGAGACGCCTATATCGACAGTCCCTTTGTGGGCGTTGCTGTTATCGGCCAAATTCTTATCAGGGCCGGATACCGGGTGGGAATGATCTCACAACCGGAAATCAGAAATCCACAAGACATCGGTCGTCTGGGAAACCCCGCCC
>ERZ795054.3802-NODE-3802-length-11542-cov-4.149299_pt1 | contig 11542 bp, 9 predicted proteins | sample MGYA00375138_ERZ795054 | MGnify/ENA primary metagenome ERZ795054 (study PRJEB30183, sample SAMN05720215) | anaerobic digester metagenome | isolation source: active sludge of municipal wastewater-treating anaerobic digesters | place: USA | collected 2014-12-23 ...
CCGGCAGTTATGTAGATACCGGACTGGTGAACGGCACCAATTACTGCTACCGGGTGGAGTCCCTGGGCGGCTATACCCGGCCCGATCTGCCCTATCCGCTGAGCAACTGGTCGCAGGAGGTATGCGGTACACCCATCGACAATGTCCCGCCCTGTCCGCCGGTGCTGAGCGTGGAGACCGACTGTGACCTTCCCGCCAACCAGCTGAACTGGGAGGCCTTCCTGCCCGGATGCCCCGACGATATCGCCCGGTATGAGATCTATTATGCCCCTGCTCCGGAGGACGATCCTATCCTTCTGGCCAGCCTTGACGATCCTTCGGCGGGTAGCTACCTGCATGAGGGATCCGGCACAGTGACCGGGTGTTATTACCTTGTGGCAATCGACAGCCTGGAAAACCGCAGCGAATTCAGCGGTGCGGTGTGCGTGGACTATGATGCCTGCGACCTTTACCGGCTTCCCAATGTGTTTACCCCCAATACCGATGGTTCCAACGACGAGTTCGTACCCTTTCCCTATGCCTCCGTGCTCCGGGTGGAAATGACCATCTTCAACCGTTGGGGTGGGGTGGTTTTCCGGACGGAGGATCCCGGGATCCACTGGGACGGCCGGCACCGGGATACCGGGGAGCCCTGCAGCGAAGGCGTTTATTATTATGTTTGCGAAGTGTATGAAATCCGGCTCGAAGGGCTCATTCCACGCACCCTGCGGGGCGTGGTGCACCTGTTGCGCTGATAGAAAACTGTAGAAGCATGTTTACCGGAATCGTTGAAGGAACCGCCCTGGTCGTTGAGGTGGAGCGGGAAAAAGGGAATTACCATTTCACCCTGAAGACCCCACTGGCCCGGGAGTTGAAGGTGGACCAGAGCCTGGCCCATGACGGCACCTGCCTTACGGTGGTGAAGGTGGACCATGAAGCGGAGACCTATACCGTCACCGCGATACAGGAGACCATCGACAAAACAAACCTGGGCAGCTGGGGGACCGGATATGAGGTGAACCTGGAACGTTCCATGGTATCGGGAGGCCGCTTTGACGGGCACATCGTGCAGGGCCACGTGGACCAGACGGCGGTGTGTGCGGAGGTTCGGGAGACGGACGGCAGCTGGAGATACACTTTCAGGTACGATACCGCTGCGGGGAATTTCACGGTGAGCAAGGGTTCCATTTCGGTGAACGGGGTGAGCCTCACAGTGGTCGACCCGGGTTCCGATCATTTTTCCGTGGCCATCATTCCTTACACATACGAGGTCACCAATTTTCACAACCTGCGCCCTGGCAGCGTAGTCAACCTGGAGTTCGACATCCTGGGCAAGTATGTGGCCCGCTTGCTGGCCGAACACTTCGGGGCACAGGGCCGCTAAAGCCCGAGGGTGTCCGCTACCAGTTCCGCGATATCGTAATTCTTCATGTCTTCCTGGCGGTTGGAGTACTTCAGCCCGTCGGTGAGCATGGTCATGCAAAACGGGCAGGCCGTGGCGATGATTTCGGCACCGGTCCCCAGGGCCTCTTCGGTACGCTCCATGAATACCTCCTTCGTGCCTTTTTCGGCCTCTTTGAACATCTGGGCGCCCCCGGCCCCGCAGCACAAGGCTTTGCTTTTATTCCGGGGCATTTCGGTGAGCGCTGGCGAAATCCGGTTAAGCAGCACCCGCGGTGCCTCATACTCCCCGTTTCCGCGGCCCAGGTAGCAGGGGTCGTGGAATACGATGCGCTTGTCGCTAAAAATTGAGGGATCAAGGTTCAATATTCCCTGATCCATCAGGTCGCGGAGGAACTGGGTGTGGTGTACCACCTCATACCTTCCTCCCAGATCGGGATATTCATTTTTAAAGGTATTGAAGCAATGCGGGCAAATGGTAATGATCTTCCGGATGTTGTAATTGCTGAAGGTGCTGATGTTCATCATGGCCTGCATCTGGAATAGCATCTCGTTGCCCGCCCGCCGGGCCGGATCCCCGGTGCAGGTCTCCTCCGGGCCAAGCACGGCAAAGCTCACCCCGCAATGGGTGAGGATGCGGGTAAAAGCCTGGGTCACCTTGCGGTAGCGGTCGTCGAAGGCGCCGGCGCAGCCTACCCAGAACAAATACTCGGGATGTTCTCCCCTGGAAGCAAGCTCGGCCATCAGGGGGACATTGACGGGAATTCTCTCGTTTTCCATTGTTTACTGCTTCTGGGGTCAGGATGCTTTGACCTTGATGCTTAGACCTTCCGCCCACCTGAGCCGGTCTTCGGGGGAATATTGCCAGGGTGCGCCGTTATTCTCGATGTTGGTGAACATCGCATTCAAACCCGAAGGCGCAGCGGCTTCTTCCATCACCAGGTAGCGGCGCATATCCACGATGAGTGTGGGGTGGTTGATGTTCAGGGGGCATCCCTGGGCACAGTCGTTCCAGGTGGTGCAGGCCCAGAGCTCCTCCGCACTGATGTAATCCCCCACCAGGGACTGCTGGTCATCGAAGCCCGGACCTTCCTTCAGCAATCCGGGTCCTTTAGCCTTCATGCGCGCCCTGAGGTCGATGAATATCTTGCGCGGCGAAAGCAGCTTGCCCGTGATATTGGCGGGACATACCGAGGTGCAACGGCCGCACTCGGTGCAGGTCAGGGCATCCAGGTAGTTCTTCCAGTGGGTGTCCTCTACGTCCTTCACCCCGAATCGGCCAACTTCCGTACCCGCTGCTGCAGGGGCAGCTGAAGGATCCATCATCAGCTTCACCTCGTTCATAACGGCTTCCATATTGGGCAGATATCCCAGAGGTTCCAGCCTGCTGAGGAAGACGTTGGGAAGCGACATAAACACGTGGAAGTGTTTGGAATAGGGGAGGATGTTGGCGAAGGCGAAGATGAGCAGGATGTGCGACCACCAGGAAATCTCGTGCAGGGCAAGCACCTGATGTGCATTCCATTTTTCTATGGATGGGAGCAGGTAAGGGGTCAAGGGATAGGCCCCTTCTTTCCCATCCAGACCCAGGTATCCCAGGTTAAGACCGATGAGGGACACCATCAACAGTCCGATGATGCTGAGGGCCATATTGGCATCATACTTCGACACCGGCTTCATTTCTACTCCCTTGAACCTTTTTACCTTAAGGAAGAGCCTCCGCACAAGGAAGATCAGGATAGAAAGAAGGACTACCCAGGCCATGATGTCCCCGCTGCCCGTGATGAAGTCGTACACGGGGCCGAGGAAACCCAGGGCACGGTGGGTATTCGCAAGGCCGTCGATCACCATTTCAATGCTGCCGACGGTGATCACCATAAAGCCCCAGAACACCAGGGCGTGGAGTATGCCGCTTACCGGCATCCGCAGGATCTTGCTCTGGCCTATCGCCACCTTGAGCGTCAGCAGCAGGCGCTCAGGGATGCGGTCTGCCTTGAAGGCTGGTTTGGTAAGTCGGAAGAAGCCGAAGACCCGTCGCATGGTCCAGGCGAAGATGCCCAGGGTGATCAGCAGGACGAGCAGGAAGATCAGACTCTTAATGGTCATGGTCCGTCAGGGTGTTTTGACGGGAGGAAGATAGTGAAATATCAGAATATGTCAGGCGATGTGCGGATAGACGCACTTCTGCTTTTCCTCTTTTTCGCTTTCCGCTTACAGGGGAATATTTCCGTGTTTTTTCGGCGGATTGGTTTCGCGCTTGTTGCGGGCCATCTGCAGGGATTCGATGATCCTCACCCTGGTTTTGCGGGGGTAGATGATCTGGTCGATGTATCCCAGCTCGGCAGCCTTGTAGGGGCTGGCGAAGGTATCGCGGTAGTCCTGCACGGCTTTGGCCCTTTCCTCATCACTGAGCTTGTCGCGGAAAATAATGTTCACCGCCCCGTCAGGGCCCATCACGGCGATCTCCGCCGTGGGATAGGCCAGGTTGATGTCGGCGCCGATGTGCTTGCTGGCCATAACGTCGTATGCGCCGCCGTATGCTTTGCGGGTGATGAGGGTGATCTTGGGCACCGTGGCTTCGGCGAAAGCATACAGGAGCTTGGCCCCGTGCTTGATGATCCCGCCGTATTCCTGGGCCGTACCGGGAAGGAAGCCGGGAACGTCAACAAAAGTAACCAGGGGAATATTGAAGGCGTCGCAGAATCGCACGAAGCGGGCAGCCTTCACCGAGCTGTTGATGTCCAGTACCCCTGCCAGGTAGGCCGGCTGGTTGGCCACAATACCCACCGGGGACCCGTTGAAGCGGGCGAAGCCGATGATGATGTTCTGGGCGTAGTGCGGCATCACCTCGAAGAAATGATGGTCGTCCACCACCGTGGTGATGAGCTCCTTCATGTCGTAAGGCTTGTTGGGGTCGGAGGGGATGAGGTCCATCAGTTTCTCATCCTCACGGTGAATATCGTCCATGCAGGGTTTCACCGGGGGGTCTTCGAGGTTGTTGGATGGCAGGAAGCTCATCAGCTCGCGCAGCATCATCATGGCCTGTTCGTCGTCATCAGCGGTGAAATGGGCCACACCGCTCTTGCTGTTGTGCGTCATGGCGCCGCCCAGCTCTTCCTTGCTCACTTCCTCGTGGGTCACGGTCTTGATCACATCGGGACCGGTGACGAACATATAGCTGGTGTCTTTCACCATCATGATGAAGTCAGTGATGGCCGGAGAATACACTGCACCCCCGGCACAAGGGCCGAGAATGGCGCTGATCTGGGGGATCACGCCTGATGCCCTGACGTTGCGGTAAAAGATATCGGCATAGCCGGCCAGGCTCTGCACCCCTTCCTGGATGCGCGCCCCGCCCGAATCGTTGAGGCCGATCAACGGGGCACCCATCTTCATGGCCAGATCCATGATCTTCACGATCTTGTCGGCATTGGCCCGGCTCAGGGATCCCCCGAAAACGGTGAAATCCTGGGCAAATACATACACCAGGCGGCCGTCGATCTTGCCATAACCCGTAATGAAGCCATCCCCGAAGAACTTGGTCTGCTCCATTCCGAAGTCGGTACACCGGTGGGTCATGAACTTGTCGAGCTCCACAAAGGTGTTCGGGTCGAGCAGGTCGTGGATGCGCTCCCTGGCGGTCTTGCGGCCTGTGGCGTGCAGCTTGTCTATACGATCCTGGCCTCCGCCCAGTTCGGCCAGACGGTGGCGTTCTTCCAGCTGATGGTATTTTTCCTGTGCTGTGGACATAGGTATGGGTATTTCTTGGTTATTCAATAACGATGAGCACCTGGTTGCCGTCAACGGTATCCCCTTCTTTCACGAAAATCTCGCGCACCACACCGTCAGCGGCGGCTTTGAACTCGCTTTCCATTTTCATGGCCGAAACGATAATCACGGTTTCCCCTGCCTTCACCTCCTGACCGATGGCCACCGGGATGCGGACCACTTTGCCAGGCATTGGGCTGAGGATGCGGTTGCTGGCCTCGCCGAAAGCGGCCTTGTCGCGCGCTTCCATGTACTTGGCCTCGGCATCCACGATGTCTGCTTCGTACGATTGGAACAGGGTGTTCACGGTATAGTTCTTGGGTTTGCTCCCGGGGATGATTTCCAGGTTGAAGGACTTGCCGCGGTAAAGGATACTCCAGATGCCGGGTTCCACTTCCACCATGTCGAGGTCGTAGGTCCTGCCATCCACTTCAAATTTCATCCGGTCCCCTTCCCGGTTGAGGAGCTGGACCTTGGCGAGGCGTTTGCCTATTCTTACTTCCAATGCCATAGGTTAAGGGCTTAAAGGCGATTAATGGAATTACGTCGTCCGAAGCTTTTCCAGGGGGAATCCTTGGGGGAGGCCTCCGGACCCTTCACGCTGGCGGCAGCCAGGCGGTTGGTGTGGTCCAGGAAGGCAGTGATTACCGCGAGATCCTCGCAGGTGCGGTCGCATTCCCTGGATGTCGTCAGTTCTTCCAGGTGCTCCTCGATGAAATGGGTATTGTAGCTGCCTTCTGCAAAGGCCTTGTTCTCCATGATGCGCTCCAGGAACTTGATAGAGGTCTTAACCCCGGTGATCTTGTACTCATACAATGCCCGGCGCATCCTGCGGATGGCATCGTCGCGGTCGCTGCCCCATACCACGAGCTTGGAGATCATAGGGTCGTAATACATCGGGATCTCGTAGCCCTCATATACATAGCCGTCGTGCCGCACGCCCAATCCGAGAGGTTCCGTGATATGGCGGATCACGCCGGGACTGGGCATAAAGTTGCGGTCAGGGTCCTCGGCGTAAATGCGGCATTCGATGGCATGGCCGCGCTGCACCAGGTCATCCTGCCGGAAGGGCAGCTTGCCGCCATTGGCGATATTGATCTGCTGCTTCACCAGGTCCACGCCCACCACGCGCTCGGTAATGGGATGTTCTACCTGGAGGCGGGTGTTCATCTCAAGGAAATAATAGTTGAGCTGCTCATCGACGATAAACTCGATGGTACCGGCCCCGTAATAGTTCACCGCGGCGGCAGCGGCCACGGCATGGCGTCCCATTTCGGCCCTGACCTCAGGGGTCAGCAGCGGTGAAGGGGTTTCTTCCACCACTTTCTGATGGCGGCGTTGCACTGAGCACTCCCTTTCGAAGAGGTGCACGATGTTCCCGTGCTGGTCGCCCAGGATCTGGTACTCAATATGGTGGGGTGAGTTGATGTACTTCTCAATGTACACGGCATCGTCTCCGAAGGCCGCACGCGCCTCGGAGCGGGCAGCCCGGAGGCTGGAAAGCACATCCTTGGGGTCTTTCACCAGGCGCATACCCTTGCCGCCGCCTCCGGCGCTGGCTTTGATCATCACCGGGACCCCGATGCGTTCGATGATGGCCAGGGCTTCCTCGTCACTGGTGATGGCAGACTCGGTGCCCGGGACTACCGGGACCCCGGCAGCGATCATGGTCTTGCGCGCCGTGATCTTGTCGCCCATGGTGTTGATGGCATAGGGGGAAGGACCGATGAAGATGATCCCTTCATCGGCGCAGCGCTGGGCGAAGCCTGCGTTTTCGGATAGAAATCCATAGCCGGGATGTATGGCATCGGCCCCGGTTTGCTTCGCGGCGGCGATGATCTTGTCGATCACCAGATAACTCTCCTGGGAGGGTGAGGGGCCGATGAATACGGCCTCGTCGGCGTAGCGCACATGCATGGCCTTGCGGTCGGCTTCGGAATATACGGCTACGGTGGGGATGCCCAGTTCCCGGCAGGAACGCATCACCCGGACAGCGATCTCACCCCGGTTGGCTACGAGGACTTTTCTGATCATAGGCTGGATTGGTGCTGAGGTCTGTTTGGCAAATGTATGTCAATATTTATATATGACCAAAAGATGATTTGGAGGCAATACAGGATCCGCGGGCCAACGTAAGCTCAGACCTCTGGCCAGGAGTCTGAAGGGTAAATATAGTCCAATCCCCTAAGCGCGTCAATGCTCCAATGAATTCAGGCCGCACCTGCGTCCCGAAAAATTAACACAAGGCCCGCAATAAGGGGGAAGGAATTAACGATCTTTGCAGTCCTGATTACGTTGGGGAAGAAGGCCCTGTCACTGGGCATGTAAGTCTCAGAAAATCAGAGCTGTGTGTAATAAAGAAAGTGAGTGAGAACTAAAAACCTGAACCTATGAGCAGACTACGTCTCGGTATTATGGGATTCGGAGAGACGGGGAGGCACCTGTACCGGGCATGCCTGAAGGACGACCGCATTGAGGTGGTCGCCATCAGTGACATCGGCAAGCCCGAGATCCTGCACTACCTGTTGCAGTCCCATATGTCCAAAGAAAGAGAAGTGCACCTGGAAGGCAACTACCTGGTGTCCTCGAACGGCAAGGCCCGCATGGTGCGCGGCATCACCCCCGAGCATGTGCCCTGGGATGCCTTTGATGTGGATTTCGTGGTGGATGCCACGGGCAAGTACAAAACACGGGAGGCGCTGTCGCAGCACCTGAAGAGCGGTGCCCGCAGGGTGGTCCTGGCTTCCCTGCCGGAGGATGAGATCGACCGCATCGCAGTGATGGGCGTAAACGACAGCACCATCGATGCTTCGGACAAAATCATCTCCTCAGGCTCCGCCACCACCAACGCGGCCGCCCTGCTGATCCGTGCGCTCAACGAGGCCTTCGGCGTGGATTATGCGGTGATCTCTTCTGTGCACGCCTATACGGCCGACCAGCCCCTGCGCAATGTAGCCGGTACCGACTTCCGCCGTAGCCGTTCCGCTGCGGAGAACATCATCCCCAACTTTGCCCCGGCCGTTCGCTGGCTGCAGCATGTGATGCCCGAGATGAATGGCAGGATTGGCGGAGGGGCGCTCAATGTGCCCGTTCCTGAAGGCTCCCTGCTGGACCTCACAGCCTTCCTCAACAAGGAATTTACCCTCGAAGGCGTGCACCTGGCCATGGAGGCCGCCGCCGCCGCCCATCCCGGACTGATTGAGATCACCCGCGACCCTATCGTGTCCACGGACGTGATTGGGAATACCGCCTCACTGGTGTACGATGTGGACGCCGCGATGAAATCCGGTAAGCGACTGTTCAAGGCCATCGCCTGGTATCATGGATACCTCAGCCTGGCCCATCGCATCAAGGAACTGATGCTGCTCTATCACGAAAACGACAAGAAAGGAGGTGTGCGATGAAAGTTGCCATCAATGGATTCGGAAGAATCGGACGCTCGGTGTTCCGTATCCTGAACGCCCGGGAAGACATCGACGTGGTTGCCATCAACGACCTGTTCGACCACAATGCCCTGCAATACCTGCTCAAGTACGACAGCATCATGCAGCGCTTCGAGCAGAACGTATACATCGAGAACGGTTACCTGATCACCCCCGGGGAGAAGGTGAAAATGCTCAGTTGCAAGGATCCCAAGGAACTGCCCTGGGGAGAGCTGGGCGTAGATGTGGTGGTTGAGGCCACCGGAGTATTCCGCAGCCGTGAACAGCTCACCTGGCAGCTTGATGCCGGGGCCAAACGGGTGATCCTTACTGTCCCCTCCAAGGACGAGATCGATTTCACCGCCGTGCTTGGGGTGAACGAGGAAGGGCTGAAGCCCGAACACCGCATCATCTCCAACGCCAGCTGTACCACCAACTGCCTGGCCCCCATGGCCAAGGTGCTCAACGATGCCTTCGGTATAGTTGAAGGGATGATGACCACCACGCATGCCTACACCAACGACCAGCGTCTGGCCGACGTGCCCCATAAGGACCTGCGCCGCGGAAGGGCCGCCGCCGAGAACATCATCCCCACCACCACCGGGGCCGCCAAGGCCGTGGGTAAGGTGATCCCGGAGCTCAAGGGCAAACTGGACGGGATGGCCTGCCGCGTTCCCATCCCTGACGGCTCCGTGGTCGACCTGGTTGTGGAAGTGAGCAGGGACGTAACGGTAGAGGATGTGCACCGCGCTGTGCGCGAGGCCTGCGCCACCGACCGGATGAAGAATGTACTTCACTACGCCGAAGGCCCCATCGTTTCCAGCGACATCGTGGGCAATCCCTACTCTTCCATATACGATTCCGAGTTCACCCAGGTCATGGGGAAGCGCATCATCCGTACCCTCAACTGGTACGATAACGAATGGGGTTACTCCAACAGGGTTGTTGACCTCATTTCGATGCTGAAATCCTTTAGTTAAACTTCGCTAAACTGTTTCGGATGGGCCCTTACCGTGGATACGGCGAGGGCCCGTTTTATTTTTCAGGAAGATTAACTCTTGCTTTCCTTCCGTTTGCTCCCTCAATAAGAAGTAACAGGAATACTCAATTCTTCTTATCCCTCTCCCAGGAATGCAGCATTCCTTTTGAGACCAGAATAACCTGTGCGGGCCAGGGGGGAGCGGGAGAAACGGCGGGTGAATTCTGCCTCGCTCAGCGCGTCCAGGTCGCTTTTCCGCAGATTCAGGAGGTCCGGATGAGCCTTCAGGCGGGGCTCCCCGTGGGGAGTGGCCTTGCTGTTCCAGGGGCACACTTCCTGGCATATATCGCAACCGAAGACCCAATCCTGGTATTGTCCGCGGAATTCATCGGGGATATCATCCTTATTCTCGATAGTAAGGTAAGAGATGCATCGCCGGGCATCCACCACTCCAGGCTGCACAATGGCCTGGGTAGGACAGGCGGTGATGCAGCGCACGCAACCCCCGCAGTAATCGCGGGTAATCGGGGCATCCGGGGCAAGGGTGAGGTCAGTTAGTATTTCGGCCAGAAAGAAATAGGATCCCATTTCCCGGTTCAGCAACAGGCTGTTCTTTCCTGTCCATCCCAGTCCTGCGCGTTGGGCCCAGGCCCGCTCAAGGATGGGTGCAGAGTCGGTGAATGCCCGGGAAGCCGTTGCTCCCTCTGCTTGCAGCCAGGCGAGGATGGGCCGCATCTTGTCCTTCAATACGAAATGATAGTCCTCTCCGAGGGCATAGCGGGCGATCCTATACTCCCCGGAGGGTTCCTTATCGGGGAAATAATTATGAATGAGGCAGATCACACTGCGCGTGCCCGGCATAAGGGCTGTCGGGTCCAGGCGTTTGTCGAAGTGCCCCTCCATCCAGGCCATTCCGGCATGCATCCCCTGGCGCAGCCATTCCTGCAGGTGCACTCTCTGTTCCACCAGGGTTCGGGCTTCTGCAATCCCGCAGGCGTCGAAACCTGCCTCCAGGGACACTTTCTTCAGCCGGGCCGCGAGCATGACCGGATCCGGAGGGGCCGGCATGGTCAGAAGAGCTGGGGTTGATCGCCCCTGAGCTTGCTGTGGCCGAGGTGGCGGTAGGCCCTTTCGGTCACTTCCCGGCCGCGGGGCGTGCGCATCAGGAAGCCTTCCTGGATGAGGAAGGGCTCATAGACCTCTTCGATGGTGCCGGGGTCTTCTCCCACGGCTGTGGCGATGGTGTTGATCCCTACCGGGCCGCCCTTGAATTTCACGATGATGGTGTCCAGTATCTTGTTGTCCATCTCATCCAGGCCGAAGGCATCCACGTTGAGTGCCTCCAGGCCAAAGCGGGCGAGGGGGAGGTCGATATGGCCGTCGCCCTTGATCTGTGCGAAGTCGCGTACCCTGCGCAGCAGGAGGTTGGCGATGCGGGGCGTGCCCCGGCTGCGCCGGGCGATTTCTACCGAAGCCTCGTCGGAGATTTTAACGCCCAGGATCTGGGCGGAGCGGCGAACGATGCCGGTGAGCGTGGGTCCATCATAGTAAGCCAGACGGGCATTGATGCCGAAGCGTGAGCGGAGCGGTGCGGTGAGCAGGCCCGATCGTGTGGTGGCCCCGATGAGGGTGAAGGGGCTCAGGCCGATCTGTACCGAGCGGGCATTGGGACCCGTATCGATCATGATGTCGATGCGGTAGTCCTCCATGGCCGAGTAAAGGTACTCCTCCACCACCGGGCTCAGACGATGGATCTCGTCGATGAACAGCACATCGTTTTCTTCGAGGTTGGTGAGCAGCCCGGCCAGTTCCCCGGGCTTGTCGAGTACCGGACCGCTGGTGATGCGGATATTCACCCCCAGCTCGTTGGCAATGATGTGCGAGAGGGTGGTCTTGCCCAGTCCGGGAGGACCGTGGAGCAGCACATGGTCCAGGGCTTCCCCACGCTGGCGGGCCGCTGCCACGAACACCCTGAGGTTCTCCACTACCTTGT
>ERZ795054.3804-NODE-3804-length-11537-cov-6.019422_pt1 | contig 11537 bp, 6 predicted proteins | sample MGYA00375138_ERZ795054 | MGnify/ENA primary metagenome ERZ795054 (study PRJEB30183, sample SAMN05720215) | anaerobic digester metagenome | isolation source: active sludge of municipal wastewater-treating anaerobic digesters | place: USA | collected 2014-12-23 ...
CGGTAATGTAATGGACGGAAACTGGATCTCGGGGATTCCGTTTGTTGACAACCCGAGGCTTGGCGATCAGTCGCTCCTGCCAGAAGAGAACCGCAATAATCCTGCCCGTAATACCTATTTCCTGCTGCCTCTCCTGGCAGGCCTTGCAGGTATGTGGTGGCAGTACCGCCGTGATCCGAAGGGGCTGTCGCTTGTGCTTCTTCTGTTCCTTATGACAGGACTGGCAATTGTGACCTACCTCAACCAGAGCCCGAGCCAGCCCCGGGAGCGTGATTATGCATATGCAGGCTCATTCTATGCTTTTGCCGTATGGATCGGTATGAGCGTCATGTTGATCTATGACCTTCTGAGGAGGTTCATGAAGGAGTATCCCGCGGCTGTGATCCCGTCAGCTTTGATTATGGCAGCCGTGCCGCTCCTTATGATTATGCGCAACTATGATGATCATGACAGGTCTGACAGATACACGGCAAGGGACATCGCTGCAAACTATCTCTCATCCGTTGATCAGAACGCAGTGCTGCTTACCTACGGTGACAATGACTCTTTCCCCCTCTGGTATATTCAGGACGTCGAGGGTTACCGCACAGATGTCCGTGTTGCCAACCTCAGCTATCTGCAGAGCGGATTTTATATTGAAACCATGAGCCGCAAGGCATTTGAATCAGACCCTCTGCCGTTTACACTCTCCCCTGAAAAGTATATAGAGGGAGAGCGCGTCCAGCTGCCCGTTGAGGAGATGATCAAGGAACCGATTCCGATACGTAAGGTAATGGAGTTTGTTGGTTCAGATGACCCGAAGGCAAAAATGGATCTGTCAGGACGAGGCGATTTCTTCAATTTCATACCTGTAAAAGAGTTTATTGTAGATGTCGATTCGGCGCATGTCATTGCAACGGGAGCGGTCAGGCCTTACCATGCCGACAGGATGCTGAAGCCATTGTTATGGAAGTTCAGTAATTCAATGGCAATCAAGGACGACCTTGCTGTGATGGACTTCATTGCAGGCAACAACTGGGAACGTCCTCTCTATTATTCGGTTACGGTTCCCGCATCTACGTACATTGGCCTGGAGGAGTTCTATATCCTCGAGGGGATGGCATACAGGGTCAGTCCTGTCAGAATTGATCCGCCCGCACCGGGTGAGACAGGGATGGTTGACACCCGCGAGATGTATGAAAACATGATGAACAGCTTCCGCTGGGGCAATGCCGAAAAGGAGGGTGTCTACCTGGATGAAAACAACCGCCGCATGATTGACGTCTTCAGGCGTCAGTTCGCCAAGCTGGCCAAGGCGCTGGTGGCTGAGGGCGACACCATAAAGGCGATTGCTGCAGTTGAAAAGGGTCTTGCCATTGTCCCGCCTGAGAAGATGCCATATGACTATTTCAGCATTGACCTGGGCGAAGCTCTTGCAATGACCGGAAAAAAGGAGGAGGCCGAGAAGCTCCTCACCGAGATAGTTGACAACTCACTGGCTTCATTGAGTTTCATCGCTGCACTGCCTGATGAGAAGTCGTATGGACTCGATTTCAATGCTTCGGTATCACTGCAGGCGCTGCTTGACATATACAGGATGGCTTCGAGGTTCGGCATGACGGAGCTCTCCGCCACAGCCTCAGCTGAACTTAACCGGTATTACGGTGAGGTGCCGGTGAGATGATGAGGAACTTCCGGAGGCCGTTTCCCGCCGCAATCATATATCCTGATGCAGTCTATTCAATCAGGAGTGGAGACAGGAAGCTCTACCTTACTTTCGACGACGGTCCGGATCCGGAGTCTACTCCCCTGATTCTGGATATTCTTAAGGCTCATGATGTCACTGCTACTTTCTTCTGCACCGGAAGCAGGGTGCTTGCTTCGCCCGGCCTTTTTGCAAGGATAGCAGCCGGCGGTCATACAACAGGAAATCACGGATTCAGCCATCTGAACGGGCTCAGTACGCCGGTAAGGACGTACTGCGCTGATGTCCTTCGCGGCAGGGATATTACCTGCAGCAACCTCTTCAGGCCGCCATACGGCAGGCTCCGTGTCAGACAGTACAGGATACTCGAGAGGAGTATGCAGATAGTGTTCTGGGATATAATGCCTTACGACTTCGACCAGGGTCTGACTGCGGAGGAATCATATGAGATTCTTATGAAGCGGATCAGGCCCGGTTCGGTAATTGTACTGCATGACAAGCCGACGAGCAGCGCCCTGCAATACCTCGGCCGGTTCCTTGAAAAAGCTCTTGCCACGGGATGGTCGTTCGGCCCGGTTGATGATTATTCACGGCGGAGCTGAGTATTTTAATCCTAAATACTATTTTTGAAAAGGGAAAGAAACCTGTAACATGAATATCCTGATTCTCGGTTCCGGAGGACGCGAACATGCAATCACCTGGAAGCTGGCAAAGAGCGCCAGGCAACTGAGCCTCTTTGTTGCACCCGGCAATCCCGGTACAGCATCTGTGGCTGTGAATCTGCCTGTTGACCCTCTTGACTTCAATGGGGTTCGCGCAGCCATCCTCGAAAATAATATCGGCATGGTTGTAGTTGGCCCTGAGACACCTCTTGCAGAGGGCATCGCAGATTTCATTGAAAATGACCCGGCTCTTTCCGGTGTTGCTGTAATTGGTCCGCGCCGTGCAGGGGCTATGCTGGAGGGAAGCAAGGATTTTGCAAAGGAGTTCATGGTCCGGCACGGAATCCCGACCGCTGCATACTCTACCTTTACCCCTGACACAATCGATGAGGCCATCAGCTTCATGCGCGGTCTCAAACCTCCGTGGGTGCTTAAGGCAGACGGTCTCGCGGCGGGGAAGGGGGTGCTGATAATCAATGACTTCGACGAAGCGGTCAGCGAGCTGCGTTCTATGCTGGGAGGACGGTTCGGAGCAGCAGGCAGCAAGGTGGTAATAGAAGAATACCTGACAGGAATAGAGATGTCAGCCTTTGTTATAACCGATGGCATCTCGTACCGGATATTGCCTGAAGCAAAGGATTACAAGCGCATTGGCGAGGGCGATACCGGAAAGAACACAGGGGGGATGGGGGCCGTTTCACCGGTGCCTTTTGCAACCACTTCCTTCATGGCAAAAGTGGAGGAGAGGGTCATCAGACCCACGGTGGACGGACTCAGGGCTGACGGGATTGATTACAGGGGATTCATCTTCTTCGGCCTGATGAATGTTAACGGCGATCCTTACGTGATTGAATACAATGCGAGGCTGGGCGACCCCGAGAGTGAGGTGATTCTTCCGCGCATTGACAGTGACTTCTATGACCTGCTTGAGGGTGTTGCTCACCGTGACCTTGGAAGCCGCAACATCGTCATTGCCCCGGAAACGGCAGTTACAGTGATGATAGTTTCAGGCGGATACCCTGACAGCTATGGCAGGGGCTTTGCCATAACAGGCACGGAAAAGGCCGGGGAGAGCATCCTATTCCATGCCGGAACCGCAACCCTTGACGGCCATCTTGTGACCTCGGGAGGACGGGTGCTGGCGGTGACCTCCAGGGGAGACTCGATTGAAGAGGCCCTGGCAAAGAGCTATGCCTCAGTAAGGGTTATCTCCTTTAATGGGATGAACTACCGCAGCGACATAGGCTTTGACCTGAAAAACATTAAGGCATGATCAGGTTTTTCCGTGGATCGGGAGCCGGACCGGCGCTTCTGCTCATACTGACAGCTCTTGCTTTGTGGCTGAATCTTTTTCTTTCTCCTCCTCAGGCAGGACTTGCTGCCGAAGGACTGCCGATGCCGCTGTGGGGTATCATCACCAGGGCTCTTTCAGGCTCCCCCCTTATTGCAGTTATAGTCTCATTCTTGCTTGTGCTTGCCATCTCCTTTTTGATGGTAAGGTTTAACACCTCGATTTTCTTCATCCCCCGCCGCACATTCCTGCCGGCCCTTCTATACCTGATCCTTTACTCGGTTTTCCCGGGCGAGATGATTCTCAACCCGGCACTTCCTGCAGCACTGCTAATACTGACAGGTCTTTGGCGGATGATCTCCTCCTACCGGGTGAACGGTATGACCTTTAAGTTTTTCGACGCTGCACTTCTGATCTCGTCAGGGGGTCTTTTCTATGGCGGGTCGGTATGGTTCATCCTGCTGGTGTTTATCGGGGCCCTTGTTCTTCGCAGCCCTGATGCCCGTGAACTGACCCTGGCGGCAGTTGGTGCAGTGTTACCCTGGGTTGTAATGTATGCCGCATGGTATATAGCCGGTGAGTCACCAGGCGAGCTGACGGAGATAATTGGGCACAATCTCTTCGATCAGGTGCCTTCTTTTGAATGGAGCCGTACCCTGATTATTCTCCTGATTATTGTAGGACTGAATTTCCTGCCAACGTTGCTTTACCTGGTCAGGGAGATGCCTACATACAAGATCAGGTCACGCAAGACCTTTGAATTATTTATCTGGATGCTGGCAATCAGTGCCCTTGCGTTCCTCTTCATCCCGGCCGTTTCGGCGGAAATGGCAGCGCTGGCTGCTTTGCCTGTATCCTTCATCATGGCTAACCAGAATGTGTTTACACGGCGGGTGATCTTCACAGAAATACTGTTCTGGCTAATGGTGGCAATGCTTGTAGTTTCGCGTGTATGGCCCTCCTGAGGATCATTTGATCATACAGACCACACCCACTCCGGAACCCTGCTCTCCGTCAATGAATTCATACCAGATTGTGTACAGGCCTGTCTTGTTGCATATGAAGTCAACAGTGTCGAATTTTTTCCCGGAACTGCTGTTGAATGATGATATGAGCTCCTTGCCCTGGTCATAGATTGTGACTTTAAGTTCTCCATTGGATTCGGGAGCATTGCAAACCGAGAACCTGTATTTCATATTCTTCATCAGGTACATATTGGCTTTATAAACCGGTGCAGCACCATTGGGGGCCATTTTGGGAAGCTGGATGCGGAAATCCTTCAGGTAGGTTGTATTTTCACCTGCTGAAAGAACACATCCACTTACAAGATCTTCTGCTGCAGGCTGACCTACTGCCACCAGGGGCAGGATTATCAGGACCAGGGAGAGAATGAAAAACCTGCTTTTCATCTTAAAGGCCGGATATTAGTTTGTTTCTCACTTCTTTTGACATCTCAGCGATCGCCGCAAGCTGACCGTCGCTCATTTCAACTATGCTTTCCTCATGCTGAACCATTACCAGCCGGCCATCCTCTTCAAGCGTTTCCGGTTCGCCCAGCCTGTAGGAGACCCTCACATCAGCGTACTTGCTGCTGATACTTTCCATCATATCATATAAAGACTGATACTCCTGGCTGCTTGTTCGGTAGGGGCGGAGCAGCATGAGCAGATCGCCCAGTATTATTTTCTGCTCACCTATACGGTCTCTCAGTATCTCGTCATTATGACCCATCGCCACCTGGGTTGCAAGGTATTGCCCCTCAACCCAGACTCCGGCGATCATCAGAGCAGAGATCGACCCACGGTTGTTCTCCCGAAGGAAATTGTCAATATGGTTATACGAGTTGACCGAGAGGAAAAGGAGCGAATCAAGATTTGACTTGCTTAATGAAAGCCTCTTCAGTGTTTCGAAGTCAAAGTACTGTCCCACCCGTAAGCCGTCGGCCAGTCGCTTTATTGTCGAGAGCACGTCAATTGAATTGCCTGTCTTCTCATACATATTCAGGTATCCCAGGTCAGCACCGTAAATACCTAGCATGACGGCCTTCTGGAAGTTGGTCGTAAGCCTGTCAGCTTCATTAGTGGGCGCAAGGTAACCGGCTGAAAAGGGTACCTGCATCGACTGAAGGATAGCTGCTATCTCAACGGGTGAGGCAATATTCTGCACTATATCTGCCAGTGCCTCATCACTTAGTTTCTCAGCTTCACCGGATGGCACGGAATCGGCGACGGGAAAGTTCAACCCGCCCTGTCGCGTACCGGAGTTCCTGCATGAGCTGGCCACAAGCAGCAGAATCACTACTGCGATTTTTGTTATTGTCCCTTTCATCGGGCGTTTGAATTGATATACAAATTTAGGATACTCGTCATTTCTGGTTTAATCTCCGCTTTTTGCCCAATCCGGTTCGTTCAAAGGACATTACAAGACGTCTCAGTGCCTCGGTGTAAAGAAGTACATACAGCACGATTACCGAGGAGAGGACCAGAATTACATTGAACCTGAAAGTGTCAACCCGGAGGCCCATGAACCTTTTAACCGGTGCCATGAACCAGGTGCGGAATCCGGGCGCTCCCGTCGTCTCCGGCTCCAGGTAAATAAGGTCTGCATTCTGGATCAGCCTGTCCCTGAACTCAAGCATCTTGTTTTTCTCATATACCTTCCTGACAATATCTTCAAGTTTGTCATTATGGTAGCTATTATATAACAGATCCAGGGCCATTTTATTGCTGCTTACATAATTATCGAGGTTCATATCTGCAATGAGGCTCAGTCTCCTGTATTCACTGTCAATCCTGTTCAGCCATTGTGACAGCCTCTCCGCCAGATCTCCGTTGAAAAGTCCGGGTCTTAATGAGTCTGTCCCGCTGAATGGTTCAATAATTCCTGAAGCGCTGAGATACGCTGTCTCGTTCCTGAGAAGCCTTATCTCCCTCTCCTCCGGGCTGATCATACCCTCGGTTCTGAGCTTCAGGCTAACTGTTTCAAGGGCTTCTGTAAGCCTGGGTATGCGATAGATGTTGTTAAAGTCAGAGACACTCATCTGCTGCTTCAGGGGGTAAACTCTTTTTCCGTACTCATTGCCGGTGAACTGTCTGACCATCAGCGCTTCATATGTCCATCTCGTTGGCATCAGCTCCGCGATGAACGGTACCCTGTCTGCCCTGGCCAGCTTCCTGTTAAGTTTGTCAAATGGAAACATTGCCCCGCTGAGTATCATCATCGGTATCATCAGCAGGGGTATGACAATGTAGATTGCAATTGCCGAGTTCAGTGCGGATGATATGTTCAGGCCGATCATGTTTGCGCACAAGGCGGTTGCAAAGAGGGCCAGCCAGTATGAGAAGAAGAGCCCTTTGATGCCAAGGACCGGATTGGCCACTGCCAGGAAAAGAAATACCTGAAGAGCAGAGATGCAGGCCAGTATAAGCATCTTGCTGAACAGGTAGCTGCTCCGGCTCAGGTGGAGAAAATGCTCTCTCCTCAGCATCTTCCTGTCGCGGAAGATCTCCTCCGCACTGATAGTAAGACCGAGAAAAAGGGACACAATTATACTCATGAAGATGTAAACCGGGATATTCTCATTTTCCCGGAAAATGTAGATATGAGATGAGGGATCAGCGATGTACCTGATGATGTAGGAGAGGATAAGACCGAGGACCGGTCCTTCGAGCAGTGTAAGCAGCATGTATTGCCTGTTGGCCAGCTTGCTTTTCGCATCACGCATGATGAAGATCAGGGTCTGCCTGAGCCATCCGGGCTTGCGGAGGGTAGACCAGGGCTCTGTTGTCTCCTCCCTGACCTCCCCGGGAGGGACTGCCCTGCTGAATGCTTCAGCCCACTCTTCAGGTGAGACCTTCCTGCGGTCAGTGTACTTACCGAACTCATCAACTACTTTTGTTTCGAGGATATTGAAGAGTGTCTCCGGATTTACCGTTCCGCATGAAGGGCATTCGGCCACAGCGCTGTTGATATGAGCCTCAAGTGTTTTGAAGTGAACAATTGAATCAAGAGGGTTTCCGTAGTAGACGAGGTGACCCTTCAGGTCAAGTACAAGTACCTTGTCAAATCCCTTGAATATTCCGGATGATGGCTGATGGATGACTGTAAGGACCAGCTTTCCCCTTCGCGCAAGCTCATGCAGCAGTTCCATCACGTTATCGGAGTCACCTGATGACAGTCCCGAGGTTGGTTCGTCAAGGAAGAGGACTGAGGGTTCACGTATCAGTTCCAGCGCGATGTTCAGCCTTTTTCTCTGACCTCCGCTGATAACCTTGTTGAGTGGCGATCCCACACGGAAGTTCCTCTTCTCGTAAAGTCCGAGACTGTGCAGCATCCGGTTCACCTCCCCGGTGATTTCCTCCTGCTTCCTGCCTGCGAAGCAAAGAGAGGCTGCATAGAACAGGTTCTCAAACACCGTCAGGTCCTCAACGAGGAGGTCATCCTGCGGCACATACCCCAGGACTCCTTCGAGCCTGCCGTCGCCTGAGTGGATGGATATGCCATTGATTCGTACCTCACCTGATTGGGGATCCACCAATCCTGTAAGAAGGTTCAGGAGAGTTGTCTTGCCTGATCCGCTGGCTCCCATGATTCCGATCAGCATTCCGTCGCAGGCGGCGAAGCTGACATTGCTGACAGCTGCTGTCCCGTCAGGAAAACTGTAGCTTAACCTGTCAGCCACGAAAGAGATTGGATGGATCTTACTTTCAGTGGCAAAACGGGATATTATGTCACTGTAATAGATATTGGGGGCAGGAGGCGCCTGGACCGAGCTTCCGGGAGCAAAGAGGTATACCTTGCGGCATACAAGCGGGAGGCCGTTGAGCAATGAGGTCCCACTACAGAAGCACCTCATGAAATAAAGGTTCACGCTCGCCACCTTCAGGAAGACGACGAAGTTACCGCATCCCTGGTCGTATTCAGCCCGGGCTCCGGTAATAACGACAAGCATCGAAGGGTCTGTGAAGGCCTCCTGATCCTCCTCCCTGACGAACTGCATTATGCTGCCGAACTCCTTGCCGGAGACTCCGAATACCTCTGCGATCGTATTGATAATGTTCATACGCTGATGAGTGTACTGCTTGTCGGAATCGATGAGTTCGAAGCAGTGCATCAGCACAATGACCCTCTGTTCCTGGGTAAGGGTCTTGTTGATCTTTTTGCAGTTGTTCAGGATCTTTATTGAATCTCTTGCGGAGGCGGTATCCGAAGTGCCTGTTTTTCCTCTTTCCTGGAGCGGGCCTGCATTTTCCAGGAAGAGGCTCATGAATTGATCGGCACTCTGATGCGGAAGCTGCTTGGTCAGGAAAGCTGACACAAAATCACGTTCGCTCTGCAACATCCCGCCATCCTGTTTGACAATCAGGGCGAATAACTCCATCATGGCCCGCAGGATCTCTTCACTCATGTCTCAGAATCAGGTTTCAAGTATAGCTGCCAAGTTAGTGAAAAATGGTAGACAATTTGATCTAAAATGTGGACTTATCGTCTATGACGTATATCCTTATTTTTTAATGCTTAACTTTATAACCATGCACCCTTTTGCACATGAAATAACGAGTTCTAAAATATATATTTAAAACCCTAATCAACTTGTCTATGACAAAATCTATTGATGCATTCAGAAGATACCCCGGCCGTGGAAACAGTGGCCTGAGGGTTTTGCTGATCCTTGTCATGACGGCATTTTCCCTGACTCTCTTCTCGCAGAACATCACTGTGAAGGGAAAAGTGACAGATGCCGTGACGGGAGAGGCCATGATTGGCCTGAACGTGGTCATTAAGGGCACAACCCGAGGTGTGGCCACTGACCTTGATGGCAGTTTTACGGTTGCTGACTGTCCGCCTGATGCCATTCTTGTATTCTCATTCGTGGGATATGATCCGGTTGAGGAGCCTGTACGGGGCAGAACAACCATTGATGTTACGGTTGCTCCCAAAAGCAGTATGCTGGGGGATGTGGTTGTAATCGGTTACGGCACTGTTCGAAAAAGGGATGTAACAGGTTCGGTTGTATCGGTACAGGGAGAGGAGCTTGCCAGGGTGCCGGTCTCTACTGCCACCGAAGCACTCACCGGAAAGATGGCCGGAGTCCAGATTGTTACCACTGAGGGCTCGCCGGATGCCGAGATCAACATTCGTGTCAGGGGAGGCGGTTCCATCACCCAGAGCAACTCACCGCTTTTCATCGTTGACGGTTTCCCGGTAAACAGCATTACAGATATACCGCCCTCGACGATCCAGTCGATCGATGTACTCAAGGATGCTTCATCAACTGCCATCTACGGCGCCCGTGGCGCCAATGGGGTTATAATTATCACAACCAAGGGAGGCGAAGAGGGTAAACCGAGGGTGAATTACAATGCATATTACGGTTTCAAGAAGGTGGCCAGCCGACTTAATACAGTCTCAGTTGAGGACTACATGAGGTGGCAGTATGAATATGCCCTGCTGGATGACAACGTTTCCAACTATGAGCGGTATTTTGGTAACTACCAGGATATTGATCTCTATGCCGGTCAGCCCTCGACAGACTGGTTCAACCAGGTCTTCGGACATATAGGGAAGGTATTCAACCATGATCTGACTGTCTCGGGGGGAAGTGACAAGTTCAGGTATTCAGTTTCATATGCCGGCATCAGGAGCACTGAGATCATGCTTGCCTCAGAATATAAGCGAGACAACCTTTCACTCAAACTTGATCATAAAGCCAGTGAAAAGGTTGATCTCTCATTTTCGGTCCGGTATTCGGACATGGAGATTCTGGGTGCAGGTGCTACAGACCAGGCTGGCGCCACACCAAATGATGCAAGGGTCAAGCAAACGATGCTCTTTGTACCCATACCCTTCAACTCGGTAGGTGACTTTGATGACACTGACCTGTCTGCCAGCATGACCAACCCCCTTGACAACGTCAGGGACAATGACCGTCAGCAGCTCAGGAAGAGGTTCAACCTTGGCGGCAGCTTTTCGTGGGAAATAGTTAAAGGGCTGGTCTTCCGTACGGAGGCGGGCATTGACACATATGTAAACAATGATGATCGCTTCTACGGGCTGACGACGTACTATGTAAGGAATACCCCGACGGCTGATTATCAGAACAAGCCTGCCCTGGAGGCTTATGAAAGGAAGGGCAACGGCATAAGAAGCACCAACACTCTCAATTATGACTTCGAGGATCTCTTCGGTGATTCCGGCCATTCACTCAAGCTGCTGGCCGGCCAGGAGGTTCTTGTAATGAAGACGAATACAGTGTTCAATCAGGTCTGGGGTTTCCCCGAATTTTTCACCGGTCCCGAAGCGTACAAGCTTGTAAGTCAGGGTTACTCAAACAGCTATACAAACACATATAATCCTGATGATAAGCTGCTTTCATTCTTCGGAAGGGCCATGTACGACTACAAGGGGAGATACCTTTTTTCGGCAACCTACCGGGCTGACGGCTCAAGCAAATTCTCTGCGGTAAACCGCTGGGGCTACTTCCCGTCGGCTGCAGTAGCATGGAGGATCTCTGAAGAGAACTTCATGAAGGGCATCTCCGGCACTATAAACAACCTTAAACTGAGGTTTAGTTTTGGCACTGCAGGTAACAACAACATTCCCGCCAACCAGATTGCACAGATCTTTGAAGCCCGCACCACCTCCTGGATAAACGGCTTCGCTTCGTTCTGGGCTCCATCAGTTACAATGGCCAACCCTGACCTGAAGTGGGAGACAACCTTTACGAGGAACCTGGGCCTTGACTTCGGTTTATTCGACAGCCGTATAAACGGAAGCATTGAGCTCTATCGCAACAACACCAAAGACCTGTTGATTGAGTTCCCGGTATCGGGTACCGGGTATAATACCCAGTACAGGAATATGGGTGAAACCGAAAACAAGGGGCTTGAGATCGAACTTA
>ERZ795054.3807-NODE-3807-length-11532-cov-6.559902_pt1 | contig 11532 bp, 8 predicted proteins | sample MGYA00375138_ERZ795054 | MGnify/ENA primary metagenome ERZ795054 (study PRJEB30183, sample SAMN05720215) | anaerobic digester metagenome | isolation source: active sludge of municipal wastewater-treating anaerobic digesters | place: USA | collected 2014-12-23 ...
GCAGAGCTTCCCGCGGGAGAGCGGGTGCTCGGGGTTCCCGACGAGCTTCGTGACCTTGCCGTCCTTCACGTGGGCGAGGACGCCGCACTTCCAGAAGCAGAGCTCGCAGAAGGTCGGGACAACCTGGTCGCCGTCGGTGCCCGGGTCGTGGACGACGTCGGGGTCGAGCCCCCACCACTTCGTCGTCAGCCCCGACCCGAGGGCCGCGGCCCCGAGGCCCGCACCGCCGATCTGGATGAACTCTCGCCGGGTCGCCGTCATCTTCGCCTCCGGTGGTCTGGAAGATCGCCGCCGGCCCGATATCAAGAAACGCGCCAGGAGGCGTCAGGCCCGAGAATGCTGCTCTGCAACGCTGTCGGCGCGAACCTGAGAGATCGTCGCTGCGACAAGTTCATTCATGTGCGACAGGATGTTTCGCGCTGTGGCGCCCCGAATGAAACACGGTGTTTCGCGCGGATACCCTCTTCCGCCGGGATGCGGACGGGTCGCCGGGCGGGGCCGGCTCCCGTACGATGAGGAAGTGATCCGCTCGAGCCGCACGCCGGTCTGGATCGTCGCCCTCGCCGTCGTCTTCGCCTCGGCGCTTCTCGGGACGGCCGGCCTGGCGTCGCGAACGCTTCGGCAGCGGGACGCGGCGGTGCGCGACGGCGTCCTCTCGCGGGCGGCGCACGAGCTCGAGGCGAGCCTGCGGGGCGCGACGCCCGAGGAGGCGTCGACCGTTCTCCAGGAGTTCCTGTCGCGGTACGGGGCGTCCGTCGACGGGGCGGCAATCGTCGGACCCTCAGGCGTCCTGGCCAGCGCCGGCGTGGACTCGACGGACGGCTACGAGGTAACGGCGGCGCTCGGTCGCGAGTGGAGGCCGGCCCTGCTCGGGGCGGAGCCGGGCTCCGGAGCCGGCTTCATGGGCGGACGGGGACCCGGTCCGGGCGCGGGGCGGGGAATGCCGCCGATCCGACTTCGGCTGCGGCCTTCGCCCGCGCTGGGTCGCGCCCCGGCCCTCGCCGGGCTCGTCCTCGCCGGCGGCGCCGCCGCGGCGCTGGCCCTCGTCGGCCTCGCGCTCGTCGCCGCCCGGGGCCTCGCCGAGCGAGCGAGGAGGGAGGCGGCCGAGGCCGAAGGTCAGCGTCTCGCAACCGTCGCGAGGGCGGGGGCCGGCCTCGCGCATCGCCTCCGGAACCCGCTCGCGGTCGTGAAGGGGACGGCCCAGCTCCTCGACGGGCGCGTGCCGGAGAGCGAACGGGAGCGCGTCGTGCGGATCGTGACCGCCAGCGAGCGGATGGAGACGATCCTCTCCCGGCTCCTCGACTTCGCGCGCCCGCCCGACCCGCAGCCCGTCTCGTTCGACCTCGCCGCGCTCGCCCGCGAGGTCGCCTCGCGCGGCGGCGAAGGGACCGCGGCAGCGGTGGCCGTCCGCGCCGACCGGCCGGTCCCGGTGCGCGCCGACCGGGAGCACGTCGAGACGATCCTGGAGGAGCTCCTCGCGAACGCCCGCGCCTTCGACCCGAACGGAACGCTCGAGGTGACGGTCCGGGCCGAAGGGAACCGGGCGGTCGTCGAGGTCGCCGACCGGGGGCCGGGCCTCGACCTCGATCCGGCGAGCGCGTTCGAGCCGTACGTGACGTCGCGTCCCGACGGGACCGGCCTCGGTCTCGCCATCGTCCGGTCGCTGGCGACGGCGAACGGCGGCGCCGCGTCCCTCGCGCCGCGTTCCGGGGGCGGCTGCGTCGCGACGCTCGCGCTGCCCGGAGAGGGAGCCTGACGTGGCGCGCCTTCTCGTCGTCGACGACGAGCCCTCGTTTCGCGCGCTCCTGCGCGACATCCTCGAGGGAGCGGGGCACGGCGTCACCGAAGCGCGGGACGGAGCGGAGGCCCTGGCTTTCCTCGAGAGGACGAGCTTCGACCTCGTCCTGACCGACCGGAGGATGCCGGTGGTCGACGGCCTCGAGCTCCTCCGGCGCGTCCGCGCACGGACCTCGCCGCCACCGGTCGTCGTCCTGACCGCCCACGGCTCGATCCCGGAGGCGGTGGAGGCGGTCCGGCTCGGCGCCGCCGACTACATCACGAAGCCGCTGCCGTCGCCGGAGGCGCTCGTCGACCTCGTCGCGAGCCTCCAGCCGCGCGAGGACGACGGCGAGCTCGTGACGGCCGACCCCGCGATGAAGGAGCTGCTCGAGCTCGTCGACCGGGTCGCGCCGCGGGACGTCGCCGTCCTCGTGACCGGCGAGTCGGGGACGGGGAAGGAGCTCGTCGCCCGCCGGCTCCACGCCCGCTCGCCCCGCGCGAAGGGGCCCTTCGTCGCGGTAAACGCGGCGGCGCTCCCCGAGACGCTCGCCGAGAGCGAGCTCTTCGGGGCGGAGCGGGGCGCGTTCACGGGCGCCGACCAGGCGCGCGCCGGGCGCTTCGAGGAAGCCTCCGGCGGGACGCTCTTCCTCGACGAGGTGGGGGAGCTGCCGGTCGGGCTCCAGTCGAAGCTCCTCCGGGTCCTCGAGGAGCGGGTCGTGCGGCGGCTCGGGGGGAGCCGGGACCTGCCGGTCGACGTCCGGCTCGTCGCCGCCACGAACCGCGACCTCACCCGCGAGACGGAGGAGGGCGGGTTCCGGCAGGACCTCTTCTTCCGCCTCGCCGTCGTCGTCGTGAACGTCCCGCCGCTTCGCGAGCGGCCGGACGACGTGCCGCTCCTCGCGAGGCACTTCGCCCAGCGGCTCGCCGCGCGGCACGGGGTGCCCGTCCCCTCGCTCGCGGACGACGCCCTCGCGGCCCTCTCGGCGCACGCCTGGCCGGGGAACGTCCGGGAGCTGAGGAACGTCCTCGAGCGGGCGGTCGTCGTCCGGGGAGGAGAGCCGATTCGCGGCGCCGACCTCGGCCTCGCCCCGGCCTCGTCGGCGTTCGCGCCGCTCGACCGCGCCCACCGCGAGCGGGAGGCGCTCCTCGCGGCGCTCCGGCGAACCGGAGGGAAGCGCGAGGAGGCCGCGAAGCTCCTCGGCATCTCGGTGCGGACGCTCTACTACCGCCTCAAGCAGTGGGGGATGGGCTGAGCCCTTCTCCGGGAGGGACGGGCGCCCCTGCAGCGCCCGTGCAGCGGGACTGCGGACTTTGCAGTCCCGGACCTCTCCGAGATGGCCGGCGGCGGCGGGAAAGTCGCTCCGCCTGAATCACTTCGCTGCGCTCCGCCCCCGCGTGCGACGGCTGGCACCGGGCGTGGATGAGGGGCGACGAGGCGGCCCGAGACCGTGGCCGCCAGCACCGATCAAGGAGCCGAACATGAAGAAGACCGCTCTCCTCGCCGCCCTCCTCCTCGCGACGCCGCTCCTCGCCCAGCCCGGTCCCCGCGGAGGCCAGGGGAACGGCCCGGGCGCCGGCGCGGGTGCGCCCGCTGCGCCCGCGGCGAGCCCCTTCGTGACGTACTTCGCCTCGCTTCCGAAGGAGCCGCTCGGCTCCGCCGAGGCCGCGGAGATCGCGTTCCTCCGCGAAGAGGAGAAGCTCGCCCGCGACGTCTACCGCGCGCTCTTCGCCGCCCACGGCGACCGCGCGTTCGCGAATATCGCCGCCGCGGAGCAGCGGCACATGGACCTCGTGAAGCTCCTCCTCGACCGCTACGAGCTGGCCGACCCGGCCGCCGCGACGGCGCCCGGCGAGTTCGAGGACGCGCGGCTCGCGGCGCTCTACACCGACCTCGTGGCGAAGGGGAAGGTCTCTCTCGTCGAAGCGCTGAAGGTCGGCGCGACGATCGAGGACCTCGACCTCGCCGATCTCGCGAAGGCGCTCGCCGCCTCCGACAACCGGGACGTCGACGCCGTGATGCAGAACCTCGCGAAGGGTTCGCGCAATCACCTCCGCGCCTTCGCCGGTCGCCTCCAGGCGCTCGGCGCTCCCTACGCCGCCCGGTACCTCCCGGCCGACGACGTGGCGGCGATCCTCGCCGCCCCTCGGGAGCGGGGCGCGGTCGACGAGATCGGCAAGCTCCTGCCGGGGACCGGACCGGGTCTCGGGCGGATGGGCCGTGGTCGCGGGCCGGGAGCGGGCGCCGGGAACGGCACCGGGACGTGCGACGGGACGGGGCCGGGCGCTGGCACCGGTCCGGGAGCGGGCTTCGGCCCCGGCGACGGCACGGGCGCCGGCTGCCCCAACCGGTAGACGCAACGGCGCGCCGCGCCTTTCGCGGCCCGAGGACGGACGGGGGGAGAAGGTTTCCTTCTCTCCCCGTTCCGCGTCTGCGGCCTGCGGCGGCCGTCCCGCCGCGGGCAGACCCGATAATCGGGAATGCCCTCGGACAAGGCCCTCCTCCTCACAGCGATGGGCGCCTACCTGGCGCTCACGATCGGCGTCGGCCTCTGGTACTCGAGGCGCAGCGCCCGGAGCGCCGAGGCCTACTTCCTCGGGGAGCGCGGCCTCGGGCCGTGGGTCGCCGCGATGAGCGCGGAGGCCTCCGACATGAGCGGCTGGCTCCTCATGGGGCTTCCGGGCGTCGCCTACTTCGCGGGGGCGGGCGAGGCGGCCTGGACCGCGATCGGCCTCGCCCTCGGCACGTTCGCCTGCTGGAGCCTCGTCGCGCGGCGCCTCAGGGCCCACTCGATCGTCGCGGGGAACGCGTTCACGCTCCCGGCGTTCTTCAGCGCCCGCTTCCACGACGACCGGCGCCTCCTCTCGACGATCGCCGCGGGAATGCTCCTCTTCTTCTTCTCGATCTACGTCGGCGCCCAGTTCGTCACGTTCGGGAAGCTCTTCGGCTACGTCCTCGGCATGGAGGGCTTCTACGCGCGGATGGTCGTCTTCGGCGCGCTCTTCGTCCTCGCCTACACGTTCATCGGCGGCTTCCTCGCCGAGACGATGTCCGACTTCATCCAGGGGACGCTCATGTTCTGCGCCCTCGTCCTCGTCCTTTCGGTCGGGACGGCGAAGGCGGGCGGCGTCGGAGCGCTCCTCGCCGAGCTCGGGGCGATCCCGCGCTTCACCGACCTCTTCGGCGTCGCGACGCCGCTCGACGCCGCCGGAGCGGTCGTGACCGCCGCAGCCGGGAACGCGCAGGCGCTCGTCGGCGGGGTCCCCGCGTTTGGTCCCGGAGTCGGCTACGGCTTCCTCGCGATCCTCTCCTGCCTCGCCTGGGGCCTCGGGTACTTCGGGATGCCGCAGGTCCTTCTCCGATTCATGGCGATCGAGAAGCCCGCGATGGTCGCGCGCGCCCGCGCGATCGCGGTCACCTGGTGCGTCGTCTCGCTCCTCGCCGCGGTCGGCATCGGCCTGATCGGCCGCGCCCTGATGCCCGCCCGGCTCCTGACGGCGAGCGCGGCGGAGACGATCTTCATCCACCTCGCGGTCGACTTCTTCCCGCCGCTCCTCGCCGGGCTGGTCCTCTCCGGCATCGTCGCCGCCTCGATCAGCTCGGCCGATTCCTACATGCTCATCGCCTCCTCCTCGCTCGCGAACGACCTCGTTCCGAACTTCCGGGCCGAGCCGCTTTCGGACCGGTCGATCCTCGGACTCGCGCGCGGCACGCAGGTCGCGGTGACCGCCTTCGGGATCCTCGTCGCCCTCTCGGGGAACGACTCGATCTTCCGCGTCGTCTCCTACGCCTGGGCCGGGCTCGGCGCCGCGTTCGGGCCCCTCGTCCTCTTCTCGCTCTTCTGGAGGCGGACGACGCTCGCGGGGGCCGTCGCGGGGATGCTGACCGGAGGGATCGCCGTCGTCGCCTGGAAGAACCTCTTGGCGCCGCTCGGCGGCGCGTTCGCCGTCTACGAGCTCCTCCCGGCGTTTCTCCTCTCCTCGCTCGCGATCGCCGTCGTCAGCCGCCTGACGCCCGCGCCGCCGGCGGAGGTCACAGACGCCTTCGACGAGGCGCGGACCTTCCCGGGCTGAGCGCCGGGACTACTTCGGAGCCGGCGGGAGGACCTCGAGCTCGATCGCGACGGGGAAGGGGAGCCCCGCGTCGGGCGTCGGCCTCACGTTCGAGACGGCGTAGACGAGCTCGAGGCGCCGCGGGCCCGGGGCCGTCCTCTTCGGGACCCTCACCTCGAGGAGGCTCGTCCCGTTCGCGGCGACGACGAGCTTCCCCGGGACGACGACCTCGCCCGCCGCTCCCTCCCCCTCGAGGACGAGGCGGAGGTCGGAGTCGTTCCGGAGCCGCACGTATCCCTCGTCGCCCGCGCGGACGGCGAGCTTCGGGTTCTCGATCGTCACGGCGGCGGCGACGAGCGGCCGGAGCTCCTTCTCGCGCCCGGCGAGCTTCCCGTCGGCCCAGGCGGCCGTCCTCCGCGCGAAGAGCGCCTCGCGGATCCCCTCCTCGCTCCGCTCCTTCGCGAAGACGAGCGTGACGGGGCGACGGTCCCCCTCGTGGACGTGCCAGGCGAGGTTCGAGGGGTCGTGGATGTCGGAATTCGCGAGGATCGCGAGGTCCTTCTCGAGCGCCCAACCGTGCGCTTCCGGGTAGTACTCGCGGTCGTTCGCCACCTCGATGCCGTCCATCAGGCCGGCCGCGAGGATCTCGTCGTGCTCGGGGTACCAGCGCGCGACGCCGTCCTTCTGCTGCCCGCGCCAGCCGGGGTGGTTCCAGAAGAGAAAGGCCCCCTGCGCCCGCGCCGCTCTCAGCGCGTCCCTCCACTCGACGGTTTCGAGCGGCTTCGACGTCTTCAGGAAGATCGCGTTGAAGTGGCCGGGCGGCATCTTCCGCGTCACCTCGGAGCCCCGGACGACGAGGACCCCGAGCTTCTCCCCGAGCGGCGCGGCGATCTCGAAGGGGCGGTCGTGGCTCGTCGGTAGGTCCGCCTCGTGCGGCTGGTACTCGATGTGGTCGGTGATGGCGATCGCGTCGTACCCCTCGCGCCACGCCTCCTCGGAGCGGATGTCGGGCCAGACGGAGCCGTCGGAGAAGACCGTGTGCGTGTGGAAGTCGCAGCGGAGCGTGACGAAGCCCGGGATGTCGGGGACCCGGAGCGGCCTGCGAACGCGGACCTCGTGCGCCGGAGCGGTCCGCGCGAGCGCAGCGACGGTGGCGAGAACGGCGAGACCGGCGAGCCGGAGAGGGGCGGAGCGACGCGGCATGCGGACCTCCTCGCGGGAGCGACGGTCGATTCTCCGGCCGCGTCCGGGTCGTGGCAACGGACCGCCGCGGGGCCGCGTGCTACCTTCGATCGATGCCCGACGCGCTCCCCGACGTCTTTCACGAGCTCGAGGCCGACGCCCTCCCTGCCGCCGCGGAGACGCTCGTCTCGATCGCGGCCGACTACCTGGCCGAGACGCGCTCCGGCGACGGCCCCGTCTCGACTCCGCTCACCCCGCGGGAGCTCGCGCGCCTCTTCGACGAGCCCCTGCCCCGGCGGGGAAGGCCCCTCGCCGAGGTCGCCGAGCGCCTCCGACGCGAGGTCGTCCCCGCCTCGAACCGCCTCTGCCACCCGCGCTCGATGGGGCACCAGGTCTCGGCGCCCCTCCCCGCTGCGATCTGGACCGAGCCGCTGGCCGCGGCGCTCAACCAGTCCCTCGCCGTCTTCGAGATGTCGCCCGCCGGGACGGCGATCGAGGGCCGGGTCGTCCGCTGGATGTGCGACCTCGCGGGATTCGGGCCCGCAGCGGGAGGGACGTTCACCTCGGGCGGGACCGAGGCGACGTTCACGGCGCTCCTCGCCGCCCGCGCGGCGGCGCTCCCCGACGCCTGGACGAGGGGAGTCGGGGCGGAGCCGCCGGTCGTCCTGCACGGGGAGCACGCGCACTACGCCGTCTCCCGCGCCGTTGGCGCGCTCGGGCTCGGGACCGACGCCGCGGTGGCGGTCCCCTCGCGCGCGTTCCGCATGGACGTCGCCGCGCTCGAGGCCGAGCTCGATCGGCAGACGGCCCGCGGACAGCGGGTGATGGCCGTCGTCGCGACGGCCGGCTCCACGGCGACCGGCTCGTTCGACGACCTGCCGGCGATCGGCCGCCTCTGCGAGGCGCGCGGCGTCTGGCTCCACGTCGACGGCGCTCACGGCGCCTCCGCCCTCCTCTCCTCGGCTCACCGCGGGCGGCTCGACGGGATCGCGGGGGCCCGCTCGCTCGCCTGGGACCCGCACAAGATGATGCTGATGCCCTCTCGGCGGGCGTCCTCCTCGTGCGCGACGAGCGCGATCTCGACGCCGCGTTCGCCCAGCGGGCCCCGTACCTCTTCCACGGCGCGGAGGGGGAGCGGAGCCCCGACCAGGGGAAGCGCAGCTTCCAGTGCTCGCGGCGGCTCGACGCGCTGAAGGTCTGGGTCGCCCTCCAACGCTACGGCGCGGACGGCCTCGGCGCTCTCTACGACGGCCTTTGCTCCGGGGCCCGGACGCTCCACGCGGCGCTCGCGGCCCGGCGCGACTTCGAGACGCTCCACGAGCCGGAGTCGAACATCCTCTGCTTCCGCTGGGTCGGCGGCGGGGAGCTCGACGCCGAACGCCTCGACGGGATCAACCTGCGCCTCCGCGAGGCGTTCAACCGCTCCGGGGAGGGCTGGATCACGACGACGCTCCTGGGCGGACGGCGGGTCCTTCGCGCGACGCAGATGAACCCGCGGACGACGGCGGCCGACCTCGAGCGGGTCGTCGAGGGGCTCGCGCGAACGGGGCGGGAGATCGCCGCCCGGAGCGCGGATCGTCCTTGACCAATACGGGCATATGCCCGAAACTGCCGGGTGGCCCGCGGTGGAGATGCGGGGGCCCGAACGGGAGCCCCGCGGATCGCGGCGGCCGGAAGGAGCCCCGATGAACCTCTGCATCCCGGTCAGCGCCGACCGCGGCCTCGAGAGCCCGGTCTCCGGGCACTTCGGTTCCGCGCCGCTCTACCTCCTCGTCGACTCGGAGACTCGCGCGACGCGCACCCTCACGAACGCCCGGGCCGTCCACGAGCACGGCGCCTGCCGTCCGCTCGACGCGCTCGCAGGGGAGCGGGTCGACGCCCTCGTCGTCGGCGGCATCGGCGCGGGAGCCCTGGCAAAGCTCCGCGGCGCGGGGATCCGCGTCTTTCGCGCGACGGCGCCGACGGCCTCCGCCTGCCTCGACGCCTTCCTCCGGAACGAGGTCGAGGAGATCGACCCCGCCGGAGCGTGCGCCGGCCACGAGCACGACCACGGCGCGGGGCACGCAGCCGGACTCCCGACGCGGACCTGAGCTGGACGGGGACACGGGCCGGCGACGGTGGGGCGCCGGCTCCGCTCAGTAGCTGTGCTCGCTCAGCTTCACCTTCCCGCGGAACGTCCAGTAGATGACGCCGGAATACGTCAGGACGAACGGCATCCCGACGGCCGCGATGACCAGCATGATCCCGAGCGTCTTCGGGCTGGAGGCCGCGTTGAAGACCGTGACGGAGCGCGACGGGTCGCCGGCGGCCGTCACGAGGTTCGGGTAGAGCGCGAGGCCGAAGAGCGCCACGAGCCCCGCGATCACGCCCGCCGAGGAGAGGAAGGCGAGGCCGGGCCGGTCGCGGTAGAGGCAGCGCGGGATGTTCGCGACGGCGAGGATCGTCCCGACGACGACGACGATCGCCCACGGGAAGCTTCGGAAGTTCTCCGTAGCCCGCGGGATGAAGGCGACCGTCGCCACCGTCGTCAGCATGAAGAAGACCATGAAGAGGCCCCACGAGCGCCACATCCACTCGCGGAGGCGCTGCTGGAACTCCCCTTCGGTCTTCAGGTAGAGGAAGAGCCCGCCGTGCATCGCGAAGAGGGCGACGGTCATCGCCCCGACGAGGAGCGGGTAGGGGCCGAGCTGGTCGACGACCGTCCCGGTGACGTTGCCGTTCGCGTCGATCGGAACGCCCAGCATCGCGTTCCCGACGGCGACTCCGAAGAGGAGCGTCGCCGTGAACGAGCCGCCGAAGAAGGCCCAGTCCCAGAAGCGGCGCCACGCGGGCGAGGCCATCTTCGAGCGGAACTCCATCGAGACGGCCCGCGAGATGAGCGCGACGAGGAGGAGCATGAAGGCCGTGTAGAAGCCCGAGAAGACCGTCGCGTAGCCCTCGGGGAAGGCGGCGAAGAGGGCGCCGCCGAACGTGACGAGCCAGACCTCGTTGCCGTCCCAGAGCGGGCCGATGGAGTTCATCGAGATCCGGCGCTCGAGGTCGGTCCGCGGGACGAACGGATGGAGGATGCCGACGCCGAGGTCGAAGCCGTCGAGGATCGCGTAGCCGCAGAGGAGGACCCCCTCGAGGACGAACCAGGTGATCGCGAGCGCTTCGAAAGACATCGCCGCCTCCTCAGCCCCGGTCCTCGCCGCCCGTGAGCCGCCCCTCGTGGACGGCGCGGAGGCCCGCCGCGGCGAGGGCTCCGTCGTCGGCCGCGCCCTCCCCGGGTGGCGCCTCGTCCGGTCCGTGCTGGATCTTCCGGTGGAGGACGAAGACCCAGACGGCGCCGAGCGCGAGGTAGATGAACCCGAAGCCGACGAGGGAGCCGAGGACCTGCCCGGCGGAGACGTTCGGGCTCGCGGCCTCGAGCGTCCGGAGCCCCACGCGCTCGTCGTAGACGACGCGCCCCTCGGGGCCGACGACGACGTCCGTCCCGTCGGCGTTCCAGGTCACCGGCGGGTGGACGATCCAGGGCTGGCGGCCCACCTCGGCGGCCGCCCAGCCGACCTCGTTCGCGACGATCGGCAGGACGACGGCGGGGACGAAGAGCCAGAGGAGCCAACGCGTCTCGTACAGCGTGCCGCGCCACCTCAGGAACGAGGCGAGGAGCGTCAGGCCGATGAAGGCCATCCCGAGCGCGACCATCAGGTGGTAGCTCTGGAAGCTGAGGCCGACGGGCGGGCGGTCCTCCGGGCGGAAGCGATCGAGGCCGACGACGGGCCTGCCCGGGTCGCCGTGCAGGAGGAGGCCGAGGCCGCCGGGAACGGCGACGCGGAGCTTCACGGTCTGCGTCGCGTCGTCCGGGAACCCGAAGAGGCTCAGGTCGGCGGGCCCGGTGACGTAGTGCCCCTCGAAGGCGGCGAGCTTCGCCGGCTGGTGGCGATAGACCATCCCCGCCTGCCCGTGCCCGGAGACGAGCATCGCGAGCGCCGAGACCGTGGCGAGGACGAGCGCGCCGTCGAACGAGCGGCGGGCGAACTCGGTGTGGCGCCCCTTCAGGAGGTACCAGGCCGCGATCGACATGACGAAGAACGCCCCGACGAGGAACGCCCCGATCCAGACGTGGACGAGCCGGTGGACCGTCGACGGGTTAAAGACCATCGCCCAGAAATCGGTGATCTCCGCGCGCATCACCGGCTGGCCGTCCCGCAGCAGCGGCACGCCGTCGCGGAGGACCGGGACGACGTGGTGCCCGGCCGGCGTCTGCTGCCAGCTGTTCGCGACGACGATCCAGATCGACGAGAAGATCGATCCGAGCGAGACCATCAGGGTCGCGAAGAAGTGCATCTTCGGCCCGACGCGGTCCCACCCGAAGACGAGGATGGCGAGGAAGCCCGACTCGAGGAAGAACGCGAAGATCCCCTCGGCCGCGAGCGCCGAGCCGAAGACGTCGCCGACGAACCGCGAGTAGGTCGACCAGTTCGTCCCGAACTGGAACTCCATGACGATCCCGGTGGCGACGCCGATCGCGAAGTTGAG
>ERZ795054.3810-NODE-3810-length-11528-cov-4.103460_pt1 | contig 11528 bp, 12 predicted proteins | sample MGYA00375138_ERZ795054 | MGnify/ENA primary metagenome ERZ795054 (study PRJEB30183, sample SAMN05720215) | anaerobic digester metagenome | isolation source: active sludge of municipal wastewater-treating anaerobic digesters | place: USA | collected 2014-12-23 ...
GAGGCTCTCGGCCTGGCGGACGTTGAGGTTCTCTTCGACGCAGCGGCGCGCGAGGAGTATCTGGTCCGAGGGGTTCAGGGCCATGAGCAGGGCCTTGGCGTGGCCGGCGGAGAGCGCGCCGTCGCGCACCGACTGGAGGGCCTCGGCGGGCAGCTTGAGGATGCGGAGCGCGTTGGCCACCGCGGGGCGGCTCTTGCCGACCTTGGCCGCGGCCTCCTCCTGCGTGCAGCCGGTCAGGGACATCAGGGCCTTGTAGGCCTCGGCCTCCTCCACCGGGTTCAGGTCCTCGCGCTGGACGTTCTCGATGAGGGCTATCTCGAGGCGCTTCTCGTCGGAGTACGAGCGGACGATGACGGGCACGTCCTTGAGGCCCGCGATGCCGCAGGCGCGCCATCGGCGCTCGCCCGCGACGATGCGGAAGCCGCCGTCCCCGTCGTCCTCAACGATGAGGGGCTGGATGACGCCGTGGAGCTTGATCGATTCGGCGAGCTCCGCGAGCCCTTCGTCCGAGAAGCTCTTGCGGGGCTGGCCGGGGTTCGGGGCGACGCGCTTCAGGGGCACCGAGCGGACGCCGTCCCCGCGGGGCTCGCCGGCGGCGGGAGCGTCCGGGGAGCCGGCCCGGTCGCCCCGGGCGGCCGGAGGGAGCGCCGGTTCCATGACGTTGTCGGGAATCAGGGCGCCGAGGCCCTTGCCGAGGCCGAACTGCTTCGCGGCCATCAGGCGGCTCCGACCGGCGCGTCGCGCGCGAGGAGTTCGGCCGCCAGCTTCTCGTAGGACCGGGCGCCGATGCAGCCGGGGTCGTAGAGGCAGATGGGCACGCCGTGGCTCGGCGCCTCGGAGAGCCGCACGTTGCGCGGCACGATGGTGCGGAACACCTTGTCCTTGAAGTACTCGGTCACCTGCTGGACCACGTCCTGGGCGAGCCGGGTGCGGGAATCGTACATGGTGAAGAGGATGCCGCCGATCCGGAGCCGGGGGTTCATGCCCTTCTGGACCAGCTGGACGGTCTGGAGGATCAGCGAGAGGCCCTCGAGCGCGAAGTATTCGCACTGCAGCGGCACCAGCACCTCGTCCGCGGCCATGAGGCCGTTCAGGGTCAGGATGCCGAGCGAAGGCGGGCAGTCGATCAGGATGAAGTCGTACTCGCTCCGTATGCTCTCGAGGACGCGCTTCAGGTAGTCGTTGCGGTCTTCCTTGTCGACGAGCTCGACGGTGGCGCCCGAGAGGTCGATGGAGGAGGGGACCAGGTGGAGGTTCTTCACCTTCGTCGCGACTATGGCGTCCTTGATCGGGAGTCCCGAGGCGATGACCTCGTAGATGCCCTTCGAGGCGCCCGCGCCGCCGACGCCGCTCGTGAGGTTCGCCTGCGGATCGAAGTCGACGAGGAGGGTGCGCTTGCCCGCGAGCGCGAGGTAGGCGCCGAGGTTGATGGCGGAGGTCGTCTTGCCGACGCCGCCTTTCTGGTTGACGAAGACTATTATTCGGCCCATGGAGCGTCCTTCCGGTTCGGGAGGTGCGCCACTCTAGCATGCGCGGCGAGCGGGCGGCTAGCGACCGGGGAGCGAAGGAATCGGGATCGGATGGACCCGGGGCCGGCGCGGCGCGGGGACGGGCCGGCCCTCGCTTGACCCCTCCCGGCGCCGGGCGCTAAATTCCCCCTCGAGAGGTATCCAATGCTGGAAGAACGCGTCAGGAAAGCCATAGAGGAAGTCCGTCCCTCGCTGCAGGCCGACGGCGGGGACATCGAATTCGTCTCGCTCGACTCGGGCGGAAAGGTCACGGTCCGCCTGACCGGAGCCTGCGGCAGCTGCCCCATGGCCACTTTCACCCTCAAGCAGGGCGTCGAGAACTACATCAAGAAAGTCATCCCCGAGATCACCGAGGTCAACCAGGCCCTTTGATCCGCCAGGCAGGACGAAACGGAAGCCCCGGAATCGAGGTTCGACTCCTCGATTCCGGGGCTTCCGCGATTTCCCCTGCCGTCTTAAGAAAAGCGCTTACCTAACACCCTCATCGCATGCTTCATCCACGGTGGAAACGCGGGCGCCTTCGGCGCTGAAGGGGTGTGTGCAGTCCTCGAGGGGTATCGGGGACATGCGTTCGCCACAGCAATCGGGAATCGGACTTCCGGTTTCCAGCACTTTCTCGTCGCCGCAATGCTTGCAGCGGTACGCCTGTCGGGCCATGGTTCGCCTCCTGCGGCGCATGAGGTGCGGCGGGGAGCTTGCGGCCGGTTCCGGAGGGGCCACCTCCGGTCAGGCATCCGTTCAGGCCGCTCCCGCGTCCCGCAGGCGCCGGTAATTATTATAATAGTAGTAATATGCCCCGGGGAAGGCAAACGCAGGCCGGCGGAGATCGAGCCGGCCGAGGCGCTTGGCTCAGGTCCCGGCGGCGCGGCTCTCGGCGACGATGGCCGAAATGCGCCCCGCCATCTCCTTGAGCGCCACCTGCTCGCGCACGCCGCCGAGTTCGTAGGCCACCTTCGGCATGCCGTAGACCACGCTTGATTCCTCGTCCTGCCCGAGGGTCCAGGCTCCCTCGCGGTACATGGACGCGAGCTCGCGCGCGCCGTCCCGGCCCATGCCGGTCATGATGACGCCGAGCGCCCGGTTCTGGTACTCCTTGGCGATGCTCGCGAACAGCACGTCGGCGCTCGGCCTGTGGCCGTTTACGGTCGGATCGTCGGAGAGCCTGGCTACGGCGGCCAGGGCTTTCCGCTCGACGTGGATGTGCTTGTCTCCGGGAGCGATGAGCACGCGGCCCGGCTTGAGCAGGTCGCCGTCGGCGGCTTCCTTCACGTCGAGGGGGCAGATGCGGTCGAGGCTGCGGGCGAATTCCTCGGTGAAGCCGGGGGGCATGTGCTGGACGACCACGATAGGCGCGGCGAGCGCCGGGTCGATGGCCGCCAGGACCTCGCGCAACGCGTTCGGGCCGCCCGTGGAGATGCCGATGGCCACAAGGTCCACGGGCCCCCCGTCGCGGAGCGGCACGGGGCGTTCGTTCACCTTCCGCTCGGGCAGGCGGTCCGTGGTGCCCCGCAGCTCCGGGAAGGCGAAGGCCTTCTCCGGCAGGTCGAAGCGGTAGCTCGCGGAGCGCTTGCCGCGGGCCTTGCGGTACTGGGTGCCGTACACCAGGAGCAGGCGCGAAAGCTCCTGCGCCACGGTGTGGAGGTCGGCTGACACCGAGCCCGAGGGCTTGGTGAGGAAGTCGGCCGCCCCGAGGGCGAGCGCGTCCATGGTTATCTGGGCGCCTTTCCGGGCCAGGCTGGAAAGGATCACCACGGGAATCTCGATGCCGAGCCGCTTGCGCTCCTTGAGGAACTCGATGCCGTTCATCTCCGGCATCTCGATGTCGAGCACGATGACGTCCGGATCGCATTTGGGAATCTTGTGGAGCGCGAAGATGCCGTTCATGGCGCGGTCGGCGACGACGAGCCCGGGGGTCCCCTCGACGATGCGCGTGATCAGGTTGCGCATCAAGGCGGAGTCGTCGACGACCAGGACGGAGACGGGCTCGGAGGCGGGGTCTTTCACGGGATCCTCCGGATCAGGTGTTCTTGCGGTAGAAGCAGGCCCACTCGGTCTTCACGAATTCGAACCGGGTGTTCATGCCGAACAGCGACTCCGAATGTCCGATGAAGAGGAAGCTCTGCGGGGCCATGGCATCCCAGAAGCGCTCGATGGTGGCTTTCTGGGCCGCCTCGTCGAAGTAGATGAGGACGTTGCGGCACATGACGACGTCCACGTTCCGCAATCCGGAGTCGTTCTTGAGGTTGTGGTAGTCGAAGCGGACCGTGCGCTTCACCTGGTCCTTGATCTGGTAGCCGCCCGGCACCTTCTCGAAGTGCCTGGCCAGGTAGTCGTCCGGGATGCCCTGGATGCGCGAGTCGGCGTAAAAGCCTTCCTTGGCCACCATCAGCGATTTCAGGCTGATGTCGGAGGCGACGATCTCGGGCGTCCAGCCCGCCGGCAGGGTCTCCGCGAAGAGCATGGCCACCGTGTAGGGCTCCTCGCCGGTGGAGCAGCCGGCGCTCCAGAAGCGGAGCTTGCGGTCCGCCGACGGGCCGCGGATCTTCGCGAGTTCCGGAATCACGTAGCGCTCGAGGGCGTCGAAGTGGGCCTGGTTGCGGAAGAAACGGGTCAGGTTCGTGGTGACCGAATCGAGGAGGACCTTGAGCTCTTCCTTGTCCTTGAGCAGGAGCTCGTAATACCCGCGCAGGCTGTCGAGCTTCTTGTCCCTGAGCCGTTCGCGGAGCCGGCTCTCGAGGATGGAACGGTTGGTCGCGGAAAAGTGGATGCCGCTTTCATCGTAGATCAGCTTGCGGTAGAGCTCGAAATCGGCGTCGGCCAGGATATCAGCCATGCTGGCACCTTCCCTTCCGCGGATGCAGGCCGCGCGATCGTCCATGGGGAACGGCATTCCATCCCCGCCCGAGCTACCCTGAGGGCTCGAGGGCGCGGAAAAAAGGATAGTGCCCGGCATGTGGGGTGTCAAATACCGGGGCCGGAGGCGGGCGGGCGCGATTTCCGTCCGCCCGCGCGCTATGTTTGCCGTCATGACGCGAAAGAACCGGAAAATCGGACTCGATGTCCGCGGAGTCGCGCTCGACCCGGCGGACGCTGATCCCGTCGTGATCCTGGAGGATCGCGAGCGCCGCTTCACCTTGCCGGTGCCCGTGGGGCCTTTCGAGGCGGGAGCGATCATACTCGAGCTCGAGGGTGTAAAGCCTCCCCGGCCCCTGACCCACGACCTGCTCGCGGATTTCCTCCGCACGCACGGCTTCCGCGTCGAGTCCGCCGAACTCTCGACCGGCGAGGACGGCGCTCTGAAGGCCTCGTTGTCATACCGGAAAGGACTCGGGCGCTGGCGGCGGGAGCTCCGGCCCTCGGACGCCATCGCGCTCGCGCTGCGCCTCAAGGCGCCCTTGCGCGCGTCGGCCTCCGACCTGGTCGAACGGATCGGGGCTGGCGAGGGCACCGTGGCTGCCGACCCGGCCCGTGCGGACGGGCTCTGGTGGCTCGAGGCGCCCGAACGGCAGTCGGAGCACGGCCGACGGGTGCCCGGCTGAGGCGTTCCGGACACGGCCGGGCGCCCGCCTTGCCCGTAGCAAGTGGATGGGATAATAATCTATAGTATGCTCTTCATGCAAAACGTGCTGGAATTCTTCAGAAACCTGTTCGGGCTTGGCGGCGCCGACTCCCTCAAGAGGGCCGAGCTCAGGCGCGTGCACCGCGAGCTCGCCCAGCTCCGGCCTCCGGTCTACCGGCCGAAAGGCAATGTGGTGCTCCCCGGCCTCGCGCAGGGCGCGTTGGCCTTCGCCTCCTCAATCAAGCCGCTCGTCGACGTGGCCCGCAGGTCCATCGCGAGCACCGACGTGCGCGTGTCGCAACGCTTTTTCGAGCTCCTGATCGACGCGGAGCTGCCGGAGTCGGAGCAGGAGCGGAAGCGCTTCTTCTCGTATGATGGAATGAAGGAGCGACTGGCCAACGCGGTGCGGCCCTCCGAGGAATTCGAGGCGATCGGCCGGGAATTCCAGGGCTTCCTCCGCCAGCTCGAGGCTCTTTCGCTCAGGAACCTCGACGCGGAGCTTTCGGAAGTCGAGCGTTTCGCCGAGATATGCCGGCACGACTGGGAGCGCCTCCTCGGGCTTTTCGATCCGGGCGCCAACCTCGACGCTCCCGGCTGGCGGCCAGATTTCGGGCCGGTCGACGGAGAGACCATCCTGCCCGAACTGCTCGACGTGCACTTCGTGCTCTCCGGGTTCGCCTTCACCGAGGTCCTGATCCGTGACATGCTCCGCATCGTGGAGCGTCAGGCGCCGGGCAGCGACTCGAGCCGTCGCCAGAAGATCGAGAAGATTTCGGCGGCATCCAACAAGGCCCTGTCGGGACGCTTCTCGACGGAAATGCTGCTGCTCCTGCTCCGCGCGCTGAAGCGGGACCCGGCCTTCGAGCCCAAGATCGGTCGGGAACGCCGAGACTGGATCGGCGACTACCGCCGCCGCCTGGCCGCCCAGTTCGAGAAGGACCGCGACCGCCTGGTCCGGGAACAGCACGAGAACGCGATCGGCAGCGACATCGAGGAATTGCTGCGCGGCATCGAGATCTATCCGGTCGACGGCTACGACGAGGAAAACGACGCCTATCTCCGCAAGGAGAGCCCCCATTCGTTCACCCATATCAAGCCGCTCCGCATCCTCAAGACCTTCGTGTCCGGCATTTTCGAGCCGCGCATGATGGAGCCGATCAAGCGCGTCCTGGTGGAAGGGTATTTCGACAACAAGAACTACCAGACCAACCTGGCCAATATCCTGTATCAGTGCGAACGTTCCGCGGGCCGCATCGCCGAGTTCGAGGACGGGCTCCGCGGAACGGGCCGGATTTCTATCACCGCGCTGCGTCGCTACATCGAGGAGCTCCGGCGGGGCAAGGACATCTCGAGCTTCCTGCAACGGCTCGTGGACGCCATCAACCAGAAGGCGCGCGAGATCTGCGAGGACGAGACGGGCCTGTTCCAGATGCTCGGGGAATCGCTCGGCGAGCTCCTGGCCGACTACCGCCGCTCGAGCCCCGACCTCGTGACCAACATCCGTACGCTCGCCGGACCGAGGAATCGCGACGTGATGGCCCAGCTCCAGGGCGCCAAGCACAGCATCGACGTCCTGGTGAAGATCATGCGGAACTACACCTACGTGAAGGCGCCCGCCGCCGTTCCCGAGCCCGGACCGGATCTGGACGTCGACCTGCCGCTTTCGTCCTAGTCCCCCGACGGGTTCCGCGGAGGGCCGAGCTTGACGCCCTTTCCGGGACCGTGCTAGAAACGCCCGTGCGCGCCCGAGTTCCCGCCGAACGTCCCGGCTCCGGAGACGCCCTCGGCCACTATTGCGGAGTCGCCGGCGTGCGCGCGCCTTCCCCCGTCGACCTGAGCCAGCGTCTCTTCTACATGCTCTTCGCCCTGCAGCACCGCGGGCAGGAGAGCGCCGGCATCGCCACGCTCATGCCCGACGGGCGCCACCTGGCCGACCGCCGCGAGGGCATGGTGGCCGAGGCGCGGGAGCGTTGGCTTTCGGGCGCACCCTCAGCCGCCGGCGTGGGGCACGTGCGCTATTCGACCGAGGGCGGGTCGGGCCTCCGCAACGCCCAGCCCCTGGCGGTGGAGTGCACCAAAGGCCGCATCGCGCTGGCGCACAACGGCAACATCTCCAACGCGGCGGAAATCCGCGCCGCCCTTTCCGCCGAGGGCGCCATCTTCCAGACCGCCGCCGACTCCGAGCTCATCCTGCACCGCATCAGCCGCTCCAAGGCCTCGGGCATGGAAGACGTGCTCCGCGACGCGCTCGGCCCCCTCGAGGGCGCCTACAGCCTGGCCCTGCTCTGGGACGACCAGCTCCTCGCCATCCGCGACCCGCGCGGTTTCCGTCCCCTCCACGTGGCGCGCAAGGACGGGGTCTGGTATGTCGCGAGCGAGACCTGCGCCCTGCATCCCTTCGGCGTCGAGTTCGAGCGCGAGGTCGAGCCGGGCGAATGCGTCGTCATCGACGGGAGCGGCATGCGCTCGGTGCGGCTTTTCGAGCCTGAAGGCGTGCTCTCCCGCTGCGTATTCGAGCTCATCTATTTCGCGCGGCCCGACAGCCGCGTGTTCGGCCGCTCGGTGCACGAGGCGCGCAGGCTCCTCGGCGCGGCCCTCGCCGAGGACGACGCGGTCGAGGCTGACGTCGTCGTTCCCGTTCCCGACTCGGGGACCCTGACCGCCATGGGCTACGCCGCGCGCCGCGGCCTTCCCTTCGAATTCGGGCTGACGCGAAACCACTACGCGGGACGCTCCTTCATCATGCCGACCAAGGCCGACCGCGAGCTCGCGGTGCGCATGAAGCTCCACCCCGTGCGAGAGGTGCTCGAAGGCAAGCGCGTCGTGATGATCGACGACAGCCTGGTGCGCGGCACCACCAGCAAGGCCATCGTGCGGCTCCTCAAGGAGGCCGGCGCGAAGGAAGTGCACCTCCGCCTGGCCAGCCCCGAGCTCAGGTGGCCCTGCTACTACGGCATCGACATACCGACCCGCGAGGAGCTCGTGTCCAACCGGCTCGATTCCGAGGGCATCGCGGACTTCGTGGGGGCGGATTCCTGCCGCTTCCTGGACCTCGAGCGCCTCGGCGAGGCGCTCGGAACGGAGGGGTGGTGCAAGGCCTGCTTCGACGGCCGTCACCCCTGCCTCGTGCGGGGCGGCGCGGCCGGGAAATGCGGCGTCCTCGACGCGGCGGCTGCCGGCCGGACCTAGGCGCGACGCGGGCGGAGAGCGGCGCGGCGGCGCTCCCCGGCATCCCGTTCCGTTCCCGCCGGACTGGCGGCGGGAGGGATGTTCGATGGCCATCGACAGTTACGAAAAAGCCGGCGTGGACATGCGCAAGGGCGACGAGTTCGCCGACTTCATCAAGGGCCTGCCTTCCAGTGCCGTTTCGAAGGGCCTCGGCGGCTTCGCGGGCGGCCTCCCGATCGACGCGTCGAAATGGAAGGAACCGGTCCTGCTTTCGACCACCGACGGGGTGGGCACCAAGCTGCTCGTCGCGAAGAAGCTCGGGCGCTGGGACACCATCGGCATCGACCTCGTGGCCATGAACGTGAACGACCTGGCCGTGTGCGGCTGCAAGCCAATCTCTTTCCTCGATTACATCGCGACGGGGAAGATACGCGAGGGCGTGCTCCGCGATGTCATCAAGGGCGTGGTGGCCGGCTGCGAGCAGGCGGACTGCGTGCTCACCGGCGGCGAGACCGCGGAGATGCCGGACGTCTACGGCGCCGACGACATCGACCTCGCGGGCTTCTGCCTCGGGCTTGTCGAGAAGGCCGAGATGCTGCCGAAGCTGGAAATCATCCGCGAGGGCGACGCCATCCTGGGCCTGCCCTCCTCGGGCGTGCATTCCAACGGCTACTCGCTGGCCCGCAAGTGCGTCGACCCCGACGACAAGGCGACCTGGGAGGAGCTGCTCACGCCCACGCGCATTTACGTGCGCGAGCTCATGGACCTCATGACGACGGGGAAGCTCCTCGCGGCGGCGCACATCACCGGTTCGGGGCTCGAAGGGAATTTCGACCGCGTCATACCGCCGGAGCTTCGCGGCGATTTCAGCTGGGACTGGCCGAGGCCGGACATCTTCCGGAAGATCCGGGAAGGCGGGAAGGTGGGCGAGGAGGAAATGCGCCGCGTCTTCAACCTGGGCGTCGGCATCGCGTTCGTGGTGCCGCGCGGGGCGGCGGACGAAGTGCTGGACTTCGCCCGGAGACGCGGCATCGCGTGTTTCCACATGGGCCGCCTGGTCCGGCGCTGAGCGGGCGGGGGAAGGCGGCCTTGGCGAAGCTGGCGGTCCTGGCCTCGGGCAACGGCTCGAACTTCGAGGCGCTCGCGCGCGCGCTCGAGGGGAGCGCGCATCGGCTCGTCCTCCTCGTCCATGACCGGAAGGACGCGTACGCGCGCGAACGGGCCGTGCGGCTCGGCATCCCCTCGCGCCACGTCACCTGGGCGGGCCGGTCGCGCGAGGAGGCCGAAGCCGAGCTCTCATCGGCGCTTTCGGAAGCGGGGACTGAGCTCGTCGCGCTCGCGGGCTTCATGCGCCTGCTCTCGCCGGCCTTCGTGGAAAATTGGGCGGGAAGGCTCGTCAACGTGCACCCCTCGGTCCTGCCCGCCTGGCCCGGCGTCGACTCGGTCCGGCGCTCCTTCGAAGCCGGCGCCGAGGAATTCGGCGTCACGGTCCACTACGTCGACTCAGGCATGGACACGGGAACGGTCATCGCGCAGTTGAAGTTCCGGCGCTGGCCCGGCGCGACGCTCGAGGAGGTCGAGGCGCGCGTCCATGAGCTCGAACACCAACTTTATCCGTCCGTCGCGCTCGAGCTGCTCGACCGGATGGACGCCTCGCGGAGCGGCGCGAAGTCCAGCCCGGCGTCCGGCCTCGCGCCCGATGAAGGAGTGACGCGATGAAGGTCATGGTGCTCGGTTCAGGCGGCCGCGAGCACGCACTGTCCTGGAAACTCGCGCGCGAGGGCCACGAGCTAGTCTGCGCGCCCGGCAACGCCGGTACGGCCGAGCTGCGCGGCGCGCGGAACCTCCCGTTCGATCCGGAAGACCCGGCCGCCGTCGTCGCGGCCGCGCGCGAAACGGGGACGGAGCTCGTCGTGGTCGGCCCCGAGGCGCCGCTCGTCGCGGGCGTGGCTGACGCTCTGCGCGCCGCAGGCCTGCCCTGCTTCGGCCCCGGCGCCGCGGCTGCGCGTCTCGAGTCCAGCAAATCGTTCGCGCGCGCCTTCATGGAGCGGCGCGCCATTCCCTGCGCGCGCACCGCCCGCTTTTCGGGCCCGGGAGCGGGGACGGAGCTCGAGCGCTTCGTGGCCGCAAACCCGGGGCGGCTCGTGCTCAAGAAGAGCGGCCTGGCAGCGGGCAAGGGCGTCCTCGAGTCGGACGATCCGGGCGAGCTTCTCGCCTTCGGCCGCGCGGTGCTTGCCGACGACGAGCTCCTCGCGGAGGAATTCCTCGAGGGCTTCGAGCTCTCGGTCTTCGGCGTCTCGGACGGGAAGGAATATGCCCTGCTCCCCGCCGCGCGCGACCACAAGAAGGCCTACGAGGGCGACGCGGGTCCCAACACGGGCGGCATGGGCGCGGTGGCGCCGGAGCCGCGGGCGGACCTCGCTCTCATGGATTCGATTCGCGCCAGGCTCGTCGAGCCGACCTTTTCGGGCATGTCGGCGGAAGGGCTCGCCTATCGCGGCGTCGTCTTCCTCGGCGTCATGGTCACGGCCTCGGGGCCGAAGCTGCTCGAGTACAATGTCCGTTTCGGCGACCCCGAGACGCAGTCGCTGCTGCCGATCCTTCCGGAAGGCTTCGGCGAACTGCTCCGGGGCGCGGCGGAAGGCAGGCTCGATCCGGCGCTGGTCCGCGCCTTCGAATCGCGGCCGGAACGCGCGGCCTGCGGCTTCGTCGTGGCCGCGCCGGGCTACCCCGGGCCGTACCCGAAGGGCATCGCCGTCCGCTCGCTGCCGGAGGCGGAAAATCCGCGGGGCCTAATGTTCCACGCCTCGACGACGCGCGCTTCCGATGGTATTTTGCATACCGGCGGCGGGCGTTGCTTCGCCGCGGTCGGGCTCGGCGCGGATTCCGCGCGCGCCCGGGAGAACGGGCTCGCCCTGGCGGCCGCCGTCGACTTCGACGGGGCGCGCTTCAGGCGGGACATCGGCGCGTTAGGCGGCCGGAAAAGGAACGGGACATGGAACTCGGAAGGCTTATCGTCTGGATGATCTTCGCCATCACGATGGCGGGAATCTCGATCCCCATCATGGGAATCCTCACCTCGAAGCGGCCGCGCGGCAATGCGCCGGAGCTCGAGCGCAAGGTCAGGGAGCTTGAGAACCGGCTCGCGACGCTCGAGCACGAGAGCGCCGACAAGACCCTGCAGATCGAGACCCTGCGACGCGACGTCGCCTTCGCGAACAAGCTGCTGGAGGGCCGCTAGACCGGGCGTCGGCGGGCCTGCTCCCCGAAGC
>ERZ795054.3811-NODE-3811-length-11527-cov-5.069299_pt1 | contig 11527 bp, 13 predicted proteins | sample MGYA00375138_ERZ795054 | MGnify/ENA primary metagenome ERZ795054 (study PRJEB30183, sample SAMN05720215) | anaerobic digester metagenome | isolation source: active sludge of municipal wastewater-treating anaerobic digesters | place: USA | collected 2014-12-23 ...
AATGTCGGACCCCGACCACCTGGTGGGCCGTACGGCCCGTCTCCAGGGAGGGCTCCGCCCGGGCGGGGTCCACCTCGTAGTACTTGTCCAGGAAGAAGTCCCCCAGCACGGCGACCCGGAGCGAGCCGAAGCGGGCTGCGAGCTCCGAAAGGCGCTCCGGACCGAAGCGCTCTAGCCCGGGGATCAACGCGGGCCTCCCCGGCCGGGGCCCCCGGAAGGCCGGGCGCCGGCGGCGTCCGCGGCGGCTCCGTTCCGAGGCTCGGCCCGGCCGGCCGGCGCGGCGTCCGCGGCGGATTCCGGCTCGATCCCGTCCCAGACGTAGGCGACCAGGGCTTTCGCGTCCCGGTAGTCGGGCACGACCAGGTCCGCACCGGCGCCCAGGAGGCGCTCCCGTTTCCAGGCGTCCGGCCGTCCCGAGCGGCCGGACTCGTCGCTGGCCACCGCCACGGCTACACCCCCCGCGGCCTTGCAGTCCGCGATCTCCACGTACCCGTCCCCGAAGGCGGCCAGGCGGCGGCCGTCCACCCGGTTCTCGGCGAGGATGCGCCGGATGACCATCTCCTTGGAGAAGGACGCGTAGTCCGCCTGGGCCCCGTAGATCCGGCCCGGGGCGAACTCGTCCACCCCCAGTAGGGCGGCCTCTTCCAGGACGTACTCCTCGTCGGTGCCCGAGGCGATATAGAGGCGGACACCCCGGTCCCGTAGGAGGCCCAGGATCTCCAGGGACCCGGGCACCAGGGCCTCCGCCCGGGGCAGGGTCCCGTCCGCAAGGCCCTTCCGCCGGGACGCGATCCGTTCCATGAGGCGTTCGTGATACTCGGCCTTGTAGTCCCGGGGATCCCTCGGGACGCCCCCCCGGGCCCGGATCTCCTCGGCCAGGCGGATCATCTGGTAGATGGTCTGCTTTCCCGTCAATTCCGTCACGAAGTCCTTCACCAGCGCCGAGATGTCCGCCTCGGTCTCCCCGGGCCGGGCGTACTCCGAGAGGATCCCCGCCAGGAGGGGGACCATCACGTCCATCCAGCCCTCCCGGATGAGGCTCAGGGTGCCGTCGAAGTCGAAGAGGGCGTGCTCCGGCGCGGGGCCCCGGGGGATCTCCCGGGCCACCTCGATGGAGGTGCCGGCCAGGAAGCGGGTGGACGAGGGGAGGGGGCCGACGGCCCTGTAGTCGCGTTCAGCCATGGTTCGCCCCGGAGTCCTCGTCGGGGAGGTACGCCCCCAGGACCGAGTAGGCCAGGTGGTCCAGGACCATGTGGAGATCCTCGGTGACCTGCATGTCCCGGATCGGGACGTGGACCCCGTGCCGGGCGGTCTTCCTTAAAAGGCCCCCGTCGTAGCCCGTGAGCCCCACGGTCACGGCCCCGTGCGCGTTGGCGTACTCCACCGCCTTGACCACGTTCCGGGAATTGCCGGACCCCGAGATCGCGATCACCAGGTCCCCGCTCTCCAGGAAGTTCTTGAGGGGCTCCACGAAGACGTCCTCGTAGGACACGTCGTTGGCGTAGGCCGTAAGGGTGGGAAGGTTGTCGGACAGACAAAGGAAGCGGAAGCGCCGGGCCTTCCCCCAGGACAGGCCCTTGTTGAAGTCCACGGCCATGTGGGAGGCCGTGGCCGCGGAGCCCCCGTTGCCCAGGGTGAAGACGTTCCGTCCCGCCTCCAGGGCGTCCACCAGGAGGTTGAGGAAGCCGTTGATCTCCTCGCGGGAGATCTTGTCCAGTGTCGACTTGAGCCGATCGATGTACGCTTCCAGGGGGCCTGTGAAGTCTCGTTTCACAATTGTCCTTCCTTACGATGAATAGGGGAACAGGGCCGGCACGGCGGCGCCCACCAGGGCGGCGTCGTAGCCCAGGGAACTCTTCAGCACGGGCAGGGGCCGGTCCTCGCCGAGCAGTACGAGGGGCGGAAGCTCCCGTCGGAGGATCGGCGCGAGGAGGTCGAAGGCCTCCGCCACGCCGCCCCCCAGGAAGACCGCGTCCGGGTCCAGGAGGTTGAACACCGCGGCCAGCCCCGCCGCCAGGGGGCGGGCGCAGTCCTCGACCACCCGCAGGCAGAGCGGATCCCCGGTGCGGGCGCCCCCGGCCACGGTCCGGGCGTCCACCACCCTCGCCGCCGCGTCCGCCTGCGCGTCCGGGACCCCGCCCATGAGTTCCAGGGCGCGGCGCCGCCAGGCGGGGCCGGCGGCCTCGGCCTCCAGGCAGCCCCGGTTCCCGCAGCCGCAGGGGGTACCCCCGGGATTCACGACCAGGTGGCCGACCTCCCCGGACATCGGTCCTCCCACGATCCGGCCTCCCGAGTATACGGCACCCCCGATGCCCGTGGAGATCGTCATCCAGAAGAAGCAGTCCATCCCGGCCCCGCCGCCGAACCGGGCTTCCGCCAAGGCGCAGGCGTTCACGTCGTTCTCGGAGGCCACGGGCAGTCCCAGGGCTTCCGAAACCATCGCCTGGAAGGGCACCTCCGTCCAGCCCGAGGAGGCCGAGCGGACCAGGACTCCCCGGGCGCGGTCCACGATCCCCGGCAAGGCCAGACCCGCGGACTCCACGGGCCCGGCTTCGGACAGAAGTTCCCGGGAGAGGGCGGCCATCGCCTCCACCGCGGCCCGGGGGTTTTCCCGGGGGGTGGGGACGGTCCGCTTGGACAGGACGCGACCCGCCTCGTCCACGACCCCCGCCGCCGTCTTGGTACCTCCCATGTCGATCGCCAGAACCCGCCGCATGGGTACATTCTGCCCGGAGTGAGGGGGAGAGGCAAGCAGGGGGCGCGAGGCGCTGCGCGCCTCGCGTGATATTTCACGTTGCGCGGAACGGAAATAGACCCTACAATATCGATTGATGACCGAACGTACCGAGCCCCCGCGCGCAGGACCGCCCCGGACTCCCCGCTCCTCGGAAATCCGCCGGATTCTCGGCAAGGTGAGGAGTGTGTTCGGAAGCCTCGACACCTACTCCTGCCTGGACCAACGGGACCGGCGGGAGTTTTCTTACTACCAGGACCTCTACGAGGATGCCCTCCTGGCCATCGACGACCGGATCATGGCCCGGGCCCTGGAGCCCGTGGACCTCCAGGAGTACCCCCAGGTCCTGTCCTTTCCCCGCTACGATATCCGGGCGGCCCTGTTCATCGGCTCCTTCGATCCCTTCCAGATGACCCACCTGGCCGCGGCGCTCCGCTATTTGGCCTCCCCGGAATCGACCGCCCCCCTGGTCTTCATCATCCCGGAGGGCCACGTCAATCCGGACAAACCCCGGCGCAGCGAGTACACCTACCGCTCCCAGATGATCCGCTGGCAGATCGAGGGGGTTTTCCAGCCCCTCATCTATCCCCTGGACATCGGCGAGGGGGCCGACACCATCGAGATCGTCCGACGTTTCATCGCCCGGTTCCCGGGAGCCCGGGTCCATGTCACCCATCTGGTGGGCTCCGACGTCCTGCCCTACGCGTTGAAGTGGCTGCCCAAGGACATGGAGGTCTGGGGGGCGGAGGCGAAGTACCAGGGGGTGACCTTCCAGTATGACATCTTCGCCATCCAGCGGGGCGGGGACGAGGGCTGGAGGAAGGCCGCCGAGGACGCCTGGTCCAAGGGCGTGACGGTCCGTTACGACGAGCGTAGCATCGGCACACCCTCCAGCACGGACTTCCGGAGCAACCAGGCCTTTTCCATCGTCTTCCCCACCAAGGCGGTGATGCGCCACGTGGAGGTGCTCTTCCGCTACGACCTCAACAAGCCCTGGGACCCGCCCACGACGCCGTGACGGCGGCGCAGCCGCCGGGCACTTCACTTTAGGCCGGTTCCATGGAATCGACGAAGCCCTGCGGGCTTCGGCGCCGTGACCGCGGCTATAGCCGCGGTCACGCCCCTTTCGGCGGACCCAGGATTTCCGACAGGATCACGGCCCTCTTCAGGGGCGGCAGGCGTTCGACCTTGCCGGTGAAGGGCACGGAATCCGCCTGCGCCGCTTCCCGCGATGCCGCGGCCCCGGCGGCGGATACGTCCGCGGGGGAAGGCAGGGCGGGTCCGGCCCCCGAGATCGGATACGCATCGAAGCGGCCGGGGGCGGCCGTCGCCGGAACCGGTACGGTTTCCGCGGCCAGGGACGGGGCGAAAGCGGAGAGGTCCCGGGCCTCGAGTGCGGGAGGTCGAAGGCCGGTCTCGGTCTCCAGGAAGGCCAGCCGCTGGCCGGCTTCGGGGCCTTCCTCGTCCGAAATCTCGAGACCCGGACGCGCCTCGGCCGCCTCCGCCAGGTCCGAATCCGACTCGGTCACCCAGTGTGGCTCCCATTCCTGGGATTCCGGCTCTCGGCCGGAGATCCGGGACAGGGGAGCGGCGCGGCCCGAAGCTTCCAGATCCGCCTGGACCCTTCGAGCCAGTTCCCGGCGCGCGGCATCCTCCTTGGCCCTCCGCTCCTTGGCGGCCTGGGCCCGCCGTCCTCCTCCGAGGACCCGGAGGAAGATGACCAGCGCGACGGGAACCATGTAGATGATCGTGGAGAACAGGTCGTCGTCCATGCCGGCCTACTTCCTGCCCGCTTCCTCGCCGCCGATGGATTTTCGCATCTGGGTGTCCGCCTGGATGTTGGTCATGCGGTAGTAGTCCATGACGCCGAGCTTGCCGGTCCGGAAGGCCTCCGCGATGGCCAGGGGGATCTCCGCCTCCGCCAGGACCACCTTGGCGCGGTTTTCCTGGACCTTTGCGATCATCTCCTGCTCCTGGGCCTGGGCCGCGGCGCGGCGCTTCTCGGCCTCCGCCTGGAAGCGGCGCTTGTCCGCCTCGGCCTGGTCCGCCTGGAGCTTGGCTCCCACGTTGGCGCCCACGTCGATGTCCGCGATGTCGATGGACAGGATCTCGAAGGCGGTGCCCGCGTCCAGGCCCTTCTCCAGGACCCGCTTGGAGATGGTGTCCGGGTTCTCCAGCACGGACTTGTAGGACTCCGAGGACCCGATGGTGGTGACGATGCCCTCGCCCACCCGGGCAATGATGGTCTCTTCCGTGGCGCCGCCCACCAGGCGCTCGATGTTGGCCCGCACCGTTACCCGGGCCTTGACCTGGAGCTGGATCCCGTCCTTGGCCACCGCGTCGATGGTCGTCTTGCCCTTGGTCGTGTCCGGGCAGTCGATGACCTTGGGATTCACGCTGGTCTTGACCGCCTCCAGGACGTCCCGGCCCGCCAGGTCGATGGCCGCCGCTCGCTGGAAGGGCAGGGGGATGTCGGCCTTGTTGGCCGCCACGAGGGCCAGGCTGACCTTCATCACGTTGCCCCGGGACAGGAAGTGGGTCTCCAGCATGTCCGAATCCACCTTGATGCCCGCCTTGGTCAGCATGATCCGGGCGTCCACGATGACCGCGGGGTTGACGTGCCTCAGCCACATCCCCACCAGGCGCCCCATGCCCACGGCGGCTCCGGACAGGAGGGCCCGGAACCAGAGGCCGAAGAACTTGAAGAACAGGACGAGTATCCCCAGGGAGACGAGGGCGATGACCGCGTAGAGCGCTATGATGAGCATGCTTCCTCCTAACAATTCCGACATTCTATCATCCTTTCGGGCTTGTCAGCCCTCGATATCCGAATTCCCCGCATCCGGCCCGACGACGATCCGGGAACCCCGGACCTTGAGGACCCGGACCGGTGTTCCCTCGGGCAGGAAGAGGCCCTCCGTCTCCACGCTGTAGGCGACCCCGTCGATCTCCGCCCGGCCCGAAGGCCTGAGGACCGTGCGTGCCACCCCCCGCCGGCCCTCCAGGGGGCTGGCGGGCGGAGCCGGAGCCTCCGCGTCCGCACCGAGGGCGCCGCCCGCGGTCCCTTCGATGGTGGTCTTGAGCATCAGGCGGTCGAAGAGCTTGATCCTCGGGCCCGCCAGGGCCAGGACCCCGATCCCCGCGATCCCCGCCAGGAGGCCCGCCACCACGGTCATCACGTTCCGGCCCAGGAGGTCCCATTCCCAGGACACCGTGGGGATCACGAAGTCCTGCATGGAGAAGACCAGGGCCGCCCCGATCAGGACGATGCCGGAGATCCCCGCCACCCCGAAGCCGGGCAGGATGAAGATTTCCACCGCCAGAAGGCCGATCCCCAGGATGAAGAGGATGATCTCCAGGGAGCCGACCGAGCCCATCAGGGCGTTGGTCCCGAAGAGCGTGAAGAAGGCGATGATGGCCACGGTGCCCGGAAGCCCGAAGCCCGGGGAGTTGATCTCCAGGAAGAGGGCCACCAGCCCTATCAGGATGAGCAGGGCTTGGACTCCCCCGGAGGTGATGAACACCACGACCTGGTCCGCCCCGGAAGGGGACACCTCCACGGCGGGCCCCGGCGATCCGAGGAGGGAGGCCAGGGCGTCCAGGTCCGCTACGGTGCCCTCGGAGAGGCCGTAGCGCTCCGCCTCCCCGGCCGTCAGCGAAAGGAGCTTGCCCTTGGCGGAGACCGTCCGCACCCGCTCCACCTGGCCGGGCCGGGACTTCTCCAGGGAAGCGGTCTCCTCCGCCGTGGCCAGGCGCGTCTCCCCCGCCACGGAGAGCTCGATCAGCTCCACGTCCGCGTCCACCATGGCCAGGGCCAGGAGGGGCGGGTGTCCGTTCTTCTCCGCCAGAGCCGCCATCTGGGACCGGACCGCGCTGACGGTCTTCTCCCCGGCGCCCTGGCTCTGGCCGTCTGGGCTCATGATCACGGGCGCCGCGGCCCCCATGCTGGTCCCCGGGGCCATATAGATGGCGGAAGCGGAGAAGGCTATCAGGGCCCCCGCGGACCAGGACACCCCCATGCTTTCGGGGCCGGAGCTCACGAAGGCCACGGTCCGGGCTCCCCGGATGGAGCCGATGTAGGAGGAGATCCGGAGGGCGGAGTCCACCCGGCCCCCGAAGGTGTCGATGTCGAAGACCAGTATCTTGGCCCCGGCGCGCAGGGCCGCTTCGGCGTTGCGCCGTACGAAGACCGCCGTGGAGGGCTCGATGTCGCCCTTGATGGGGATGACGTAGACCGAGGAGCCCTCGGCCGCGGCGCCCGCCGCGGCCGCGAAAACGAGCAGGGCGAGGGCCGCGGCGCGGACCGCCCGCCTCGGAAATCGGAACGCCCGAAGGATGCGCAAGGAACCACCTCCCGAACCCCGGCCCCGTCGGCCGGCCTGTCCATGGGTTATAAGGTACCAAGAATCGGCCCGGGTCGGAAGGGATTCCTCAGAATTCCTCGAAGTCCCCGTCCTCCCCGTCCGCCGCGGGGGCCTTCTTGGGCAGGGCTAGGGCCGTCGAGCGTCCGGGCGCCGCGGCGGCCGGTGCCGGGGCCCGGACGCGCCCTATGGCCGGCCCGGAACCCTCGGCCGAGAGCCGGAAGAAGGAGACCCGATCCGCAAGGAGGGTGGCCTGGGCGTTGAGCTCCTCCGCGGTGCTCGCCAGCTCCTCCGAGGCGGCCGCGTTCTGCTCCACCACCGTGTCCATCTGGCTGACGCCCTTGGAGATCTGCTCCGCCCCGCCCGCCTGCTCCGAGGACGCCGCGGCGATCTCCTGGATGAGGTCCGCGGCCTTGCGGATGTCGGGCACCAGTTCGGCAAGCAATTTCCCCGCCTCCTCCGCCACGGCCATGCTGGACCGGGACAGGTCGTTGATCTGGGCCGCCGCCTTCTGGCTGTTCTCCGCCAGCTTGCGCACCTCCGTGGCCACCACCGCGAAGCCCTTCCCGGCCTCCCCGGCGCGGGCCGCCTCGATGGCCGCGTTCAGGGCCAGGAGGTTGGTCTGGCGGGCGATCTCCTCGATCACGGACACCCGGGAGGCGATTTCGCCCATGCTGGCCACGGTCTCCTGCACGGCCTTGCCCGAGGAGTCCGCGCTCTGGGCCACCCGGCGGGCCAGGGCGTCCGCCTGGGCGGTGTTGTCCGCGTTCTGCTTGACCGTGGCCGCCAGCTGTTCCACCGAGGCGGAGAGTTCCTCGATGCTGGCCGCCTGCTCCGTGGTCCCCTGGGACAGGGTCTGGGCGGTCTGGGAGAGCTGGGAGGAGCCCCCGGCCACCTCGTCCGAGGCGGCCCTCATCCCCGCCGCCACCTCCACGAGCTTGTCCTTGAGCTCCGTCATGGACCGCCCCAGGTCCCCGAGCTCGTCCGTCCGGGCGGCCAGGCGGCGCGCGGTATCCGCGTCCGCGCCGGCCAGGGCCAGGTCTCCGGCGGCCAGGCGGACCATGATCCCCGCCGTCCCCCGGATCGGCCGGGTGATGGTCCGGGTCACCAGGACGGAGACCAGGACCGCCGCGGCTATGGATACAAACAGCAGGATCAGGAGTACCCGCAGAATGGGGGCCGCGGCCTCGGCCACCTCCGCGGTGGGAAGGCTGACCCCCAGGACCCAGCCGGGGGTCTCGGGGATGCGGACGAAGTAGGCGGTCATGGGGACTCCCGCGGGATCGAGGTAGGCCCCGACCCCGGACTCCTCCGCCAGGAGGCGCTTGGCCAGGGCGTCCATGCCCCGGTAGCCCGCCTTGTCCGCCTCGGTGAGGTTCAGGTTCATCACCGCCTTCGGATCCGGGTGGGCCAGAAGCAGGCCCGTCTGGGTCACGATCCACCCGAAGCCCGTTCGCCCCACCTTGATCGAGACCGCGATGGCGGACAGGGATTCCAGCTTGAGCTGGTAGGCCACCAGCCGGACCGTACGGCCGTCGGGGCCCTTCACGGCCTTGGCCAGGTGCACCGTGGGCAGTCCCGTGGTCTGGGAGATCACCGGGTCCCCGAAGGCGAAATCCCGGCCCTGGACGAAGACGCCCTGGAAGTAGGCCCGGGTCGTGATGTTGCCGCTCCCTCCCGCGCTGGTGACGTACGAGCCGTCCCGCTCCGCGTAGAGGGCCATGTTCGCCTCCTCCGAGGCCGCGGCGGCCCCGGCCTTGGTCGCTTCCAGGGCTGAAGCCGGCTCGCCGGACCGGAGTTCCGGGCGGGCGGCGATCTGGCTCAGCTGGTAGAGGAGCCCTCGGAAAAGCTGGCCGATCTCCGCGGCGTGGGATTCCACGATCTCCAGGCTCGAGTTCCGGGTGATCTCCGTCAGGTCCGCCGAAAGCCGCAGGCCGACCACCAGGATCACCGCCCCCAGCATCAGGGCCACCATCAGGCTGATGACCGCGGAAAACTTGACCAACAAGGAAGTTCTCTTTGCCATCTTCGGACCTCCCGGGTCGCGGATCTCGCTTACTTCAGTCTAATCCATCCGACGGAAGATGCAATTACGGCGGGCCGCGAGCCTCGGCTAGCCAAGGCGCCCTTCCCCGGTTTACCGTAGCCCTGCGGTCCCGGCACGCCGGGCCGCGGGAGGAAGGCCGATGGACGCGGGAGATCGCTTCGAGGCTCTGGAGATCAAGGCCGCGTATCAGGAGGAATCCCTCGCCAAGCTCAACGGCGAGGTCTGGGACCTCTCCCGCCGCATGGATCGCCTTGAAGACCTGGTGACCGAGCTCCGGCGCAAGCTGGCCGAGGCCGAAGGATCCGAGCCCGGGGCCCCCGCGGACCGTCGCCCGCCGCACTATTGAGGGAGGTCGGCATGCTGAAGTCGGTCTGCGTCTTCTGCGGCGCCAGTTCGGGCTCCTCCCCGGCGTACCTCGAGGCGGCCGGAGCCTTCGGTCGGGAGATCGCGCGCCGCGGCCTGCGCCTGGTCTACGGGGGCGGGGATTCCGGGGTCATGGGCGCCGTCGCCCGGGAGTACGGATTCAAAGGCGTGTTCTTCCCCGAGCTGACCGATCCGGAGACTGGCCTCGAATACGCCTGCCGCCTCCTCGCCAACCTGCTCTCGCGGTACTCCGTCGAGGACGCGGTGAGCGCCTACAACGCCGGGAGCCCGACGCAGCGGAACGAGCGTGACTACGTCCAGCCCGTCCTGCGCTGGGCGGCCGGGTACAAGGCGGTCGGGCTGTGAGCGACTTCCCGCTGCTGGACCGGACGCTGGCGCTCTGGCTGAAGCGCGGGCTCATCACGCCGGAGCAGGCCGCGAGCATCGCGGACGTACTGCGCGGGCAGGTGTTCTCGCTGGCCGGCGAGTGGCGCGAGAAGGTGCTCGAGAAGGTCCGGACGATGCTCGAGAAGGCGATGGCGGAGGGCTGGTCAGTCAAGGAGTTCAAGGACGCCGCCTCGCAGACGCTGGCCCGGTTCACGGACGGGAACTACGCCGAGATCGTCTTCCGGACGAACGTCGCGAACGCGCGGGCGGCCGGGCGCTACGAGGAGATGTTCTCGCCGGAGTACGCCGAGGTCGCCCCGTACTGGGAGTTCCGGGCCATCACGGACGCGCGGAACGACGAAGAGGACGAGTGCCCCGACAAGCGGTGCCGCTGGCTGAACGGGAAGACGTTCCGCAAGGATGACCCGGCAGCGCAGCAGTACCTGCCGCCGCTGCACTTCCAGTGCCGTTGCATGAGCGTCGAGCGGACTGAGGGCTCGATTCGTAGCGAGGTCATCTCGGGCGACGCCGTCCCGTTCTCGCCGGTCGCGGGTTTCGGCGGTACCACGCTGATGTCGTTCCTCAACCTGTTCGGAGGGAAGTGATGCCGAATCTCTACGCGGCCGCGGCCGACGTGCTCGCTACGCTTAGCGCGGCGATTCTCGACGATCTCGCGAAGGACACGGACGGCGGGACGGATCACACGCTGACGCTCATCGAGTCGATGTCGCGGCGCGCTGACGGACTTATCAGGCAACACAAGCCGAGCGGGTACATCGTTCCGTTGACGGATACGCAGGCCATCGAGACGGTGCGTCCGTGGATCGTCGACGTGACGCGGTTCATGCTGCTCGAGCGGGCGCTGGCCGGGAAGTACGACACCGAAGGGGCGAAGTTCCTCTACGAAAAGGCACTCGCCTATTTCGAGAGCGTCGCGAAAGGCGAGATGGACATCCCGGGGGCCGTCGATTACGGTGCGTCCGCCTCCACGGCAGCCGGGACGACTTCGTGGACGAGCAATACCGTGATGTACCCGGTCGGGACGGCGCGAGGGTTCTGATGGGCGTCTCGTTCTCGGCGAAGGTCACGAAGGACGGCGCGACGCTCGCGCTGAAGCGGACTGCGAAGGGCGTCTCCGGGCCGAGCATCGCCGACAGGGCGGCGCACACGATGGTCCACGAGGTGCTCCCCGACGTGTTCTACGGGAACCTCTACGGCTGGAAGAAGACGCTGCGCCCGGGGATGCCGCTCATGGACACCGGGACGCACCTCGTCTCCGGGTTCGTTTACAAGGTCGCGGGCTCCGTCGCGACGATCAAGAACCTCTTCCGGTACGCGCACATCCATGACAAGGGCGCGACGATCCGGGCCAAGAACAAGCCGCTTCTGAAGTTCAAGCCGCGCGGGCTCGGCTGGATGTCGAAGAAGCAGGTCGTCATCCCCGCCCGCCGGTTCATGTACTGGTCGGCCTTGGCGAAGGCGGCGGTAATGCGGAGCGTGAACTCGATGATCCGCACGGCGGTTCGGGGGCAGAAGTGAGCACCGTCAACACCATGCGCACCGGCATCAAGGCTGCCATCACCGCCGTCACCGCGACGCAGCAAGTGGCCCAGCGGACGCTGCTTTCCTACCAGC
>ERZ795054.3818-NODE-3818-length-11505-cov-4.842445_pt1 | contig 11505 bp, 8 predicted proteins | sample MGYA00375138_ERZ795054 | MGnify/ENA primary metagenome ERZ795054 (study PRJEB30183, sample SAMN05720215) | anaerobic digester metagenome | isolation source: active sludge of municipal wastewater-treating anaerobic digesters | place: USA | collected 2014-12-23 ...
TGTCCCGGCGTCCGGAAGAATTCTTCCGTAATATGTACAAACGGTCGGGGGAAGATGAACGGACTTCCTATCGCGTCCCCTTTTTTCAGCACCTGGAAGATCGCCCGGGCAAACCGGCGGGCGTCTTCACCGTATTCGCCGTAGGTCTTTCCGGTGAACTCGCCGCCGGGTCCGATGGCCGGCACATTCCGGAAATGGGCGGGGACTTCCCAGTACAGGTGAATATCCGTAAAAATGGCCTGGCCGCCTCGGGCCGCCGTCATCTGAGAAAACTCGTAGATCAGCATCTGGGCGAATTGGCGGACCTCTTTATCGGTCTTTCCCGTCAGGTAAGGCGCCAGAAATAAATTGACCGCATCCCAGCCGATAATACCGGCAAACTGGCCCTGAAGGATGGCGCCGAACCGAACCATGTGGGCCAGGAGTACTTCGGCATGCTTGGCCGGTTTGGCAATCGTCATGGAGTGAGAGAGATCGAGGCCGAACTTCTTGATGTACTCGAGGGACTGACAGCAACAGTAGGGACGGTCTACATACCCCAGGCTGTGAATGTGAATATCACCCATAATATGGGCGTCCCCGATATCCTGAGAAAAAACATCATAAAGGGCATATTCGCGCTTGATCCCTTCCGCGAAAACCAGATTCGTCCCCTCGGGACTGTGGGGCACATTGGCGTTTTCCTTGTTCTGGTGAAGAATCAACTGCCTCACATCATAGAGGGGAAAACCGATCCGGGCGTGCATCCTCCGCTGATCTTCCAGGCCCCGTTCGATCAGTTTCGCATCCACCATCTCTCGAATCAGATTGGTCGTCAGCAGGGCGATACCGGAAGCGATGATTTGGCGCTCCACTTCCCGGCTGATCCCTTCCGCCGTTTCCAAATCAATGCTCGTCTCGCGGATGAGTGCATCAACAATTTTTCGCCGGTCCCAGCGTGTGATGTCCTCGCCGGATGTCCTGACAAAGAGTGTAATATCAGTTGTTTCCTGTGGTTCCATGTATTGCTGCCGAAGCCTCTTTTTTGCTCAGATGTTGGTGCGGGAAACGTCCTCCAAAACGGTGAGGGATTCTTCAGCCGCCTTGGACAACGCTTCGTCGTCATGATGATTGATGGAAAAGACACGAAAATGAACAACCCGGGCTGGAATAAAACGGTAAATATCCTTTAGGGGTTCGGGCGACGTTTTCCCCGTCGTCGGATTGAAGATGAAAATGCGTTTTTCGGACTCCGCCAAAGGATTCAGCGGCCGCGGATCCTGGGTGGCCAAGTCCACCCGGAACCGGATGTTCTTCAAGCCGGACGGCAGAAAAGCTCGGATCTGTTTTTCATAATCCGGGGCCGGGGCGAAACGGGTTCCCCGCTGGACCTGATCAACCGAAATTTCCGTCGAGAAGGCCATCTTCCATTTCACCTGCCGCTCATAGAGTTTCTTCCATTCCCGCCCCAGACGCCTTTTCCTGGCGTCACCGCCGTCGAGCCAATTCTTTGTTTCATGAAACAGCAGCCATTCGTCACAGCCCAGATAACGATCCATATTTTGGAGGGGATTTCCCGGAAGGATCAGGTTCATTGTATCGCGGAAAATCTCCTGAAGATGAAGATCGAGGGCGCGCGTCGTCCGGTGAAAATAGACATTCGTGTAAAGATTCAGCCGGGCGTTCAGAAAACGGTTCAGGGCCGAGATGCCTGCCAGATGCAGAGTCAGGCCGTTGGACGAATAAAAGGTGTAGTGCAGAAGACGCTTCGTATCGACCAAATCCAGGGAAAAACCCGTCATGTAGGCGTCCCGCTGAACATAGTCGAGATTATCCACCGTGTAGATTCCCGTAAACAGCTGCCTGAGCAATTTGAGCCATTTCGGCCGCCCGCCCTCATCTTCCCGGGGTGCGTGGATCAGAAACGCCACCTGGTTGGGATCGAGCACCTCACCCGGATCAAACGGACCCGAGGGACTCCGGACTATCCTGCGGATCAGGGAGCCGAGTTTTCTGACGATGATGTGCTGACTGATATCCTCATGAGTCAGCCCATACTGACACAGGTAGTGATCATCGAAGAAATGGCCGTAGGGTCCATGGCCGACATCGTGGAGGAGTCCTGAAATCCGGAGCAGTTCTTCGACATAATGGGGTGATGGCGTGTCCCGGCAGACCTCTTTGAGGCTGTCGTATAATTTTATGCCAAACGTGCCGGCATTGTGCATCGTTCCCAGAGAATGCTGAAACCGGGTGTGTTCCGCCGAAGGATAGACCCATCGGGCGCTCTGGAGCTGGTAAATGCGCCGCAGACGCTGTACCCAGGGTGAATCGATCAGATCCTTCTCAGTCTTCTCGAATGCATCATCGGAAATCGGCACCGTAAAGAAGGTGTAATCGTAAATCGGATCGGCGATCAACGCGATGCCCTTGTATATATTTGGATATTCATTCTGCTTGGTTTTCATGACCTTCCCCGGATGGAATCAATGAACCGTAATATCGGTGATATGTATTTTTCTACACGATAATCATTTTTATATTTATTTGACTTCCGTTCGAGGGTCAAGGATTTTCCCTGCCTGACTTACTACCTTTACTGGATTTATTTACGCCCCTGATGTATAAAAAAACGTTTTTTTGTCTGGCCTTCCACAGCGTTTTGCAGGAATTCACTTTGCATCAGACAGGAGCATATCATGGGAACAAACAACGTTGTTTTTCTGGAAATGATTGAATGGTTCGACGAGTCGGGAAAGGAACTGGTCCATCGTATCCCGGAGGTGGGCTCCGGTGAAATCAAGTGGGGGGCGCAACTCGTTGTCCGGGAAAGTCAGGCTGCCGTGTTTTTCTACAACGGCAAGGCTTGCGACGCCCTGGGGCCCGGTCGTCACACCCTCAAAACAGCAAATATCCCTGTTTTGACCAAAATTCTCAGTGTCCCCTGGGGCATGACCAGTCCGCTGCGGGCGGAGGTTTATATCGTCAGCACAAAGGTCTTTCTCAACCTGACCTGGGGCACCCGGGACCCGGTCGCTTTCCGGGACAGCGAACTCGGCCTGATCCGCCTGCGGGCTTTCGGCATGTTCAACATCCGGGTCCTGCAACCGGTCCTGTTCATCAACAACCTTGTCGGCACCCAGGGTGTTTATACCCAGAAAGACATCGAGGAGTATCTGAACCGGGTCATCGTGTCCCGCTTCAATGACCTCATGGGAGATAAAATCGATACCATTTTCAGTCTTCCCAGTCGTTACAACGATCTTTCAGAAGAGCTGAAGCAAGTCCTTTACACCGATTTTGCCCATTTCGGCCTTGGCATTTCCGATCTGTTTATCCAGTCCATCACCCCGCCGCCGGAGGTGCAAAAGGCCATCGATGATAAAAGCCGCCTGAATGTGTTCGACGATCTGAACCAGTTGCTCAAGATGAAGGCTGCCATGGCCATCGAAGGGGCTGCCCAGAATCAGGGCGAAGCGGGCGCCGGCCTGGGCTTGGGCATGGGGTTCATGATGCCCGCTCTGTTTTCCGATGCTTTCAAGGGCGCCGGCGGCGCCTCCCAATCTCCTCCCGGGATGGTTTGCCCCGACTGTCGGCAAACGATACAGGCCGATGCCAAGTTCTGTCCCTTGTGCGGGCATCAGATCCTGGTTTTTCAGCAATGTCCCCACTGCGGCAAAAACCTGCCGGCAAACGCCAAATTCTGCCTCCAGTGCGGGAAACCCGTTTCGGAGAAACCCCAGCCGATCCAATGCAGCCATTGCGGCTCGGAAAATCTCTGCCATGCGATATTCTGTAATCAGTGCGGCGAAAAGCTCAGATAGGCGCTGTCAATTTTTAGCCGGCTCCTGTGCAGTACAGACAAGAGATCTATGATCTGCGCAGCGAAGTGACTTTTCTCCGCTCAGGGAGAGATAATCGGTTTGTCCTGGCGAGAGGATAGGGGCTTTCTCGTGGAATCTTTTTTGCCGGCCTTCCCGCAGACGATCCGGGCCAACTTGCCGCTGACGCTTTCAGGGGAAACAGGACGGAAGGTCTTCTCAAATTCTGGGTAAGACTCGATAACCTGGTCGTCCGGACTGAGGCGGCTATGTTTTGAAATGCGCAGTTGCGAGCTGGAACATTTGAATTCCCACCATTCCAGGGTATAGCCGTTCCTATCACCCTTTGACTCTTTATGATCCGCAGCCGGGGAATATTCCGCCTCCAGGTCATCGAATTCGATCCGTACCCGGACAAGTTTACGGTTTCCTTCCTGCGTTTTCAAATGTTTCCGGTCGTAGAAATATTTCCGGTTGTCCTGTGAGCGCCAGAAGAAAGCCCAGCGATCATCCCGAGCGACCTCCCTTTCCACAATCTTTACGTAACGGCACGCGTCGGTGTGACTTAAATGACAGGCTTTTTGAAAATCCTTCAAGGCTTCCGCTTTTTTCCCCGCCTCCAGAAACAGCTTTCCCCGGCTGAAATGAAGGTCCCGGTCATCGCTTTGCAGCGACAGGGCCGTCGAGAAATCTTCGAGTGCACTGTCCCATTTTTTATTCTCCCCGAAAAACATGCCACGCTGCACATAAAATGCCGAAACAGCGGGCCTCTTTTTGATCAGGGCGCTGAAATCCGCAATAAGGATGCGCGTGTTGTTGTTTCTGACCTTTTTCAGTGCAGAAATAAACGGCGGCATTTGATCAGAAGGAGCAAACGTCAATGCCTGCATGTAATTCTCCGCAGCCGCCTCGGGTTTTCCCATCTGTTCCTGGATGAGTCCCTTCTCATAGAAAAAATAATAGTTATTCGGTTCGATCAGAATAGCCTGATCAATATCCTTCATGGCTTGATCAAACTGTTTGAGTTTCCACCGCACATTTCCCCTTTCCTGATAAAAAGCCGCATTGGCGGGACTGAGCCTGAGAGCCTGGTCAAAATCTGCAACCGCGGCCTCCAGATTCCGGTGGGGACAGGCATCTGCAGACAGAAGCACCCCCCGCATGTAAAAAAAGATGGCGTAATTCGGATCCAGGGCAATCGCCTGATCGAAGTCGTTTAAGGCAAGTCCGCATTGGGCAGTCGTGCCGGACAAAGGATCTCTGACCGGTGGCGGCTCCGTCACCGGTTCAGGGGCCGTTGATTCATCCGGCTGCACCGTGGTCTTTAGTGCTTCCGGCAACGGCTGCGCGATCGCCTGTCGGTAATGAAGCGTCCCTCTTTCAAAGTATAAAACCGGATCTTTGGGGCTCCGATCAATGGCATCCGTATACTTATCAATGGCCTGTTTGAGATCCCCTGCAGCGGCTCGATTCTTGGCCTCTTCTACGATTTCCCTGAGCATATCCGAATCACTTTTCGAAACCTTCCCGGACTTAACCGGCTCACGGACCGTGTCCATATTTCCGGCAGCGGACCAGAAGGCGTAACTCTTCGTGAAATCACATAAAACCGCCATACTAATCAAACATATCATAAAAAAGAGACGCCGGATTAGGCGAAGGGAAAGCAATTCTGACAACATGTCTTCATCCTTTCTCACGTTTCTATGAACGGTTTTAATCGTCATGGCTTGAAATAATTCGTTTTTTCATATGCATGGAATACCATCTCCTCGTTTTTTGTCAAATCAAGATTTCGTTGTCACGGATTTGGAAAAAAACCATTGTCAGAACAGTGAAAACACCTTAACCTAAGCACCGGATTCACTGCCAAACGTTGGCGGATCCCGGGAATAGATTCCACATAGAACAAAATGACGTCATGAAGAACGACTCCCCTTGGGAAATAGATCATCAGTGTCCTCAGTGCGGCGCGCACGTCATCCTTGATGAGACAGACCGCATCCTGGCCTGCCCCTACTGCCGAACAAAACTCTACCTGGTTCAGGCAGGCGCCTTTGGTTATTACATTCCCCCCGGAGAAATGAACGGCCGGGAAATATATTATCTCCCCTATTGGCGTATCAAAGGATCCCATTTTTGCTTCCGGGACCGGCAAATTCAGTTTCGTTTTATCGATGTCAGCCAAAAGGCCGTGCCGATCCCCATGATTCCCCCGTCATTGGGTCTGCGCCCCCAGGCCATGAAACTGAGATTTCTGACTCCGGATGTGGCGGGCATCTTTCTTGCCCCACAGGGACGTGCCATCGATGCATTACTCCCTCCGGGCGAATTCCCGGGAACGGATAGAGCCGATTTTATAGGTGAAATTATCAGTCTTATCTATACACCGGTCTATCTGAAAGAGAAAACCCTCTTCGATGCCGTAACCCAGCGCCCCCTGAACAATATGAATAATCCGGATTTGCTCGATAATCTCCCCCAAATGAACCCTATCACGCACGCTAAAATCCGCTTCATTCCAACCCTTTGTCCCCAGTGCGGCTGGAATCTGGACGGAGAAAAAGACGCCCTGTCGCTTGGCTGCAACAATTGTCACACCCTCTGGCAATGCCGGCAGGATCGCCTCGAAATTCTCGCATGCACCATAGCCGCATCTGCTGGACCGGCGGACTTATATCTCCCCTTCTGGAGGATGAAAATCAAGGTGGCGGGCTTTGCGGTGGAAACTTATGGAGATTTGATCCGTCTGGCCAATCTTCCCAAAGTCGCCACGCCGGAATTGGAGTCCACACCGCTTTATTTCTGGTCTCCGGCCTTCAAAATCAATCCGGCGCTTTATCTCCGCTGGACCCGTCTGATGACCGTCTCCCAACCAAAGGTCAACCAAACCCAACCTGCCGACTCGGTCCCGATCCCGGCCCTTCATCCCGTGACGCTTCCCTTGATGGAAGCGTTGGAGGGGGTTCGGATCAATATCGGTCAGTTACTCTCAGATAAAAAAAGACTTCTGCCATCCCTGGCCGAAGCGAACATCTCCCTGTTGGAATCGGATCTGGTTTACGAACCCTTTATAAGCAGAAACACCGAGTTGATCCATGCCACGCTCGGCCTCACCGTTGACCGGAAAGCCCTGTCCCTGGCTTTTCACCTGTCGTAAGGCCTAGGATAATCCCATGCCCATACAGTTCACTGCATCTTTTTATGATTATGAATTGGGGTGCGAAAAAAGCGATTTTATGCTTCAATATGGTCGCATTATCTGACCCGTGTTCAGGATTTGTTAACGTCGCGGCTCCATAACGCTTTTTCTCACCCCAGGAGAATCCCATGGCAATAAAGATCAAGATTTATTACGATTACATCTGACCCTTCTGCTATGTCGGCAAGGCTGTTGTCGACATCATTGGCCGGGAAATTCCCCTTGAAATCGAATGGATTCCCTTCGAGGTCCACCCGGAAACGCCGCCGGAAGGAAGACTTTTGACCGACATGTTTCCGGGCACCATATTCGAGAAGTTTTACCGGAAACTGGCCAGGCAATCCGGCGTCCCCGACTTGCCCTTCGGGCGTGCGGAACGTCTTGACAATTCGAGTATGGCGCTGAAAGCAGCGGAATTCGCAAAGAGCACCGATTCATTCGACCATTTTCACAATAATCTTTTCCGTGCACACTTCGTCGAGGAGAAAAACATCAGTCGTCTCGAAACGATCCTGGGTGTCGCCGTGGCCTCCGGACTGGATACTCAAGCCCTGGAAACGGCGCTGCAAAACCATGAATTTACGGAAATAGTCAACCATTACAAAGATACGGCTTGTCGGGAAGGGATCAGCGGGGTGCCGACGTTCATCGTCAATGACCGACACCGTCTTGTCGGTGCGCAACCCCTGGATGGGTTCCGTAATTACTTGAAACAATTGAACAAGTAGCTTAATTCAGCTCCATTTTTATTAAAGAGAAGGTGCCGTGATGGAATTCAATCTAAAAATCGCCGGGGAGGCTGGCCATGGTCTTTTGACCATCGAACTGGGTCTGACGGAAATCTTGGCCCGCACGGGTTACCACTTCTTTGCCACCAAGAATTACATGTCCCGGATTCGCGGCGGGCATAATTTTCACATGATCCGGATTGCCGATAGGCCCGTTCATGCTCTGAACGGAAATGTCTGGGAAATGATCCTGGCCTTTGACGAGGAAGCCGAACGCCGCCACCGGCCGACGCTCAGAGAAGGCGGTATTTTTATCGATCAGGAGGAAATCAGGCAGATCAGCCAGATCATTCGACACCAATTTGCAGAACCCATGGCCGTCAACACTGTTCTCATGGGCATCGTCCTTTCTGCCATCGGCTTTGATCCGGCACGTCTTGCCGACGTCGGCCTTCCGGAAGACCGCAGGACTATGCTGGGAGAAGGGTTCCGTTATGCCGGGGGGAAAAAGCTGTCCGGTAAATACCTCATCAAATCCTCTTTAGAAACGTTCCTCCGTTTCGACGGAAACCAGGCCCTGGGTCTTGGCGCCATTTTGGGGGGATGCCAGTTTATGGCCGCCTACCCCATGACCCCCGCCACATCCATCATGAACTACTTCGCCAACGCCGCCAAGGATCTCCCCATTCATTTTGAACAGGCGGAAGATGAAATCGCCGCCGTCAATATGGCTCTGGGGGCTTCCTATGCAGGGCTCCGCTCCATGACAGCTTCTTCCGGCGGCGGGTTTGATCTCATGACAGAGGGCCTTTCTCTGGCAGGCATGACGGAGACACCTGTTGTAATTATGGTCTCACAGAGGCCGGGACCGTCCACGGGGCTCCCGACCCGAACCGAACAGGGGGATCTGAACCTTCTGGTCCACGCAGGTCACGGTGAGTTTCCCCGCATGATTTTCGCCCCCGGAACCATTCTGGAAGCCATTGAAATCGCCCGGGACGCCTTTGATCTTGCCGATTCACTACAGTCTCCGATCCTGATCCTGACAGACCAGTACCTGGCCGATTCGATCCAGACCGTCGAGGCGGAGATTCCGCGGTCGGTGAGTCACCGCACCTGCCGGGCCTACGACGAGACCTACCGGCGTTATGCCCTGACCAATGGAGGACTCTCACCCCTAACCTACCCCGGCATCGGGAAAGCATTGGTCCGGCTTGACTCGGATGAGCACGACGAGGATGGACGCATTACCGAGGACCTCGATCTGCGTGTCCGAATGGTGGACAAGCGCACGCAAAAAGCGAAACACATGACCTCCCTGTCCCGGAAACCCACCTTCTGCGGCAATCCGGAAGCCGAATGGATACTGCTCTCCTGGGGCTCGAACCGGCAGATTGTCGAAGAAGCGATTTGGCATCTCCACGAGGCGGGGATTGCCGTGGGTGCATTACACTTCTCTCAGGTCTATCCTCTCGGCCCGGAAATGATCGCCGCATGGTCCCTGGAGCAAAGAAAAGTCGTCTGCCTGGAGAACAATACCGGCGGCCAGTTCGCGGCTCTGCTCAAGCGTGAACTTGGGCTGGACGTGCTCTATAAAATTCTCAAATACAACGGAGAATGCTTCACGGTAGAGGAAGTCCGCGAACGCATCCTCGCCATCATGGAGGTCAAGCCGTGACAAATTCACCCTACGACATCGCCTGGTGCCCCGGTTGCGGAAATTTTGCCATCCGTACCGCCCTTGCAGAGGCCCTGAACGAACTGGACATGCCGCCCCAGCAGATCGTCCTGACATCGGGGATCGGCCAGGGGGCGAAGATGCCCCAATATTTGGAAACAAATTATTTCAATGGCTTGCATGGCCGCTCTGTCCCGCTGGCCGTGGGCATCAAGCTGGCACGGCCGGACCTGACGGTGATTGCCGTTTCCGGAGACGGCTGTATGTACGGCGAAGGGGGGAATCATTTTCTGCATACGATCCGGAAGAATCTGGATATCACGATTCTGATTACCAACAACCAGGTTTACGGTCTGACCAAGGGGCAGAGTTCCCCCACCACGGACCGGGGTGTTAAAAACCCCCTCGATCCGCAGGGCAATCCCAATGAACCTCTCTCACCTCTGGTCCTGGCCCTTGCCATGGGAGCGCCTTTTGTCGCACGGGGGTTTGCTAAAGAGAAGGATCATCTGAAGGAACTGATCAAGGCGGCGATCCGCTTCGAGGGAACAGCTGTCGTTGATATCCTCCAGCCCTGTGTGAGTTTCAACAAGATCAACACCTACCAGTGGTACGGCGAGCGGGTTTATCAGGTCGAACCTACAGCAGACCGCTTTGAGGCCATCCGAACCGCAGAATCCTGGCAGGACAAGATCGCCATCGGCATTCTGTTCCGGGATGAAAAACATCCGGTGCGCAACGTCCGCGATCTTTTTCCTCGACATACCGAGCGAGAAGACGTCGAAAGACTGTTGCATTTATACCATGCTTGATTTTGCACCTTTTTCGCGGAGAAGGACTGATTTGCCGTGGTCATCGTTATCGGCGCCGAGGATCGGATAAAAGTCGAAACGGTCAATCAGGAACTCTCGGCACAGATTCAGCAGGTATACGACCGCGCCAGAACAGACAACAACGGCAAAATTGGTACCTCCTCACAATCGACAGTGAAAAGGTCGTGGAAGAGGTTGTCCGGCTATTGGCTCTAAAACGAAAACCAAGCGCATGAAATAGGGATGGCTTAATACGATAAACTATGTCTAAATCAAAAGCTCTATCCTCATATAACTGCTTTCTCTGCCAGTAATTGATCCATGCCATAAAATCTTCACCATCACTATCCTTCAGCAATCTCTCTGAGCTGTTTGGTTATTCACAAACTGAAACGCGAAATTCAATTTGCAAACGAGTTGCAAATCCTGTATAGAGGCACTCATGCAAGAGCGGGAAAGCAGATGCCATATTGAAAGGACCTTACGACAAGCAGGGCTCCAGAAGACCGCCCAGCGTCTGGCCGTACTCGATATTCTAACCCGGGCAGAAGTACCCCTGACAGCCGGCGATGTCTTCCAGCGTTTGCCGGAGGAACAAAAGGTCAACCGAGTCACGGTTTACCGCATTCTGTCGTCTTATACCCAAAGCGGCATTATCCGGGAGTTCGCATCGAAAAAAGGTATTCACTACTACGAGCGGGTTGAACCCGGCACACATCTCCATCCGCATTTCATTTGCCGGAGTTGTGGAACCATGATCTGCATGTCAGCAGCATCCGAACTCTGGTGGAAAATGGCAGACACGCCTGACTTCGAAATTGAAAGCATCTGCATCAGCGGCCTCTGTCATTTGTGCAAAATTAAAGAAAATAAAGGAAAAACGGATGATAAGGAAAATTGATACCGCCCTATTCATTTTGTCGATTTTGTTTCTGATCCTTTTCCTCCCAAACACGGTTTGGGCAAAAGACCGGGTCAGGGTCGCAGTAACAATTATACCCCAGGCCTATTTTGTGGAACGCATCGCAGGTCATAATGTGGATGTGCGTATTATTGTTCCTGCAGGCAGTAATCCCGAAACTTACGAACCCACGCCGCAACAGTTGTTTGATCTGTCATCATCGAAATTATATATCAAAGTTGGTCCACAGCATCTGGCGGTCGAAAACCGTTTTCAACGATTTACCTCAAATACGGATAAAAATATCCGTGTTGTCGACATGTCCCAGGGCATAAAAAACCTTCAGGAGGACCCTCACATCTGGCTGTCCCCCTCCATCGTCAG
>ERZ795054.3820-NODE-3820-length-11501-cov-15.100297_pt1 | contig 11501 bp, 14 predicted proteins | sample MGYA00375138_ERZ795054 | MGnify/ENA primary metagenome ERZ795054 (study PRJEB30183, sample SAMN05720215) | anaerobic digester metagenome | isolation source: active sludge of municipal wastewater-treating anaerobic digesters | place: USA | collected 2014-12-23 ...
CCCGTTAATTATTTTCCCGACCCGTCCCCGCCCTTTTTTCAGGGCGGGGATTTTTTTGTTTTACTTTTTGGGCTTTGACCCGATCAGAATAATGTTACACGACACCTGATAACGGTCGCCCGTTGCCGGATCGGTAAATTTTCCCGAAAGGTAAAAGCCCGTCGAACCGGTTGAAAAAACTTTAGCCGGGGCGAGGTCTTTCATCAACTCTTTTTCGTCGTCCCCGCTAATTTTAATTTCGACAAATTTTCCTTTCATAGCAGCGCCCCTTTCGTCTTTTTGCCCGGTTTATACTCAACCTGGTTTGTCGCCGGAGGCACGTCCGCGAACGGGTCTATGGAGGCGATACGCTCACCGTCGGCCACTTTCCGCACGCCGTTCAGATACATGGTGATTCCCCTTCCTGCGTCCACGTCGTACGCGCTGATAAAAACGGCCACGTCCGCGATCGCGCCGGAATAAAATTCCTGCGTCACCATTCCCGCCGGGCAATCGGTGTTGTCAGCCAGGCGCAGTTTGGGCGGGTATTTCGCCACGAACTCGTCGAGCTCAGTTTCCCTGCGAACGGTCTGGTGCGCCGCGAGTGAAAGACCGAGATCGGTTTGCTTGAACAGCGATTTATCCACGTCCAGGGTGAGCGCGGTTTTAAGGACTTTCATTCGCTGATCGGCCCCCCACGCAACTGACGCGCTTTTCATGTACTGCTCCAGCGCGGATTTCATCGCCGCGACAAATTCTTTTTCGCCGCCCATGAGTAGCATCTGGGTACGATACATCGCCTTGAGGGGATCATCCTTGTCCTGGGCGGGCCGGTCAACAAAACACCAGTTCAGGGTCACGTTGCGAATGACCGCGTTGATCCCCTTCGGACTGATCTTTGTCACCACCAGTTCCGATTTTGCGGCCGGGGCCGCTGTTCCTTTTGTTTCTTTTGCCATTTTCTGTACCATCCTGTAAATTTTAAATTTTTTGAGACCTATATAAACTTGAAACCCTTGCGCGGCGGGCGGATTGCGATTGCGTTAATCGCGTCTTTGTCCGCGCCGCACTTTTCCGCCTGGGCCGGTGAAATGATTTTTGTGTCGTACATTTTCGCGGCGTCAGTAATGCCAATCTGCCGCGCGATTTCCGGTACGCTGAGATCACGAGGCCACGCCCGCGTCCCGGCGGTGTATTCAATGGCCACGCCCGGTATCACGCCGCCTAAGTCCATAAAAAGCTGTGCCTCTTTTTTGATCGTTTCAAAAAGTTTTTCCGCCGGTTTTGCCAGGCGCAGGGCCTCCGCCAGTTTTTCCGGCTCGCGGGTAATGCCGTCAATCGCGCCAGGCCGGGTCCATTTTGCGATTTCAGCGCGGATTTTGGCGCACGTTGATAGGCGCTGACAGTAGGCGCAGTGATTCCCGGTTTGGAATTGCTTTTTAGCGGTACGCGCAATGAGGTCTTTCGCCGCGCCCGGCAGATAATCGTCGTCAATGCCGCCCCCGGTATAAGATACAGAATTAAAACGGGCATTGATGATGATCCCTTTCCAGCGTTTGATTTTTTCGTTCCGTGCCGCTTCCATATGGGCGTACAGTTTTAGTTGACTGTTCCCCTCAGCCTCCACCTCGCGCCAACCCATTTTATGGTCGATGACCGTGACCGTATCATCCGCCGTGGCGATACAGTCCGCCGTGCCGGAAAAGGTGACGTTTCTGATTTTGACCGACAGGCCGCTTTCGACGGCGAAATTTGCGTTTCCGTTTAATTCCGCTTTTGTCGTCTCTACGGCAAACCGCACCAGGGCCACGGTGTCGGGATCGTCCTTTACGTCGTCAATAGACAGACGGCCCCGCAGAACGTCCGCGATAATACCGTGTAACCGCGTTCCCTCCTGTGCGTATTCGTCACGCTCAAGCACGAGCGATGACTTGACCGCCTGCAATGACAGCGCGCATTTTTCCCACACCATCCACGCCGACGGTGATACTGATAATGGAAGTGTTTTACTGTTTGATTTTACGGCCTTTTTTGGTTCCTTCATTTGTATTGTCCCCCGTTTTTATGTTTTGTTCAATGCTATATCCTCTAAAAATGTAAAAATTATCACGCCACCGATGCTTTTTGTCCCACAGCGGGTTATTTTGAATGGTTATCCGCGTCGAGCCCGCTCTGAGCAGACGCGCCACAATTTGTCCCCACCGTGAATTTTTATGACATTCCAGCATATTCTCAATATTTAATTCGACTTCTTTGACCCATCCGCCTTTGAGCACGTTACTTCGGCGCGTACCCGCCAGAACGCGTTCAATTTCTTTAAATTGCGTTTTCCGTTTTTTCATTTTATTCCGTTTTCTTTTTTCGAGTTGTAAACCTTGTCTGCCTCATCGGTAAGCCTACCGGCGGCAGATAGGCGACGAAGCGAGCTGCGTACGCAAAAAGGCGTCTGTGGAGGTATGCAACGCTCGCCAAGCTCCCGCAACGTCGGATAATAGCCGAGTTCCGTTCGCATCTCTTCCAGTTTTTTTTCAATAAAAGTATCAAACACCAGTACCTGGCCTTTTCCCATTTTAAATCGCATTGTGTTTTACTCCTATTCTTTTTCCTCGGAATGTTCGACAAAGTACCAAATTTTCCTTTGTGTTATTCAAAGGGTCGCCGTCTTTGTGAAAAACATCATGCCGCAAAGGAATGTTCTTTTCTTGAAAAATAATCCTTTGAAGTGTTATTGTTCCCGCCATCACGGCAGCCGGTTTACCATTTTTTATATAGACGTGCCATCCCATATCTTTTATAAGCGGCCAGTCTTCTTCGTCAATAACGACTTTTACATCTTTTACGGGGTGCCAACGGAACGCGCCCGCGTCAGTGCGCGCTTGACGCGTTTTTGGCATTAGTGTAGGTACATAAAAAAATAAACTTTTCTTTTTCATGGCCAGAACCTATCTCAAAGCATCGAATTTTGTCAAGACAAAAAAATCAAAATATAAAAAATTTACAAAATAAGTGTCCGGGCACTGTGTAAAAAGCCCTGATTTTCATAAACTTTATAAAAAGAAAATTTACACGCCATGTTTTAGAATTTTACAAATATCTGAAATGGGCCAAAAAAGGGGGGCGTCCGCGCACTTGAAAAAGTGCCGGGAGGACGCCCTAACCCCTGGTCATACCAGAGCTTATAAGCGTCCGTCCTCTCTTCGTAAAAAAAAGTATTCCTATAAAAAATATTACTACAACACGCAGTGCATGTTGCAGATCGTATATTCTTTACGAGAACGACGGGGAAGCATCCAGGACGGACGGACGCTTAACCGTATAAAAACGCGAAAAATGGGCCTCCCGCGTCCCCGCCCTGGAACGCCATAAAAAATCCTTGACAAAATGACATAACCGTGACATAAACGCAGCATGAAACCAATAAAACTGTCAATTTCAGTCATGGCGCACCCCTCACGCGCCATGCTCTTATGGGCGGCATGGAAACGATAATAGAATCAAATATGCGTTTTGGACGGTGGAAAACGGTAGACACTTTCATAAAGAACAGACAGCGGTACTGGAATTGTGTGTGCGATTGCGGAACCGCAAAAGCCGTAGCACAACGATCTTTAGAAAGTGGAAAATCGAAAAGTTGTGGGTGTTTAGCCCGTGAACGCGGTGTGTTAGCACCTCAGACGCGTTTTGGTCGACTTGTGGTGTTGGAATCATTTATACAGGACGGAAAAAGGTATTGGAATTGTGTGTGCGACTGTGGTGGACAGCGCACAGTTTTACAAGCCTCGCTAAAAGGGGGAGGTGTGAAAAGTTGCGGTTGCACAAGAAAAGAACGGGCGACAGCAATGTGTAAAGCACGCGCCTTGCCTAACGGCGATGCGGCACGAAATGACGTGATTTATAAATATAAATTGCGGGCGCGGAAAGAAAGCATTGATTGGGAATTGACCACTGAACAGTGCGAAGCGCTTTTTAAGGGAAATTGTGCGTATTGTGGTGCCGAGCCGACTAAAGTAAGAAAGCTCAATTATAGCAGTAGTTATGTTTATAACGGTATTGATCGGATTGACAACGCTGAAGGATACACAGAGAAAAATTCTGTTAGTTGTTGCACCCGATGCAATTATATGAAAAGTGATATGACTGTAAAGGAATTTTATTGTCATATAGAGAATATATGGAGAAAAAGGCATGGAGACCGTTAGTCTGTCCGTTGTTGTCATGGCGCATCCTTCGCGTGAGCGGCATTTTTCTTTTTTGCGCGAAAAGTTAGGCGAAGATACCCCGTTTTCGATCGATATGAATAATAATCTTTTAGAAAACGCGAAGGCGGCGTGGCGGATGCACGACATGACGAAAGATTTTGCGGTGACGGTCCAGGACGACGCCGTGCCGGTTGACAATTTCCGCGAGCGGGCAGCGGCGTTTATCACGGAGCAAGAGGAGCGGCGCATACAAGCGGGACGCCCGGAGCAGGGGTATAATTTTTTCTTAAAACAGGACAATCATTTAACGCCCCTGTGGCCCAAAGATGGGGCGTACCACGATAACGTGACGCGGGCGGGTATTGCTATTTGTTTGCCGGTAAAGCACATCGCGCCGATGCTCGTTGAATTTGACCGCCAGCGTTCCCGGCATGACGACGATCGCATATCGGAATACTGCAAGAAAAACGGTATTAAGATATTGTTTCCCGTGCCGTCCCTGGTCAATCACCGTATTGACCAACCGAGCCTTGCCAATAACCCGATAGGCTTTGAGGCGTGGAAAATGGACGGGTGTGAGCCGGTGACAATTCCGAAAATCATTCATCAATTATGGGTAGGCCCGCACCCGCGCCCGACCGTGTGGATGGACACGTGGAAGGAAAAGCATCCGGACTGGAAATATATGCTGTGGGACAATGACGCGGTGTTCGGGCGGCAATGGATCAATCAGAAATGGATTGACTATTTTCGCGCGCGGCAGATGTGGCCGGGAGTATCGGACGTGTGTACGTATGAGATATTATATGAGTACGGCGGTTTTATGCCGGGGGCTGACGCGGTATGTGTGAACGCGATTGACGAATTGTTCTATAATGATTATGATTCATATAGCGTGTGGGAGAATGAGAAAATTCGTCCCGGCCTGATCTCCCCGCTCCATGCAAGTATAAAGGGCGGCGTGTTTGCCCGCGAACTCATTGACGGGCTTAAAAACCGCGTACCTAATAACGTACCGTGGATATCGGTTGGCAATGCGTACATGGGCGAAATGTTTAGAAAGACAAAAGCAAAAGTGAAAATTTTTCCGTCGCATTATTTTATCCCTGAACATTTTCTTGGTGAGAAATACGAGGGGCCGGACAAGATATACACGCGGCAGATGTGGGGATCCACGACGCGATGCTATACCGCTGGAATAGAAGGGCGGGCACAAGAAGGGATGACCATGATTGAAACTTTGCATACACTTTTAACCAAAGCCAAAGAAAAAAGACTGGTTATGCTGGGCGACGGGCATCTTGATTATATCATGAAAAACCTTGCGTCTGTGCTTGACTTGCCGGGTGATGTGGTTGAACTTGGGTGTAACGTTGGTGGTACGTCAAGCTATATTAAACGGTTTCTAACGGAAATAAAATCTGATAAAGAACTGCATGTGTACGATTCGTTTGAAGGTTTGCCCGCTAAAACAGTTGAAGACGGGGCGACGCCGTGCGATAAGGGATCGTCGGCGGTATCGGTTGAAATGTTTAAAAAGACGTTTGCCGATGCGGGTATCGAGCTGCCGGTTATCAATAAAGGATTTTTCGGCGATATACCGGATGATAAATACCCGGAGAAAATCTGTTTTGCGTTTTTTGACGGAGATTTTTACGGGTCGATCATGGATAGCTTTAACAAGGTGTATCATAAAATGGTACCTGGCGGTATCATCTTAATTCACGATTATGAATACGCACCGTTCCCCGGCGTGAAAAAAGCATGTGACGATTTTTTAAAAGATAAACCGGAAGTGATCGTAAAGAACATTTTTGGAATTGGTAAGGTGGTAAAACAGTAATGCGGTCTTTTGATATTTATTGTATTAAAAATAAAGTGAATGATAAACTATATATAGGTCAAACAGTGAAAGGTTTTCAAGACCGATGGGTTGACCATTTGTCATTTGCTAGAACTTATACAAGAAAGTCAAAACTTTATAACGCTATGCGAAAACACGGAATAGAAAATTTTTATGTTGAAAAACTATGCTCTGTAAACGATCTTGAAGAATTGAATGACTTAGAGGAACTTTTAATTTCTGAACTAAAAACTGATGAGAATGGATACAACATTCGCCAAGGTGGAAACAATACAAAAGTTGCTGAATCGACACGGCGTCTTCTTTCAAGCATAAATAAAGGAAAAAAACTTTCTGAAGATACTAAACTGAAAATCGGTGTTGCGTCAAAAAAGCATTATTTAGAAGGGAAATTGACCGGATTAGTTGCGAAAGAAAAAGGTTATAAACAGCCGGACGGGGTAAAATTAAAAATATCAAAAGCACATAAAGGAAAAAAACTTTCCCCCGAGCATAGAGCGATAGCGATAAACAATATTTTAACTTTTGATCGAAACTCTGACAGATATAAGAAAGCGCGATATGAAGGTTTTATGAAAGCGCGGGCGGTTAGAGTAGATCAACACACTCTTGACGGTCATTTTATTAAGACTTGGCCGTCCATTAAAGAAGCAGCGCAAATGACAGGCGTTTGTTATGGCACAATTAGAGCTAATATGAATGGTCAAAGACGCACTGGTAAAGGCTTTATTTGGAAGCGTACGGAGAAAAGCTATGTCTAACAAAGCCACGCTAAAGCGCGGCGGCATAACCGCCGAAAAAGCAGCGATTCTCGGAAAAAAAGGGGGAATCGCGTCTGGAAAAGCTAAACGAGAAAAGAAGCTTATGTCCGCAATTCTCGCGGATTATCTTGCGCGACAGAAAGGATATGATTCGTTCGACAAGTATATAGATAGAGTTCTGAAACGCGGCGACAGTTCCACAGTATCAATGATAAAGACTTTTGCTGACGTGATTGAAGGCAGTAAAATAAAAACCGAAACCGTCCTTACCATAAACACCGACGATGAAAAAGTCCAACAGGTATTAAAAGAATTTGGCATTAATAAACCAGAACCAAAAGATTGACCACATCGCCCTGCTGCGGGCGTGGCTTACCGAACCGCACAAGCTCGGACACCTGCTCGGTTATGAAAAACTCGCGCCGCTGCATGGTGAGTGGATTAAAATATTTTTACAGTACGCGAAATTCGGCGTTCTCCAGGCCCACCGGGGAAGTTATAAAACAACGTGCGGCATAGTTGCCATGACCCTTCTTTTCCTGTGTAACCCGGCCATGCGACTACTTATTGTGCGAAAAACGAAAGAGCTTTCAAGCGACGTTCTGAAAACCATACAAAAGCATTTTGAAACAAACGACGTTTTGCGGCTCTACATGTTTTCCCGCTGGAATATCGTTGACGCGAAAACGGCGGTATGGTCAAGCGAGCGCACGACTTTTTCTTTTAAAAAGACCGTAACGCCCGAACCGTCGATGACCGCAGCAGGCGTCGGAACGTCTATTGTCGGGGCGCACTTTGATTATATTTGGCCGGATGACATAGTTACTATTGAGGACCGTTACAGCCCGGCGGCCCGTGAATGGGCGAAGGCGTATTTTAGAGAACTGGACAACCTTATTGACCCGCTCGGTCAGACGCGCCTGTCCGGTACGCCCTGGCATGAAGAGGATGTATTTTCCACCATAGAGGAAACGCATTTCGAGGGGCGGCGATTTCCAGTCGGTACGGTCCCTATGCCCGCGGACGAACTCGCGGAGATCATGGCGCGGAAAGACCGGCTGCCGTATGCCGAATGGTGTTGTAACTACGAGCTGCGGCACGTCCAGGACAACGACACGATTGGCGCATTTAAAACGGCGGACGTGTGGGATTGCCAGTATTGCGTTGCGTTCATTGACCCGTCGTTTTCTGATAAGACTGATACGGATGCGACGACTGCCGCCGTGGTGGGAGTGAACAAGCGTGGTATGTTATTGTTCACGGGTATCAAACTTCCAAAGTCAATAGCGGACATACCGACGCGACGCGCCATATTGGATTTTTTCGCGCGCTTCACTCCGATTGAGGCTACCATTGAGTCACAGATTTCGGATTCGTCCATATTTTTTATTAACGCTTTCCGGGAGCTTGAAGGGCCGTACCCGGTGAAGAATCTCTGGTTATACCAACGGGCCGACCGGAATAAACACGAACGGATAGCGGCAACGGTTATCGCTAACAAGCCGGAGTTGTACATCCTGGACGGGACGCAACAGGAGTTTTCTCTTGGGGTGTCCCGGTATTACAAGGGCGCGCCACATGATGACTGCCCGGACGTTTTGGCCGGTGCCATTAATCGACTGGCCACGTCCCCGATCGTTGCTGAATACGCGGCGGCGATTAAGATTTTAAAGAGGTAATGACATGATTTTTGAAATAGAAAGTAAAACGTATGGCAAATGTGAAGTGATAGTAGACGACGAAGATGAACAATTGATGCAGTCGTTGCGGTGGTGCGTATCTAAAAAAAATGAAAAGTTTTATGTTGTAAATCGGAAAAGTGGAAAATATTTGCACGACTTTTTAATAAAGAAAGAGAAAGGGCAGCGAATTGATCACATTGACGGCAATCCGTTAAATAATAAAAAATCTAATTTGCGAGCGTGTTCTCATAAAGAAAATATTTGCAATGCAGGAAAAAAGAAAAACAATACGACGGGATATAAAGGTGTATATTTGCATAAGCCGTCCGGGCGCTGGTTTGCACAATTAAAACATAATTATAAAACAAAAAAGTTGGGGTATTATGAAACTAAAGAAGACGCGGCGCGGGCGTACAACCGGGGCGCTTTAAAGTACTACGGCGTGTTTGCGTTTCTAAACGAGGTGACGCCGTGTTTGTAAAATTCGGTGCGCTGCCGGGAACGTATGATAATGGTATGACGTATGCTGAAATTTTAGCCATAAACCACTATGGTTCAGAAACAATTCCGCCGCGCCCGGTGTTGCGCGTTGCCGCTGAAAATATTTTGAACTCGCCGGAGATGAAAAAACACATGCAGGCGTATTTTAAAAATGTGATGGTGTACGCGGCGCGGGGGCGTGTGAACGATTTACAAGAGATTGAAAAGAAAATGCTTACGTCCCTGGGTCAACAGATCGCCGCCGAAGCGAAAAGGATTATTGAACGCAACAGCGGCGAGCTTCAGCACAATGCGCCGTCCACCGTTTTGAAGAAAGGCGAAGGAAAACCGCCCTTATACGACACGGGCAAACTGATAAAGAAATTATCCTACGAGGTAACAGAATGATAAAACAACAACGACCGGCGCGCTACTCGCGCCCGATTGAAGAACTTGCAATGATGACAAGCGCTCTTGAAAAATTGAGCTTGCTTCCGCGCGATGAGGTTTTACTGAATGACCGAATGGTGACGGAAATCAAGAATACTTTGAGCGCGTCAAATATCGATGCGCTCATCACCAATATCGTGAATGAGTACAACGAAGCGCGGAACGTGCGCGACATACCAGCAGCGAGCGAAAACGCCTTACTCTACGCCTACGCCCAGCGCGAGCATAAGCGATTGAAGAGCGCGAAGGGAAAAGAATATGTAACCGAGATTGTTAATGCCGACCACCTTGATACTTTAAAAAGATTCGACGCGTTGCCAGCAAAGGCGACGCGCAGGGCCGAGGAAAATCTGGCGGCGGCGTTCAATTCCGTGTATTCAAACGGCGCGGTGAAAATCAACACGCCGTCCGACCCGTCAATACTCATGTCATACATCGACTATTCTCCGTACCGGGTGAATTACACGGAATATCTGTCAGTGCCGACGCTTTCTGAAATGGTTGACCGACCTATTGCGATGGCGATGAAAAATCCGTTTGAAGTTAAAACGAAAAACGAGAAATTTAAAGCGGTGCTGGAAAAGAAATTTAAAAAGGTAAAATTGCAGGCGGTTTTAAAGGATATGCTGTTTAACAGCACGTTGTCGCCGCGCGGATCTTTACTCGTGCCGATCAAGCGCGGCGACACGGTGACGTTTAACGTGTTCAATGACACGCAGTTTGCTTATGGCATGGGGTCAAGTTATGGCGGACTGACCGCGCCGTACAATCAGACGCGCGTGGGCGATTTGTATTGTTTCGGCGCGAAATTGAAACACGGCGTCAGCGCGTTTTTTCTCTGTCCGGGCTTTGAGCCGCTGTTCGGCGTCGGCTTGAACCGCGTCCCGCAGCTTCGCGCCGCTGCTGAAGCGTGGAATTTGTACGTACACATTTTGAAAATTCTGCTGGTACGCGCCCAGGTGGTCATTGAAAAAATGGAAGGGGACGTGCAAACCGACACGATGCTTTCCGCGATGCGGGCGCAGCTTCAAAGGCTGTCTGAATCTATGGGCGTGTCGACGCCGATAGCGCAAGCTCGCGGAACGCAGATGGAAATACTTAATAATAATATTAGCGAGGGCACGGGAAATATTGCGGGCGTGTTCCGCGACTATGTGGCGAGCGTGACAGGGCTTTCGCCCGAATACTTTTTCGGCGGCGGTAATACCAACTACAGTCAGGCCGCTTTCCAGATCGCGGCGACGAATGAGCACGTCCGCAGTCGTTATCAAATCGCCATGATTGAACCAATGGCGCGTTTTGTTGTGAATACGTTCATCCGTAACGACGCTGAGGTTGCGGCGTGCGGCGTCGCTGAAGACGATTTTGACATCGACTTTGAATCCATTTATGATGAGACAGAACAGGAAAAGGCCGACCTGCAAGCGAAGCGGACGGAAACGCTCATCCGTCAACGGGAATACCCGGAGCTTGAAGATGCTTTCAAACAGTTGGAGTTGTTAGATGAAGATATTACTTTTAAGGGCATGGAGCCGCCGACGGAGGAGGGGGACGATAACGCGGGTAGCGGCGGCGGGAACGTGATTGACCAGGGCGACGATCATACGGACAGCAAGTTAACTAAACCGCTGGAGAACGCGAAGCGTATAATGTATCGCCTCAGATACCCGGACGGTCGGTTGTATGGTACGGGATCGACGACGGGCAGCTTTTGGAATACGCCACAAGAGGCGCTTGCGGCAAAAAAGAAATCGGGCAACCGTGATTTAATGATTTACGAATATGACACGCAATTAGGTAGGTTCGTCGGTGAGGTCATGATTGATTGACATTTTTGAAAAATTCGCCCCACGTTGGCGGCAGGCGGTCAGGGATTACGCCCGTGCCGTGTGGAACGATGAGGACGACGACGACGCCCGCGCCAACTTTAATTTCCGCGCCCGACTGTTTTCCCGGCGGTATCGGCACGCGCTCGAAAAGCACTACGCGGCAAAGGGCATGCGCGTCTATCGCGGAACGCTCGACGGAAAAGTGAAAGAATGGCTGACCGTTCAATATGCGTTGCGCGACACGATGAAAGAAACGG
>ERZ795054.3824-NODE-3824-length-11494-cov-7.691494_pt1 | contig 11494 bp, 12 predicted proteins | sample MGYA00375138_ERZ795054 | MGnify/ENA primary metagenome ERZ795054 (study PRJEB30183, sample SAMN05720215) | anaerobic digester metagenome | isolation source: active sludge of municipal wastewater-treating anaerobic digesters | place: USA | collected 2014-12-23 ...
ATGTTGAGGAACTTGAGGGGATCGATGACGCCGGTGCCGAGATGGACCTCGTAGTGGCAGTGCGGCCCCGTGGAGAGGCCGGTATTCCCGACGTAGCCTATGACCTGGCCCTGCTGCACCTTCTGGCCCTTGTAGACCCGGAAGGACTGCATGTGGGCGTAGCGGGTGTAGAAGCCGTGGCTGTGCTGGATGATGACGTAGTTGCCGAAGCCCGCGTCGAAGCTGACGGCGACGACCTTGCCGTCGGCGGTGGCCACGATGGGATCCCCCGACTTGAAGGTGGAGATGTCGATGCCCTTGTGGATGTACCACTGGCCCGTGAAGGGATTCTCGTTCTGGCCGTAGTACATGGAGACGTGGCCGATCCCGCCCTTGAGGGGCCAGATGTTCGGGATCTCGGTGAGGATGGCGCTCTGGTTCTGGAGGAGGGCCCCCACTTCCTTGACCGGCTCGATCGACTTCTCGAGGAACTCGGTCACCCTCCCGAGCTCGCCGATCTCCCGCACCTGGCCCTGGCCGGCCTCGCTCGCCTCGAAGAAGGAGGCGAGGTCGCCCTGCTGGACCGCGGAGTCCTTGGCGGAGCTCCTGACCCCGACGCGGGAGAGGGTGCCGGAAAGGGCGGTCTCGAAGCGCTTGGCCGCGGTGACCAGGTGGCCCGTCGTGTCGCGGAAGGCGTCGAGGTCGGCCTGGGTGGCCGCCAGGTCGTCGGAGCGGCTCTGGAGCTGGCGCGCGGTGCCGGAGAAGCGGGCGGCGGAGAAGACGAAGGCGAAGAGGACGAGGCCCAGGGCGCCGGCGATGCCGGCGAGGGAGAAGAAGCTCAGCTGGACGTTGAATATCTTCTTCTCGGTGTGGGGGATGAACATGATGGTGAGCTTCTGGCGCCCGGCCACGCCGAGGCGCCTCAGGGCGAGACGGAGGGAGGACAGGGAGGAGGAGAGCCGGGCGGAGAAGCGCGCGAACACGGCGTTTTCGGTCTTTTTTAGGTTTTTCAAGGTGGACACCATCGTCTCCTTGCCCCGGTAAAATGGAAGACTCCGCCTTCATCGTACTGTAGCATTATCAATATCGGCCTGTCAAAGGGGAAAAAGCATCGCGGCCCGCCTCGAACTCTTTGTACACTAAGGCGATCCTACGCTATACTTACAGCGATGGGTATTACTCCGAAGGCAGGCGGCGCCGCGGGCGCGAGCCTCGCCCTGACGAACGCCGGGCAGCTCGAGCTCACCTTCGTGGGCACCGGCAGCGCCTTCTCGAAGAAGCTCTTCCAGAACAACCTCATAGCCGTCAAGGGCCAGAGCCACCTCATGGTCGACTGCGGCACCCGCGCCCCCGAGGCCCTGACCCGCCTGGGCCTCTCGGTGGGCTCGGTGGGCACCTACCTCATCACGCATACCCACGCCGACCACATAGGCGGCCTCGAAGAGGTCATGCTGGTCAACCGCTACGGCTTCAAGCGGAAGACCTCGATGCTGATCACCGAGAGGCTCCGCCGCATCCTCTGGTCCATGTCCCTGCGGGGCGGGGCCTCGTACAACGAGACGAAGGAGGGCAAGCCCCTCGCCTTCGAGGACTTCTGGGACCTCGTGAGCCCCCGCCCCGTCCCCGGCGGCCAGCGCGAGCTCTGCGAGGCCCGCGTCGGGGACATGGAGATCCGCCTCTTCCGCACCAAGCACATACCCGACAGCGCCGCGGATTGGCGGCATTCCTTCCCCAGCTACGGGGTCATCTTCGACCGGCGGGTCCTGTACACCAGCGACACCCGCTTCGACAAGGCCATGGTCGAGGGCCTCGAGCGCGAGTACGGCTTCGAGGCGATCTTCCACGACTGCCAGCTCTTCACCGGGGGGGTCCACGCCTCCCTCGAGGAGCTCGCGGCCCTCCCCGAGCCTATCCGGGCCAAGACCAGGCTCATGCACTACGGCGACAAGATCGAGGACTTCGCGGCGAGGATCCGCGACCTCGGCTTCGCGGGCATCGCGGAACAGGGTGCCACCTACAGCTTCGCGAACAAGGAGAGCACATGAGCAAGCGAGCCTCGGTCGGCTTCGGCGCGACCTTCTTCCTCCAGCTGGCCCTGGGCCTGTTCTTCCTCATGATGGGGATCATGGGCCTGGGCAACTACAACTCGCGGATCAGCGAGGTCGCCCGCTTCTTCGGCCGCGACGACAGCCTCAGGATCGTCACCTCGGTGGTCGAGATCGTCATGGGCCTCATCCTCGTCGCCAAGCTCTTCGCGGCCTTCCCCGAGGGCATCTCGCGGCTCGTCACCCTGGTCCTCTTCGCGCTCTGGGCCCTCTACATGCTGATCAACCTCTTCCTCAACGGGCGCTTCATGGAGCCGAACGCCGTCGTCTGGCTCTACAACCTCTCCTGGCACTCGATCATCCTCGCCGCCCTCTGGGGCCTCGGGCTCAAGTAGGGCCCGACGTCGACGGAGGAGGCCCCGCCGCGGGCCCTCCTCCGGGCCGCCCGCCCTTGGCGAGGGCCCTCCCTCCTCAGTATCATTAACCGAGCATGCGCGATTACTACCAGCTCCTCGAGCTGCCGAGCTCGGCCTCCGCCGACGAGATCAAGTCCGGCTACCGCCGCCTGGCCATGAAGTGGCACCCCGACCGCAACGCCGGCTCGGCCGAGGCCGAGGAGCGCTTCAAGGCCATCTCCGAGGCCTACGCGACCCTCTCCGACCCGGCCAAGAAGGCGAACTACGACGAGTACCTCGCGGCCGGGGGCCCGGAGCGCGCCGAGGCCCGGCGCGGGGCCAGCGACGCCCAGGCCGGCGCCTACGCCCAGGGCGGACGGCAGGGCGCCCGGGGCTTCGGGGGCTTCGAGTTCGAGTTCCGCGCCGCGCCGCGCTGGGACTTCTCGGGCTTCAGCGCCGAGGAAGCCGCGGACCTGTTCACCCGCGAGATGTACGCCCTCGCCATCGAGCTCACCATGCAGAACGTGGGCTGGAGGGACATAGCCTCCGAGCTCGAGCGCCGCGGCTGCCCCAAGGCGGCCGCGGCCGACATAGCCCGTAAGATCGAGCGCCGGCGCAAGGAAGTCATCCGCGGCACGGCGCGGCCCTACTTCGTCCGATCGGCCCTCTCGGGCCTGGCCGGCCTCTTCCTCACCGCCGCCTTCGGCGGCATGGGTCTCGGCCTCATGGGGCTCCTCGGCCTGGGCATGTTCCTCAACGGGGGCTACAACCTCGTCCGGGCCCTGTACTTCATGACGACCGGCGCCGCGCCGCGCACGCTGATCTAGCCTCCCGCGGCGGCGGCGCCTACAAGCCCAGATCCGCGCCGATCCTCGCCTTGTTGGCCGACAGGACCTCGGCGGTCTCGACCCGCAGGAGCTTGAGGAAGACCTCGTAGGTATCGCCCTTGCGGAAGACCTCGCCGCTGACGAGGACCTCGGCCCCGAGGAGCCTGCCCACCTTGGCGGCGGCGCCCTCGTCGGCCAGGCCGGAGAGCTGGAGCTCGAGCTCGGCGAGGATCTTCTGCAGGTCCTTGCGCTCCACCATGGTGAAGAGCTTGGAGCCGGAGGCGGCGAGCGCGAGCTGGGCGCCGAGGTACTCGGCCTGGGCGGCCATGCCGGCGGGCGCTCCCTCCGCGAGGGAGAGGGGCATGACGGCGAGGCGGGTCTCGGGCGTAAGCCGGTAGGTCGAGTAGTCCGAGAGGCCCTGGAGGGCCTGGGCGAAGAGCTTGCCGAGGGTGTCCTCGCGGCTCTCGTCTACGACCTTCCGCGCGGCGTAGTAGGACTCGTCGTACTCGAGGGGCCGGTCGGACTGCTGGGCGATCTCCTCCTTGACGAAGCGGATGACCACCGCCTCGAGCTTGTCCGTCGTGAAGTTCGTGCCCGTGTGGTGCGAGACCGAGCCCTCCTTGCCCCCGGCCGCCTCGCCGGCTTCCCCGTAGGTCAGGAAGATGTACTTGCCCTGGCTGTACTGCGAGATCTGGCGGAGAGGGTACTCGCCCTCGAGGGGCAGGCCGCCGGTGCCAATCGAGTAGAGCTTGATGCCGGCCGCCTTGGCGCCCCGGGCCGCGGCCGCGTAGTCGTAGTCCTGGCCGTAGTCGAGATGGGGCGGCGCGTCCGTGACGATGAAGCCCAGGCGTATCCCGCCCGAGTTCCACTTCATGCCCCGGACCGCCAGGTCGAGGGCGGCCTGGAGGTCCTCGGGCGTGTCCCCTCCCCCGCCGGCGTCGACCCGGTCGAGGGCGGCCTGGAACTCCTCGAGGTCGGCGGTGAAGGGCACGGCCTCGGCGCGGTACTCGTCCTCGACGTCCCGGTAGAGGACAAGGCCGTAGCGGAGGGCCGGCTTGGGCTTGAGGGAGGAGACGTTCGCGTTGATGATCTCGATGGTGGCCCGCAGGCGCTCGATCTCCTCGCCCATGGAGCCCGTCGTGTCGAGGATGAACAGGAGGTCCACCGGGAGGGGCGCGGGCAGGGGGCGCCGTCCCGGGAGGCTCAGGGTGAGCTGGCGGAGGCCGCCTCGCTCGACCTCGAGGCTCCGCTCGCCCCAGGGCCCCTGGGCGACGACCCGGTAGGACTGGAGCTTCGGGGCCCCGTACTCGAGGGGATAGAGGGCGAAGCTGCCGTCGGCGTAGCTGCGCCCCCTGGCCAGGACCTTGCCGCCGCCCTCGACCCGGATCGCCGCGTCGACGACGGGCTTGCCCTCGGCGTCCGCGAGCTTGACGAGGATGCGCTCGCCGATGGCGAGCTCGGCGTGGGGGACGTCCTTGTACTGGTCGAGGAATTTCACGAAGTAGTTGAACTGCTCGTTGTCGTCGGCGAAGCCGGCCTTGAGGCCGGATTGGGCCGTGGCCGCGGCGCCGCCCAGGGAGGCCCCCGACTTCCGGGGAGCGGCGGCGCCGGGCGCGGCCTCCGCCGCCAGGTACTCCGGCTCGGCGGCCGCGCCCGCGGCGGCGTCGCGGGTGCCGGCGGCGAGCTTGGCCTCGCCCTTCGGGGCGGGGGCCGGAGCGGGGCTCGGCGCCGTGGCCGGGCTCGGCGCGGCGGCCGCGGCGCGCTCCTTGCCGCCGCCCTCCCGGGGGAGGGCCTCGTCGGCCGGCGCCGCGGCCTCGACGCCGCCTGGGGCCCGGCCGTCCGAGGCCGCCTTGGCCGGGGAGCCGGCGCAGCCGGCCAGGATGAGGGCAGCCGCGCAGAGGGCCGCGGCCGCGCGTATCGTCAGCTTGTCGCGAAGCAATGATCCGGCGTATTCGCCTCTGCGCTCGGCCACGGCAGCCTCCCTAATCGGGGAATGGACTTCCCCAAGAGTATAGTGCGGCGCGGCGCGGAATACCGCCCGCTAGTCCCCGGCCCTGCGCAGCCTGCCCGAGCCCGAGACCGAGGACTCGACCCGGGGGGAGCCGCGGTAGGCGGCGCTCCCCGAGCCGCGTATCGAGACGTCGAGGGACTCCGCGACGCTGAGCTCGGCGCCGCCCGAGCCGGTCATGGACAGCCTCGCCTTCCGGGTCGCGTAGGGGAAGGCCTCGAGGGCCCCCGAGCCGGCGAGGCTGAAGCTCGCCTCCTCGGCCCGGCCCGAGAGCTCGACGCGGCCGGAGCCCGAGCTCTCCAGGTCGAGCGAGCTGCCCGAGAGCTCGGCCGCCAGGCTCCCCGAGCCCGTGAGGCGGAGCCGCGCCCGGTCGGCCGAGCCCGCGAGCTCGAGGTCCCCGGAGCCGGAGGAGAGGAGCTCGAGGGATCTGTACTCGAGCTTCGCCTCGAGCTTCCCGGAGCCGCTGAGGACGACCGCGAGGGAGGGGCCCGAGAAGCGCTCGACGAAGGCGCTCCCCGAGCCCGCGAGCTCGATCGCCTCGAGCTCGGGCATCGTGACCTCGACGAGGAGCTTCTTCGATTTAATGGCGCCGGAACGGGGCTTGAAGGATATCTCGAGCCTGCCGCCCGAGACCTCGGTGCGGATCAGGGGCAGGACGTTGGAATCGACGGTGAGGCGGACTTCCTGCGTGCTGCCCCGCCTGACCCGCAGCTCGCCCGGGCAGGCGAAGGCCAGGGAGCGGAAGGGCGGCAGGGAGCGGAGCTCGGTCTCCGGCCGGCCGTTGCCGAGGACGATCTGGGCGCCGAGGCCGAAGGGGAGGAGGGCGAGGAAGGCCGCGAGGGGGAAGCGGGAGGGATGTCTCATGAGGAGTCCTTTCGAAACCGGCGGGCTCCCTCGGCGGGGGTCCGGCCCGAAGGCCGCGTTCCCCCGCGTATCCGGTCGCCTAACCGTTTCACGAGCAATATACCGATATAACGGGCCGGCGGCCAGCCCTCCCGCCGCGGCGGCGTCGGGGCGGCTGCCCGGGCCGGCCGCCCCGACGCCTTGCGGGCCGCGGCTCATCGCGGGTAGTCTCGAGCCATGGAACGAGCCCGTCTCATACTCAAGCCGAAAGAGGACCTCCGCCTCCGCTCGGGGCACCCCTGGGTCTACGACAACGAGATCTCCCGGGTCGAGGGCGAGGCGGCCGGCGGGGCCGAGGTCGAGGTCCTCGACGCCCGCCGCCAGCTCGTCGGCCTGGCCTTCTACAATCCCGCCTCGAAGATCCGCGCCCGCCTCTACTCGCGCGCCCTCAGGGCAGCCGACGAGGCCTTCTTCGCCGAGCGCCTCGGGAAGGCCCTCGAGTGGCGCCGCCGCTTCTTCGACCCCGAGCGGCAGAGCCTCCGCCTCGCCTTCGGCGAGGCCGACGGCCTGCCGGGCCTCGTGCTGGACTCCTTCGTCGGCGAGGCCGGAGCCGGGGGCCCGCGCGGCCGCTGGCTCTCGGCCCAGTTCCTCAGCCTCGGCGTCGACGCCCGGAAGGCGGCCATCATGAAAGCCCTCGCCGGGCTCTTCCCCGCGGATGGCGTCGTGGAGCGGAGCGACGCGCCCGTGCGGGCCTTCGAGGGCCTCAAGCCCGCCGTCGGCGCGATAGCCGGGACCGTCCCCCCCTCGGTCTGGATCGAGGAGAACGGCCTGAGCTTCGCGGTGGACCTCGTCGGAGGGCAGAAGACGGGCTGGTTCCTCGACCAGCGCTCGAACCGGGCGGCGGCCGCGCGATTCGCCCGCGGCAGGCGCGTGCTGGACGCCTTCTGCAACCAGGGCGGCTTCGGCCTGGCCTGCGCGGCCGCGGGCGCGGCCGAGGTCCTCGGCGTCGACTCCTCGGCCGAGGCCCTGGCGGCGGCGGCGGCCAACGCGGAGCGCAACGGCCTGGCGGGCAAGCTCAGGCTCGAGGAGGGAAACGCCTTCGACTTCCTCCGCGCCCTGGAGCGGGAGCGGGAGCGCTTCGGCCTCGTCGTCCTCGACCCCCCGGCCTTCGCGAAGAACCGCGCCTCGGTCGAGAGCGCGCGCCGCGGCTACAAGGACCTCAACCTCCGCGCCCTCAAGCTCCTCGAGCCGGGCGGGATCCTGGTCACCTGCTCCTGCTCGCACTGGTTCGGGCCCGAGCTCTTCGGCCCCATGCTGGAGGAGGCGGCCCACGACGCCGGGAGGCGCCTGCGGACCATCGAGGAGCGGGCCCAGGACCTCGACCACCCCATCGTCTCGGGCTATCCCGAGTCTCGCTACCTCAAGTGCTTCATCGTGGAAGCTGACTGAGCCCGGGCCGGCGCCGCGGCCGGGCTCAGCCGAGCACGAGGGTCCTGGTCACGCTCTCCTCGTTGACCCCGAACAGGCGCTTGAGCTGCTCGGCCGTCGTGTAGGAGCTGCGGGCCTTCTCGTTGAAGAAGGCCAGGAAGGCGGCCATGTCCTCGCCCTTGCCCTCGGCCGCGGCCCGGAGGGCGGAGGCGAAGGCGGCCCGGTACAGGCCCTTCGCGGCGAGCTCCATGGTGCCGAGCTTGCCGTACTCCTTCTTGGCCCGGCCGTCCACGATGGCGGTGGAGCCGTCGTAGCCGATCGTGAACACGAAATCTTCGCGGGAAATCATCTAGGTAGGACTCCATTGGCGAAAAATATGAACGCAGAGGGCGCAGAGTAACGCGGAGGAGGAAGAGATTCAAGAAGCAGCCGCCTCGTGGCCTTCTCCCCCGCTTCTTCCCTCCGCGTCCTCCGCGCCCTCTGCGCTGAAATCGCCTTTTACGGCCGACCGGTCAAGCCGGGCTGAAGCTGTCCTTGCCGGCCCCGCACATCGGGCAGACCCAGTCGGCGGGCAGGGACTCGAAGGCGGTGCCCGGCTTGGCTCCCGAGTCGGGATCGCCCACGGCGGGATCGTAGATGTAGCCGCACACGTCGCACACGTACTTCTTCATTCGTCGCTCCTTGTAGGGTCCGTGATCAGGCCTTCCACAGGCCGTGCTTGTTGCAGTACTCGCGGGCCGAGACCTTGGACGCCTTGACGCAGAAGGTCGCCTCGGGCTTGTCCCCGGGCTTCAGGAAGGCGCGATAGGCGATCCCGTCGGCCAGGAGCTCGATCCACTCGATGTAGTGGGCCTCCTCCATCGGGTGGGCGACGGAGCCGACCGAGACCTTGTAGCCCTCGGCCGTCTTCTCGATCGCGGGGACGTGCTTCTCCTTGGCCCCGTCCGAGCTGTTCTCGGCGAGGGCCTTCATGGGCTGGCCGCAGCAGACGAGCTGGCCGCCGCCCGAGTGGACGAGCTCGACGATGTTCCCGCAGACCTCGCACTTGTAGACCGTGAGCAGGGCAGCCATACCTTCCTCCTCCTAGTAGTTCTCGCCCAGGCGCTCGAAGTAGGCCTGGGGGTGGGCGCAAGCCGGGCAGGCCTTGGGGGCCTCCGCGCCCTCGAACAGGTAGCCGCAGTTCAGGCAGCGCCAGACCGTCGGCTTGTCGGACTTGAAGACCTGGCCCTTGTCGATGTTGGCGGCCAGCTTCTCGTAGCGCTTCGCGTGCTGGCGCTCGGCGACGATGATCGCGTCGAAGACCGCGGCGATCGCCTCGAAGCCCTCGGCCCTGGCGGTCTTCGCGATGTCGGGGTACATCGACTTCCACTCGTGGTTCTCGCCGTGGGCGGCCGCGAGGAGGTTCTCCCGGGTCGAGCCGATGACGCCCGCCGGGAAGGAGGCCGCGATCTCGACCTCGCCCCCCTCCAGGAACTTGAACATGCGCTTGGCGTGCTCCTTCTCCTGGTTCGCCGTCTCCTCGAAGATCTGGGAGATCTGGATGTAGCCCTCCTCCTTGGCCTTCGAGGCGAAGTAGGTGTACCGCATCCTCGCCTGCGACTCGCCGGCGAAGGCGGTCATGAGGTTCTTCTCGGTCTGGGATCCCTTTAGGCTCTTCATCGGCACCTCCCTTACTTCCTGCCGGGCATCGAGGATCCCGGCGCCGCGCCCCGGGCGCGCCTTCTAATATAAATCGCGGCGGGCCCGAGGGCAACGACGAATGGAGGTATCCCGAGCCGGCGGTTTTGCTTTCCCGAGCGCGATCAGTATTATAGCAATTATCGTATATATGAGTTACTTACTGGGTGACCATGTATCCATACCAGTCTTCCCTCGCCCCCGGGGAGGATCGGTCCCGGGCACAGAGCTCGCGGCAAGGCCCGAAGAAGCGCTTCGGCCCTCGCGATGGCCCTGCTCGGCGCCTCGGCCCTCCCCGCCCTCGAGCGCACCCTCGACTGGAAGGTGGGCGATTCCTCCGTCATCTTCAAGGAGCGGAGGAGGACTACGCGGGCATCCTCTCCCGGCTGGCCGAGCGAGGCTACGATATCGGCCGGATCGAGCGCATGCGGCAGGTCTGGTGAGCGGACCGCGGCGCTTCATGGCCTTGCCTCGCACGACCGCCTATAATGGATCAGCAAGCCGGAGGCCCGATGCGGCGGAGCGAACTACAGATCTTCGACGTCGACTTCACCTTGGTCGGCTGCTCGACCGTGCGGGCCTTCATATTCCGCGGCCTGCGCGAGGGGCTCATCGGGCCCTCCATCGGCTTCTATACCCCCCTGCTCTTCCTGCGCCACGGGCTCCGGAAAGCCCCGGGCCGGAAGGACGAGCGGGCCTATCCCTTCTTGAGAGGCGTCCCGAAAGCCAGCCTCGACGCCCTGGCCGAGGAGCTCTTCCGCGAGGTCTTCGGGCCGCGGATCAACCGTGAGGTGGCGGCCAGGATCGACGAGGCGCGGCGCGCGGGGGGCAGGGCGATCATCGCCTCCTCCTCCTTCGGGACCATCCTCGCGCCCCTCGCCCGCCATCTCGGGATCGAGGAAGTCGTGGCGAGCGAGCTCGAGTTCGCCGAGGGGCTGGCGACGGGCAGGCTCGCGGGCGAGCCCGCCTTCGGCGAGGGCAAGCGCTCGCGGGTCCTCGACCGCCTCAAGGCGCTCGGCGCGGAGCCCGGCGACTGCGCCTTCTACAGCGACAGCCACCGGGACCTGCCCCTCCTGCGGGCGGTGGGCAGGGCCGTGGCCGTGCATCCCGACCGGCGGCTCCGCCGGATAGCCCGGGCCTCGGGCTGGGAGATCATCGCCGCCGATGGAGGGAGGAAGGAGGGAGCGCATGCTTGAACTCGCCCTTGCAGCCCTCGCGAGCTACCTCTTGGGCTCGATACCGACGGGCATCATCGCCGGGAAGCTGGCCAGGGGCATCGACCTGCGCGAGCAGGGCTCGGGGAACACGGGAGCGACCAACTCCTTCCGCGTCCTCGGCTGGAGGCTCGGCTCGGCGGTGGCGCTCGTCGATATCGCGAAGGGCTACGCCGCGGTGGCCCTGGCCTCGCGCATCGCCCCTCCCTCCGCTTCGAGCCTTCCCGGAGGGACTGCCTTCATCGTCGCGAGCCTCGCCGCGGTCCTCGGCCACGTCAAGCCGCTCTTCGCGGGCTTCCGCGGCGGCAAGGGCTTCGGCACGGCGGCCGGCGCCATCAGCGCGGCCTATCCGATCGTCGCGCCCTTCTGCCTCGCGGTCTTCCTCGCGACCCTCGGCCTGACCGGCTACGTGGCGCTCTGCGCCGCGCTCAGCTCCCTGGCCCCCCCCTTCATGTACCTCCTGTCCAGGCTGGCCTTCGGCCTGCCGCCCGAGCCTGAGGTACTGGCCTTCTTCATCGTCGCCGCCGCGCTCACGATCCTCGGCGTCCGGAGGAAGCTCTCGCTCTACTTCCGGGGGGAGGCCGAGCTTTTTGAGAAAGCGATGTTCCTCAGGCCCAAGAGAACCAAGGAGGACCAAGATGCGTAAAGCGGCTCGATCGGCCTTAGTCTCCCTGTGCTTCCTCGGCGCCTTCTCGCTCCGGGCCGAAGGCTTCCTGGAGGTCGAGGCGGGAGCGGCCTTCACCGGCTACAACGACCTGCGCATCCCCGCCGATTCCGGCTCGAAGATCTCCCTCGCCGACGATACGCGGCCGGATCCGGCCTTCGCCTTCCGCGTCCGGGGCGGCTACAGCTTCGCCGACCGCCACTCGATCCTGGTCCTCGTGGCCCCGCTCACGGTGCGCGGCTCCGGCACCCTCGATCGGGACCTGAGCTTCCAGGGCAAGGTCTTCCCGGCCGGGACCAAGCTCGAGTCGAGCTACCGCTTCGATTCCTATCGCCTCACCTACCGCTATACCTTCGTCAAGAGCGAGAGCCTCGCCCTCGCGGCGGGGCTCTCGGCGAAGCTCCGCAGCGCGGA
>ERZ795054.3825-NODE-3825-length-11493-cov-4.156671_pt1 | contig 11493 bp, 29 predicted proteins | sample MGYA00375138_ERZ795054 | MGnify/ENA primary metagenome ERZ795054 (study PRJEB30183, sample SAMN05720215) | anaerobic digester metagenome | isolation source: active sludge of municipal wastewater-treating anaerobic digesters | place: USA | collected 2014-12-23 ...
TTTCCAAGGCCAACTAATGGTACAACTCTAATGCAGAGCATGCTTGCAATATCCTCCACATCGGTCCTCTTTAACCACCACCTTCCAACCCGAACGTCAAACAATATGAAGTCAACACCGTTGTTGATGTAATTGCCACCGCCCTTTTGAATGCGAGCTCCAAATCCCTCACCATAGAGGCACACTGGAGTTTCCTCAAACACAGAGTTCATTAACTCAGCGGTGAACAGGTCATTAAGTTTCGTCAGAAGGAACGACGGGATTTGCGCTTTGTCTGTCTTTCCAGCAAATGTAACCTTAGACTCGCCGTCCCATATGACCCTGATATTAGTACCGTCAATTTTCTCGGTAAACTCCCATATATTGTCCTTTAAGTACGCAAACTCGGGGAGTGAGAACTCTCCGGGTATCACCTTCTCAAAGTTCTTTTGTGGGTCACGTTTAAAAAGCGTCTGTATTTTGTGATACTCTTTCATAAAAGCCTCATGTCAGCTAATGCAACAATAACGTCTTTCTTTGTTATGCCAAGCTTTTTGAAAAACTCAGACAACGTAAACGAGCTTCCCTCGATACCAACAAACTGGTCATACCAACCAGATATGTCTATGCGCTGGGCACTCTTTGTCCATGTGATTGAAATGCCACTGTGCATATCAGGTATATCTTGTGGAACGTAAATTGTTGTCGGCATTTGTTGATACACATAAATTTGTTATGGGTTTCAAGTAATCACAAAATAAACAGTGGCAGTCCCCTAAAGTCTTGATGGATTATTGACAGAGCAAAATCACCACCTACCGTTTGTAGTAGTCTGTCTTCTACGTTCGGGGTCTAGAGGTAGACTTGCCGTTAAGCACTGCCACCGATTACATTCTTGGAACACTCGGGAGGCTGGGATGGGGCAGGTCATCCGAGCCCCCATGTGTTCCTTGTTATGGTACTGCTCCCTTTCTACGCTATAGAAACGTTTGAACTGCACACCCGGGTCTAATCTTTTTTGCATTTTCCTCACTTTTTTCTATCCACGGTTTATTTTTGTTAATAAATGTTGACTTACGGCCTTCCAGAGACAACAAATGCAAACCTATTGTAAGGCAATTGTCAACCGTTTGCAACTAATTGTCAACTCAGATTTCGCAAAGTGTCGATAGTTGTAAACAAAACGTCGATAATTTGTCGATAATTTCAAACCAAATCGACACATTCACCTCAATATGTCGATAACTGGAGTGCTTATTACCGATTACATCACGATACTTACCAATTAACTACCGATTTGCTACCAATAAATTGTCTTTAGTTACAAGCTAACAGCTAGATTAATCTATCCTTTATAGCCAATAATAAAGATTAATCTTACTTACTACTAAAAAGGCATGTTAGAAACTAATAATGTTGCTAGTTACTAGCAATGTTGTTAGTAACTACCAATATATTGTAAGCTTCTAACAATATATTGGCAACAATTAGGAAATCCTTAATGGTTCGATTGAGCCAATGCAAGATTGAGCCCATCTTGAGCCCATTATGAGCCATATGCTCTCATTCGCACGAGGTTGCCCTGTATTGAACGAACGCTAAAAAGACGGGTCATTGGTCATCTTGCTTGAGAAGTCTTCAGGAATGAGCTGTCAGGGCCATAGAAAGCGATTTTAAACTGGCAATTTGACTGGTATTGGCAACAATTGAGAAGATTAATGCTGTGTTGAAAAGAAAAAAAAGGAAAATTTCCAATTTTTTCAGATGGTTAAACGGTAATATCACCTCCATAGTGCCATACCCCATATTCGACCCACACGTACCCGCCCGGGCCTGTCGCAGGAAGCGCATTTTCAGCCCAATTTCAGCATTCCCGGCCAGAAAATTGCAGCAACATTGCAATAAAATGCAATTAATTCAGTGCAATTGGCAACGAAACTGTGCAAAAAACTGCAATAAACTGGCAATAAACCCCTATATGTAGCTAAAAACGGGCCAAAATAGCTGAAAATAAGGCAATATGCGCTGATAATTGCATAAAATAAATGCTATACTCCCGGCAGGATAAAAGCTGCATTCCAATTATTTAGCATTCCCATTGCTTGCAAGTCTCTAATATATTGCCAATTAATTCAATACATTGCCAATAACATATATTGCTAACAATATATATTCTTAATAATCTAGATTATTAATAATCTATATTATAAGCTTCTAATATATTATTAGTATCTAATATATTATAAGCTTCTAATATATTGCCAATAGCAATAGATTAAAGCTTTTAAGCTTTGCCTTATAAGCTTTTTCAATATATTGCCAGAGAATGCCAATTGAATGCTAGAAAACGGCCAATTGCCAGAAAACGTCGAAAAAACAATAGCTTGCAAGCTTTTTGCAGTAAAGTGAAGGCAAGCTAAAAACGTTAGAAAAAACAAACACTAACAACAGGAGACATGCTATGAAAACACTGGTAGAATGCACACTCGGTAACAGCAAGTACAGAAAAAACAAGACTCAAAGACTCCGAACAATGATAGTGAACATGGGTAGCGCGCATGATTGCCCCTCTGCAAAACTGGGCCTTTGCCAGCTGGCCAATACGTCGAAATGCTATGCATTCAGGGACGAACGCATGTATAAGCAGTGCCTTCCATACCGTAGAAGACAGGGAAAGCAGTGGAAAGCCAATTGTGCCGGGGATATCGCAAAAAGCTTCTCTGAGATGAACGGGAGACTTCGCAAAAAGGTTACCCATCTGCGCTTGAATGAGTCAGGAGACTTTGCCAGTTTAGATGACTTCGCAAAAGCTTGCGCAATTGCCAAAAAACTGCATGATACCGATGGGATTGAAACGTTCGTCTACACTGCGCGCCGGGATATCCTTACCCCTCTTCTCTTGGAGACCGCCAGAGAATGCCATATGACCGTGAACGGGTCCGGGTTTATGGCGCATAACAACTACCGAGTAGTCCCAAAAGGCTATAAACCAGCGAACAAAAAGGAAATTTACTGCCAGAACAATTGCCATATATGCCGGGCCTGCAAGACTTGCAAGGGCCTTACAATCCTGACAGAATGCAGGGGCTAGTGCCAGCGAAAACAAAACGGTCCCGGGACAATCCGGGACCATACCCAAAACAGGAGAAAAGCCATGAGAAACGGGACCTTAGTGAAGCCAATATGGGATAGGAAAGCCGATGAACAGAAGAGACTCTTCGAGCAGTTATGGTGGCAGATGGAGAAGGTGTGCGAAATTGCCTGGGGTATGAAAGAGACCGGAGACTGGTTGCAGGGTATCAGAGCGGACAGACTGCTTGCAATTGTTAGACAAACAGAAGACCTTGCGTACACCATCGAGCGGCATCATGCACAGAAACACGTGCGCAAGATATGGCCCGAGAAGAAGCGCGTTCGTAAGGTGAGAATGCCAGAGGCAGAAGCATATGAGCAGGCCATGGCAGAAGCAGAGCACAAGATGGACCTGAAGGAAGGTCGCTAGGAAAATCAACTGGTTGCCGTCTTTTTGCAGTACAGTGAGGGCGGCAACCTAACACAAGGAGACAAGGCCATGGGAAAGAAAAACTGGAAGGTTACAGGGGTGTTCGCAGATGGGGAAACGGAAGTGTACCAGCTGTACTACACACAAACGGCTATAGAGATTGCCAAGGACCTGCAGAATGAGGGCGCATCAGTATCCATCGAGCGCATATAGGAGGCGAACATGTACTGGGTAAGAGCGTGCTACAATGCAGAGTGTTGGATGAGTGCCAAGGTGAGCAGCATGGAGCAGGCAATTGAGGCAGCAGCGGAGTGGTTCCTGATACCGAACGTCAACTACGTCGAAATCGAACAGGCATAAGGAGGCTACCATGCAGCACGTAACATGCAGGTTCTACAGCAAGGGTACATTGTGGTCAGTGATGGGGCAGCGCATGATACTGATGGACTTCGATAACAAGGACCTGATGTTCGAGACCAGAGATGGCAGGCTGTGGCTGCAGCGCGACGAGATGGAGCAGCTGGTCCAGTCAGGAGATGCAACGGTAGTAAGGCAGGCAGCATAACGATAACACACAGGAGACAGGGCAATGCCAAAATCAAATTGCAACGCATGTTTATGCAGGGACTGTGACACACTGGCTGCAGGCTGTGACGTACCATGCTTGTCAAAGATGGGGTGCGACAGCGCAGTAAATGGGTGCACAAAATACGTATCACTCGCAGCTAAAAACTATCAGAAGGAGAATGAACATGAGGCTTGAGCTGTATATAAACGTGAAAAAGGGCAGGCCAGAAAAACTGAACACCATCGAGTCAACGTTCTATTGCCAAGAGTATCTTCGTGAACACTCAGCAAGCAGGGCCATATCACTCAAGGTTACCAAGTTCAAGAACGGTGAAGTGGTTGCGTTCATCTACGACAACGAGATGTGCGCCGAGGAAATGTCGTACGAGCAGGCACTGGAAGTGATAGGGTCCTGGTACGTGAACGCAGCCCTGCTCAGTGGGCACCAGATTGTAATCAGCATGGGATACCAGAAGCCGTGGCGGCACACCGAGGGATACAAAGAACGCATGTATAATCGAGGGCTTGCAGTTTAATTGCAGTACTGTGAAAGGAGACACGCCATGACACGATATGCGGGAGACCCATACTGGACCACCGGAAAGTACGGCAGCTGTTGCAAGTGTGGCTGCAGCGTGAAGGGCAAGCGCATCTTCTACTATCCAAAGGGTAAGCACGTATACTGTGAGACGTGCGGTGCACCAGAGAGCAAGTCATTCAATGAAGCGGCGTTCGATGAAGACGTGTACAATTATCAGCGTCCCTATTCAATGAGCTACTAACAAACAGGAGACAGGCCATGAAGAGACAAACACCTGACCAACAAGTGGCAGCAGAACTCAAGACAGGAATTGAAACAGGCATGAGGGGATACCATTACAAAGAGCTTGAAGGTTTACTCGCGTATGTATCGGGCTGGATGATGAGGGTTTATCCAGAGACAGCGAACGTTCTCTACTCTGCAGTGCAACTCGTACGTCAGGAGAAAAACAATGAGACTAAAGGTTGCTGACAGAAAGAAAATGAATGCACGTTTCTACGAGCTGGGCAAGAAGTATCACGAAGCTATACCACTGCATGATATCAGCGTAACACTGCAGGACCATGGCCTTGAATTACTGGACGATGACTACACCCCATGGTCAGGGCTGCTCTGTGGCAGCAACAGTCAGTGCACGTTCAACGTCGGGCAGCACACCGACAACGGATATGATGCCGTTAAGAACAGCGTTCTCTGCCTGAGCTGGTATCGCATGCCGTCAGGTAGGTATGAGATTGTGGTGTACTTAAGCTGAGGCACAACACAAACCTTAGAGCGTGCAGGGAGACGGGCGCATGGCAAGTGTACCGTGGACCGAGTGCGAAGCGGTGGGGTGGGGTGGAGCACCGACCATCACCCCGGTGGGACGCCAACCACCAGTGCAATGAAGCCACACCCCACTGCGAATTATAAACACGACAAAGGAGACATGCAATGAGCAGATTAATTCCCGAAGAAATATATCAACGCATCATAACTGCGCTTAAGGGATATCGTGACATGAAAGACGACGAGTGCGGTAGAAGTGCATGCTACTGTGGATATGAAGGCCAAGAACCTCACTCCCAATGGATTGTTGAGCTTATAGATGAGCTTGAAAGAAACATCAAACGCTACTGAAGGAGACAGGACCATGGCAAGACGGGGATATGTACCACTGTACAAGAAGCAGAAGAGCTACCTTACTGAGCTGTTCAACAAGCATAACATCAAGAGTGTTGACGACATGAGCGGTGAGCAATGGGACACGCTGAATAACATGCACTGCACTGAAACATTATGGTCAGATGCCAACCGTTTCTTATCTGACCTGCACTTCTGGCGCATGAGAACAAAGCCGTGGTAAATCAATAGCTTGCTGGGTTATTGCAGTAATGTGAGGGTATCCAACATCAACGCATGCTCAGGGAGGAAGGTATGAACTAGCAACACGGAGGCGAAAGCCTCCCGACAAACAACATCGAGCAACCGATGATAAACAATTGCAACAAAACAATTACACAACAACACAAACAGTTATCAAAGGAGACGTACAATGAAAAAGACTTACATCACAATCGGTAGGAATAGCATCAACATGGCTCAGGTTATCGTGGACCTGCTGCTCAACAGCGGTACTCGCATGCTGACCGTGGACTTCACCAAGAAGGACGGGTCACTCCGTACCATCAATGGTATGCTGGTTCGCAGAGCTGGCAAGATGAACTTCAATCCGTTCGAGCGTGGCCTTATCCCCGTGGTTGAGAACCTGTACTCACGGTATCGGAACGGTCAGTGCAAGACGTACAACAAGCAGCTGAGAATGATTGACCTCAAGACTGTGAACAGGGTTGCCTTTAACAAAAAGGTAATCAACATTGTACCAGTGATTGCTTAACGGTATTGGCTGGGGCTCGACTGGTCCGACGCAGGGCCAGTGACCCGGGGAAATTGAGTACCCTGCCACGGCCAATAATAATGGCAACCTGCAGTACGAGTGAGGCGAGATGCCCGTCACCGGAGACGGGGCCTATGAACGGAGACTGCAGCTGAGGGGTGGGCAGCGTACGGTAACCCACCCCGGCCATAACTTCAAAGCGGAGACATGCGATGGAAACAATATTTCTTGGACGGCACGAAGAGCATAGGGTGTGCTCAAAGTTTACAGTAAAGCACGCCGGGAAAGTTATCATCATGATTAAAAGATACTACAAAGACGAGGCTCAGGAGCTCACGGTTTATGAGCTGCATCATGGAAACACCATATCTTTCTACGATGAAGAGCCAACGGAAAAAGATGTTGCTGCATTCATTAACGAGATAAATCAATAGCTTGCAGTTTAATTGCAGTACAGTGAGAACAGTAGCGTGGGGTGCACAATAACCTCTAGTAAAAAGGAGACAGGCCATGGACAATAAGGTGTACGAAATCATCACAAATCAAATCATAGAGCTGTTAGAGAAGGGCATCGTGCCTTGGCATAAGCCGTGGAAAGGCATGGCCAACACACCGAAGAACCTCAAGACCAAGAAGGAATACCGTGGCATCAACCCGTGGATACTGGCATCACATGGTTACGCCAGCCCGTGGTGGGTATCGTTCAATCAGTGCAAGTCGATGGGCGGTGCGGTTAAGTCAGGTGAGAAGGGAACCATCATCGTGTTCTGGAAACCAGTAGACTACAAGACCAAGGACAACGATGGTAACGACACAACCAAGAAGGTATTCATCCTCCGGTACTACCGTGTGTGGAATAGTGAGCAGTGCGAAGGACTCAAGGTTCCTACTGAAAAAGAGGAAGAGAAGAAAGACTTCACACCCATACAGGAATGCGAGCGTGTCGTGTCAGAGTACAATAACATGGTCCCGGTAAACCATGGTGGAGGACGTGCGTTCTACAGCCCGGACCGTGACACCATCGGCATGCCAGAAAAAGAAACGTTCGATGGGTCAGAGGAATACTACAGCACCCTGTTCCACGAGATTGTGCACAGCACTGGACATGAGAGCAGGCTGGACCGTGACCTGAAAAACTGGTTCGCCTCTCCAGAGTACAGCAAGGAAGAGCTGGTTGCAGAGATTGGTGCTGCGTATCTGTGCGGGTTCGCCGGGATAACCAACACCATCAAGAACAGCGCAAGCTACATTGGCGGCTGGCTTAAGAAACTTAGAGACGACAAGAAATTTATCATCAGCGCAGCTGCTCAGGCTCAGAAGGCGTGCGACTTCATCCTTAACAAAACATACAAGGAGAAGACCGATGAAGAAGCACAAGCTGAGTGACGGAGCAATACAGTTCTCATCATTCATACTGTGCCCACTGCTTAAGTGTGGTGGGTTCAGGTCAACGCTGGTGTGCAGGGTAAAGAAGTGCAGGCGATATAAACTGGCAACGTGTCCGAGCGTAGCCCACCACTACAGTAGCATGGGATATGAGCAAGAGCAAAACAAAGCAGGTAAAAGAAAAGAAGCAAGCAAAAAGAAACAGAGACGACAGCGCACCGTTCCAGCTGAGGGACTTTCTCAGATTAAACATCAGCAGGCTGGACCGCATGAACGAGGGGCAGAAGCAGCTGCTCAACTGGATAGTTAACTCATAGCAATCATGGCAAGGGAGCGGGGTAAGAGTCTTATCGGTACAAGTCTCCGCTGCTCCGCTCCCCTGTCTCCTGTATGGGAGGGCGCATGTTTACAGATGGCTTCATGTTTATAATGAACAAGGTGTTGGCCGGGATATGTTCAACGTTCACGCCATACAAGATGGGTATGTTCTGTGGTGCGCTGCTTGTTACTGTTGTTGTGGTTGCACTGTTGATAGGAATTATTGCACTGTTAACCATGGACCTTGATTAGTGAGGGTAACATGAATAAAAAAGAAACGTTGTTGACAATTGAAAGAATGAATGATACAATATGTGAGCTCAAGGCTGCTAACATAGAGCTTAGCAAACAGATTGCCGTGCACGTGAAGCACATTGAGTCAAAGCAGGCAGAGATTGATAGGCTGCGCAAACTGTACAATGAGCAAGAGGACGAGAAGGTTTATTTTTTCGAGCCTTTGGAAAAAGAAATATCCGTTGAGGATATGCAGAAGATTGTGGATGCAAACGAAAAATTAGTTAAGGAGATGAAAGATGCTGACAGATAAACAGATAGAAGATATAGCGTTGAAATATACTCGGTTGTGTGGTGGACACTGGGAACATGAAGAAGCTATACCCGATGGAGATATATTAGAGTTTGCAAGAGCCATAGAAAAAGCTGTCTTGTTTGATGAGCTGCAAACTTGGACGACATCAAGGTGGTCGGCATTACAAGAAACGAAAGACGAGCGGTGCGGGAAGTGCGGGCGGATGTTTTGGCATCATATCAAAGCAAAGATGAATCTGGAGGTATAATGGTGCAATCCCTCAGCAAATCAAGGTTGAATGGTTAAAACAAGTGGGATTCATTTCCACATAAAAACACGAAAGGATTGTTTATGAACTTTATATTCAGAATACAGAATCATTATTTTGAAAAAGGAACTCCGTGGGTTGAATTGGATAAAATAAAACAACGGAGCTGGTTTCTATCGGTTGATATAGAAGATGATGAAGCGGTCCCTTGCTACGACACAGTGCACGAATTAAGAATTAGCCACGGCATAGCTTTTAAGTCAGTAAAAATATTAACGGGTAAAACGCAAGAGACTCATCCGTATTGGGAAGCTCTTCTTGATATGAGTTATTTGGATAGCACAGAATTAAGAGACGTTACGTTTAAGGATCTTCCTGGCGAAAGCGGAATTTATATGCTCAATATTTGGTTCGATTATGATGGTGAAGAACTTAATTTTGGAGATGACTTCAAAAAATTATGCGAATTCCGCCATAAATGGGATGATGGGTGGGTATGTTCAAAATGTGGTGTTCGTAAGGCAGACTGGGTTGAAGCTGATATAAAAACTACAACACGAGAGGAGTCATATTGATGGAAATAGGACTATTAGAAAAGACGGCTACTCTTTTCAATACATGTTTCAAGATCGGCGCTCACGTCGTTTACTATCCATCACGTTATGAAGACGACACAATAATTCACAGGAACGGTAAGCGAAGTTACACAAAAACAAAGGCATTCGTAAGAGAAAATACTGTTGTTGTTTTTCTTGAAGGGATTGGAAATTGCGATGTAAGGAATGTTGTTAGCGGCGCTACCTGCTCGCTTGATAGTGTTAATTTTGATAAAACATTTAATCACAGGTGGTAAACATGAAATTTGAAGATTATTGGGAAAATTACGGCGAATTGCACGCATCTATGTGTGGTGGGGATATAAAACAATTTGCTAAAGAAATATGGAGGTGAGCCTGATGCCTAAACAAATTTTTATTCCGGAAAATGATAGTTGGCGAAATAGTGGGATTTCTATTACATGGACTCCATCAGCGGAGCGGATTGATATAAGCGGATGGTATGACGGCATCGTTGGTATAGAGGGTACGTCAATGACCCTACAGGAATTTATTGATAAGTTAGGGATAAAAGAAAAATCAATCAGGAAATTAAAATGGGAGGAGAGACATGGAATTACTACGCATCAGCATTGAGGGCAGACACAGCGCAAGGACTGAGTCTTTCAACAGCATAGAAGAAGCAGTATCTTTCTACAACCAATTCGGCCAGCTCTATGGTGCTGTCGCACTCATACTTTACAATGGTGTGACAGTGGGGAGCATTGATATAAACAGGCTTTCAGCTGAAGTGACAAGGGCAGCTGCAATGTCAGGGAAAGGTGAATGAATAAGCTTGTGCTTTTACTCGAAGCCATGAAGGAGGATGGTATAGAGGTAATAGACAAGGGCAGGTACTTCGCTGCAGCGTGCCCATTCCATGAAGACAACCAGCCGTCACTTGTTATATATAAAGACGGTATACAATACATATGCATGGGGTGCGGTGAGCGGGGAGACGTGATAGACTACGTTCGCAAGGCACGTGGTGTGTCATTCAAGCAGGCTGTAAAAATGCTTGGCATATGGAACAGGAAGAGGCAGGTAATCAAGCAGAGGCCAACATTGCTGCAGCTGCTTATAGAAAAGGAACGTAGCGGAATAGATATAGTGAAGGAGTACGGAGGGTCAATTGTTGACGGGCTTCTTCAAGCTGCATTAAGGAGCATGATAAATGACAAGCAAGAAAGTTACTATAAACATAGCAGGAGGGGAAGAGGTAAAGGGCACGAAGTTAGAGGTCCCGGGGTGGGAGCACATAGACCTCGTACTAAGCAGGATAGGTGACGGCATCGTTGGATACACTGTATATGAATGCACTACCGGAGTTCGGGTATTCCCGATAACCGAGATTATCAAGACGAGAGACGAAGCCATTGCGTGCACTGATAAGTATCTCAAGATAATAGAAGAGCGCAACCAGCCGGGAGGCGTGCTCGGTGCACTGCATAAGTATGTAATGGATAACTACAACGGAGAGCCACTCAATGGAGTGAAACACAAACAAAGGAGGTTACTCTAATGCCATGGTATGATTTTGAATGTAATCATTGCGGTCACGAGTACGATGTTATCTGTTCGATTGAGAACCGGGACGATAGGAGTGACACTGTGTCATGCCCTGAATGCGGGAGCTCTGATGTGCACCGCCTACCATCGTGTGGTTCATTTGTTATGGATGGGAAAATGTCGGTGCGCCACCCGAACAGCCCGGACGGTATGCAGCGTGCAAAGGAAATAAAAAAAAAGTACTGGAAGCAGGGGAAGAAAGCCCACGATGAATGGGTATCGGAGAACAAGGCACGCCATGAACGTGATGGGAAATGGGGGTACTCAGAGTAATGGGCAAATCATATAACTGTGACAGGTGCAATAAAGAGATATTCTTTCAGGACAAGGTAAAGCTTTATGCCGAAGTAAGCAGCCCGATA
>ERZ795054.3827-NODE-3827-length-11485-cov-5.951706_pt1 | contig 11485 bp, 8 predicted proteins | sample MGYA00375138_ERZ795054 | MGnify/ENA primary metagenome ERZ795054 (study PRJEB30183, sample SAMN05720215) | anaerobic digester metagenome | isolation source: active sludge of municipal wastewater-treating anaerobic digesters | place: USA | collected 2014-12-23 ...
GACGGGGAAGAACCGGGTCGTCCGCTTCACGCGCGTCCCGTCCGCCACCGACGACCTCCTCGCGGCTCCACGGCGAGCCCCGCGCGACGCGTGACGGCCGCACAGCCCGCCACCGCGAAGCGGAGCGGCCACGAGGCCGCCTCGCCCGCGTAGTCGACGCCGACCCTCGGCCCGACGAGGAGCGGACGCTCCTCCCCCGGGAGCGGCAGGAGGAGCTCGAGCTCCGGTCCGCGGAGAGAGACACCGGAGAGCTCCCGACCGACGCCGAGCGCCCGGCAGAGGCGGCCCGGACCGGACGCGGCGAGGAGCTCGTCCCGGGGAACGGGCAGTCCCGACCACCAGGCCTCGGGGACGGCCGCCCGCAGGAGGACCGCTTCCGGCACTCCTTCCTCGCGCGTCACGACGTTCAGGCAGTCGTGCATTCCGTAGACCCGGAAGACATAGGCGTGCCCCGCCGGCCCCCACATCGGCGCGACGCGCGCCGTCCGCCGGCCGTTCCAGGTGTGCGCGGCGCGGTCGAGGACGCCCAGGTACGCCTCGGTCTCCACGAGGACGACCGTCACCGGGGGACGGCCCGGCCGACGCCGCACGAGCCGGCACCCGAGGAGGGCGCGCGCGACCTCGACGGTCGTAAGGTCCCAGAAGTCCCGGGGCGGCTTCCCGGCTTGTCGGCTCCGCGGCACGCCGCTATTCTCGCGGACGAGCATGACAAAAGAGTGTCCTTCTCCCGCGCCCGGCTGCCCGGTCCTCGTCACGGGCGGCGCCGGCTTCATCGGATCGCACGTCGTCGACGCGCTCCTGGCCCTCGGTCACCGCGTCGTCGTGGTCGACGACCTCTCCACCGGCGACCTCCGGCGCGTGCCGGCCGAGGTCCGCTTCGTCCGGGGCGACGTCCGCGATCCGGGCCTCGACGCCCTCCTCGTCGAGGAGAGGATCGACACGGTCTTCCACCTCGCCGCCCAGGTCGACGTGAGGAAGTCGGTGGAGAACCCGGTCCTCGACGCCGAGGTGAACGTCCTCGGCACGATCCGCGTCGCGCTCGCCGCCTCGAAGGCAGGCGTCGCCCAGGTCGTCTTCTCCTCGAGCGGCGGCGCGATCTACGGCGACCCCGTCGGCGAGCGCGCCGACGAGGACCACCCCCTGAACCCGTGCTCGGCCTACGGCGTCGCCAAGCTCGCCGGCGAGAAGTATCTCGCCGCGCTCGCGCCGGACGGTGGACACCTCCTGACGGTCCTCCGCTACGCGAACGTCTACGGCCCGCGCCAGGACGGCCGCGGGGAGGCGGGCGTCGTCGGGATCTTCATGAACCGCCTCCTGTCCGGGCAGGACGCCGTCATCCACGGCGACGGCCTGCAGACTCGGGACTTCGTCCACGTCGCCGACGTCGTCGCCGCGAACCAGGCCTCGTTCCGCCGGCGCGTCGGCGGGACGATGAACGTCGGCACCGGGATCGAGACGAGCGTGAGAGAGCTCTACGGACTCGTCGCGGCCGCGTGCCACGCCGAGCGGTCCCCGCGCTTCGGTCCCGGCAAGCCGGGCGAGCAGCGCCGGAGCGTCCTCGACGTGGCGCGCGACCGCGAACGGCTCGGGCTCGCCGAGCTCGTCCCTCTCGAGGGCGGGATGCACGCGACGGCGGAGTGGTTCCGCTTGCACCGGGCGGGCCAGGGCCTCGGCGGTTGAGGCGCCTCTCCGCGGCGTCCCCGTCAGTCGGCTGACGGGGACGCGGCCGGGGAGGTCGGCCCTTCCGGCTGCGCCCCGCGCGGACGGCCCGTCCGGCGGATGACGACGACGGTCCGGTCGTCTTCCGCGGCCCGGCCCGCGCTGAACTGCCGGACCGTCGACATCAGCTTCTCGACCGTCTCCCGGGCCGAGCGCTTCCGGTAGTCGAGGAGGATCCGCCGGACCCGGTCGAGCCCGAACTCCCGTCCGCGAAGGTCGTGGGCCTCGACGATCCCGTCGGTGTAGAGGAGGAGCAGATCGCCCGGCTCCATCTTCGCGGCCCTCCGGCCGTAGACGGCGTTCGGCGACGGACCGAGGACCATCCCGGTCGACTCCATCTCCGAGAAGCTCCGCGTCCGGGCGTGGAGGTGGATCGGCCCGGGGTGGCCGGCATTGACGTAGATGATCTCGCCGTTCGCCTCGAGCTCGCCGTAGAAGAGCGAGACGAACTTCGTCGAGAGCCGGCTCTTGTTCAGGATCCGGTTGAGGCGCTCGATCGCGCGCGCGATCTTCAGGTCGCCCTTGATCCCCATCCGGAGGCCCACGTAGACGTCGCGGACGAGGAGCGCCGCGACGAGGCCGTGCCCCGACGCGTCGGCGATCGCCGTCCCGAACGCGTCGGGTCCGAGCGTGATGAAGTCGTAGAAGTCCCCGCCGACCGCCTCGGCCGGCTCCGTCGCGGCCCAGACCTCGTAGTCCCCCATCTCGGGGAAATGGCGCGGAAGGATGGACTGCTGGATCCGCCGCGCCTCCTCGAGGAGGTCCTCGAGCTGCTCGCTCTTGACCTTCGAGTCCAGGACGGTCCGGATGATCCCGAGGGAGACGAGCAGGTCGTCGGCCGCCACGCGCGGGTGGACGTCGAAGGAGAGGATGAACCGGTCGTCGCCGAACGAGACCGCCGCGAAGCGCGTGACGCCGAGCCGCGCCTCGAGCTCGCGGTCGACCCAGGGGTCCTTCAGGTCGGCCAGGACGACCCCTTCCTCGATCGCACGCCGGATCGGCTCGTACGAGGCCGGGACCGTCAGCCCCTCCGACACCTTCTTCGAGCGGCCGAACCCGCGGCGGAGGACGTACTCGCCGTCCTCGAGCTGGTAGAGCCGGCCGCCGATGATCCCGAGCTCGTTTCGGAAGTTCCCGACGACGGTCTCTCCCACCGAGGCGACGGTGGAGACGACGTCCTCGCTTTCCTCGATCGCGGAAAGGGTCTTCTCGACGTTCTTCAGGAGGGAGCGATAGTCCATCGGGGCCGCGCAGTATACGTCGCGGGCGCGGAGAGGTTCTCAGCCGAACCGCGCGAGCGTCGCGAGGATCCGGTCCTGGTAGGCGTGCCCGCTCCCCTCGCCGCATCCGCCGTTCGCGAGGATGACGAACGCGTAGCGCTGCCCGCTCCGCGCCTCGATCCAGCCGGCGAGCGTCACGACGCCGGCGATGTTGCCCGTCTTCGCGAAGACCTTCCCGCGCGTGTCGGGGCCGAGCATCCGGTACCGGAGCGAGCCCGCCATGTCTCCGGTGACGGCGAGCGTCGGCTCGAACGCCGCGAAATGGGGCCAGCGCGTCGCGAGAGCCTGCAGGAAGTCGAGGTAGGCGGCGGCGCTCGCGCGGTTCTCGCGCGAGCGTCCCGAGCCGTCCGCGAGCCGGTAGCGCGCCGGGTCGAGCCCGAGCGACCGGAGGAACTCCGACACCTCGGCCAGCCCGTTCGCCCACGAGCCGAGTCCCCGGCGCTCGGCGCCGAGCGTCTTCAGGATCTGCTCGGCGAAGAACGACTGCGACCTCTTGTTGCAGACGGCGAGCGCCGGAAGGATCGGCGTCTCGTGGACGTGCAGGAGAGGGAGCGACATCGGGACCGACCGCCGCTCCGTCCTCACCTCGGGCTCGCCGCCGACGGCGATCCCCTCGTCCTCCAGGACTTTCGTGAACGCCGAAGCGAGGTAGAGCGGCGGGTCGACGACCGTGACGTCGCCCGACCAGGTCCGTCGCCGGCCGACGGCGCCCGACGCGACGACGCGCGGGCTCCCCGGGTTGCGCGAGACGCCGACGCTCACGCCGCGGCCCCGGTGCGTCGTCACCCGGCCCACGAGCGACATGAGGAACGGCTGCGCCGGGTAGAAGCCGAGGCTCGCCCGCCCGCCGGGGCGGAGACCGCCCGTGACCCTCACGAGAACGACGTTGTCGTTGTACGACAGCGCCGACACCGGGGCCTGCCACCAGTGCTGCTCCTGCGCGGCCGGCCAGTCAGGATGAGTCGTGACGTCGTCGAAGAACGAGGTGTCCAGCGCGAGGCCGTCCCTCACGGAGCGGACTCCGCGCGCCGCGAGCGCCGCGGCCCAGGGGCGGAAGACGGCCCAGGGGTCGTCGTCGTAGAGCCGGCCCGAGATCGCGGGGTCTCCGCCGCCCCGGACGACGAGCCGGCCCGCGAGCGTGCCGTCGGGAAGGAGCTCCCCGTCCTGCAGGAGAGAGGTCCGGAAACGGTAGCCCGGCCCGAGCCGGTCGAGCGCCGCCGCCGTCGTGAAGAGCTTCGTCGTCGACGCCAGGATCAGCTCCGTCCCGGCGTTCATCTCGAGGATCGGCGCCTCGCCCACCGGCGCGATCGCCACCGCGACCTCCGCGCGGTTCCGGACGGGCGTCCGGCGCGCGGCGGCCCGCAGGCGCTCCTCGAGCGTGAGCGGCCGCGCGGGCTCGGAGACGGCCGCCTTTCGGGGCGGGCGCCGCTTCGAACGGGTGGAATCCCCGTCCGCCCGGCTCGCGATGAAAGCCAGGATCAGCAGAACGAACGGCACGGCCCGGATGAGGGGCCGCTTCGACCCGGCGAAAGCCACCGCCCCGATTGTAGGCGACCTCGTCCGTAGAATGCCGCGTGCCGATTCGGGTCGACCTCGCCACGAGAACCGTCACCCTCTCGCCGGGCGCGCTCCTCGCCCCGACCGCGAGGCGGATCGGCGACGGGCGGGGCGGCTCGATGGAGCGGCGCTGGATCGGCCAGGCCGTCCACCGCCGCGTCCTTTCCGAGGCGCTCGCTTCCATTCCCGGATACGCCGTCGAGAAGGCCGTCCGCCACTCGTTCGCCGTCGACGGGTTCACCGCCATCCTGGAGGGACGGCTCGACGGCCGCTTCGAGGACCCGGACGGCACCGTCGTCGTCGACGAGGTGAAGTCGGTCCACTTCGCCGAGGAGCTCCCGCGGCTCGCCGGCTCGCCGCGCATGGACCGCTTCGCCCGCCAGCTCCAGTGGTACCTCCTGGCCATCGCCCGATCCGAAGGGCGCCCGGTCCGGGGCCGGCTCGTCCTGGCCGACATCGAGACGGGAAGCACGAAGCTGATCCCCGTCGAGTGGGACGAGGCCGAGGTGGCGGAGGACCTCCACGCGCGCGTCCGCGCCCTCCTCGAGGCCTTCTTCGACGACCTCGCTCTCGCCGAGGCCAAGGCGTCCGAAGCGGACGCCCTCACGTTCCCCTTCAGCCGGTTCCGGGCCGGTCAGCGCGAGATGGCGGCCGCCGTGGCCCGCGCCGTCCGACAGGGCGAGCAGCTCCTCGTGGAGGCGCCGACCGGCATCGGGAAGACGGCCGCCGCCCTCTTCCCGATGCTCGTCGAGGCCCTCCGGCGCGGACGGAAGCTCTACGTCCTCACGTCGAAGACGACGCAGCAGGAGATCTTCCGCAAGACGCTCGAGGCGATCTCCGCCGCCTCGGCCAGCTCCGTCCGCCTCCGTGCGAAGGAGAGGATGTGCGCGAACGGCGTCGTCCTCTGCCACGAGGACCACTGCGCCTTCGCGAAGGACTACGCCGCGAAGCTGGAGGCCTCCGGCCTCGTGGACCGCCTCCTCGCCACCGCTCCGCACCTCGAGCCCGACCTCGTCTTCGAGGAGGCGCGCTCGGAGATGGTCTGTCCGTTCGAGGTCTCCCTCGAGCTCGCCGAGCGGGCCGACGTCGTCCTCGGCGACTACAACTACGCGTTCGACCCGGTCGTCGCCCTCTCCGGGCTCCGCGACCCCGCCTCCCTCGACGGCGCGCTCCTCCTCGTCGACGAGGTCCACAACCTCGTCGAGCGCGGACGCGCCATCTGGTCGCCGGAGATCTCCGAGGCCGAGGTCCGGCGCCTCGCCCGCGCGATCGGGACGACGAGCCCGCGGACGGCCGCCGCGGCGCAGGAGGCCGCCGAGGAGGTCCTCGCCCTCGTCCTCGACGCGGCGTCCGGCCTCCCCGCGGCGCCCGACCCCTGGAACCCCTCCGTCGACCTCGTCCCCCTCGACCTGGACCGCCTCGACGACATCCGGCTGTCGATGGAGTCGCTCCTCGTCCGGCACCTCGCCGACCTCCGGAACGGCGGCGAGCGCGTCCCCGACGACCCGGTCCTCGCGCTCTACTTCCTCTACGCCGGCTTCCACGACGTCGCGCGCCGGGCCGCCCCGAGCGGGCGCCTCGTGGAGGCCTTCGACCTCCTCGCCTCCCGCGGTCCGGACGGCGCCCGCCTCGCGCTCCTCTGCAAGGACCCGTCGCGCCTCCTCGGCGAGACGTTCGACGCCGCCTTCGCCACCGTCGGGATGTCGGCCACGCTCCAGCCGCCCGAGTTCTACCGCGACCTCCTCGGGCTGGACCCCGACCGCACCTCCGTCCTCTCGCTCCCCTCCCCCTTCCCGAAGGAGAACCGCGCCGTCCTCGTCGCTCCGGGAGTCGACACGACCTGGAAGAGGCGCGCCGCCGCGATGCCCCGCATCGCCGCGCTCGTCGCGGAGATCGCCGACGCCTGCCCCGGGAATGTCCTCGCCCTCTTCCCCTCCTACCGCTTCGTCGACGACGTCCGCGCCCTCCTCCCGCCTCTCCCCGGCCACCGCGTCCTCCGGCCGTCCGACCGCTCCACCGAGCTCGAGCGGAACGGGGTCCTCTCCGCGCTCCGCGAGGAGGGGTCGCGCATCCTCCTCCTCGCCGTCTCGGGCGGACCGTTCGCGGAGGGCGTCGACTACCCGGGCGCGATGCTCCACGGCGTCGTCGTCGTCTCCCCCGCGCTCCCGCAGGTCCGCTTCGAGCAGGAGCGGATGCGCCTCTACTTCGAAGAGCGCTTCGGGCGCGGCTTCGAGTACGCCTACGTCATCCCCGGGATGACTCGCGTCGTACAGAGCGCGGGCCGCGTCATCCGCTCGGAGACCGACGTCGGAGTGATCGCCCTCGTCTGCCGCCGCTTCCTCCAGAAGCCCTACCGGACCTTCCTCCCGACGCACTGGTACGACGAGGCCCCCGACGAGCTCTCCTCGCGCGAGCCGGGCGAGGCGGTGAGGACATTCTTCGCCGGCGCGGCCCTCGGATCGGCGTCGGAGAGCGACCCGGCACGCCTCGGGCCCGCTACGACGGTGACCGCCGGGCCCCCGCCTCCGGGCCGCCGCAGAACCCCGTCGAGGAGGCCCCGTCGGCCCAGCGGCCTGCCGGGGCCCTCGGGCGATCCCGGCTAGCGTCTCGGACGCGCGACGACGACCGCGAAGTCGCTCGGCAGGTCTCCAGATGACACGAGAGCCCATTCGAGGTCGGCGATCGCCTCGAGCAGCGCCGGGCCGCCAGGACTCGTCGCGGAGAAGTTGCCGGCGATGTCGTGAAGCAGGAGGTGGAGGACCGTTCCGCCGTACGGCCTCACCTCGAGGAGCTCAAAGTGAGCCTCCGCCAGCTCCAGGATCTCGCTCGATCGGACGGCTTCGGACGGGTCCGAAGCGACCATCTCGGCGACGGTCGGGCGCGGAAAGCGTTCCTTCAGGCCGTCTCCCACGGTGCTTCGCCGGTACCGGGCCGGCAGGGCGCGAAGAAGACCGTTCACGACCTCGAGCTGCCGATCGGACCACTGGAATCGCGTCGGCCCGACGAATTCGTTCATGAAGAAGAGGCCGTCCGGCTTCAGCGACCGGGCGATCTGCTCGAAGAGATGCTCGAGCCGCTCGATGTGGTGGATCGAGTGGACGCCGAAGACGACGTCGTAGACGTTCGACTCCAGCGTCAGGTCGTTTCCGTTCGCCACGGAGTAGCGCACGCGTCCGAGGCCCGCCCCGGACGCCGCCGTCCGCGCCTTCTCGATCGCGCCCGGGGCGACGTCGAATGCGTCGTGGGATGCGGCGAAACCGTACGTCGCGAGACCTCGCTCGAGGTCGCCAGCTCCGCACCCGATCGTGAGCGCCCGAGCCACGGGGAGGCGGCCCTCGAGGCGCGTCCGGAGGAACCAGAGGTAGGGGTCCACGTCCTCGTCGCCTGAGACGCGCCGGTTCAGGATCGCCTGAACCCGGGCGAGCTCGGTCCAGTGTCGGACACCGCCGATACTCCAGGTCCCCGCCTGCTCGCCCCAGACCTCCGCCACGGAATCCGCTCCGTCGACGCCGGTCCGGCCCCTCCCCGCGCCCACCTTCGCGGCCAGGCGCCGGAGCACGCCGCGAAGAGTCACGCGAGCTTCCTGCGTCTCTCGAGACGATCCGAATCGGCCATGGCGATATCCGTCCTCCCTTACAGACGAAACGGCCCCGCGCTCGCGCGCGGGGCCGCCCGTCGTGGATCGGCTTTCGGGTTCAGCGGACGAGCGTGTTGTTGTTGACGACGAAGCGGCGCGTCCCGGCGGACCGGTAGTTGCCGCGGCCGTCGATGACCTCGACGAGGAGGTCGTGCTCGGAGTTCGTGAGCTTCGTCGTGTCGAGGTAGAAGCGCCAACGGGCGTTCGCGCGCTGCGGGTAGTTCGGGTAGACCGCCGAGACGTCGGGGCTCGGGAGGCCGTACTCCGCGTAGTCGCGCCCGGTCACGGCGTCGATCTGCGGCACGCCGTCGATCAGAACGCGAACCCGGATGACGCCGTCGAGGTCGAGCGCCCAGCCGAGGACCGGGTGGATCCCGCCGACGAACTGGTAGTTCATCGGGTCGGAGACGTAGCCGAGCGGCGACGGGTCGAGGTTCTGCGTGGCGCACTCGATGTGGACCGGCAGCTCCTTCAGGAGGGTGACGTTGTCCTCCTTGTCGGCCGCCTTCACCTGGAGCATGTGGTTCCCCTCCTTGAACCCCTTCTCGGTCAGGAGGTGGCCCACGTCGACGGCGAAGAAGTATCCGGAGTTCGCCGACTGCGGGAAGCCCGGGTAGAAGACGTTCACGTCGGGGCGGTAGAAGCCGTAGCAGTCGACGAGCGCGTTGTCGAGGTTGAACTCGCGCCGGCACCCGAGCGTGCCGAAGGCGCCGCGCGTGTCCTTCAGGACGACGCCGTCCATCTCGAGGAAGACGTGGGAGACGCCGCCGCGCTCGGCGTAGACCGAGGTGTCGAGCGCCCAGCCGGAGACGAACATGACGTAGCGGGTGTCGCGGATCTCGCCGCCGGACGGCCCGCCGGGGAGGCGGAGGCAGTTGCCGAACCAGGTCGCCTGGAGCATCGGCTGGTCGACGTCGCCGAACGGCGGGAGGTTCGGGGCGTTGTTGAAGACCTGGAACCGCCGGACGTCGATCAGACCCTGCTGTCCCTGGTCGTCGGTCGCCTTGACCGTGAGCGTGTGGACGCCGTTCGTCAGGCGGGTCGAGTCGATGAAGACGAGGAAGCCGGAGGTCGCGGCGCTGGGGACGTTCGGGTAGAAGGCCGCGACGTCGGGGCGGTTGATGCCGAGCACCGCGCCGCGCTCGATCAGACCGTCGATCAGGACGTCGACGTGATCGATCCGCCGGTCGTCGAGCGCCCAGCCGGCGACGGCGAGGACGCCGTTCGCGTGGACGGACGAGTCGGGGAGCGGGACGTCGAGGACCCCGAACGGCGCCTGGTTCTTCGCGTTGTCGATCCGGATCGTCCGGGGCGCGAGGAAGTAGCAGCAGCCGGTGACGTCCGTGATCCGGACGTGGAGCGTGTGCGTTCCGTTGGCGTAGTTCGCCGCGCGGAACGACATCTCGAACCCCGGCTGCTCGCCCGGCGTCCCCGCGTACTGCGGGAGCCACTGCGTGACGTCGGGACGCGGGAGGTTGATGTTGGCGCCGCCCGCGGGCGTGACCCGGTTCGCCTCGTCGGTCCCGTCGATGAAGAGATCGACGTTCGAGACGAGGTTCCCGTTCAGGGCGAAGCCCGTGACCCGGACGAAGCCCGAGACGAGGGCCCCCTCCGCCGGGGCCTCGATCGTCCCGAGGGTCTGCGCCGGGCAGCCCTCCTCCGGGCACTGCGCGAACGCGGGCGCCCCGAGCGTCAGCAGGACCGCCGCCGTCACCGGAAGGACCAGAGCGTTGAGCTTCATCAGTCTTCCTCCCCAGGCTCACGAGGTCTCAGGTTCACGGTTTCCGGCTCCATCGCGGAATCAGACCCGGAACTTTGAGAGCGTGCGTTCGTTTGCGGGAATTCTAGGTGGGGGCCAAAACCCTGTCAATTCGAGGGTTTCCCCCTGTTCGGGCCTTCCCCGGCCGCCCGGACGGGCCGGCCAAGGGTCTCCCTTCCCTCGGACCCGGTCCCGCCGCGTCGGCCGCCCCCTCTCCAAGTACCATGCGCCGGTGCCGAAGGCTGCCTCGAACGCCCTCCGGGCCGCCCTGTCGCTCGGTCTGGCGGCCCTCCTCCTCTGGCTCTTCTTCCGGAGCCTCGACCTCGCCGAGCTCGGACGGGCCCTCTCAGGCGCCCGCCCGGCCGGGCTCGCCGTCGCCCTCGCGATCACGGTCGTGAACGTGCCGCTCCGGGCCTGGCGCTGGATCCGCCTGCTCCGCCACGTGGAGCGGGTCTCCCTCCGGGAGTCCTTCGTCGCCACGACGATCGGCTTCGCGGCGTCCGTCCTCCTCCCGGCCCGGGCGGGCGAGATCGTCCGGCCGGCCGTCCTCTCGCGCCGGACGGGGCTTCCCTTCGCCCCGGCGCTCGCCTCGATCGCGGTCGAGCGGCTGATCGACCTCGTCACCGTGATCCTCCTGTTCGTCGCCTACGCCGCGGGAGGCTGGGCGCCGGCCGGGATCTCCCCGGAGGCGCAGGCCCGGATGGAGCTGCTGCGCCGCGCGGCGCTCGTCGTCGGGGCCGTCGCGCTCGCCGTCTTCGCCGGGCTCGGCCTCCTCGCGGCCCGGCCCGCTCTCGCCGAGCGCTTCCTCGCGCCGCTCGAGCGGCGGCTCCCGAAGAGGTTCGCGGCCCGGATCGTCTCTCTCCTCCGCTCCTTCCTGGGCGGGCTCGCGGCGATCCGGACCGGGCGCGACGTGGCGGTCCTGGCCGCCTCCTCGCTCGTGATGTGGCTCCTGAACGCGCTCCAGTTCCACGTGGTCGCCGGGGCCTTCGGCATCCAGCTCGCGTTCCCGATCTCCTTCTTCGTGATGACGTGGGCCGTCCTCGGCCTCGCGATCCCGACCCCCGGGGGCGTCGGGGGCTACCACGCGGCGGTCGCCTACGCGCTGACCGGCTTCTACGCCGTCGCCGCGGCGCCCGCGGCGGCGACGGCGCTCGCGACGCACGCGATCGCGTTCGTCCCGATCACGGTCGCCGGGGCCTTCCTCGTAGCCGGCAGCGGCCTCACGTTCCGCCGCCTCGCCACGTCCGGCCCCTCCGGCCCGGACTCCTCCGGGAGTAGTCTCCGGCCGTGAAGTGCCCGTTCTGCGGCGGTGTTTCCGACCGGGTCGTCGATTCGCGCGAGAGCCGCGAGGGCGAGGTGATCCGCCGACGGCGGGAGTGCCTCTCCTGCCAGCGCCGGTTCACGTCGTACGAGCGGGTCGAGGAGTCTCCGCTCGTGGTCGTCAAGAGCGACGGTCGCCGCGAGGAGTTCGACCGCGCGAAGGTCCTGCGCGGCCTCCGACGCGCCTGCGAGAAGCGCCCCGTCGAGGAGGCC
>ERZ795054.3829-NODE-3829-length-11482-cov-6.672267_pt1 | contig 11482 bp, 15 predicted proteins | sample MGYA00375138_ERZ795054 | MGnify/ENA primary metagenome ERZ795054 (study PRJEB30183, sample SAMN05720215) | anaerobic digester metagenome | isolation source: active sludge of municipal wastewater-treating anaerobic digesters | place: USA | collected 2014-12-23 ...
GAACGTGAAAAATCCTAAAGTCACATTTGTTTAACTGCGATTTTCATGGGAAATCATTCTGAAAACTGTGATGCTCCCGGGGACTTTGCCCCCCGGGTCACCCCATTGCGATAACAACGGATAACCTGCAACAGGATCTGTGTCATGTCAATGCACCCCATTCCCCAAGGGGGATTTGTGATGCATGATGGGGGCATCATCTACACGAGAAACCGGTTTTTGTAGTATCCCGAATTTATTTCACTCAGTTGCTACCAGGCAAAACCTTATCTGATGCCTTAAAAAAATGTATCGCAATACGAGGTTGACCCCCTCTCCCCCAGAGGGGGAGGCAGCTCAAGGGGTGCGCCCCCTTGACCCCCGATTTAGATGTAAGATTTCAAATTATGTTTTTGCCCAGCGAGGCCCCGACGAGGCGGCCGGGCGACCCCCAAAGGGGTGGGCTTGCTCATTTTCTTGATTGGTATGTGAAATCATTTCGTGATAGGACACGAGAAACCGGATTTCAATAAAGCAGAATTTTTTTTATGGTAATAATTATAGATACAAAGGAATTTGTTTTCTTTCTCTGACTTACGGATATCCTCATATTTCCCCACGGAATCCAGATGTATGCGGATGAGCAGAAACAATCCTGGAGTAACCCCAATGTTTTCCAATGATGTCATGAATGGAAAATTGAAAGCAACTTTCTGATAAATGGTAGATCTGGTAGATCTTTGGAATCAAAAGGATTCTAGTGTTCCCCAAACCACAGCGTGATTACAATGAGGCGTGCTCATTTATGCAGCGGTTGGATTGTGCACCCGTGTACCGGTCGCAACTCTCTGGACGTGCGTATCCTTTGCAAGGAGAAATCCCGAGAACTCATAAATTCATTCGATTTCTTCATCAGGAGAGGTTCCCCCTCCTTTAAACCGCCGTACTATCCATTTTGTGAATACGAGTAGCTGGTTGATGGAATAATAAATAAGGAACGTACATTTATCTTTGAATCTCTCTCGTGCGGTCATGTACAGAAGAGGCCTGAAACCAAATCTTTGGTTCCGGAACATGTCGGACTGAATATTCGATGCAATATTCTGAATCCGCTCATCAGAAATGAACCTTTTTTCAATCTCCGGTCCAAATCTGACACCCCCATACATATACGCAAGGAAGAGGCAGATGAGAACAATTCTTTTCAATCCCAGCGTTTCAGCACGAACGATCACATCCTCCAAGATCAAATCCGGATGATCCGATATAAGGTGTATCACATCGGCAAGCCAGGTCAGCCTCTGCCCTCCATGCTTGAACCCGTGAAAACACAGTACAAGAAGCATATCTTCAGGAGATGGCGTCTTCGTCTCCCGGTTAAGGATGCATACCGGGAGAGACCGGTCCCAAAGCTGGTCCATGGTAAGGGGAACAGCATACAGCTCCTCGATGATCTTCCAGTGGACTTCCAGGGTAATGTTCTGGTAAGAGAGACGGAGATCCTTTTGCTGGAAATATCGTAATCTCTCCTCAAGGCTATGCTGATCCGGCCCGGTCAGGATATGCCCATGATCCATCAGCACCTGGAAAGCTCTTTGTCGGTCCTCAGCATGGATCAGGATATCCAGGTCACCGTAGCTCCTCATCGATGGGTCCCTGTATGCCTGGACCGCAAGAGCCGGCCCCTTGAAGGGCATGGCCTCGATACCGGAACCGGCAAGGAGGTCGAGGACCGAAATGAGGTGCCGGGTCATCTGCAGGTTCCGGATGGAATTTTCGAGAAAAAGTGTCCGGATTGCCGAAAGTTCGTTGGGGGGTGCAAGGCTTCCCATTTCCCCTTTCATCCGCTTATACAGGAGCGGGACTATACCGTGCCGGACTGCATTCTCCCGCAGATAACCCCAGTCGATGCCCGTTCTCAGTATACCAGCTACATGCTCGTCAGATGCATGGTCAACCCGGATTGCCCAGAGCAGGACTTCCTGTTCAGGGGTCCATTGTGGATCTTGGGATGGTTTCATCGCAGGGTACCAGTGTCCTCATCCTTTGTCTCGTGTGCCGGGCCGAACCCTTGCATTCACAGATACAACGTTGTTTCCTTACAAGTTATGCGTTTGTTCATTGGGAGGACTGTTCCCTGTGCCTTTTTCCCGCTTCGGTTTATTCAGGTTTTTCCTGATATTGTTCAGCCTGCGTCCGGAACATCGTTGCGTATCGCCCGTTCAGCCTGAGGAGTTCCTCATGGCTCCCCTGCTCGATAATACGTCCCTTGTCCAGCAGGTAGATGCAGTCCGCCATCTTTGCTGTAGAGAAACGGTGGCTGATGATCACAGCACTCCGGCCTTTCAGGAGATTCCGGAAGCTGTTGAATAATTCCGCCTCGGCAAGAGGGTCAAGGGAACTGGTTGGCTCATCCAGGATAACGAGCCCGGCATTGCGAAAGAAGGCCCGGGCAAGGGCAATCTTCTGCCATTCCCCTTCACTCAGCTCCTGGCCACCGTAAAACCAGTGGCCGAGCTTCGTCCGGTATCCTTCCGGGAGGCGCCGGATGACGGGATCAATGCCTGATTGATGTGCGCATGCAGCGATACGGTCCGGGTCCTGCTCCTGTCCGATATCGCCGACCCAGATATTTTCAATGGCTGACAGGTAGTAATGGACATAATCCTGGAAGGTGACACTGATCGTCCTTCTCCAGGCAATGGGATCAATATCACGGAGATCGATGCCATTCACGGTGATCTTTCCACGGGCCGGATCATACAGGCGGCAGAGCAGCTTAATGAGCGTGCTTTTTCCGGAGCCGTTCTCCCCGACGAGAGCAATGACATCCCCGGGATTGATAACAAGATTCACCCCGGCAAGGGCATCCTTTGTTCCCCCATGGTACGAGAAATGAACGTTCTCGAAAGCGATTTGCTGCCCGCGAATTCCGGGTATGGGGACCGGGTGTTCTGGGGACAGGATAGCGGGTTTCAGGTCAAGGAACTGGTAAAAGTGGGTAAGAAAGAGATTATCCTCATACAGACCGGCAAGGGCAGCCAGGATAGCCTGGATATACCCGAGGCCCAGCTGGAACGCAAGGAAGTACATTACCAGGTCTCCGATAGTTATGGTGCCGGTGAGACCGGTATATGCTATGAGTGCGTAGGATCCAAAAAGGGCAATAATGCCAACTGTCTGTGCGAGGACATCCGCCCAGGTCCGCTTCCGGGCAAGGCCCAGCCGTCCCTCCCGAAGCTCATTCCGGAGATCCTGAAACCAGATCCGGAAGAGTCCCCCGAGGTCAAAGAGCCGGATCTCAGGGGCGTTGTAAGAGCTGGTCAGTACCCCATGGAAGTAGGAGGCCTGTCGTTCGGTCTCGGTCATAGCTATCTCGTAGCGGTACCGGGCACGGGCATAGTAATACCGTACCATAGCTGTCGGGACCGCTGCTGCAATCAGGATGAGTGCTATCAGCCAGCTGAATGAGAGGATGAGCACGGCAACGCCCATGAGGGAGATCCCGTTCTGTCCGATCCGGACAAGACCATTCACGATCCGGGTTGGCCGGTACGGGGACTCCTCCTGGGCGCGATGGAGGGTATCATAGTTCCCTGCATCCTCATAGTACGCAAGGTCAACTGCGATCGATTGTGCGTGCAGAATATCCGAGACCCCGTCTGTCACGGTCATGGACTGCGCCTCTGATGCCAGTTCTGAGAGGGAGCGGGCCAGCGCGAGAACCAGGGCGATAACGGCTGCAATCAGGATGTACAGCATCACATGAGGGAATGCGGCTGCGGGTTCGGGAGTTGCGAGTCCTGCAGTGACTGAATCCACAATGAGCTTTGTCAAATACAAGGTAGCGAGGGGGAGAATGCCCAGGAGTGCAACAAGAACCAGGTTGATGGCCGTCCACCCCGGGGCCATCGTCCAGACCAGCCGCAACGCACGGGGGAGTGTTCCAATGAGGTCCGCAATACTTATCGTGGAAAACAATGCCTTTCCCATGGTATAGAAAATTCTCCTTTGTTATTTACCCGACAGCGGGATGCCCTGTATAGTATAAACCGGCAATCATTTTAAATTGTTGAGGAGATGGGTATAACCCCGCTGCAGTATCCCATTAAGGAGAAAATAAGGGTATAGTCACATTTCAGCGACTAATTTCTCTCTCTGATGGATGCCCCCCTTTTTGCCAGCCCTGCCCCCGTTGGGGGCTCATGGCGCCTGCGATTCTTCTGTAGTACCGGGATGCCTGCTCCTGGTAATTCAACGTCATCGCAAACGGGGCGCCGTAGCGACGGGGCGAAGCCCCGGGAGCGTTATCCATTATCAGGAACACTTTTTTGATCTGAAATCTGGAACAATACGCTGGCTCTATTTTTCTCTCGTAAATTCCTGAATGAGTTGGTAGTAAAATGGCACTATACCCAAAATACTTACGGATTCTTCTCGAGTATCAAGGGTATCGGTATTGGCCTTATTTTTTTTTTGACATTTTTCCGGGTTTATCCTTCCCAACCTGCTCCTGGTGACGACAGCGCAGCAGCATGCGAATGAGCACAACAAGGCTTTCGTCACCATGAATGGGGTATCTGATCATTATGGGGGTAACGATTTCATGTCCGCCAGAACCGCATCCGTTACCGCGTTGAGGTGCTGAAAGCCTTCAGGATAGTACAGGTGTCTCACCGGCACCTGCGTAACCATGCGGGAGAAAAAATCCATACGCCGGGGCTGCAGCCCGAGGGCTTCAACAACCCCTGCTGTAAAGGAGTTCTGAACCAATGCAAAGAAGGCATCCTTTTTAGAGACCGGCGTGATAGTGATACCCTGATCAGGTCCCTGCCGGTGGGGCATATAGATAACTTTCAGGGGTTGTTTCTCCGAACAGAACCTGCCAAAATCCCGGTGACCAACGGGAACGACCCTCTTGAAATACATCGGGTGGACCAGTGCAAGATCCTCATAGGTTCCAAGAAAATGCTCTGCCATGTCCGGCCACATCCTCATGGCAGGAAAACCGGGCCGCGCCAGGAAACGGTTATCCTGATTCTCAACCGGAACAATATCATCGGAGAGTATCTGATGCCCGTACTTTGCAAAGGCTGCAGCAAGGCCACTTTTTCCCCCTTTGCTTGTCGCAAGGAACGCAATTGCACAATCGTCAACCACTGCAGCCGACGCATGAAGCGTCCGTATATCCCTGAGTTCCAGCCAGAGAGAGAAGATCTCTCCGAGAAGCAGAATTTCTAACATGTAATGAAACGCTGGATCCCGGCAATAGGCATTGATTGCATCCGAAGAGAGCGTGATATCAGCAAATTTCGGATAATGGACCAGATGACCGGTTGCAGTTCTCCAGATTGAAACCACGCTCTCCCCGCTCTCAGTCGTATTTTCGCTTGCAAAGATTGGAGCTTCCAGCCCGTCTGCCGGAAAAAGCGGTGAACTGGTGCAGGTGAAGGAGAGATCGGGAGTTCCGGATACTTGGGGGAGCGGGGTTGCAAACGGGTAATCGCTCGCCAAGGTTACGCCGAAGAGACGATAGAGTTTTTCGGCCTTTTCAGCGGTCCGGGAATCACTCCTGTTCACCATATCCATCTTCGTGAAATATAGCCGTCAATTCCTCTTAAGGTTTGGCAGGACACCAATGGAAGAGAAGCGGCACCGGTATCTCTGGTTCCAACAAAAAAACGGCTCCGTGCGGTGGGGTTTGTTCAGACCGAAGACCTATGGATCCGGAGAAGATCCTGGCTAAAACACCTGAACGTCCTGCTGCAGCAGATCCCCATGGTGATCGTATCAAAGGGGACCTCTCTCATGTCGTGATTCCGGAAAGAACTGTTCACTACGGATCAGGACCGATGAAATGGATTGGGGGAAAATCCCCCCCACAACTGGTACTGATAACCTTATTCCCGCTGTTCCAGCCGGGTGAAGCGATCCAGCCTCTCGCCACCGATAACCACCCTCCCCCCGGCCTCCAGCCATGCATGAGCCGCAAACCCCGCCTCATCATCACGGGTAACACCGATTTCCAGTTTTGAGACAATACCCTCCCGGCCGAGCAATGTCTGGAGGGTCAGAGCCTGGGTAAGACAGGTTGCAGAGGGGACGAACGCACTGGTTGCACGGACTGCAAACGGGATCGTTTCAAGGGGAGAGGATACGCTTTCCTGCGGGTCTGACGGGATGTGGGGGGGAAAGAATCTCTCGAGGCTCCTCTGCAGGGTTTTATATGGCAGGAGCCAGAGACCCAGGCGGACAAGGATCAGGAGAACAAACACTTTCAAAAAGATCTGCCGCTCCTTTTTTGGCAGATCAAGGAATTTACGAAGGGTGCGGGTCATCAATAGCAATCAGTCCTTCCTTTTTCAGCTCGGCAAGGAGGGAGAGCAGGTCTTCTTCACACGTCTTTTTGTCGATTGCAAACTCTTCGAGCAGGGTGTCCCTGACCTCCCCGACCCTGATCGGCTTCTGGATAAGGGACCATATCCGGTTCCCGCACGGGTTCAGAGAATAATAGACCCCTTTTTTCAGGGATAGGATGACTGCTTCATCATCGAGACCACAGGACATCTGCTCTTGGGTAACCGAGATTATGGAATCAATCGTAATGCCACGCATGACCAAACCTTCAGGTACTACTGTATTGAGTATTTTTTTACTTAACCTTGCCTGAGAGGGAACCCCGTTCCGGTCCACGATCCAAAGATCCGGGGTATCCGATAAATATCCAAAAATATGCTGCTCCAGCCTCCATGAGTGAAGGGGTGAGAGCAATCAAACAGGCTGAGAGATTGTAGTCCTGGGAGGTATCGTTTTCATAAAAAGGGATGGGGTACTTTCCTGGCTCATGTGGAAGGACTATGTATACAGCATCTCCAGAAGATCTCTTTTGACCTTTTTTACCACGAAACCCTGATGGATCGTTTCGACAGACTCTGATTATCCATTTTTCCGTCATTTGATGAACATGAATTTGTCAGACCCAAGAAAATTCAGCAGATGGTGACTGTAAAAAACAGGTGGAAACCCGTTAACACGTATCATCAATATTGCGGATTTTTTAAGGAAAAACTCGATTGAGCCAGGGGAAAAAATCCTGGTTGAATATTTTTTTTTCAAACATTGGTTTTTGGAAAATGAACCATCCCGGCGTTGGAAAGTAAAATGAGAAATTCAATCATCGGGACAAATCAGGCAGGATCACGATGCAGGATATTTTCTGCGGGTCCGGAAGTATTTTTGAGAAGGATGGAGAAGTCAATTTTCATTCATGCTGCCGGCCAAATCAAGGAAGAATATATCTTCAGGCAACTATCTTTCCCGATAGAATTTTCAACAGAGTTCAAAATTCTGATATAGCGATAATGCGTGATCGATCTTTGCAGAATAATGGTGCTTTGGAGATATGTCTCAATAATCGGAGAATTTGCCCATAATATCAATAACTTGATGTTATATTGTTTGCTGAGTTCTGTTGCGTACGAAATTAATGATTGGAAGACTTGGAGGTTATCGTTCTCAATGCAAATATCCATCAGGTGCAGCTTTTTGCTACTATATGGTGCAGCATGGGGAATGTCAAACACCGCGTATCCTGCAAGCGAATTATCACCGGAACGCCTGCACTGGATCACAATCCGTTGACTGCTGACCCTCTTGGAAAAATAGAGCCAGTTCAGGGTCTGGGTATCGTAAAATATCTCGAGCTCACCCTTGTGGTGAAGAGAGCGGCGTAAAGACAAAAATGAGTCATCGCATGAAGTACAGATAGAGGATGTATACATTGCATCCGGCGCATTTTCCCCTTGTCCCAGGGGTTTTTGTAAGATCCCGGATCGAATCAGGAGACCGAATCTCCTGATAAGTTCTGATACACCCGGAAACCCAGGGATTAAATTGACAAACAAAATGAATGCAACAGAGTAGACGTTTATGCGTTTTTTATCAATAATGTAGATGTAATCTTTTTGAAATGGCGGCAGTTTGAATTCCTTGAAATTATATCGGGATAGAAAGTCATTAAAACGTATTTTACCTGCTTTGAACAAAAATGCTGAAATATTTTTTTGATTGATGAACTTATTGAACATGCTGACACTGTAAATTCCCCTGATTGCAGGATCCAGATACCAGTTGTTCGCTGCAACTGCGAGTTTTACTTCTCCTTGAACAAGGATATGGAGGGGGATATTCCCCAAAAATCCAACAATGGTATTGTCTTTTTCAAGCAGCCAGCCCCGGGGGATCTCATGGGTGTATGCAGGGTTTTTGGACCACCAGTAATCAAATAATACCAACCAGTTTTTTTGAGTGACAGCGGGAAAACCACGGGGTAAAAATTCGGAGAGGGGAATAAGATCCTCATCGTTCAACAAGCGAATTTTTATCATGCGGTTCACAACAAGTGTTGATTTGAATTTGCTCAATTATCCGTTTATAACCAAATATTTTCCTGTTGAATTATGAACCTTTACATTTTTATTTTTGGAGGGGTATGGGATTTTCTGACTGTACGGATCATGATAAGATTGTCGTTATTATGGAGGATGATCCAGGGGCGCGGGAAAAAATACGGTAATAAACGGGGAATGCCCCCAACACCACTATGTCCTCTTTATCTTCCGGAGATACCACACCGCAACTCCCGCACCTGCAGCGATGAGGATGACTGCCGCAGGGATCGGTACAATTCCCATACCACCGGATTCCTCTTCGAGTGCAACTGAATATTCCGTTATCTCACCCTCACCGATAGCAAAGGGAGCCGTTTTCTGCCGGTAGCCCTCCTTTTCGAGACGGATGATATACGAGCCCGTCTTCAATCCCGGAATGATGACCGGGCTCGATCCAAGATGGACATCATTGACAAACACCTGTGCACCCGACGGGCGGGAAACTACCGAGAGTGTTCCGGTGCCATTGGATGTCACCACAGGAGGAAGAGGTTCTTGAGTTGCTGTCCGTAAGGCTGATACCGCGGGTGCGGGTGTCGCAGCCTGCGTGACGGTGGCAGCTTGCTCTGGGACGGTTGTGGTGTAGGGGATCGTCTCCATTGGAATTACGTCCTGCGAGGCAGAACCGGCGACCACTATCGACTTTGTCATCTCTGTATTCTGGGGATCCGGATTGCTGCATCCCTTGAACACCTCCTGCCGGATCACGTAGCTGCCCCCGTTCCGTATGACAAATGTTGGATCCTTTTCAATACTTTCCTTGTAGAGCCGGGTCCTACCGGCATCCCACAGCGTATAGTGATATGCAGTCACAGAATCGTCGACATGGAGGGATGTGTCCCTGATGGACAGCGCCACGGGAGCCGTGTACAGCCCTTCGCCCACCGGTGGGACAATCATGAATCCAGCGGTCTGGTTGAGACAGTAGACAGACATATTTTTTGTTGTTGCAGCTGACCTGCCGCACCCGGTCTTTACCAACAGCGTCACCTCGAACGGCTTATCTGCTGCCTGGTAACGTGCCGAACTCGAGGCAAAGGAATGCAACGGGTTCATTTCCTCGCTGACAGACCCGTCACTGAATCTCCAGAGATATGATTCAATCGGGTCCGATACCCCGCCCGTTCCAATCCTTCCGCCCTTTGAGGTGCTGTAGAAATTCACCATGATCGGGGCTGTTTCGGACGGGACCACAGAATATTCAAAATCCGCAACCGGGGAGACATTAACCTGACTGCAATCCACCTTTGCCGCTGCTGCCGGAAGGAAGATGATCAGGAGAATACCTGTCCATATCAAGAGCTGTCCGGTTTTATACTCTGTCATGGTATTTCTGTTTCAGATGTTCTCCGGGTTTTATTAAACGCGTCGATCCGGTTCCGGGACCGAAAACTTCCGTCGGCCGGTGAAGGAACAGGCCATTCACGGGATGGTTCATTGCCCGAAAAAGGAGGAGCGCAAGATCAGAACAAAAGTGGTTAACTTTTTCCATGCAGGATCCGGTAAAAATTTTTACCCGTATCGCGTTAGAAAATTTTTCAGCGACCCCATGACCCCTGCCCGGAATTTTTCAATCAGACCCTGATTAAAAATTTTTCAGCAGACCTTGATGAAAAAAAGTTAAATACCTGTTCAACATACGACGTAAAATTCCCTTAATTTTTCCGCGGGATCTGCAAGAGAGCGGGTGGTGAGACCCTGGTTAAAATTTTTCCGGCAGACTCTGATTAAAATTTTTCCGGCAGACCTTGATTGAAATTTTTTTGCCGGACTTTGATTAAAAATTTTTCAGCAGACCTTGAGTGCAAAAAGTTAACCGGATGTTTTTTATGCAGAATGGTCGCCAGATTTGCCACGGATCAATGCCGGAGTTTCATTGACACAGATCCTTTCAACTGCGCCTTGTGCAAAACCGGTGCAGTTCGGGAGAGGTCGGCTCTGATGGGGCCTGCCAGTCCAGCTTTACCCTGATGCAAGGGTGCCAGGAGGGGGTGTGCCCATCCGGGCTCATTTTCGCCTCCGTTTCCCCCCTTTTTCCTACCCGGTGACACAGTTTCGCAGAATAACGACACAGTTATTTTCAGATTCGTCCAGAATGACTCCTGATTGCCTTAAAAGGGGATAAATCAGGGCCGGAAAAAGCTCTATTTAGCATTGATACAGCAGCCTATCCCTGCTATACACGGGCTATCACCCATTGCCGGGATCCTGTAAAAATCACCCTGTGAAAAGCCGCCCGTATTCGCGTTCTGGTACCGGGGGCACCGGTGAAACGTGCTGCAGGACGTTGCAGATGGGGCCGGATCATGTTCCTTATCGCAGTTTTCACGTCGGTGGAAAAAGTGCACCCTTCGTGTCAGAAAGGAGGCGGCCGGGATTCTCCGACGGAGAAATGATCGGTTGAGAAGGTATGATCTACTGGATAGTCTGGCGAGTGCAGGATCTGGGGAGTCTCAAAACAGGCCTTCTTTTCATCTGGCCATGCTGTACCCCAGTTTTCCCTCAGTTTCGCCACGGGAAAGCAAATAAAGGGATTTTTATAGCGCCACGGATAATGCTTCGTTTGCCCTAATTCCTGCGTATAGGGCGTTTTCCCGAAAGAGTGTGCAAAAATGCAATGGTTTTGCACGTAATACCGGAAAGGGGGTGTACGGAAGGGCAATCCGGGGGCGTAGCGGGGCCGGATTCGGGGGTGTGGGGATGAGGTTGGGGGGGTCGGATCTTGGTTACATTTTCTGCTTGCTTCCCCACACTATCCCGAACCCCTTATAAACATAGTGGTCAAATATCTTACCCATCAACGGTTTGATCGTTGATCCAGCCGGCGGGAGCGGCATTTGCGTGGCGTGACCGGCGGCTACGGGAAAAGTGCATAGAATATGGATAGCATAGCATACGAACACCATACCATAGAAGACCATACGAGGATATCATATGATTTTAGTCCCAGATACGAGCGTCCTCATCGACGGGCGCATAACCTCAATGATACAAGCCGGTGAATACAAGGGTGCAACAATAATCGTCCCGGAAGCAGTGATTGCAGAACTCGA
>ERZ795054.3830-NODE-3830-length-11482-cov-5.151921_pt1 | contig 11482 bp, 13 predicted proteins | sample MGYA00375138_ERZ795054 | MGnify/ENA primary metagenome ERZ795054 (study PRJEB30183, sample SAMN05720215) | anaerobic digester metagenome | isolation source: active sludge of municipal wastewater-treating anaerobic digesters | place: USA | collected 2014-12-23 ...
GCGACCTCTACATCCGCGTGGCCAGGATCGAGGGACGCTACTGGCCCCTCCTCGTCTTCGCGCTCTGCTGGGGCGCGGCCTTCTTCCACGCCCTCCTCCTCTGGCGCGCGGGCGCCTTGAGCCTGGGCGAGGTCGTGGGCTACATGCTCCTCTTCAACGCCTTCCGCTTCACGACCTTCATCTCCATCTTCTCCTTCAACCTCTTCCAGATGGGCCTCTCCAGCGCCGCCCGCGTCCTGGAGACGATCGTCGCCCGGACCGACCTGGACGAGAACCCGCGGGGGTTCTCGAAGCGGATCGAGGGCCGCGTGGAATTCCGCGGCGTCTCCTTCTCCTTCTGCGGGCCCTCGGGCTGCGAGGCCCCGGCGGCCTTCGCCGCCGCCGGCGGCGGGGCCTCGGGAGGGGCCTCCCCCCTCGTCCTCAAGAACCTCTCCTTCGTCGTGGAGCCTGGCCAGACCGTCGCGATCGTCGGCCGCACGGGCTCGGGCAAGACGAGCCTCGCGAGGCTCGTGAACCGCGTCTTCGACGCCGACGAGGGGCAGGTCCTCGTGGACGGGGTCGACGTGCGCGAGTGGAACCTGGAGAGCCTCCGCTCCCAGATCGCGAGCATCGAGCAGGACGTATTCCTCTTCTCCCGCTCGATCCGCGACAACATCGCCTTCGGGCGCGACGGCCCGGGAGGGGACGGCGCCTTCCCCGACGCGGAGATCGAGGCCGCCGCGAGGGAGGCCCAGGCCCACGACTTCGTCTCGGGCTTCGAGAAGGGCTACGCGACGGAGGTGGGCGAGCGGGGCGTCACGCTCTCGGGCGGCCAGAAGCAGCGGATCGCGATCGCCAGGGCCTTCCTCGTCGATCCGCGGATCCTCATCCTCGACGACTCGACCTCGGCGGTCGACTCGAGGACGGAGGACGAGATCCAGAAGGCGATGCGCCGCGCGAGCGCGGGCCGCACGACCTTCCTCATCACGCACCGGCTGTCGCAGATACGCTGGGCCGACCGCATCCTCCTCCTCAAGGGAGGGGAACTCGCGGCTTCCGGCACCCACGCGGAGCTCCTCGAGAAAAGCGAGGACTACCGCCGGCTCTTCGCGAGGACCTAAGGAATGGGATTCGTGCTGGACGGCCTCGAGTCGGAGGCCTACGACCGGAAGTACTCGGACCGCGAGCTCTTCGGGCGCATCGGCGCCTACTTCAGGCCCTGGAGGGCCCGGATCGCGGCGGTGGGCGCGGTGCTCGCCCTCGCCTCGCTCTCGGAGTTCCTGGCCCAGGTGGTGATAGCGAAGGCCCTGGACGCGGCGGCCGCGAGGCCGGAGCCCGCGGTCTTCGCCCTGCTGGCCCTCGCGATAGGCGGCTTCGGCTCCCTGGCATGGCTCTTCAACTACCTCCGCCACTACCTCTCCGGCCGCGTCGTGGGCGAGACGGTCTACCGCCTGCGATCCGACGCCTTCTCCCGCGCGGTGGCCCACGACCTGTCCTTCTACGACGAGGAGTCCTCCGGCAAGGTCGTGAGCCGCGTGACGACGGACACCGAGGACTTCGCGGGCGTCGTGGGCCTGGTCGTCGACTTCCTCTCCCAGGTCGTCCTCATCGGGGTCTTCTTCGCCTACCTACTCTCCCTGAGCCCCCGGCTCGCCCTCCTCCTCCTCGCGATGGCGCCCCTCGCGGGGGGACTCGCCCTCTCCTTCCGCTCCCTCGCGCGCTTCGTCACGAGGAACGCGAAGCGGGTCACGGCCCGCGTGAACACGCGCATCCAGGAGTCGATCGCGGGCATCGGCGTGGCCAAGGGCTTCAGGCGCGAGAAGGCGCTCTGGCGCGACTTCAAGGAGGACAACGCCCTCTCCTATCGCTTCCACCTCAGGCGCGGCGTCGTCCTCCAGCTCATCTTCCCCGTCGTGAGCCTCGCGGCGGGCCTGGGCACGGGCCTCGTCTCCTACTCGGGCGGCCTCGCCGTCCGGAGCGGGGCCTTGAGCCTGGGCGAGTGGTTCCTCTTCATGCAGGCCGTCGGCTTCTTCTGGTGGCCCCTCCTCAACATCGCCTCCTTCTGGAGCCAGCTGCAGGACGGCCTCGCGGCGGCCGAGCGCGTGTTCTCCCTCATCGACCGGGAGCCCCGCGTCGCGCAGGCCGGCGCCTCCGCCCCCGCGCGGATCGAGGGCGAGGTCGAGTTCCGCTCCCTGGACTTCTCCTACTCCTCGAAGGAGGCCGTCCTCGAGGGCTTCTCCCTGCGGATCCCCGCCGGGGAGAAGCTCGCGATCGTCGGCCGCACGGGCGCCGGGAAGTCCTCCATCGTGCGCCTCCTCTGCCGCTTCTACGAGTTCCAGGGCGGGGAGCTCCTCGTGGACGGCCGCGACATCCGCGGCTACTCCCTGGACGCGCTCCGCGGCGCCATCGGCCTCGTGGCGCAGGACCCCTTCCTCTTCCCGGGCAGCGTCGCGGACAACATCCGCTACTCGCGGCCGGAGGCGGACGACGCGGAGGTGGAGCGGGCGGCCAGGTCCCTGGGCCGCGGCGACTGGGTGGACGACCTGCCGAGAGGCCTCGAGACGGAGACCGGCCATCGCGGCTCCTCCCTCTCCATGGGCCAGCGCCAGCTCGTCGTCCTGGCCCGCGTCCTCCTCAAGGACCCGCGGATCTTCGTCCTGGACGAGGCGACCTCCAGCGTGGACCCCTTCACCGAGGCGCAGATCCAGGAGGGCCTCGAGTCGCTCATGGAGGGCCGCACCGCGATCGTGATCGCGCATCGCCTCTCCACCGTCCGCTTCGCCGACCGCATCGTCGTCCTGGAGAAGGGCAGGATCGTCGAGGAGGGGAGCCACGAGGCCCTGCTCGCCAAGGGCGGCGACTACGCGGGCCTCTACGAGACCTACTTCCGGCACCAGAGCCTCGAGTACATCGAGACGCGGCGCTGAGGGCGGCGGGCGCCGGGCGGCCGCCTATCGGCCCGAGCGGCCCTTTCCCGAGTCCGTGATGTCCACGAGCTCGAGGGGATAGGGCTCGAAGATCGTCTGCTCGAGGAGGTAGCGGTTCCCGAAGCGCAGGGCCCAGGCCGTCACGAGCCTGAGGAGGACGCTCGCGGGCACGCGCTCGTCCCGGTATTCCTCCACCGTGTTCATGAAGAGGGCCCGCTCCCCGGGCGAGAGCGACTCGGAGAAGCCCCCGAAGGCGTGCTCGATGGCGTTGACGAGGCTCGAGTACTTGGGCGGGGCCGAGAGGGCCCGCTCGAGCCCGGGCCTGTAGACGGCGAGGACCTCGGCCGTCCGCCGCCGCTCCGGATTGGCGACGATCCTTCCGAGCCCGCGCATCTCGCGCTGGTTGTAGAGGAGGAGGAGGAGCTTGTTCTTCGAGTGGAAGTCGACGAGGGCTCCCATGTCGCCCGAGGCCTCCACCTCGCGGAACCGCGCGAGGGTCCAGACGGCCGCGAGGAAGCGCTCGCGCAGGGTGAAGTTGAGGAGCCGGCCCTCGTCCTCCACGGGGACGCCGGGCCGCGCCGCGAGGACCGCCGCCCCGAAGAGGCCCGCGCCCGGGGCCGAGCCTGCGTCTGGTTTCCTCGAGTTGTAGACCTTGGCGTCCTTCCAGCCGCAGGAAGGGGAACGGGACTTGAGGAGGAAGCCGTCGACCGCGGGCAGGGAGTCAAGGAGGCTGGAGCTCCAGGCGCGCATCTCGGCCCCGACCGACCTTCCCGTCGCGGGCTGGTAGAGGTCGACGGTCCCGCCCTCCTTCACCGCGCGGATCGGGTCGCGGGGACAGCCGAGGCCGATGCCCATCTCGGGACAGTCGTGCAGGACCTCGACGCGGGAGGCGAGCCGCTCGACGAACTCGTCGCGGAGCCTCTCGCCGTTCCAGCGGCAGGCCGCGAAGCCGAGGCAGCGGGAGAAATAGATCCTGGGAACAGGCATGGCGCCTCCTCAAGGGACACGCTCTCTCCCGATCCCGGCGCGCTCACCCGCGCCCGGGGGGCTAGATCCTGGTGATGCGGGTGGAGAGGCCCCTGCGCCAGGGCTTCTTGTCCCCTTCCTTCTCCCACTGGACGCGGCGCTTGACGACGAAGGCGCTCTCGCTCTTGTCCTTGAACTCGACGACGCCGAAGGAGCCCGAGCCGAGGTAGACGAGGCGCTCGGCGGGGCCCAGGGTCTCGGCGGCGGCTACCCGCTCCAGGACGCAGTCGAAATGGGCGGGGGCGCCCGATTCCTTGTCGGCGCAGACGGCCGTGGTGAGGTCGTAGACGGGTTTCCCGCACAGCGGGCAGTCGACGTTCCCGAGGCTCTCGGGCGATGAAGGCTCGGGCTCGGCGGCGGCGTAGGCGCGGGCCCGCTCTTCCCTGGCCCTCTCCTCGCTCGCGCGCTCCTCGCGGGCGCGGTCCTCCCTCGCGCGGTCGTCCCGCGAGGGCTCCGCCTTGGCGCGGTCTTCCCGGGCGCGGTCGGTCTTGGCCTTCTCGTCCCTGGCGCGGTCTTCCCGCGGTCCCGGGCGGCCGGAGCGCCTGCGGCCGAAGCGGCGGCCTTCCTTCGCGGAAGGTCCGCGGCCCTCGGGCTGTCCGCCGTTGCGGCCCTGGCCGGAGGGCGCGCGGCCCGGTTGCCCCTGCTGGCTCTGGCGCTGGTCGCCCGGGCGCCCTCCCCTGCCGGGCTGGCCGCCCCTATCGCGTCTTTCTTCCGCCATCAGCGTATCCTTCCGTGAGCCGCGCGCTCAGCACCGTCGCGATCCTGAGGATCGCTCCGGCCATATAGGCCTCGTCGCGCAGCTTGGCTTTTAGTTCCTCGATCCGAGCTTGGTCGGACCGACTGGCTCCTCGGCCCGTCATAGGTCTCCCGTAAACGCCGATTCGATGCGACGAGCGACGATGCCGTCGCGCATGAGCAGGACGTCGTAGCGCGCCCGCATGCTACTATATTGTCGATTGCGGGCGAGGAAGATTTTAGACGTTTCGACGATCCGGCGCCGCTTCCTGGCGCCGATCGAGTCGGCCAAGTCCTCAAGGCCCAGGGCCGACCATGATTTTACCTCGACGAAGGCAATCGTGTCTCCCCGGAGGGCCACGATGTCTATCTCGCCGGCCGGGCCGCGGAAATTACGGGCCAGGAGGCGGTAGCCCTCGGCCTCGAGGACCAGGGCGGCGGCCGCCTCGCCCGCCCGCCCCTTCCCCGCCGCCGAGGCGCCCGGCGCGGGGCCGACGGGCCGGGCGCCGGCAGGGACTGCGCGGCCGGGATCGGCGCCGGCTGGTGCGGCGCCGCCCGGCAAGGCGCTCGCGGGCGCAGGTCCGGGCGCCGCGGCCTGCTCGGGCGGGCTGTCCGGGAGCCCCCCGCCGCCCTTCGGGCCCTCAGCCACCGCCCTAGTCCCCGGCGAGCTCCTTGGGATCCAGGGCGCGGGCGATGAAGAGGGTCTTCTCGAGGAGGAGGTCCACGACTTCGCCGCGCTCTCCCTCCGCCCGGTTGCCGAATTCGTCGACGAGGAGCCTGAGCTTGGGCCGCAAGGGGGCGTCCGGATGGGTCTCCACGACCCGCGCTATCGCGGCGTTGTTGAGGAGGACGGTCGAGCCCAGGGGGTAGATGCCCATCGACTTGATGAAGGCCTTGAGGATCTCGGGATCGAAGCGCCTCGAGTTGTCGGAGAGGAGGGTCTTCATCGCGGCGTAGCCGATCATCGAGTTGCGGTAGGGCTTCACGCTGACCATAGCCTCGAAGGCGTCGGCCACCGAAACGATGCGGGCCAGGGCGTCGATCTCCGCGCCGGCCGTCTTCCGGGGATAGCCCTCGCCGTCCCAGCGCTCGTGGTGCTGGAGGCCCACGACGCCCACGTCGTCCGGATAGAGGAGCTCCTTCGTGGAAATACGGTAGGAGAGGAGGGGATGGGCGCGGATCTTCTGGGCCTCCTCCTCCGTGAGCCCCCCGCGCTTCTTCACGATCGAGTCGGGGATGCGGAGCATGCCCACGTCGTGGAGAAGGGCTCCCGTGGCGAGGTAGGAGAGCTTGTAGGCGGGGAGCCTCAGGGTCTGGCCGATCACCGTGGAGAGAATGGCGGTGTTGACGCCCGCCTTGGCGAGCTCGCTGCCCGGCGACTCGGCGCCCAGGATGGCGGAGATCGCGGCGTCGCGCTCGTCGCGGACGAGCTGGAGGATGCCCTGGGCGATCAGGTCGACGTTCTTGGGCTCGACGGCCTCGCCCTTTCGGATCTTGTCGAAGACCTGGGCGAGCTTGTCGACGAGCTCCGTATACTTCCGGTAGAGCTCCCGGGAGCCCGCGAAGCCCTGCTCCCGGCGGATCTCCTCCGCCGTGGCGGCCTTCGCGCCCTCGGCCTTGGCCGGCTTCGCCTCCTCCGCGAGGAGCTCGCCCTCCGTGAGGACGAAGGCGACGCCCCAGCGCTTCAGGGCGTCGATGTCCTTCTGCTTGACCGGAATGCGCGCGGGGACGAGGAGGTTCGCGTCGTCGATGAAGACGTCCTCGGTGAAGCGGGAGCCTGCTGCGATCTGCTCAAGGGCGATTCTCTTCTTCATGCTTCCTCTATCTTCTTCACGAAGGCGAAGACCCTCGCGACGGTCTCGTAGTACTCCTCGGGAACATAGTCCCCGAGGTCGATCGGATACAGGGCCTCAGCGAGGGCCCCGTCCCTAAGGAGGGGCACGCCCGACTCCCTCGCGAGGGCCTCGAGTCGTCCCGCGGCCTTCCCCGAGCCCTTGGCCAGGAGGAAGGGCGCCCGGAGGCCGGCCTCGTACTTGAGGGCCACGGCCATGGGCTTGGGCTTGGGCCTAGGCGCCAAGGTCGAGCCTCCCCTCGGGCGGAGGCTCCGGTTCCCCGCTTCCGGCGAGGCGGACCGAGCAGTCCGAGGCCGCGAGGGTCTCCGCCAGATCAGCAAGGCGGCGCTCGGCCTCGCCGCGCCTGCCCTCGGCCCTGAGGACCAGGGAGGATGTGCGGCCGCCCCCGAAGGAAAGGTCGAAGCCCCAGGCCGAGGCCTCCGCTTCTTTTCGGGCGGCGAAGAAGCGCGCCTCCATGCGCCCCGGCCCCCCGACTATATACGGCAATAGTATACGCAGGCTTCCCCTGAAATCAACCGCGTCGAGAGAGAAGCGGAAGGGCAAGGCCACCCAGCCGCCCTCGGGCCCGCGGGCGTGGTTGAAGAGGCCGAGGATTCCCGCCCCGGGGGAGCTTCTCCCCGCGAGGCCGCGCAGGAGACCGCCCAGGAGAGCGGGCAGCTCCTCCTCGGCGACCTCCCGCCTGAAGCCCCGCTCGAGCTCCGCCGCCGTCGGGCCGGCTGCGCCTTGGCCGCGGCCCTCCGGCCCCCCGCGGCCGTCCGCGCCGTTCCCGGCCGAGCCGCCGGCCTGGCCGCCATCGGAAGAGCCGCCGCCAGCCGAGCCGCCTGAGCCGCCATCGCCCCCGCCTACTCCGTCTCCAGTCGAGCCGCCGGCCTGGCCGCCATCGGAAGAACCGCCGCCAGCCGAGCCGCCGGCCTGGCCGCCATCGGAAGAACCGCCGCCAGCCGAGCCGCCTGTGCCTCCGTCTCCCCCGCCGCCCTCGCCCGAGAGGGCGTCGCCCAGGGCCTCGACGGCCGCGTCGGTCGCGCCAAGGCCCTTCGCCTCCAGGCGGGCGGCGAGCTCGGCCCAGGAGGCTTCCTCGCCGGGCGCGCCGCGGAGGGCGGCGTTCCTCACCCGGCGCAGGGCCGGGCCTTCCGGCCGCTGCCCTTCCGCAAGGAGGGCGGCGAGGGCGAGGCGAGAAGCCCCGTCGTCGGGGAGGCCGAGGCGGGACAGGAGGGCGGCCGCGCCCCCGGGGGCTACTGGGGCCGGCGCGCCGCCCGCTCCGGGATGGCCCGCGCCCAAGGAGCCGGCCCGAGGAGCGGCCGCGCCCGCGAGGCCGGCGCCTCCAAGACTGGCGCCCGCGCCCGGGAGGCCGGCTCCGGCAAGGCCCGAGCCGGGAGGAAGGAGGGCCTGGACCAGGGAGCCCAAGGAAAGTTCGGTCTTGGAACGGAGGAGGTAGGAGGCTCCGCCAGAGGAGGCCCGGTAGAGGCCCGGGCCCAGGCGCTCCTCCACGAGGAGGGAAACGGAAACGCCGGCCCGGGAACCTGTCCCTGAGCCGGCGTTCGCGGTGAGGATATGACCTTCGGCGGGGCCGAGAGGCCGCATGGAGCGGGGCCGGGGGCCTCGGGGGCGGGAAGGCCCCTTTAAGGGGGCTCCCGCCTCTCGGCCTCCTAGTCCTTAGGCCTTCGCCTGCTCGACGGCGGCGTCCTTGGCGGCGACGGAGATGAGCTCCTTGACCTTGGACTTCTTGCCGATCTTCGTGCGGATGTAGTAGAGCTTGGCGCGGCGGACCTTTCCGGCGCGGACGACCTCGACCTTCTCGATGCGGGGCGAGTTCATCGGGAACACGCGCTCGACGCCGACGCCGTAGGAGTTCTTGCGGACCGTGAAGGTCTTGTGGACTCCGGCGTTCTTCATGCAGATGCAGAGGCCCTCGTAGGCCTGGACGCGCTCGGTCTTGCCCTCGACGATCTTGAACATGACCCTGACGGTGTCGCCCACGTTGAAAGCCGCGATATCGGACTTAATCTGAGGCGCCTGGATCTTCTGTAGTAGGTTCATCGCTTCCCCCTTCGGATGCTATCTCATGGAGCAGCCGCCTGACCTCTTCGGGAAGGCCGGCGGAGCCCAGCAGCTCGGGACGATAGGCCAGCGTCTTGCGAAGCTGGGCCTTGAGCCGCCACTTGACGATGTTCGCGTGATGCCCCGAGGTCAAGACCTCGGGGACCTTCTTTGTACCATAGACGGCGGGCCTTGTATACTGGGGATATTCGAGGAGGCCGTGGCCCGAGAAGCTCTCCTCCTCGAGGCTTTCCCCGGAGATCACCCCCGGCACCAGGCGGTAGAGCGCGTCCACGAGGACAAGGGCGGCCACCTCACCGCTCGAGAGGACGTAGTCCCCGACGGAGACCTCGTCGTCGACGTACTCGTCGACGATCCGCTGGTCGATGCCCTCGTACCTCCCGCAGACGATGACGATCCGCCCCTCCTTGGAGAGCTCCTGGGCGTAGGCCTGGTTGAACAGGCGGCCCGAGGGGGTCACGAAGACGGTGCGGGCCTCGCGGGCGCCCGCCGCCTCCAGGGCCAGGCCAAGGGGGCCGGGGAGCATGAGCATGCCCGCCCCGCCGCCGAAGACCAGGTCGTCGCACTTGTGGTGCTTGTCCGTCGCGTAGTCCCGGATGTTGACGAGCTCGTACTCGAGGAGGCCCTTCTGCACGGCCTTGGCCATGATCGAGCTCTCGAAGAAGCCCCGGAGGATCTCCGGGAAGAGGGTGAGGACGGTGATCTTCATTCGAGGATCCAGGGAGCGAGGAGCACGATCCGGCCCGCCTCGACCTCGACCTCGCCGACGAATTCCTTGCGGAAGGGCACGAGGGCCACCTTGCCGCCGGGGAGCTCGGCCTCCAGGCAGGGATCGGCGCCGCCGGAGAGGACGCCCTTCACGCGGGCGAGCTCCTTCCCGTCGGAGCCGACGAGGGCCAGGCCGACCAGGTCGACCTCGTACCACTCGTTCTCGCGCAGGGGGGCCGCCTCCTCGCGGGAGACGAAGATGTCCATGCCCGTGAGCGCCCGCGCCGTCTCCGGCGTGGCGTAGCCCTCGAAGGCCATGGAGAGGCTGCCGGGGCCGCCCTCGCAGCGCAGGACCTTGAGCCTGAGGCTCCGGCCGCCGCCCTCGAGGTCGGCGTAGCGCAGCTTCTTGAGGTGCTCGGTCTCGCCGGAGTAGCTCTGGACGCGGAGGTCGCCCTTGACGCCGCGGGGCGCCCCGAGATGGCCGATCGCGAGCTTTTGCTGCCTGGGATCCTTGTCTGACGGCATGGTCGCCTGGCTCCGCCGGAAGGGCGCCGGCCCCAGCCCCTGCCGGGGAAGGGCCGCGCCTTTTCCGGCGCCCGCCCTAGTCCAGTATCTCGAGGACGACCCGCTTCTCGGAAGCGGTGGAGGCCGCGGAGAGGATGGTGCGCATCGCCTTGGCGATGCGGCCGTGCTTCCCGATGACCTTGCCGATGTCGTCGCTCGCGACGCGGAGCTCGAGGATGGTGGACTTGTCCCCTTCGATGACGTTGACCGTCACCCCTGCGGGGTCGTCCACCAGGGACTTGGCGATGTACTCGACGAGATCGCGTTCCACGGATGTCTCCTCTAGGATGCGAAGCCCGGAAGGGCGGCCTTCGGAGGCCGCCGCGACCCGGCCTTACTTTACGTGGATGCCCTTCTTGTTGAGGAGGCTCTTGACCGTGTCGGTGGGCTGGGCGCCCTTGGACAGCCAGTCCTTGGCCTTCGCCTCGTCGATCTGGATCTGCTTGTCCTCGGTCTCGATGGGGTGGTAGAGGCCGATCTCGTCGATGGTGCGGCTGTCGCGCGGCGAGCGGGAATCCATGATGACGATGCGGTAGAAGGGACGCATCTTGGCGCCGAAGCGCTTGAGCCTGATCTTGACGCTCATTCTGGTTGTCCTCCAAAGTGGATTTGGGCCCGCCCTTACGACTTCATGTCTCCCGGACGGGGGGCCCGGAGCGGGAAACTCGTTCGGACTGTATACACCGCGGAGGCCCCGAGCGTCAATCGAGGCGCTATGAACGACCGCCCCTCCCGTTGTATACATGGCCCCGTGAAACCCTCCCTCCCTCCCGACGCCCTCGTCCTGGCCCCCATGGTGGAGCTCTCCCATCGGGCGCTCCGGGAGCTCATCCTCGGCTTCGGCGGCCTGGACCTGGCCTACACCGAGATGGCCAGCGCCGGCGCCTTCGTCGCCGACTCGCCCTACGACCGCTGGTTCCTGGACGCCGAGCCCGAGCCCGCAAGGACGGTGCTCCAGTTCTATACGACCGGCCCCGAGCGCCTCGTCGAGGCCCTTGAGCGGGCGGCCGACCGTCCCGTCTTCGGCGCGGACATCAACTTCGGCTGCGCCGCGCCCCAGATCAAGCGGGCGGGCGGCGGGGCGGCCTGGATGCGCGAGCCTGAGAAGGCGAAGGAGCTCGTCGGCGCCGCCCGCCCGGCCTGGCCCCTCTCCCTCTCCGCCAAGCTCAGGATAGGCCCGGAGGAGGACTTCGGGGCCCTCCTCGACTTCGCCTCGGGCCTGGCCGAGGCCGGCCTCGACTTCCTCACCCTCCACCCGAGGCTGGAGAACGAGAAGTTCAGGAGGAAGAGCCGCTGGGACTACGTCGGCCGCCTGGCCGCGGCCCTCCCCATCCCCGTCCTGGGCAACGGCGACATCCGGAGCTTCTCGGGCTGGATGAGGCGCAAGGAGGAGGCCGGGCCGGCCGGGGTGATGATCGGCCGCGAGGCGGCGCGGAGACCCTGGATCTTCGCCCTCCTCCGGGGCAAGGCGGCCGATCCGGCCTTCGAGCTCAAGGTGGACCTGGGCGAGACGGCCTTCCGCTTCCTCGACCTGGTCGAGAAGCGCCTGCCTCCCGACTTCCACCTCTCCCGCGCGCGGAGGTTCTTCTTCTATTATACGGACAACTTCACCTGGGCCCACCACCTCAAGGT
>ERZ795054.3843-NODE-3843-length-11455-cov-4.491404_pt1 | contig 11455 bp, 7 predicted proteins | sample MGYA00375138_ERZ795054 | MGnify/ENA primary metagenome ERZ795054 (study PRJEB30183, sample SAMN05720215) | anaerobic digester metagenome | isolation source: active sludge of municipal wastewater-treating anaerobic digesters | place: USA | collected 2014-12-23 ...
AAGATCACGGAGATACCGGTGAACAGGAATACGGGGGAATATGTGGCCGTAGTGCCCCTGCGCAACGACTATATCCTCACGGTAAAAAAAGAAGGCTTCGCCTACAGTTCGCATTACATCGAAGCGGATGACACCACCGCTGGCAAGGCCCAGGAAGTGGATATGGCTATCAAACCCATTGAGGTCGGTGAATCATACAAGCTCAATGACATCCATTTTGCTACCGACAGTTTCAGCCTCACCCCGGCTTCGGGACTGGTGATCGAGGGCTTCGTGGAATTCCTCAGAGAGAACCCACGGGTTAAGGTAACCATCGAAGGCCATACCGATGATGTGGGCGATGCGGCATACAACCAGCGCCTCTCGGAGCAGAGGGCCCGGTCCGTCTTTGACCAGTTGCTTCGCCAGGGCATCCCGGCCGACCGTCTCAACTTCGCAGGATTCGGGGAATCACGCCCGGTAGCCTCCAACGCCACCGAAGAAGGCCGGGCCAAGAACCGGCGTACGGTATTCGTGGTAGTGAATATTGATTAATTCGATGATGAGTTCTTGTTAAACCATCCTGGTTTACTAAATAATTAGACTAAAAATTAGGTTGATCAGATTTTTCTTAAATTAGCTTCTGCACCATCTCGAGCTTATTGAATATGAATTATACCTCAGAGTTCACAATTGTTGCCTTAAAACAAGTGCCGACTGCCGATTCTAATCAAACAGACACTTTCACGTGCTTTGTGGACAGGATAGATTTGTATTCGAATAAAGTATTAATCGAAAATCACAAGTATTCAGAGATTAAGGAATACTACAGATTCAAGAAAAATATTCGACTACTTAAGTTATCAAACCAATCAAGTGGAAAATCTATCACATTAGAATTTGTAAGTGGAAATAGTAAGGGAATTGATAAAAATGAAATTGCTTTGTCTTCGAATAATATGACAGCCCTTGGAATTCAAAAAGGAGAAAATGTTAGGTTGGACATTAACAAAGGGAATTCCTTTACATTCTATTACTTCAACCAAGATAAGAATTTGATGCTGACATTCAGAATAGCTATAATTTCGATACTTCTCAGCCTAATTTCATTATTTGTTTCAATGTTTTTTTAAAAAGAATGAAATGAAGAGTTCAATTTATCACTTAGCATTCATTTTGTTGGCCGGCAATTTATTGAGTATAGATTCATACTGCCAGATTCAAGTACCAAAAAGCATAGAGCTAAAACCAGTTATCCTTTCAACGGCTCCAAAATATACAACTATTGACAATATACTTCTATTGGAGTTTGATATGAGCTTTGAAGAAGTTGTTGCGAAATTAGGAGTAGCACCCAATAATTTTTTAGTTTTATCTTCAGATGTTGGAAGCATATATGAATGGATGTACAAAAGACATGAGAGGAAGCTACCCATCTTCCTTGACGAAAAGATTCAAATAGAGTATTTCAAGAATATCGAGAATCTTACATCTGGAGAGTCTAAATATGTTGGCGAACACAAACTCTATTGTATTTTTGATGCTCAGAACAAATTAAAACGAATGATATCTGACGAAGGATTAAAAGAGACTAATTCCATAATTGAGTTGATACAAAAATATAATAATAATCAATAATTTACACTTAGCACTTCAAGAGTAATATTTGTCGCCTTCTAGAATATTTAATGTTAAGTTCGGTATTTGTTTCTAAACATAACACTCAAAACATAATCATCCGTTTTCAATCTAAGGACATATAACATAATATCGTATACATATACATTCTCAAAAGATGGGATGATAAGTCCTTGCCGAAAGGCTGGCCCCTTGGCCATAAATATCGCGTGCATATCCTTGTTGGCGGGGTCAAATCCATGGGTTGCGGCTGAATAGCCGGAGGGCTCGCCCCAATGGATGCTCCAGGCGCTGTCGGCCAGCACGGTGACGTCCAGCAGGCGCGGATGTTCGCTGTACCTCAGATGATCCGGCCCCTCACCCTGCCGCCAGGCCAGGAGATGGGGGGTACGCTCCAACCGAAACATCACGCTGTCCTCGAACCCGTCCCTGACTTCCAGGTTGAATACCGGGTTCCCCCCTTTTGCCCGCACCACCCAGGTCGTGTCGAGGATGCTGTCCAGGCGGAGGCTTTGGTCGGGGTGGATGGGGCCCATGCCATGATCGGACAGCAGGATAATGTTCAGGCTATCCGCCACCGCAAGGCCTTGCATCGCTTCCAGCAGGCGCCCGAACAGGCTATCCAGCTGCAGCACCACCTGTCCGGTCTCAGGATGCTCCGGGCCATGGTCATGCCCGACCCCATCAGGCTGATCGAAATAAAGCATCACCAGGTGGGGCCGCCGGGCAGAAGGAAGGGAAAACCAGTGGACTACCGTATCAATGCGCTGATCATAGGGAAAATCGTGCTGGTACTTCTTCCAGTAGGTGGGACTGACCCCGTTGATCGCCGCTTCCGAACCAACCCAGTAGAAGCAGGCCGAACGGACCCCCTGGTTCTCCGCCGTAGCCCAGATGGGCTCCCCCCCGTAAAATGTACCGTCCATCACCGCGGCACGGTCACTGATGCGGTAATCCCTTCCACTTAGCGGATCATGGAAGCTGTTGTTCACGATGCCATGGCGCGCCGGGACCAGCCCGGTCGCCAGGGTGTAATGGTTAGGGAAGGTCTTGGACGGGAAGCAAGGACGGAGAGCATGTGCCCTCACCCCCTCCTGGCCGAAACGCAGTATGTTCGTGGCCCCGTATCGCTCCGGATAGTCCCAGCGAAAAGCGTCCATGGAAACCACGAGGACATAGGGCCTGGACTGGGCTCCCAGCCGCAGGCCGGGAAAGGCGAAGAGGGAGCTCAGGAGGAGTATGGCTGCCGTACGATGAGACAGTGGGAAGGCTACCATTGGCAGATGCTTGGAAGATGATGCTAAGATACAAAAGAGGCTGCCCCGGATTGGGACAGCCTCTTGTTTTCGATACTTGAAACGGCTTAGAGCTTCACGATCAGCCCGCCGTTGAAGGTGCGCGGCAGGCCAAGGAATACCTCGGCGGCATCGGCGCTGTGGGGGTTGACGATCTTGCCGTCCACCTTGTAGCTGTTGTAAGGGCTATTGTCCAGCGCATCCTGCACATAGATCTCATCCAGTGCGTTGAAAATATGCAGGAAGAGCTGGATGTCAGCCTTGCCTTCCACGGGCAGGTCGTACGACAGGTGCAGGTCGAACACGGTGTAGGCCGGGGCCATCCACGACTGTTCACGATCGTCCGGATCGGTGCGGCTGAAAGGATCCCAATCGGCGTAGTTGTTGTCGTTGTACCTGGCGATCAGCTGGATACGGGCAGGCTTGATCGGCATGAAGGTAAGGGAAGCGGCAATCTGGGTCTGGGGAGCATCGCCCACCTTAAGGCCCTTCACATAATAGTTGTACGTTTCGGTGATCACCTCGTCCTCACCATAGATCTTGTAGGTACCGGTCACATCCTTGGTGTACTCCCAGTTGCCGAAGGAGAGGGCAAAGTCGCCACGGAAGTAGTTGCAGGGCTGGTAAGCGATCTCAGCCTCTACCCCGGTATGCTTCTGCTCCATCCCGGTAAGGAAGAGGGTGTTCTCCTCGTTATTCTCGTCAAAAACGCGGAGGCTGTTGGTCCTGTCCTTCCAGGTGGTGTTGTAGTAGTTGATCTTGATGTTCAGGTCATCGTCGAGCAGGCCGATGTTGGCACCTGCTTCGAAGGCAAGGAACTTCTCGTTCTCGGGATCAGTGGAAAGGAAACCATCGCCGTCGTCGATCACCACATCGAAAATGGGCACCTTGGAAACGTAGCCGGCATTGGCGAAGAAGGCAAGGTGCTCACCCACGCGGTAGCTGGCTCCACCCTTCACCTGATAGCCGCCGATGGCGTCCGATTCGGTGGTGATCTTCTCGCCGTCGTCATTCTTCTTGAAGTTGTTCACATAGGAATACTTGATGGTGGAATAACCGCCCATCCCGTACACGGTGAGGTTGTCGGCGCTGTATTCGGCCTGGGCATAGCCACCGATCCAGTCCACGGTATTGGTGTTCCAGTAGTCGAACTTATCGCCCAGCTTCTTGAGGTGTTCGGTTCCAGAGGCGAACTCGTTCCCTCCCCAGTAATAGTACTTGCCACCCAGCAGGTCGCGGACCTCGCGGTAATGGTCGATCTCGGCCGTACGCCAGTCGATTCCCACGGAAGCCTTCAGGTTTTCGGTGAACTGATAGGTGAGCTTGGAGATGGCGCCGATGGACCACTGGTTGTTCACGCTGTTGCGCAGGATACCCTTGGCGGTATCGGAACCCATATTGTTGGCGATGGTGGCATCCCAGTTCACGAAACGGGAAGGACTGTTGTAGTTCCACTTCATGGAGCCGGCAGTGCCTGAGCCGCCGCCTGTTCCGCCACTATAATAAACGGTCGTGAACTGCGACAACTTATCGTTCCACTGGGTGTACCAGTTGAGGTTGACCAGGGGCTTGTGGAAGTAGTTCTCGCGCTCGCCGATGTAGTTCTGTGCATAGCGGTCATGCTCCTTGCCGTTCCAGCTCTGGGGCTCGTTGTAAGTGTATGTTACAGGACCCCAGTTCTCGTTGTAGAAACGGCCAGAGGTACTCTGCTTGAACTTGGCAATGGCATCCACATCGTAACCGTCTATTTCCTTGGCAAAATTGCTGTCATAGGCAGCAATGTTCTGCTTGTAGCTGTTCTGTCCGTGACGCTGGGGAGCGCCCATGGCGTAGAACTCGATACGGTTCTTCTTGTTGATGTTGTAGGAAGCACCAAGGTAATAGGCCCAGGCGTCGGTGTAGGTGGCATCAATTACCCCTTCACCCACCTTGCGCACCACGCCGGCACTGATGGCGTATTTGCCGTCGATGAGGCCGGTGTGACCGAATACGGTGGATTTGTAGAAGCGGCCGCTGCCGAACTCCTGCTTGTAGGTCACCCCTGCCGTAGCTTCAGCAGGGCTGGTGATCACGTTCATAGTGCCCCCGATGGAGGGCGTAGCAAGGTTCACGGCGCTCAGACCGCGCTGCACCTGGATGCTGGAGGTGGCATCACCGATACCATCCCAGTTGCTCCAGTATACCCAGCCGTTCTCCATGTCGTTGATAGGCACCCCATTGATCATGATGGCCACATTACGCTGATTGAAACCGCGGACGTTCACGCGGGCATCGCCAGCGCCCCCGCCCTGCATGGTGGCGTACACGCTGGGTGTGGTGTTCAGCACCAGGGGAATATCCTGGGATCCCAGCTGATCCTCGATCTGCTTCTTGGTGAGATTGGAGAAGGCGACCGGGGTCTCCCTTTCCTTGGCACGGTCGGCGATGATGCTGATACCGCCCAGACCTATGGCGCTTCCCTCCAGACGGATAATACCAACATTCGTAATTTGTCCGGACGTCACATTCACTGTGATTTCTCGTGAGTTATAACCAATAAAGGAAATCACAAGTGTTTGTCCATAAGCCGGAGCCTGCAGGCTGAAGCGCCCGTCGATCCCGGTGGTAGTTCCGGTAGAAGTGCCTTTCAGGGCGATGGAGGTACCGACCAGGGCTTCCCCTGTCCCGGCATCCTTGACCACGCCAGTGATCGTACCCTGGCCTAGTGCGGTCCAGGAGAACATGACAAAGGCTGCCAGTAGCAGCATGATCTTGTTGATGTTTTTCATACGCGGCAAAGTTTGGTGATTGGTTTGATCAGACTTTGGTTGGAAGTTCGAAGCTACGGAGTGAATGAAGATCCGCCACCGGACAGGGAGGTTCAGTTATCAACACTTTTTAACAGATTTTGAACCATCACTGGGGCAAAGGGTCCCTTGCTTCACACAAAAGTAGGCCGCCATCTGCAACCTTGTGTTAAGCATGGATTAATTCGGTGACCTTATGTTAACACCAGTCCAGGCCTCAGGCAAAATGCTGGTCGAGGATGGAACGTACCTGAGCTTCGCTCTGGATGCTGGAGGTAGCGGCTACTACTTTTCCCTTCCTGAAATACACCGTGAAGGGAAGGCCCATGAAGCCAATGGTTTCAGGCAGCTCGCGGATCACACGGGCATCGGGCATATCGAAGGCCATATCACGAAAATCCACCTGAGGGTATTCCGGTTCGAGCTCCTTCATTACCTTGTACACCGGGATGCACATGGGTCCCATGCGGCCACAGCATACCATGACGTTCTCGCTGCTTTCGATGATCTGCTGAAGATCTGCGGCCGAAGCCACATGTTTGAGGTTGGTTGGTAGGATCATAAAATGTTGGTTTCTCTCCTGGAGTCAGAAACCATGCCATCAGGGAAGGAGGATCAGCTTAAGGGTATGACTTGCCTCTCCCCGCTGGCAGTGCAGAAGGTAGATGCCCGAAACCAAATCACTGACATCCAGCTCAAACGTGGCATCACCAGATAGCGCCACGAGACACTGCTGCCGAAAAACCTGCCCTGACATATCGGCAAGCTGAATGACAAGCCTGTCAGGGGATGCATTCCCAAAGGCCAGGTAAACCCTGTCTTTCGCCGGATTGGGCCAAAGCCGCGGCGGTGCATACCAGGGGTGTTCGTCGAAGCCCGGGCAGCCCACAAAAGTAATGCTGATCTGATCGTCATTGGTGCAGCCCTGGACATCGGTAATGGTCACGCTCACCGCACCTCCGGGGAATGGAAGGTTGCTGGTATCCACCGTCTCGTAACGGACTGACCCTCCGGTAGACCAGGAATAGGCCGCCATGCCCGGCCCCGCATCCAGGGTAATGCGGTAATTCAGGCATAGCGTGGTATCCAGCCCCAGCTCCAGGGCGGGCATGGGCCTGAACCCCACCCTGATATAGCTGGTATCCCTGGTGGTGCATGGGGAAAGCCCGAAGGCGATGACCCTCAGATCGGAGTAGCCGTTCAGGATGTCCTGGTTGCTGGCAACATAGGTGGCATGAAGGAGGCCGGGATCAAGGAAGACCCCGCTGCCCTGGCTGCTCCATAGCCAGGCGGAAGCATGGGAAGAGGTGGCGCTGGATGCGTGAAAGAGGGCCCCCGGACAGATGAGGGTATCATCCCCGGCACTCACTGAAGGATTGGGGTGGACAACAAGGTTCAGGTTGATCACCCCACTGAGCATGGGATCATGGACCACCAGCTTCAGCAATGCTGTTCCGCTGAAGCCTGGTGGAGGCATCAAACTGAAACAACTGTCGTTGAGCCGGGTGATCTGTACCCCCGGCAGGCCGGGGGCGGTTAAGCCGTCAATCGATGCCATATCCCCCTCCGCGTCCATGAGCCCGAAACACCAGGTGGCGAGGGAATTAACGCAGGCCGAGAGGGTTACCTGACCAGGCCAGCCTTGGGGTACTCCGTTCACATGGGCCACCCTGGGCAGGTCGTTCACTGCTTGCACATTCACCCGCACCCAGGCTGTCCCGCAGGCCCCACTGGTATCACAATGACGGTATTCAACGCTGTCCACCCCGAAATAATCCGGAGATGGCAGATAATGGAACACACCAGACCCTGCAGGAAAAAAGGCCAGGCCATGCTTTGGCGCCACAACCACTTGAAAGGTAGATGTGTCGATCACCTGACCAAAAAAGCTGTCGTTAAGCAGCACAGGGGCCAGAAGCAGGCTGTCCTCCCCGACCGCAAAGGTGTCGGGCCGCGGGGGATCATAGACCGGCAGGAGCATCAGGCGCACTTTGGCAGTGTCACAGAGCCCGCTGGAGTCACAGATAACATACTCCAGGCTGTCCTGGCCCCAATAGTCTGCCAAGGGAAGGTAATGGATCATGCCCGTAAGGGTATCTGCCTGGGCCAGCCCATGCTGGGGAAGGCTCAGCAGGGCCAGGCTGCCCGGGGCGATATCCATATTGATATCGAAGTCGTTCAGCAGGACAGGGCAATTCAGGGCGACGTCCTCGGCCCCCTGGCAGGCATCGTCCATGGTCTGAGGAGCATAGGGTATGTTCAGATCAAGGACGTGCAATACCAGATAGAAGGTGTCGCAGGCGCCTGAACTATCGCACAGCAGGATAGATAGGGTGTCATATCCGCTGAATGCCGTGTCGGGAGCATAACTGATGCAGGTATCCCCATCGGCCAGTCCACCGGTGAGTCCATGGTCCGGGGCCATCAGAACCTGCAGCACATCAACGGCTTCGCCTTCCGGATCAAAGACACTTAAACAGAGAACGGAAGCCAGGTTCATCTGCACATTGAGCCGGAGGGTATCGGCCGGAAGGCTGTTATGGAGGAGAAAAGGGGCCAGATTATAGGGTGGGAGTTGAATGCTGACGGATACCATAGCCGTGTCGCAGCGCCCCCCCGCATCGCAGCCGGTGATCACAAACTGATCCGTTCCGGAAAAAAGTGGATAGGGATGGTAGGTGGCGCAGGTGTCCCCGTCGCTCAGCCCGCTAAGCGTCCCGTGGATCGGGGCCTGCAGTACTGTGCCCAGGCTTACCGGATCGTTCTCCGGATCTTCCAGTTCCAGACAGAACGACAGAGGATGGGCAAACAGGCCATTCATAGCATACGCGCTCACCGGCAGTCCGTTGAGCAGAAAGACCGGGGCCTGGTTGATGGGACACTGCTGAATGGTAAGGACAAGGCTGTTCTGGGTGCTGGGGCAGGGAGGAGCGGAAGAGGCGGTGAGGGTGAGCGTGCAGCCCCCTGCCGCTATATCGCCCGGGCCGGGGGTATAGATCGGGTTGAGCAGGCTGGCTGAGGAGAACACCCCATCGCCCCCGCTCCATTGCAGCGCGGTATAGTTGGACGCACTGGCCTGGAGCGTCAGTGACTGCCCCGCACATAGGGTATCATCGGGTCCTGCAGATACAGTGGCCGTAGTACAGGGAGGTGCTACCGTCAGCAAGGCGACATCGGAGAAAAACTGATCGCCTGGTGCGGGGCAGGTTCCCGTGGTGCGGCAGCGGTATTCCCGTCCGTTGAATGCCTGAGGCGGACCCAGTATGCTTAGCTGAGGGCCATTGGATCCCGCATAGAACAGCCCATTCACTACATTCACCCAGCCGCTGCCGTTGTTTTCCTGCCATTTATAGGAGAGCACTGAGCCAAAGGCCTGTATCTGGAACACCGCCGTATCACCCGCCATGATGGAAGCTGCCGCAGGCTGGACCATAATGGCTCCGTTGGCGCTCAGGTAAGCCGAGGTAAAATGCGCCGGAAGAGTCGCCCCGGTGGCACTGCCGTACTGGCACCCACCGGGACTGATGGTGTCCCAGGTGAGGGTACCGTATCCGGTCAGATAGCGGAACCTGAGCCTGAGCAGTTCGCCGGTGCCAATATTCACCGGGTTGATGCTGAACCAGGCGATCTTGACCTGGGTCCCAGCATCGTTCACCAGGAAGATCCCGGAGGTCAGGGCCGTATGGACGTTCTGGTATCCCAGGAAATCCACGCGGAGGGGGTCATACAGCAGCGAAAGGGAGATGGAGGAGACATTGTTGAAATTGGTCACCTGCACCGGCAGGATTACTGAATCGTTGGGACAAAGGACGTGGCTGGGCAGGGAGGTCTGGATGATCTGAGCGCTCAAACCTGGGCAAAACATGGCCAGGGCAATCAGAACGGGCAGCAATGGCCTTGTCAGCATTTCCCTTGTCATTCGGCAAGGCATGAATTGATGAGACGCAACCGATGGGTATATCGCTGCAGCTCCTTATGATAGATGCCCTGCTGGTCGATGGGGTCGATACGGACCTTACCGGAACAGTGGATAATCCGGTCATCGCCCATCAGGATGCCCACATGGGTAATCCTTCCCTCCTTGTCATCGAAAAAGGCCAGGTCGCCGGGACGGGACTCAGAGAGAAAACTGAGTCCCCGTCCTTCCATAGCCTGTTGGGCTGAATCCCTGCGCAATCGGATCCCGCAGATCTTGAACACGATCTGCACGAATCCGCTGCAATCGAGGCCAAAGGGTGACCTTCCGCCCCAGAGGTAGGGTGTATCAAGGTAACGGGTAGCGATTTCCAGGATGTATTTGCGTACCGAAGCGCGGTCGGCCAGGATGATACGGTTGGTCTCCCCGTCAAGGATATAGCGTTTACCATTGATCTCCAGCACCCTGCCACGGATGCCCGGCATGGTGCTCCCGGCAGGGATGAGAAGATGCCTTCGCTCCCGTTCATCGAAGAGTTGCGCCGACATGTCGGTAACCACCTCGTTCGTGCGGGAATGATAGTAACGGAAGAAATCCTCCCCTATCTGGGTCACCTGCTTGATGTCGATCCAGCCCTCATAGTCATCAAGAGCGGTGCGGGCGAAAAGCCAGTTTCCCTGGCGCTCGAGGATCCACAGGAGCTCACCGAACAACAACTGGCTCACCATCTCCGAACGTTCGGAGGGTTCCCTGCGCATAGGTACGACGCTGAGTGTGCAGATGCCATAGAGCATAATGCCAGGAATTTTTCGCTAAAGCTACAAAAAACTCTCCACGCACACTGAGTGGACCCCGGGTCACAGGGGGCCTGCAGCACCTTTGCCCTTCCATTTCATCACCGCCTTGCTGCCTTGCGCAGGTATTCCCTGGCCTCCGGCCCCAGGTTGAAAATCAGGTCGAGGACGCTCAAGTCAGGCACGAACGGCAGGCGCTCGGAGAATACCTGACGGTATTCCGGCAAAGCCATAAGGGAGGAACCCTCCTCCTGCCTCCTGTTCAGGAAGAAAGGCGCGTAGTCTGTCAATTCTCCTTCATGAGGCCCGTGGACCTGATCCACATTGACGTTAACCGGCAATTGCATGATGCGGATCAGATCGTGGATACATGCCTGGTTGAAGGCTGCCAGGCTTTCCACCCGGTCCTTACTGAACCAGGATTCGGCTTCATCCCTGTAATAGAGAAAGAAAGGGGAACGACTGTATGCGCTTTCGATGGCCCTCCAGTGGGTACGCCTCCAGGGGCGGGCGGTATCGGGCCGTACCTCGCTGAAGGCCGCATTGCGCCATGGTTTGGCCACAGGTACGGTCAGTGTCAGGGGGCCATTGGCGCTCATGATGGCACATCGGTTCCTAAGCGTCTGCTTGCGATAGGGCCGGGGGCAACCCAACACTACCTGGTCCGCTTCCAGTGCATGCACAAACCAGCTCACCGGAGGAAAATAGAGCAGGGGAAGTTGGATGACCCGTGGCAAGGTGGTGGGGACTTCCTGGCTCATGCATCATCCTCCATTGAAAGGTCAAGCTTGCGCAACAGAAACAGTAAGAATCTGGGTTCAGTGGTCGCAGCGGTTGCGCCCCCCGGCAAGATCGCCGTGAAGGTAATCCTGGGCAAGCTCGCGCACCGGCCTAACGGCTACCCCTGCGGTAACCTGAATGTCAATGCTTTGCAGCAGTGCAATGGCCCTATCCCCTATTCCGCCGGCGATGACGTCGGTTATCCCCTGTTCCGACAGGAAGAGCGGGAGCCGCCCCGGCTCATGGGGGGGGGCCACAAGGACCTCT